>OCTX014512111.1_pt1 | contig 174075 bp, 140 predicted proteins | sample 1539691 | NCBI WGS metagenome assembly OCTX01 (sample SAMN02144231, study PRJEB22623) | gut metagenome | biome: sheep rumen | host: Ovis aries | place: New Zealand
CCTCGAGCCATTTCTTGGCAACAGCATTTGTCTCCTGCGGAGGATCGGGGAAAAGACGTACCGAGTAGCTTGCCGTCTGCTCCTCGCCGGAAGGAGAGACTACGCGCACGGAAACCAGCATTGTCGGGAAATACTTGAATTCCCCGGTTTCTTCCTGACGTGGTATCCTGATGGTGAACTTGCCGTCTGCATCCGTGTAGGTGGTATCGAGGGGAATGTCATTCATGCTGCGGCGATGCCACCACAAGCAACCCTGACGGCGCACAAAGCCCGTGACACGGCCCTCGCGCAACGGGGTTCCGTTGTATTTCATGGCACGACCTGTAGCTACAAGCGTATCTGCCTCAAATGAAACGTAGAACTCCGGCCTCTTGTACTCCTCGACGCGTATTACATCTGCGCTGTTGTTTATCTTCACCATGTAATTGCCCAGGCGAGTTTCCTGTGGTATCTTGAACGTAACGGCGACATTGCCCATGCTGTCCGTCTCTGCCCACTTGGAATCCAGCGCCTTGCCCTCAGCGTCCACGAGCGATGCGGAAACCCTCTGTCCGACAACGACACGGGCATCCCAATGCTTGCGCTCGTAAATGACGGCAGCGGCCTTGACCTCCTGTCCAGGCCTGTAGATCTTGCGATCGGTAAAGATTTCCGTAATCGTATTGTACTTGTCCGACGGAACCGTATAACCGTATGACTTGTAATATTTGACTGCAGGTAGCAGGCTGTCTGCTCCCAAAACGACACGGGCAGTGCGATTCTTCTCGTCCAGAATGACCTGAGCCTCGGGGATACGCACACCCGTCTTGGCATCAACGGCAATAACCCTGATCTGCTTGTCCGGCATTTCCTGTACCAACATCTGCAAACGCGACACGGTAAACTTTATCTCCAATGCCTTGGTACGGCTGCGAAGCCTGGTCTTCGTCGTACCCCGGACCTTCATTACATAGAGTCCTGGGGCGGACGGCGCAAACAGAGTGTCGCGCGATACCAGGCGGCCCTTGGCATTGTATATTCCAAAGGTCATATCCTGGATATTCTTCCTGCCTATTTCCAGGCGCAGGGAATCACCAGGATAATATATCTGCGACATACGTACATACAGCTGAGGTGCGATTTTGCTTATAGAATCGTTCAGTTGCTGCAGGCGCTTCAACTCGCGTGCTATACGCTGCGGTTTGGTATTGCCGCGTGCCGCACAGAAATTAATAAGCGAATCCTCGCTCATATATACAGAATCCGGCATACACTCGCGTGCAGTAAGCCATACTACATACAATACGCTGGAATTGTACACTGCCTCGTCGGAACCGCGCCTTACCACCGGCAACCAGTCACGTGTACGTGCCCTGTACAGGGCCTCGGGATCGCTCAAGGCCTCGCGCAGCAACTCGGCAGTACGTGCCCTCCACTTGTCCCTGACACCGTTGTACTGGTTCTGGTGATACATCCTGGCAAGACATACGTCGTACAAGGCACGACGCACACCATCCGTAGCCAGGCGCTTCTCCTCCAGCAGACGGATGTCATATTCCACACTATCGGGAGAAAGTTGCTCGCGTTCGACAAACATGCGCAAGATCCTTGCCAAATCATCCTCGCGTGCCGATACAGCAAAAGGTACGGCACATAGCAGAATAAGAAACAACAACTTTTTCATATCCCGAATAGTCTTATTTAGTTTTTACTTAGCAGCCAAAACCTCGATTTCAACGAGGGCACCCTTTGGCAGATCCTTTACGGCAACTGCCGAGCGGGCAGGATAAGGTTCCTGGAAGAATGTGGCATAGACCTCGTTCATTGCAGCGAAATCTGCAATGTCTGCCAGATATACAGTAGTCTTGACTACGTGAGCCATGTCTGTACCTGCCTGCTGCAGAATTGCCGAAGCGTTCTTCAGGCTCTGCTGTGTCTGCTCCTTGATACCGCCGGGCACAAAAGCACCTGTAGCAGGATCGATGGGTATCTGACCGCTGGCATAAACGAAACCGTTGACCTCTATAGCCTGGCTGTATGGACCTATAGCTGCAGGCGCGTTCTTTGTTGCTATTGCTTTCATATTATTATGTTACAGTTTTTTGATTTGATTATTTCAGATCAGTTTAAAATCAGCATCCTTCAGAGCCTGGCGTATCTGCTCTATATGCTCGGCATTGCGCGTCTCGACCTTGAGGGTCAGCTGGCAGTCGGTAACACGTTCCGAGTCATCATTACGCTCGTGACGGACGTTGACCACGTTACCGCCTATCGAAGCAATAATGTTGCTCACTGCAACCAGCTGTCCGGGCTTGTCCTCCAGTTCCAGAGTCAATGTGCAGATACGGCCGCCCTGAACCAAACCCCGGTTTATAACGCGGTTAAGTATCGTCACATCAACATTGCCGCCGCTCACTACACATATCGCCTTGCGACCCTTCACGGGAACCTTGTTGAACATGGCAGCTGCCACGCTTACGGCACCCGCACCTTCGGCGACCATCTTCTGCTGCTCAATCAGTGCCAGGATAGCGGCGCATATCTCGTCCTCGGTGACAGTAACAACACCGTCCAGATAACGGCTGCATATATCGAAAGTCAGGCTACCGGGCTTCTTGACGGCGATACCGTCGGCAATAGTGTTCACGCTGTCCAGAGCCATAACAGTCTTGTTGCGGATGCTGTTGAACATGCTGGGAGCACCTGCTGCCTGAACACCCCAGACCTCGACCTTGGGGTTCAGGCTCTTGATGGCATATACTATACCGCTTGCGAGACCGCCGCCTCCGATAGGTACGACGACTACATCAACATCAGGCAGCTGATCCAGGAGTTCCAGACCTATGGTGCCCTGACCTGCTATGACATTCTCGTCGTCAAAGGGATGGACAAATGCATATCCCATCTCGTCGCGCAGTTCCAAAGCACGCCTGTAGGCATCATCGTACACACCGGGTACCAGACATATCTCTGCACCGTAGCGGCGCGTAGCCTCGACCTTGCTGATGGGAGCCCCCTCGGGCAGGCATATTATGGACTTGACCCCGGCTTGCGTAGCACCCAGGGCCACACCCTGGGCATGGTTGCCTGCCGAACAGGCCACGACACCCCGCTTCTTCTCCTCGGGCGTAAGCTGTGATATACGGTAATAGGCACCTCGTACCTTGAAGGAGCCCGTCAACTGCAGACATTCGGGCTTGAGCCAGATGTCGGCTTCGGGATTCAGGCGCGACGCCGGAATCAGGTTGGTTGTACGGATAACCTTGTTCAGTACATACCGGGCCTTGTAGATATCATCTAATGTCATCGAATCAAATACTCTTCAGCACTGCCTGCATGAATACCCAGAACTTTTCTACACTCGCAATGTTGCAGCGCTCGTCAGGTGTGTGAGGACTGCGCAGGGTCGGACCGAAGCTGACCAGATCCATCTCGGGATATACAGCACCTATCAGGCTGCACTCAAGACCTGCGTGACAAACCTCGACTTTGGCATCCTCCTGGAAGCACTCCCTGTATACCTTTACCATCTTGTCTACTATAGGGCTGTCGAAATTAGGCTGCCATGAACCGTAGTGACCTCCGAACTCGACCTTCATGCCTATCATGCCGAATGTGCACTCCATCATCTCCTGAATATACTCCAACTGTGTATCGCAGCTGCTGCGTGCCAGAATCAGTACCTCGGCATTACCGCCACCTATCTTGATGATGGCCAGGTTCGAACTTGTCTCGACAACAGAAGGGATGCTCGGGATGAAGCGCAGCACTCCGTTATGGCAGGCCATTATAGCACTTATCAGGTTGTCCTGTATCTCCTCGGGAACCTGCATCTTGGGAACGTCACACTCCTCGACCGAAATGGTAATATCCTCCTCGACGCCACGGCACTCGGCACGGAAGGTCTCCAGGCAGTATGCTGCCAGTTCCTTCAGGTCCTCGACATTCTCCTTGGGCAATGTCAGCACGACGTCGGCAGTACGCGGTATTGCATTACGCATATTGCCGCCCTGCCAGCTGGCAAGACGTGCATCATCGTCCTGGATAGCCTGACGTACCAGACGTGCCATAAGCTTGTTGGCATTGCCACGCCCCTCGTTAATCTCCAGGCCGCTGTGACCGCCACGCAGTCCCTCGATGCGAATCTTGACGGCAACATCCTCGCTGTCGGTCTCAACCTCCTTGTACTGCATCGAAGCAGTGATGTTGATACCGCCGGCACTGCCTATCACGAACTCGCCCATCGTCTCGTTGTCGATATTCAGCAGGATATCACCCTTCAAGGTATCAGCAGCCAAATGGTTAACGCCGTACATGCAAGTCTCCTCGTCTGCAGTAATCAATGCCTCCAGCGGGCCATGCTCCAATGTCTTAGACTCCATTACAGCCATGATAACAGCAACGCCGATACCATCATCTGCACCCAGCGTAGTGCCCTTGGCCTTCACCCACTCACCGTCAATCCATGTCTGGATGGGATCTGTCTCGAAATTATGCTCTACCTCGTCCAGCTTCTGCGGCACCATATCCATGTGAGCCTGCAGAACGGCTGTCTTGCTGTTTTCGTGACCTGGAGTTGCAGCCTTGCGCATTACGATGTTCTCGCCGCCGTCCTTGAATGCCTCGATACCACGCTCGGCAGCCCAGTCAAGCAGGAATTTCTGTACCTTTTCCAGATGTCCGCTCGGACGTGGAACCTGTGTCAGCAGATAAAAGTTCTGCCAAATCTCTTTTGGGTTAAGTTCGTTGATTGTCATTTCAATTATATATTAGGTTATGAATTATGGACGATGAACAATGGACGATGGACGATGAATTGAATTATGAATTATGAATTGAGCATTATGAATTATGAATTAATCCTGCTTCTTCCCAATGCCGCCAGTGACCAAAGTCCCAGCAGTGCAACCAACAGGGTCTGCAATGTATGTACCACAAATGCAAATATAGCCGCATCGTTTCCTGCAACGCCATACAGCACCAGCACAGTCTTTACCGCGAAATGCCAGGGTCCTGCGCCATTGGGTGTAGGCACCAGCACGGCAAAGCAACCGGCTACGAAAGCAACCAGCGCACACATAGGACCCAGGTCAGCCGTATAGTCAAAACACTGGAATGCAACATAAAAATGCAGGTAGTACGACAGCCATATTCCCACGCTGTATGCCAGAAACAGGAATGGACTGCTGACATTTCGGACACTCGTCAAGCCAGCAGCAAAGCCACGGAACTTAGACGTCAGCTTGCCAAACAGATGCACCCTGCGCATCAGCACCACAGCCATCCCGGCTGCCAGCACGCCACACAACAGCGTCACCATATAACCAGCAGTAGTAAAGCCTACCATTATGCTGCCCAATGACATGCCCGTCCTGTCCATAAACTGCACAAACACCGGTATCTGCAACAACAATGTAACCAGCGAGAACAGAGCCACCATAGCCATATCTATCACACGCTCGGTAACCACACTTCCAACCAGCTTGCTGAAATCCACACCATCGTATTTCTTCACTACACCACAGCGCAGCACCTCGCCGCTGCGCGGGATTGCCAGCGAACTGCCATAGGACAGGAAAATACTGTTTATCAGGACTCCAGTTCGCGGTTTGTACCCCAGCGGATTAAGCACCTGCTTCCACCTCAAGGCACGAAAAACCTGAGCCGACACGCCAAAGGGCATACTCAGCAATATCCACGTCCAGCACCGGCGGCTCTCCATAGCCTCCAGTATCTGGTTCCAGTCAATCCTGCGATACATCCACCACATTATTGCAGCGGCAATCAATACAGGCAGGCCTATCCTGAATATATTGCTAATCCAACGTTTCACAGACTATAAATCATGTTATAGGCGCAAAGATACAAAAAACTACACTCAATGCATAATGCTTAATGCATAATTCACAATATTTAATAGTGGCAAAAAGAAATAGTTATGAATTGAGAATTATGAATTATGAATTATGAATTAAATTCGATTCTGACAAATACTGGGTAGTGGTCAGATGGCAGGCGGTTTCCATTGTCCGACCAATAGCAGTTGGTCAGTATTCCGTAGCGCATAATATTGAAGCAAGGCGATACGAAAACATGGTCGATGCGGCTGTCGGTCTTTCTGTCGGGATTAAAGCCGTTAAAGGTTCCGTTATCGGCAAAACGCTGTTTGCTGTGCTCGTAGCTGTCGTTGAGCAGACCGCTGGTGGTGAAAATGCTGTAAATCGTATCATTCTGGTCCACGTTAAAGTCGCCCGTGAGGATGACGGGCTTGCCTTTTGCAATTTCCCTGATACGCCTGACCACCAGTTTGGCACTCTCCCTACGGGCAACAATGCCCACATGATCCATATGCAGATTGAAGAAATAGAAGGTCTTGCCTGCTTTCCTGCTACGGAACTTGCCCCAAGTGCAGATGCGCGTACAGGCGGCATCCCATCCCAAGCCTGGCTTGTCGGGTGTTTCGGAAAGCCAGAAGTGCCCCTGTTGCAGCAACCTGATGGTTTTCCGGTCGTAAAAGATGACGGTGTGTTCTCCCTTTCTCTTGCCGTCGTCACGTCCTACGCCTATGTAGTCATAGTCCGTCAGCAGGGCTTTCATATCGTCCAGCTGTTCGGCCAGAACCTCCTGGGTACCTAAGACATCGGGGTGCTGGAAGTTGATTTGTGCGCAAACCACCGGGCAACGTTGTTTCCATCCGTTGCCTTTCTTGTAGTCGCCTTGGTTCTCATAACGGATATTATACGTTCCCACATAAAGCCCCTGCCCCTGGACAGCCAGGCATAACAGTGCCACAAGTGCAAACAATTTGATTTTCAATGAATATTTCATAATTCAAAATTCATAATAAACTACAGGGCGAGGCGCAGCCCGAGGTTGTCGGTGCGGCGGCCAGGCGCTTTGCTGCTGCGGCGGTTAGACACACGACAGAACCAGGCCTCGAAGTACCAACTGCCGCCGCGACGCACGCGACGAGAGCCCGTAGATGGTCCCGTGGGATTGGTCTGGGCAGAGGAACTATAACTGCCGTACCAGTCCTGACACCATTCCCATACATTGCCGCTCATGTCGTAAATGCCAAGTTCGTTGGGTTGTTTGGTCTTTACGTCATGTGTTCTTAGACGACTGTTATTAAAATACCATGCCACACTCTCTATATTGTTGCTGCCGCTGTATTGATAACCACGGCTCTTTGCGCCTCCACGGGCAGCATACTCCCATTCTGCCTCAGTAGGCAAACGGAATTTCTGTCCTGTTATAGAATTCAGTTTGCTGATAAATTCCTGACAATCATCCCAGCTGACCTTTTCCACCGGCAAGTTGTTTCCTTTAAAATGTGAAGGGTTACTGCCCATAACTGCTTGCCACAGTTCCTGGGTAACTTCTGTCTCACCTATATAGTAATCGCTGAGTGTTACTTGATGGGCGGGTTTCTCATCACTTGTTGCAGCACGCCCCTGCTCTGATGTCGCTCCCATAATGAAGGTGCCGCCCGCTACTGGTTTCATCGTAAACGAAACACTGCCGACTGTAAAGGTCTTATCGCCATCGGTTGATATAGTCTGAGGAACTGCTGATGCCTGTGGTGTGGCTGATGTTGCGGACTTTTCCATCGCAAACTCAAGTGACCGCGTTTCGCCTTCGCGAATATCACATTCCCCTGTCTTGGAGGCATAGCCGTCCTTGGAAACTACCACACTGTGATGCCCAATCAGTATGTCCTGTATATTACGGGGTGTCATGCCATAGTCATTGCCGTCAATTTTGATATAAGCGCCCAACGGGCGTGATGTAATAGCAAGTGTTCCTGTAATGGGCGTAGGTGGTGTCAGTTGGAATGTGCGGTCCTTTCCTTCCTCGACATTGATATTCTGCTGTGACGGGCGGTGGTTGGCCTGACGGCATTCAACTGTATAGCTGCCTGCCTTCAGTACTCCCGTCCATTTTCCTGTGCCTTGTTTGTTGCCGTTTAGATATATGTCCGCATTTGAACCGGCATCTAGGGTCACTCTTGCACCGTTAGTACGCAGTACGACCTTCTCTACATGCGTCTCTGCCTGATTGTCAAGTGTAAAGCGTCCTTCCGAGGGATAATAGTTCTCGGAAATTACCTCGTAGGTATATGTCCCATATCGCAGGTTCTTTGCTACGCCTCCGGTCTCGTCGATAGTACCGAACATTTCACGTCCCTGACCGTCGTCATCCTTTGATATGGTAATCACAGCCCGGGAATCTGCGGGTTTTACGTCGAACATTACCATCTGGGTATAAACCTTGGCGGCCTGGGCGCTGAGCTTCATGCGGTAGGTCTTGCCGCTTTCTATGGTTGTATTCAGGTCATAGTGGTTGACTGGGAAATAGCCGTTGCGGGTTATGGTGACAATCTTGGCGTTCTTCTGCACATAGAGCCACAGCTCACCGTCATGATCCTCGACTATATGGTTCATGTTGCCGAAATTGAAACGGTATTCGCCAAGCTTGTCGGCAGGACTGTCGCCGCTGACCTTGACTAAGGCATATAGGAAACCGCTGCCGTCGTATCTCTTGAAGCGCTCGTCACGTGCCGTCTGGTCAAAGGCGTCGTAACTGAAATCTGCAACGCGGAACGTAAGCTTCTGCTGGGCAAATACCGATGAAATGGTGGTTATCAGAAACAGGAGCAATAGGCTCAGCCTCGTATTATATATCATTGTCAAACTGTTTATTCGCTATAGAAGTCACCGGCATGGTAGAGTTTGTCCATTGAGACCTCGTTGGGCTGCCAGGTGCGGATATTTATCAGCGGTGCCTTCTCGTCGGTCATGTCAATGAGCAGGAACAGGTAGCCCTTGTCGGCATAATGTGACGAGTTGTATTCCTGACCTATCTGTATGCCGAATAGTTTACGGTCCTTATATTTCTCCAGCCATTGAACCTCGTTGTTGGAGAAGCGTATGTTGATGAATTCATTGCGTGCAAAACTTTTCTTCAGGTTATCCAGATATGCATCCTTTGTATAGCGGTTGTAACGTATCAGGTCGCTTCCCTTTGATGTTATGCCGCGCTCGTTGGGTAACTGCGAGGCTGGACGCTTGACAACATTACCGACAATGATAACTGCGTCGTCGGCAAAGATGTCGCGTATGTAGTCGAGGCGCTTCAGGCAGTAGGCTGTCTTGTAGTTTTCCATGAACTCCATGAGCTGCTCACGTGTCTGTTCGCTCCACCCTGCGGCCTTGCGGTACAGGATGTCGTTCTCGGCAACCTTGCCCAGGCCAAAGGCCACGTTATCTATCTTTCCCTCGGGGTTGAAACAGAACACCACGTCCTCGACGTATGTCTTTTTCCTGCCGGTCCTGAACGAGAAGGACATTTGGAGACCGCGTGCCACGGTGTTTCCGTTAACACCATTGAAGAACTTGATGCTGGGTGTACCCACGATGCGACCGGTGCCGTAAGAGATAAGCTTGTTGTACATCTCCAGACCGTCCAGTGTAAAGCAGGTATTGACATTGGAGTAGTTACGGGTCTGTATGGCTGCGATGACCTTGGTGAGGGTTTCTGCATATAACTGTTCGCCCTTGGCAGTCTTCTGCGAACCTTTATCCTTGATCTTCACTGTATTGGCAGCAATGCCTTTGGATGCCTGGCTGCTGTTGTGTGTCTTTGCTGAAGAAGTACCACCCTTTACATTAACGGATGCCTTGGCAAATGTCTTTTTTGTAATGACGTTTAGCACGCTCTCCATTTCTGCATCACCACGTGCCTGACCCTTGTACTCGTATTCAAGTTCTATGTGATAGGTATTGGTTTCGTAGTCGGGAACCATTTCCATCATGCCGCGGCCGTCCTTGGCACTGCCCTGGCACATGGAACGGCCGTCCGAGTAGTTGAACTCCAGACTTGCGACATCCTGCCCCTTGTATCTGAAGAGCAAATCCACGAAATCTCCGTCACGTTTATCGAAACTTACGCTCACATCGCCCAGTATGTCGTTGATTCGGGCAGGTATCCAATTCACCAGGATATGCCCTGCCTTGTCCTTCACCTCGTTTGGACGCTGTACCGAGCGGATCAGCGAATAGGCCCAGTAGTAATATTGCAGGGCCATGTCTATCTTGTTCTTCTGCAACTCATTACCGGCAAGGTCCGCCATGTCACATGCCCTGGCTATACGGTTCTCGTATATACGCGACAGTTCGGACTGCTTGATATAGCATCGCATGGTGATATTGGGCTCTGCACCTATTGCCCATTTCTGCACATTGGTCAACGTGCTTTGGGAGTATGTCTTAATGCAGTTAAGGACACGTGATTTATGGTCTGTATTTCCATTGGCATCCGTTATCTCGTCAATGTCGACAAACTCGTTTGACACGTGTGTAGCAATCATCTCGATAAGCTCTGCCATCGCACGCTTGGTGGCTTCCTCGCGTGTTGCACCACGTCCTACTCCATAGTAGTATTCACCCGAATGTTGAATGTGATCCCAGTTCTGCGCAGAAACACAAAGAGAGAAAACAAGAAGGACTGTACCCAATAAAATCTTTTTGCCGACAATGGTTTTCATCGTATCTTAATGTCTAAACGCCACAAAAATACTATTTTCCTGTCTAATCTTAAATAAATGAAAGAAAAATTTTTGCTGGGATGGCATTTCCTACCCGGATCCTGCGTATCTTTGCCGTGGAGAAAGCAAGATATCGGTATGAACAGAATTATACTGCTTGTATGTATGTTGGTGGGTTGCATTGCAGAATGCCGTGCCCAATCAATGAATTACATTTGCTGTGAGTCGGATTCGGCAAAGGTGTGCGAACTGCTGAGCCAGGATGCGGAGGACAACCCCGTGCTTTTCTATGCGCGCAGACTTACAGGTATTCCCTACGTAGGACATACACTGGAGGGAAATGAGCCGGAGCGACTGGTGATAAACCTGCACCAGCTGGACTGTACAACGCTGGTAGAAACCGTGCTGGCGCTGGCCAGAACACATGCCGGGGGCAGAACAGCCCTGCAGGACTATGCCATGAACCTGGCAGACCTGCGCTACCGCGGTGGGCAAATGAACGGATATACATCCCGCCTGCATTATTTTGACTGGTGGATAAACGACAACATACGGCGTGGAAATGTGGCGGAAGTGAGCGACACGAAGCAATGTACTGCGACTTTTCGTGTTGACAACCATTACATGACCCGGCATCCTGATGCATACGAACACCTGAAAGGACGTCCCGAACGCATCGACAGCATCCGCATGTTGGAGGAAGCCGGTAACGGCGGCACCTTCCACTACCTGCCCAAGCATAAGACACTACTGAGCAAGTCACACCTGGGCTTCATCCATGACGGTGACGTGATTGCCATAGTGACCGGCAAGGACGGACTGGACTATGCCCACCTGGGCTTCGCCGTATGGGGCAAGGACGGCAAACTGCACCTGCTGAACGCATCAAGCATCCACAAAAAGGTAGTCGAGGAACCGAAGACAATCCATCAGTACCTGAAGGAACACCCATCCTTCCTTGGTATCAGAGTCCTACGCTTGTCATCTCCTTCTATACCTTAACTCCTATACACCTCCTCTCTTCCTTCTTTGTTCCTCCTTTGTACCTTATATCCTTGTCCGCTATATGCACGCTACTTGTCCGGTATATGTTCGGTGTTTGACCGAACATATACCGGACATGTACTGGACATATACTGGACAACTACCGGACATGTGTACTAGGTAAGTGGGAGTTACTCCCTTGTTGAGTGCTTGTTATATATGAGATGCTTACTCGTTACATTGGAGTTGTTTACTGGAATGGGATAATACAAAATGATTATTTACCTCACCACAACTTTTCTGCCATTGATTATGTAGATTCCTTTGCGATCTGGCATGGCAGCATCCAACTTGCGGCCGTCCAGTGTGTACCACACGTTCGTTTCGCTTTGTACTGGACGTTCTGACTCCTGAATCTCCTCGATTCCTGTGGAGATCTCCTCAATTAGCCACTGTGAACCTTTATCTGTACGAGCCCATTCGTTTACCCAAAAGCCCAAAGGACCGGTATTGCCTCCGTTCTGGTTGATATAGTCCATTTCGGATCCCATGCGCAGGAAGCTGAAGCCATCGCCATTCTGTATGAGTTCCCAGCGTTCCTCACTGCCACTGCGCATCACAGCATAATCCCCAACTTTCGTCAATACTTTGTAGGGTCCAGCGGCATTGTTTAGGATAACGAAGCCTGTGTGCGGAGTACCCAGAAATGCCCACTGGAAATTGAAGTTTGTATCCCTTGTAGCCTTGGGATAATACGGCTCGCTGTTGCTCATGTTGATATAGTAATTGTCCCTTATACGGGCAAGATACCATGTCGCTGTAAGGTAGTCTGTGCTAACTGTGAACGGAAGATTGTATGAAACGAGAGCTGTAATCTCGTTCTTGCCGTCAGCTAATGTGGCTGGTGGCATAACATAGCAGCAATAGTCCTTGCGCTGATGATCGGGAACACCGGTTACGGTGCTGAAAACATTAGAGTACTTATCCATTGTTCGGACGATATTTCCGTCTGGTTCAACAAATGTATAGAATGTATAGTTACAGCCTTTGAGTTTCTGGACAGCTTCCGTAGCATCAAAGTCTTCGATGGACTCTGCCATAAACAGATTCACATAATTGTCCTGAACAGAAACATCATACCAATCTAAAATATGCCCATCATCTTTTGATATACCAAGTTTCTTGCCAGAATAGTCCTCAAATTCATAATAATCCTGAGATTTCCTTAACGTCACAGCCCCAGCTCCTTTGAAGAAGACTTTCTTTTCCACATCATAGAGAAAACCTAAACCTTTGTACTGAACAATTGCAAACCTTGAAGGACCGTCAGAAGGATAAGTGCGATAATCTTCGTAGTATGATGAATAGCCCACATAAAGTTTATCATTGCCATCATTATAGCTTAGAACAAACGACTTCCCACTTATTTGATAATATTGATTCAATATTTCAATAGCCTCAGTCTCTGCTTCACTATAATCATAATCAGCTATCTCCACCCAATATGTATTGCCTCCGTTACCATTCTCGTAATCCTTCCATGTATTCATATATACATTCGGTTGGCCGTCCATATTAAGCCAGTTGCCGAAACTGTCTTCCAAATGCCAAGGGTAGGTGGCAAATGGTGTCTTGCCCCAACTAAGACCTGTAACAGCCTTGGATAAATCCGTGTTGCTTTCCAACAACAGGTTACCCGTGTTTCCCGCTTTGGCTGCTGTAGAATGGCAGACAAAGGCCTGGTTGGTAACATCATACAGATAGTTTGTACCATTATAGTCAATTACGGCAAACCGGGAAGCCTTGTCTTGCGTTGTTCCACACAGACGACCGTTATTGCAACCTACATAGCCACGCTTGCAGTTGAGAGTGAATATCTTACCTGTTAAGTTTGGACGGACAACAAAAGGAATATCTACGGGAGAAAAAACGTCAGCCTCACAAATCATAAACATATTGCCATCATCAGCTGTAGTCCACCCGTCTATTGTTATACCGTAGCTATCGTTGATATTGAGTATTGCGGGATAACCGAACCGTTGGAAGATGAAACGGACGCTATCGTCTGTCCTAAACAGTTTCCAAAAAGCCGCATCCGATGGAGTGTCCGTCTCGCCTCCATTTGCAGTAATGTATTTGCCATCAACCGTACTGTACAGACAATAATAGTCATTCCATTGCAGGATGGCAAAAGGGGCAGGCTGCTCGCATTTACGGCTCTGTGCATTAGGGTTGGTGGCAGCCAATTCACCATTCGCTACGCCCAATGCACCGCGGTTGGCACGAATATAATACTGCTTTGATTCTGTCAACTGCTTCAAGTCCGTAATATATGGAAATTTCTTAAAGCGATCACTAATCTGCAATGAATAAGCGTATGCATCTGTTATTGGATAATAGAGAACGGCATTAGGATAGATCTCATCAAAAGTGTCATACAGAAACAGGGGAACGTTTCCATTACAATATATTTCCTGTAACCCTACGCAGCCATAGAATGCATTCTTGTCGATGTTTGTTAAACTGCCGGGTATGGTTACCGAGATCAGACTGCTACAGCCAGAGAAAGCCCCATACTCTATGCTTGTCACACTGCTGGGTATGACAACTGACTTCAAGCCACTGATACCGGAAAAAGCCCACATTCCTATGGTTGTCATGCTATTGGGTATGGTTACTGATGTCAGACTGCTACAGCCTTGGAAAGCCTCGCTGCCAATGCTTGTCACACTATTGGGTATACTTATTGACGTCAGACTGCTACAGCCTTGGAAAGCTTCGCTGCCAATGCTTGTCACACTGCTGGGAATAGATACGAAACTCAGGTTACTGCATCCATAAAAAACTCCACGCTCAATTGTTGTCAAACTACCGGGGATAGTCACTGATGTCAGACTGCTACAGTTTTGGAAAGCGCGATAACCTATGCTGGTCACGCTACTGGGAATACTTGCTGATGCCAGACTGCTACAACCAGAGAAAGCATGATAACCTATGCTGGTCACGCTGTTGGGAATACTTACTGACGCCAGACTATTACAACCATAGAAAGCTTGATAACCTATCGTTGTTACACTGTTGGGAATGGACACTGAACTCAGGTTGTTGCATCCGCTGAAAGCTAAGCTTTCGATACCAAGCACTTTATACCCATCAACTTCCTCGTAAATCTCAATAACCTCACAGTTTTTATCCTCTGGACCTGATACCAAGGCAAATTTCTCACTTTCAAAAATGTCATATTTAACCCCACCCTCGGTTACGTGGTAGCTAACTACCAATTGCCCCCAAAACGAAGCGGCAGACATGAAAAAACAGAAAGTAAATAATAATCTTTTCATAATTACATATATTTAATTTAGTTGATACGAGCATTCGCCGTTATGTATCCCATATAGGCACATCTTCTCTTGCATTGCAAAATAATAAAGATTACACGTATATGTTTATGGCATATATGTGGCAATTGGTACATTGTAACGAAATGCCATATATGAAAGCAATGGATAATTATAGCATTTCGGAAATTTGCCATAACTTTGCAAGCAGAAAGAATATATACATATATATATGAAACACTTATTTTTACGCAAGGAACTGGAACGTGAGTTAGGAATAGAGTTGAGAACTCCTAAAGACTTCCGTCTCCTTTCCGAAAGGATAGGAAACAAGACACACGAGAGTATAAGCGTTGATACGCTGATGCGAATATGGGGATACAAAGGATCTGTGAACACTCGCACTTCAACCCTTGACATCCTGGCACAGTTTCTTGGTTATGAAAATTACGTCAGTTTCCTGAAAGTATTTCCAGACGATGCAGGCCAGAAAGAGGAAAGGACGAATGTGTCTGCCTGCGACGGAGGTAAGGTTACTCTTGAACAGGCTGTCATGCCTAAGCATAATTGCAATTGGGTTAAAAGAAACGGCAAATGGCTGACTGCAGCGGTGTGCCTTCTGGCAGTTGCTTGCATTGCTTTGGGTTACATGTATTTCCAATCGAATGAGCCTGCGGGAAATACTACAGTGGAAAAGCCGGTGCATGGGAAATTCCTGACCTCGATGGACGATATCCGGAACGACCGTCAGTACTATATCCATACTCGCAATGATTTGCGAGGTATCCTGGGCGTGAAGGAAAATATGCCCGCCACTACATTCGAAGCTGCCTTGTACTACAGGTGTGACTCTGCTTCGACGTTTGCCCTGCTGAAATACGATGATTATTACTATATCTACAGTGTACAGGACAAGCGCTTCATCAATGTGGTGTTGATGGAGACGGACAAGCCGCTGCTCAAGCAGTATGCCGAAAAGGACTGGTGTGCCTGTGACCTGCACATGAGGGACAGCAGCTTCGTCTTTGATTTCTGGTCTGACCATGCCAGCAATAAAGTCTTTACCTTGAATGTAAACTCTGGTAATGGTCTTATCATTACGGACTATGGAACCATGACCGAGATGTGGGATGACGGCAACCTGTTCAGTATTGAGGATGCGGGGCCGTTTGATCCTGCCGAAGCCCTTGCCATGTTTGGGAACAAGGGTTGAAGGGAATGTTTTTTCTCCATCTTACCGATAGAATCGGCAAAAATGATTATCTTTGTGCCGGAAACGACTAAAAAAGTGCCATAGATGCGAGAGGTAAAGGCTAAGAAGTTCTTGGGGCAGCATTTTCTGACGGACCTGAGTGTTGCCAGGCGTATTGCGGACACAGTGGACGCCTGCCCTGAAATTCCTGTATTGGAGGTGGGGCCGGGAATGGGTGTTATGACACAGTTTCTGATGCAAAAGCCCAGGGAACTGAAGGTGGTGGAATTGGATTACGAGAGCGTGGAGTATCTGCGTAGGAAATATCCTGATTTCGAGGACAATATCATCGAGGATGATTTTCTGAAGATGCACCTGGAGAATGTTTTCGGTGGGCCGTTTGTGCTGACGGGCAACTACCCTTATAACATTTCAAGCCAGATTTTCTTCAAAATGCTGGAGTACAGAGACATAATTCCGTGCTGTACGGGTATGATACAGAAGGAGGTGGCTGAGCGTTTGGCTGCCAAGCCTGGTACGAAGGCTCAGGGTATTATCTCGGTATTGGTACAGCTGTGGTATGACGTGGAGTATTGCTTTACTGTACCGCCTACGGTGTTTAACCCGCCGCCAAAGGTGCAGAGCGCGGTGATTGTAATGCGCCGCAACGGCAGGCAGGATGCGGGGTGTGACGAGCAGTTGCTGGTGCGTATCGTAAAACAGAGTTTCCAGCAGCGTCGCAAGATGTTGCGTGGCTCGCTGAGGGGATTGATACCTGAAGGGCATGAATTGGGGACAATGAGACCCGAACAGTTAGGCGTGGAGGACTTTATCCGCCTGACGAATGATATTGACAGGGCGAGAGGGGAGAAAAACTGACTCTGTTTTTTGAAAAAATGTAGGGTATTGGTGTAGAAATATGTTAAATTTTAATATATTTGTACGCAAAAGTGGTAATTAATCTGAAACATCTATGGTATTGGGGTTCCTGATTCTGATTGGCTCGGTTGCCTTGCTGATGTACGGCATGAAGGTGATGAGTGAAGGTCTGCAGAAAATGGCGGGTAGCAAACTGCGTAACGTACTGGCTACGGCTACGACCAACCGTTTTACGGGATTGCTGACGGGTGCTTTCATCACGACAAGCATACAGTCTTCGACGGCAACGACGGTGATGACGGTGAGTTTTGTAAGCGCAGGATTGCTGACTCTGGGTCAGGCTATCTCGGTTATCATGGGTGCAAACATCGGTACTACGGCTACGGCGTGGATTATGGTACTGGGAGGCAGTTTCGACATGCGCCTGATGGTTTATGCTGCGATTGTGCTTTCGGTGGGATTGATTTACTCGAGGAAGAATATAAACCTGGGTGAATTTATCATGGGTCTTGCGCTGATGCTGCTGGGACTGACTACGCTTAAGGAGAATGCAGTTGCAATGCATTTGGACCAGATTCCTGCCGTAAAGTCTATTTTTGACAGCACCAGTCACCTGGGTCCTGGTGACTATGGGACTTATTTCCTGTACCTGCTGATTGGCGGAGTGCTGACATGTGCGGTACAGAGCTCGGCTGCAATCATGGCTATTACGATGACCTTGTGCTCGACAGGTGTCCTGGACATATATGCCGGATTTGCTCTGGTTATGGGCGAGAACATAGGTACTACGATTACGTCTAACGTGGTGGCTATGAGTGCTTCGACCCAGGCTCAGCGTGCAGCGCGTGCACACTTGATTTTCAACTTTTTCGGTGTAATCTGGGTTCTGCTTGTGTACAAGTGGTTTGTGAATCTGGTGTGCTGGATGGTGGGGTGTGATCCTGCGAATGTAGGGGATCCTGTTATATTCAATGCTGTACTGGCTGCTTTCCATACATCGTTCAACGTGTGCAATGTGCTGATCCTAATCTGGTTTATCAAGCCGTTGGAGAAACTGGTCTGCATGTTGGTGCCTCAGCGCGAGGGTATGCAGGAGGAGGAGAGCCGTCTGCTCTATATCTCGGGTGGTCTGATGAGTACTGCGGAGTTGTCTATCTTCGAGGCTAAGAAGGAGATAAATGTGTTTGTCGAGCGTTGTACGCGTATGTTCGGCATGGTGCAGGAACTGCTGGGTACCGAGAAGGGCGAGGATTTCAACAAGCTGTTCTCGCGTATTGAGAAATATGAGAGTATCACGGACAACATGGAGGTGGAGATATGTGACTACCTGACGAAGGTGAGCGAAGGTCGCCTGTCGGCTGAATCCAAGATTGAGATCCAGCACATGATGCGTGTATGCTCGGAACTGGAGAGCATAGGCGATGCAAACTATAATCTGGCGCGCACTATTTCGCGCAAGCGCCAGTATGGGACCGAGCCTTTCACCGAGAAGCAGATGCAGCATATACATAGCATGATGCAACTGACCGAGGATGCTATAAACCAGATGGCTGTGGTCATCGAACAGGGCGAACACAGGTATGTGGATCTGAACAAGAGTTTCAACACGGAACATGAGATAAATAACTACCGTACTCAGCTGAAGAACCAAAATGTGGTGGATATCAACAACAAGCTGTATGACTACCAGACGGGTGTATTCTACATGGATATCATCAGCGAATGTGAGAAGCTGGGCGACTATGTAATCAATGTTATAGAGGCTTCGGGCCTGAAGGAAAAGCGTAAGGCATGAGAACATACTGGAACACTCAGAATGGTCTGTGTACAATACCTGAATGGACTCCGAACTGCTGGGTACAGGTAACGTGCCCCACGGACGAGGATACGGACTTTCTGGAGAACACTCTGGGAATACCTGATTATTTCCTGGACGATATTGCGGATACTGACGAGCGGCCCCGTTATGACCATGACGAGGGGTGGGCGCTGATAATCCTGCGTATACCTTATGTGAAGGAGGTACGTTCGCGTACTCCGTACACTACGATACCGCTGGGTATTATAATGAAGGGTGAGGTATGCATAACTGTGTGCAACTTTGAAACCAATATGATGATTGATTTCGTGACGTATCAGCAGCGTCGCGGGATTGGTTTCACGGACTCGGTGGATATGGTTTTCCGTTTGTTCCTGAGCAGTGCAGTTTGGTACCTGAAGCGCCTGAAGCAGATTTCTGCGCTGATAGATCAGAGCAAGCGTAATCTGGATGCCAAGGTGGACAATGCGGACCTGATTTCGTTGTCGCGCTTGCAAGATTCGCTGACTTATTTTGTAACGAGTATCAGGGGTAACGAGACATTGTTGTCCAAGCTGAAGTTCAAACTGAAGGTGGATGAGCTGGATGCTGACCTGATAGAGGATGTCAACATCGAGTTGAGTCAGGCACGCGAAACAGCCGGAATATATACGAACATCCTGGACTCGACAATGGATACGTATGCCAACCTTATTAATAATAATATGTCTCAGGTAATGAAGATGCTGACGTCGGTGTCGCTGATACTGATGTTCCCGACGCTGATTGCAAGCTTGTTTGGCATGAACCTGATTAACGGCATGGAAACGGATTGGTGGGGTTTTCCGCTGGCTATGGTATTGTGTGTTGTCACTACCTTTAGCTTCTGGTGGTATTTCAGACATAAGAATTGGATCTAACAGATAATAATGACATAATGGAAGAGGCAATAATCCTTGAAAGTAAAGAGCAGGTGGTGGCAAAGGCTGCAGAACTGGCTCAGGGTGACACTATCCCTACGAAGAGTGACATGGACCAGCTGAAGCAGCAGTTCTACCGCTTTCACAACCAGGCTATGCAGGAGGCTCGCAAAAAGTATATTGATGATGGCGGTGACCCCGAGGCCTATGTTCCTGAGATGGACCCGGACGAGGAGACTTTCCGTCAGTCCATGCAGGTGTTGCGCGAACGCAGGGCGGACGAGCAATTGCGTATTGAGAAGGAGCGCGCAGACAATCTGGAGAAGAAATTGCGTATATTGGAGCGCATCCAGCAACTGACTACAAATCCCGAGGAGGCAGGACAGCACTTTGACGAGTACAAGTCGCTGCAGCAGCAGTGGAAGGAAACGGGGGCTGTCCCGGCTGAACGCAGTACGGAACTGTGGAAGAACTATCAGCTGTATAGCGAGCAGTACTATGATTTGCTGAAGATGGGGCATGAATTGCGCGACTATGACTTCAAGAAGAACCTGGAGCTGAAGACTGCCTTGTGCGAAAAGGCTGAGGCACTTAAGGACGTGGAGGATGTGATAAGTGCATTCAATCTGTTGCAGGGCTATCATCAGGAGTGGAAGGAGATAGGTCCGGTAAATCGTGAGATACGCGAGTCTCTGTGGCAGCGTTTCAAGGATGCATCGACCGAGGTGAACAAGCGTCATCAGGCTCATTTCGAGGCTCTGAAGGCCAAGGAGGAGGAGAATCTGCAGAAAAAGACTGAACTGTGTGAGAAGGTCGAGGCAGTAATGGCTGAGCTGGGTGAGAAGCCTAAGTGGGAGGAACTGACCCAGACAGTGATGAATATGCAGGCTGAGTGGCGTGAGATTGGTTATGCGCCACAGAAATTGAACACTGCCATATTTGAGCGTTTCAGGGAGGCATGTAATAAATTCTTTAACGCCAAGAGTGACTATTACAAGAATATCCGTGCGAGCCTGGAGGAAAACCTGCAGAAAAAGAGGGCTCTGTTGGAGCGTGCCGTGGCACTGAAAGACAGTGTTGAATGGAACAAGACTGCTGAGGAGCTGACCGAACTGCAGAAACAATGGAAGGAGATTGGTGCGGTACCTAAGAAGTACAGCCAGCAGATTTGGAACGAATTCAGGCAGGCCTGTGATTCGTTCTTCCAGGCCCGTAAGGCTGCGGGTGCAGATACGCGGAATGAGCAGCAGCAGAACCTGCAGGCGAAGAAGGATATCATACAGCAGTTGCAGGCTCTGGCTGAGGATGGCAAGGAGGTTGTCATCGATGCCGTGAAGGAGTTGCAGCAGAAGTGGAACGAGATTGGATACGTGCCCTTCAAGGAGAAGGACAAAATATACAATGCCTATCAGGAAGTATGTGACAAGTTGTACGAGAGTGCCCGTTCGAGCCGTATGGCTGCAAGTGCAGCAGTACGTGTACAGCGTATCAAGGAGGCTGCCGGAAATGACAGCCAGCGCCTGCAACGTGCATACGAACAGTTGAAGGCTGAAATCAAGACTTACGAGAATAACCTGGGCTTCCTGTCAGCAAGCAGTAAGAAGGGCAATGCGCTGGTTGACATGCTTGAGAAAAAGGTTCAGGCTCTGAAGTCTGAACTGAAGGAAATGGAAGCCAGGATGAGGGCTGAGTGATTCAGTTTGCCTTAGGAAGGTATTTTTTCAGTACACGTGCTGCCTGAGTACGTGTACTGTTTTTTGGTGTGGCTGTGTACTGCCTGCTGGCATCGTGTGCCCAACGCCATTCCATAGGGAACCATCCGTCTTGTGGTGCCTGTAAGCCGTGGCTGAAATAATACTGCCATCGGGGATAGTAGAAATCGCTGAGCATGCCTTGCCACTGGCGGTAGCTGTAGTCACGGAGTCCTGCACGCTCGCTGGCGTCACGGCCACCCCATGTGGTTATCAGCTGTCGTGCATTGTACAGTTCGTACCAATCGGCTGTTGCCGTAGTTGCACCTTGCACCTCGGCGGCTGCCTTGCGGGCAGTCTGAGTCCAGTTTCCGAGGCGGAACATGCGGTTTGTGCCAAGCAGGATGTCAAGGTCGAGAATGAGGGACAGGAAACGATTGGTACGTGCCTGGAACATGGCTTCGTAACCCTGCTCGTGTGCAATGCGTATGCTGTCCAGGAGTTCCTGTGAATAGTCTGTTAATGCTTGACGTGCTATGTCACAGAGGTCGTAGCTGTAGTTCTCGCGGCCCAAGGCACTCATCTTGCCTGCTCCGGCTTCAAGCAGTGTCCATGCTGCCTGCTGCATATCCTTGGGATTATAGAAGATGTGTGTTCCGCCCCATGTGCTTACGGCATTGATACGGAGCGAGGGACGTCCGCATACGACTGCTTCGTGTGGACCTTGCAGGGTCGTGGTGTTGTTAAGTGCTGAATGCAGGAGCAGCAGCCATGCTTCGGCTGCTTTTCGATTCTCGCATCCGTAGCGTGCCAGTGCATAGTCGCATATCCACTGGTCACAGTCAGGTTTCTGTCCATTGGTCCACGGAAGTTCGAACAACAGGTCATAGACAACAGGTGTCTGCTCGATGGCTTCGGGGGCTGCTCCTATACCACGGATGGTGGAGTATTTGCCCTTGTAGGTGAAGTAATTGTCGGCCATCTTGGGTATACGCCCAAAAAAGCCTGTACGTCCTCCAAAATTGGGAATTGCGCAATATACAGCATGCTGCGGAGCATATCCCTGATATGAGTCAAACTTAGGATCGCCGTCACTGAAAAGGTCAAGCACTATGAGACGTCCTGCCGGTACAGAATTAAGGCTGGTACGCTGATGAGAACCCCACTGCCATTGCTGTATGACCCATTGACTATCATGACCGCAATTATTGTTCATGGCACGGAAAATGGCAGTGTATCCATCGCTGTATTTACCGCTGGAGATCAGACCTCCCTCGTGGAACGGGTCCATGCTGTAATATTTGCTATGCCCCATTACCTTTGCCAGCTGGCGATAGTATGCAGCAGCAAGGTTCTGAAAATCGGGATTGGACGGGTCCATTATATAAGGGCGCTGGAACTGACACCATTTGCCTTGGCTTTCGGCTCCGGGAAAATTGCTCGGCATCATACCGCTGAAACCGGGCAAAACAGGTTGCATACCCAAGGTATGCTCGCGTTCTACAATCTTGGAAGCAAGATCGGCCTGTCGCTGATACCATGCGTTATCGGTAACACCATGTGCATGGTCTCCTGCATCGCCGCCCCACCCTTCCAGGTTGTTCATTCCCCACCATGCCGTATATGCGGGACCTGGAATAAAGGCTTCGGCGCGGGTCTCGGAATAATGGCAATCCTCTATAAGGAAATTGCGCCATACGGTTTCAAGCCCTATGATTTGCAATGGCATATTGATTCCATGCAGGGCCATCCAGTCTATCTCCTGCTGCCAGCGCTCCCAGTCCCATGTGGTCATGCTATAGCCAAAGGTACAATAATTGAGGTAGTAGCGGTAGTCGGCATCTGATTTGTGGCGCTCCTCTATGACAGGTATTGGCAAATGGATATCTGTAAGACGGGTACGAACGGCATTGTTCCATGACAGATTAACGTGTGCGATGTGGTTAAGGTACCATCCTATGCCTGTTGTTATGGCTGATATCGAACTGCCCTTGATGCATGGCTTGCCATGCCGGGAGGTGAGTATGAAGAACTCGCCCTGCACAGTTGCAAGGCTCTGGTCCAACTGTGTAATGATACGTTTGGACGTTCCGTGGCCGCCTATGCGGTCGAGCATCTCGCATACTGATTGTGGATTCTCGACAACTGCTGCATGTACAGTGCCTAACGTCAATGCCAGACACATGACAATAAGAATCTTGCGCATAACGGAGTATTAGGATTTAAGGTATGAGTGTATTATCCCATCCACATGGTAAAGATGTATATCACTGCAGCAGGTATGGCAAGCAGGGAACTGTCGAAGCGGTCCAGAAGGCCGCCATGCCCTGGCAGGATATTGCCGCTGTCCTTGATACCAAGGGTGCGCTTGATCTGGCTTTCAACCAGGTCGCCCCATGTTCCGAAGACGGTTACGACGAGGGCAAAGCCTATCCATTGCCAGATGGTCATAGAGGGTTCGAAAATGGATACAGGGATTGCTACGAGTATGGCAAGGAGACCACCGCCTATGCTGCCTACCCAACTTTTCTTGGGCGAGATACTTGGGAACAACCTGTATGGAATCTTCCTGCCCAGAAGCGAACCTACACAATATGCACCTGTGTCACTGGCCCACAGGAACAGGAATACTGCCAATGGATACATCCATACGTATGCTACTCCCAGTGCTCCCAACGGGTACGGGATAAAGGCTATGCATGTAAGTAGGGAGAACGGGAGTGCTATGTAAATCTGCGACATCATGGTATATGCCCATACATCAAGTGCATGTGTGCGATCCAGATACAGTCCGCTGATGAAAAGGTATGCTATAGTCACTATATATGGAAGAAAGACCATGCCTGGCAGCAGTAGTTGCTGTGCATATCCGCTGTTCCATGCAAAGAAGCCAAAGAACATCAGCATGGAGGCGAGGGTTGTGATGAGTGAATTCAACTGGAACTCACCGCGAGCACTGATGATAGAGCAGAACTCGAGTGTAACAAGTGCTGTTGCTGCTGCAAAAAGGACACCGAATGAGTATGGGCTGAATGAAATGCTGCCTGCGACAAGCACTACATACAATATGCCTGTAAGGGTTCGTAATATCAAGTTTTTCATATTTCAGGGATTGAAAGATATGTATTAGGATTTGGGCTCTGTCTCTGCGGTCGTGTCTGCTTCACCAGTATTCTCTTCAAGCAATTCCTCGGTACGGCTGACCCATGGGCGCTTGCCAAAGATATTCTCTACATCATCGGCAAAGATTACCTCGCGTTCCTGCAGGATTCCTGCCAGCTGACCATGGCCTGCTGCCTTTTCGCTGAGAAGTGCCTTGGCACGGGCGTACTGCTCAGCAATAATCCTCTTGACCTCGGCATCTATCTCACGGGCTGTATCCTCGCTGTATGGTTTCTGGAACTGGTATTCGTTGTTGTTGTAATAGCATAGGTTGGGAAGTTTGTCACTCATACCCATATATGCTACCATACCGTATGCCTGCTTGGTCACGCGCTCGAGATCGTTCATAGCACCTGAACTGATGTGACCTGTAAAAATCTCTTCGGCAGCACGTCCGCCCAGAGTTGCACACATCTCGTCAAGCATCTGCTCGCGTGTGGTTATCTGGCGTTCCTCGGGCAGATACCATGCTGCTCCGAGGGCTCTGCCACGTGGGACTATGGTAACCTTGACCAGCGGATTGGCATACTGAAGATGCCAGCTGACTGTGGCATGGCCTGCCTCGTGGATGGCTATAGTGCGCTTCTCTTCAGATGTCATGACCTTGGTCTTTTTCTCCAGACCACCTATGATGCGGTCCACGGCACTGAGGAAATCCTCCTTGGTAACGGTTGCGTGGGAGTGACGGGCGGCAATAAGTGCTGCCTCGTTACATACATTGGCTATATCTGCACCACTGAAGCCTGGTGTCTGGCGTGACAGGAAATCCAGGTCAAGGTCATCAGCCTTCTTGATAGGACGGAGATGTACCTCGAAAATTGCACGGCGCTCGTTGACATCCGGAAGGTCTACATGTATCTGGCGATCGAACCGGCCTGCACGCAGCAAGGCCTGATCAAGTATGTCAGCACGGTTGGTGGCAGCAAGGATGATGACTCCGCTATTAGTCCCGAAACCATCCATCTCGGTTAGGAGCTGGTTGAGCGTATTCTCGCGTTCATCATTGCCTCCGATAGACATCCTGTTGCCACGGGCCCGGCCAACGGCATCTATCTCGTCGATGAATATGATACAGGGAGCCTTCTCCTTGGCTTTGTAGAAAAGGTCACGTACACGGCTGGCGCCTACACCGACAAACATTTCGACAAAATCACTGCCGCTCATTGAGAAGAACGGTACATCGGCTTCTCCCGCAACGGCCTTGGCGAGAAGGGTCTTACCTGTCCCCGGAGGACCTACGAGTAATGCGCCCTTGGGAATCTTACCTCCCAAATCGGTATATTTTGCAGGATTCTTAAGGAAATCGACAATTTCCTGTACTTCCTGCTTGGCGCCCTCCTGTCCAGCAACGTCCTTGAAAGTGACCTTGTTCTCCTCGTCCTTGTCTACAAGTCTGGCACGGCTCTTGCCAACGCTAAAAATGCTCATCGGACCGGAAAATCCCGAACTGCCGGAGTTGCCAGAACTTCCTCCCCCCATTCGGCGCAACAGGAATATCCATACAAATATTATTACGGCCATGGGAGCAAGGTTAAAGAATATGTTCCACCATGTAGAATCGTCACTGTGGCGATACTCCACCTCGCCTAAGAAGTGCTTGGCCTTGCGCTCGGATTCAAGGAAATCATCCAGTCGGTCGTCACTTGGATACTGGGCTGTAACGGTCGGCGTCTTGCCCTTGAAATCCTGTGTCGTTGGAAATACATCGCGTATATGGTCGCGCTGGACATACATGGTAACGGTACCGCCGTCCTTGTCTGCCACTATACGCTGGGCATAGCCTTCTCGCACGTATTTCTGGAACTTGGTGTAGTTGACCTCACGGCTACCGGCATTTTCCAACTGTCCGCCACCGTTGATAAACAGATATCCCAATACGGTGGCAATTATGATATATATCCAAGTAAAATTGAACGAAGACTGCTTGCCCTTGTTTTTCTTATTTTTCTGTTCGTTTGCCATTAGTCTAAATCTGGTAATTCGGTGAGTTCGGCATCTGCCCAGAGATGCTCTAAATCGTAGAAAGCACGTTCTTCGGGAAGAAAGATATGCACGATGACATCAGCATAGTCCATGGCAACCCATACGGACTGACGCATCCCTTCGACTGCAAGAGGACGTGTCTGGCATAACTGTCGGACCTTGTCTCCGACGCTGATAGCTAAAGCGTGTATCTGGGTAGTACTGCCTGCCTGGGCAATAACAAACTTACGACACACCGTGTCTTCGATACCTGTGAGATCGGCGACCACGATACGGCTTGCCTTCTTGTCCTGCAATCCTTCGATTACAGCATCTGTCAACACATCTTTTCCCTTGATGTACATCTACTGAATTTAAGTTTCTAATAAATATAAAATTACGGGCGCAAAGATACGATTTTAATGACAATTTACAAATTGTCAAGTGCTGTTTCAAGGATTTTTCACACTTTTTTCGCTAAAATATTTGGAGGTTAATAAAAATTACCATACATTTGCACCTGCAATTCTGGGCTATGGTGTAATGGTAACACTGCAGATTCTGGTCCTGCCTTTCCTGGTTCGAGTCCGGGTAGCCCAACAAAAAAGGAGCCTCACACAATAGTGTGGGGCTTTCTTGCTTAAGACCTTAAATCTAAGAAAAATACATTATGGATTTCAAGCTTCTTGTACTGGATGTAGACGGCACCTTGCTGAACAGCAACCGTGAGATGACAGAACGCACAATAAAAACGTTGCGCAAGGTTCAGCAGAATGGAGTAAAAATAGCATTGGCCAGCGGTCGTCCGACTCATGGAATACTGCCATTTGCAAGTGCTATTGACCTTGATTTTAACGACGGATACATCATAAGCTACAATGGCGCCAAGGTTACTGAAGCAAGTACGGGAAAGGTGCTTTTTGAGCGCAGGATAGACCCGCAGATGATTCCGTATCTGGAAAAGGAAACAGCAAAGAGCGGCTGCCATCTGGCTTATTACTACAAGGACGAGGTTGTTGCTACAGACATCACGAATGAGCACATTATTGACGAAGCCCAGATGAATGGTCTGAAACTAAGACAAGTGGATGATCTCGCCTCGGAGTTTGACCCGAAGAACGGTGAGAAGAAGCACTGGCCGTTTGAGGTTATGATTGTTAATGAAGACGAACAGGCCCTGGGTGCATTGGACCAGTATTTCCAGCGTCATCTGAACGGTGTTCTAGACACCATCCATTCAAATCCATATCTGCTGGAGATTGTAGGATATCAGGTGGGCAAGAGCTATGGCATGAGTGCCCTGGTACAGATACTGGGCATAAGCATGAACGAGGTGCTTGCCATAGGTGATGGCCGTGCCGACATCAATATGCTGCAAATGGCTGGTGTGGGTGTTGCAATGGGCAATGCCAGTGAAGAAGTACGCCGGTGTGCTGACTTCACAACGCTGTCAAATGATGAGGATGGTGCAGCATTGGCAATTGAACGTGCCTTTGAGGAGGAGAAGGAGAAACCAGAGGAGGACATGGAGGTTCCTGTTGATGTGTTGAATGCACAGAACAAGAACACTCTGATGGGGACCCTGGGTATGCAATATACGTTTGCCAGTCCCAAACGTGTAGAGGGGACAATGCCAGTAGACGGGCGTACCAGACAACCTTTCGGCATACTGGCTGGAGGTGCTTCATTGGCCTTGGCTGAAACACTGGCAGGACTTGGCAGCCTAATCGTGTGCAAACCCGGAGAACTGGCTGTGGGTATGCAGGTTTCGGGTAATCATGTAAGCAGTGCACATGAGGGTGACACGGTACGCGCCGTAGCGACTCCTGTACATCTGGGACGAAGCAGTCATGTATGGAACGTAGACATATTTACCAGCACTGGCAAACTGGTAAGCAGCGTACGCGTGACAAACAGTATTATCAAAAAGGATTTCTAATGCTCCATCGCCCATCTGTTCTTTACAGATGTATGTAGGATGGGGCGTAACAGATAATGTCCCACTCGGGGGATACGGGCTGAAATTGCACGCAATTCGGTCAGTTTTTCTGTGTGCATTCTTTTCTCTTCTGCACTCATTTCCACTTGCAGTCCTGCATCACGCAGCATGAGACGGCTCTTGCCTGCAATAAGCAGTTCGATATATAGTTGCACATATACACACATATCAAAAAATACAAGAGGATCGAAACGTTCCCGTATGGTTTCGAGATACATTCCCGAATGCGTATCACATAATTTCCCTTCCTGGATGGCCTGAAGCAGGACCACATCGGACTGAATGGAAACATCCAGCCAGCGCAATGTGAGCCGTTCGCTGATAAGTCCGACAATGCTATAGATCAGGAAAAATATTGCTATGACAGCCAGCAGTTGTGCTGCAGGTGAGAACAGCCACATATTATATACATAATGTATGGCAACGGATGGTATGAACAACAATATGCCAAATAAATAATTCCAACGTATATTGTGTCTCTGGCTTTCTTCGTTCCATGGCAGAAGCAGCCATAGTGAAACAACTGTGGACGTACATCCCATATGCAACATACTGGTTCCCATGCCACGAACAATGGCAGTACCGATTCCTATATCGGGAAAGAGTGACAGATACAGGATGTTCTCGACAAAAGCAAAGCCGGCACCTACAGCCTGCCCATATATCTGTGCCTCGGCAAGAAAGGCAATACGTCTGCGACTTACAAGAAAAATAAGTACGGCAGCCTTGAGAAACTCCTCGATCAACACAGAAGGCAACAATCCGGCCCATGGCTGGCCATCATTGAAATATCGCCAGATTACAACAATTGCGTATGTTATCAGTGTGACGACAGCTCCCCATAAAGCATGACTCGCCAGCCTGCGCCAACGAGTCATGGAAAATGCGTCATATATCTGCAGAACTCCCAAATATGCAACTATGGGGAGCAACGCTGCTAATGCCGGAAGTATGCTGAATGTCACTTGCTTGCCATATTAACCTCCGGAGCCAATACTGTCATATTGCTCCAATAGTCAATCTCCGCATCATTCTGTGCCAAAGTAGCATTAACCGAACAATGGCTTGCAACCATGTCACGTGTTGTTGCTACCATGATATTATCCAGAAGATTGTCCTTTGTAATAAAGCTGTCTACGGAAGCGACAAAAGCCTTGCCGCCGGCAATTTGCGATTCGATGGCATTGTATGCAATCTGAGCATTTCGCAATGCTTTCTTCAAATCAACCTTAGCTCCGTTCTGTAAATCCAAAGCTGCCTGAAGAGCCTGAGCTGCTGCATCAAATGACTCGGAATTGTGCAATGCCACATCGGTTAGGGATGCAAGTCCGTTCTGTACATTGTCATTATCTGCTGTAGACATGGATACCATACGGTAAAGAGAATTAAACTCTGCTATGCGTGAGTACATGATGCGAAGGGATGCAATTGTGCGTTCCTGAGCATCCTTGTCATGTACATAACGTTTCTGGAAGCACATGTAATCCGGTGAGGTTATAATCTCGTTGTAGGGATTACAAGCCGACAGACCGTTTACATCTCCGCTGATAGCTGATGAGTTAATTCCACATGGAAGTCCCAAAAATGCTCCGAGAGCATAACCTATTGCCAATGTCACCAGACAATAGAGCAAAGTGTTTTTTTTCACAACAGTAAATAATTTAGGTGGTTCTACTTATATTGATAACAGCTCTAAAACCTTGTCAATTGCGGCGCTAAGGCCATCTGAATTCTTGCCGCCTGCCGTTGCGAAATGTGCTTGACCGCCACCGCCGCCCTGAATCAGTTTGCCGGCTTCGCGTACCAGTTTGCCTGCATTGTTGCCTGCTACAACCATATCATCACTGAAACATACCGTAAGGGATGGCTTGCCGTAAGCATCGCCGCCAAGCACAACTGCCAGTTTCTCCGGGAATTGTGCACGCAACTGGAAGGCTATGTCCTTGGCTGTCTGAGCGTCAATGGGGACAACGCCGCCGATTATTTTCACACCATCGCGTTCCTGGGCTTTCTCTATCAGGACTTTCTTTAACTCCTGCGTCTTGGCCGCCTTGAACTCCTCGACCTGCTTCCTGAGTTCAGCATTGTCGTTAATGGCTTTCTGGATTGTGGACATCAGGTCGGGTGCGTTATTGAAAAGTGCCTTCAAGTCAGATACCAAGTCCTGAGTCTTGTCTATCATATCCTCGACAGCCTTGCCCGTAATAGCCTCTATACGGCGCACACCTGCAGCAACACTGCTCTCGCTTAGGATTCGGACCATGCCTATACGGCCTGTACTGCTTGCATGGCAACCACCGCAAAACTCAACACTGTTGCCAAACTGGATTACGCGCACCTTGTCTCCATATTTCTCACCGAAAAGGGCTATAGCACCCAATTTCTTTGCTTCCTCGATAGGTGTATTGCGATACTCCTGTAGAGGCAAGTCCTGACGTATACGTTCGTTGACAAGATGCTCGACCTCGCGTAGCTGCTTTGCAGTGACTTTCTCGAAATGGGAGAAGTCGAAACGCAAGGAATTGGCTGTAACCAAAGAGCCTTTCTGTTCGACGTGTTCACCGAGGACCTCCTTTAGAGCCTGATCCAGCAGATGCGTGCATGTATGATTGGCTTCGATGGCACGTCGTGCCTCGACATCGACACATGCCATGAACTCAGCATTGGGATTGGTCGGTATCCGCTCAAGTATATGAACGCTTACGCCATTCTCTTTCTTGGTATCAAGAACCTTGATGGTCTCCTGATCATTGACGAGGACACCTGTATCGCCTACCTCACCGCCCATCTCACCGTAAAACGGGGTTTGGTCGAGGATAGCTTCGTAAACGACATCTTTCTTATGCTTTACTTCACGATATTTTACGATATGACAGCTGTACTCTGTATAATCATAGCCGACGAAGGTGCTGATTTCGGCTTTTCCATCGGTATCTGCTATAACATTCCAGTCTCCCATCTCGACCTGTGCTGCATTACGTGCGCGGGCCTTCTGCTTCTCCATCTCGGCATTAAAGCCTGTCTCGTCAACTGTCATGCCGTTCTCGCGGCAGATAAGTTCTGTAAGATCCAATGGGAAACCGTATGTATCGAACAGCGTAAATGCCTTGGCACCGTCAATCTGGGTCTTGCCTGCCCTGCGTGTCTCGTCTATAACTCCGTTCAGAAGGCGTATACCGGTTTCCAAAGTGCGCAGGAAGGAGTCTTCTTCCTCCTTCATAACCTTCATGATGAGTTCCTGCTGAGCCACCAATTCGGGGAATGCATCACCCATTTCCTGTACTAATGTAGGAACTAAGGTGTACATGAACGGTTTCTTCTGGTCGAGGAACGTGTAGCCGTAGCGTACTGCACGACGCAGGATACGGCGTATTACATAACCTGCCTTGGCATTACCGGGCAACTGGCCGTCAGCGATAGAAAACGATATGGCACGCAAGTGATCGACAATTACACGCATTGCAATATCCTTCTTCTCGTCATCACCGTACTGGCACCCGGCCTTTGTGGCCATTACCCTGATCAACGGCTGGAAGATATCAGTATCATAATTGGATGTCTTGCCCTGAATTGAACGTACCAGTCGTTCGAAGCCCATACCTGTATCAATTACATTCATACCGAGTGGCTCCAAATGGCCATCGGCCTTGCGCTCATACTGCATGAACACGATATTCCAGATCTCGATAACCTGGGGATCATCCTTGTTGACCAGCTCACGCCCGGGAACTGCAGCTTTTTGCTCTGCACTGCGGCTATCCAAATGAATCTCACTGCAAGGACCACATGGACCTGTATCACCCATCTCCCAGAAATTATCGTGCTTGTTGCCGTTGATGATATGGTCTGCAGGAACGTGCTTCAGCCAGAAGGCAGCGGCTTCGTCGTCTCGCTGAAGGTTTTCCTTTGCATCACCTTCGAAGACCGTTACATACAGATCTTTGGGATCGAGTTTCAATACATCAACCAAGTATTCCCAAGCCATATCGATGGCCCCTTCCTTAAAATAGTCTCCGAAAGACCAGTTTCCAAGCATCTCGAACATGGTATGGTGATATGTATCGTGTCCTACCTCCTCCAGGTCGTTATGCTTGCCACTTACGCGCAAACACTTTTGGGTGTCCGCACGACGACGTGGCTCTGGAGAGCGTGTTCCCAGAATAATATCTTTCCACTGGTTCATTCCAGCGTTGGTAAACATCAGCGTCGGGTCATCCTTGATCACCATCGGTGCACTGGGTACTATGGCATGACCTTTTCCTTCAAAAAACTGCTTAAAAGAATCTCTTATCTCCTTTGCCGTCATTTTATTTTTCCGTTTTACGAGATTTTCTTTAGAAATCATTGCAAAGATAGTTTGTTTTAATTAACTTTGCAAAGAATTCGTGAACTAAAAAAAGTTAACACCGTCAAAATCAGTAAACTTATGTCACTGAACACTAATAAGGATTTGAAAATATACTACAGCATAGCTGAAGTGTCACGGAAGTTTGGCGTTGCCGGATCGCTTTTGCGTTTCTGGGAGAAGGAATTTCCTAACATAAATCCAAAGAAAACAGAACGTGGCATTCGTCAATATACTGCTCAGGACATCGAGGAGATACGAATCGTGTATAACCTGCTGAAGGTCAAGGGCATGAAAATTGCCGCAGCGAAGGCTGTATTGGCAAAGAACCGTAAGGGGGCAGAAGATACTTCTGTAATTCTTGAGGAGCTCCAGAATCTACGCGCTGAATTGGTCGCTTTGAGAAAAGAACTGAACGAACTGGCCTGATTACGACAACCGCACTAACTTGTCTATCGAGGGTATCTGTTTCAGTTCATTCATTACATTCTGCAGACTTTCCAAATCCTCGACTTCAACTATCATATCTGCAATAAACTTGTCGCCCTTGGACTCCACATTGAGCCTACGTATATTAATGCTGTGCTCACCGGAAAGCAGTCCCGTGATTTCGTGCAAGACACCTACCCCATCACTGCCTTCCACTTGTAATCCTACCTGATATTTATCGTGATCCTTTGCCAGCCAAGGAGCTACGTCCTGTTTCTTCTCCTCAACTATCTGTCTAGGCTGCTCTGTAGAATTACGCTTGAGAAATGGTATATACTTTCGCCATCTTCGCTTACCAGACTTGTTGCGCAGTACACGCAAATCATCATCGCCCAGAGTTATCGTACCAGCGGCTATCAAACTGAACATCTCTTCGCGCGTATGCACATTATGAAAAATGTACAGACGGTCTAGGTTAGCAGCACTGAATTCCATCTCATTTGAGCGGAGAAATTCACTAAGCATATGCTCACCTTGCTTCTCAGCTTCACGCTGTCTACGCCTGAGTATTGCCTGTATCTTGGTCCGTGCTTTGGCCGTAGTTGCCCACTGTAGCCATTCGGGAGTAGTCTGGGGATTACGTCCAGTCATTACTTCGACCTGATCCCCGCTCTCCAGCTTATATGACAAGGGAACGAGATGATGGTTGACTTTGGCTCCTATACAGTGTGTCCCCAAGAAAGTATGGACGCTGAAAGCAAAATCCAATACAGTAGAACCTGCCGGCATAGTCTTGAAATCGCCTTTGGGTGTTACCACGAAGATCTCACTGGCATACAGATTCAATTTAATGGCATCCAGAAAATCCATTGCATTAGGCTGAGGGTCGTCCAGAATCTCCTTGATAGTCGACAGCCATTTCTCCAGTTCATTCTCACTATCCTCACTTGTCTTACCTCCTTCCTTGTACTTCCAGTGTGCTGCAAATCCGTGCTCGGCAATATCATCCATCCTGCGCGAACGAATCTGCAATTCGACCCACTGGCCAGATTTACTCATCAGCGTGCATTGCAGGGCCTGATAGCCATTGGCTTTAGGATGGGAAAGCCAATCGCGTAGACGTTCGGGATGCGGTTTGTATATATTGCTTGCTGTAGCATATATGCGCCAGCACTCAGCAGTCTCGTTCTGCTCAATCCCATCACCTTCAAAGATGATACGTGCTGCAAGAATATCATATATCTCTTCAAAGGTCACGTGCTTGGTCTGCATCTTGTTCCAAATGCTATATGGAGTCTTGATGCGTGCCTTTACCTCGTACTTTAATCCCGTCTTATCGAGACGCTCGCGGATAGGGGCGGTAAATTCGGTAAACATCTCGTTCAAATGTTCGCGACGGTCGGCAATGCGGCTGACTATCAGGGAATATTCCTCGGGATGCTCGTGTTTGAAAGACAGGTCTTCCAGTTCTTCCTTGATACGATTCAACCCCAGACGATTGGCCAAGGGTGCGTAAATGTACAGTGTCTCGCCTGCTATCTTCTTTTGCTTCGCCGGCAATTGACTGCCAAGTGTACGCATATTATGAAGGCGATCGCTGATCTTTATAAGAATGACGCGAATATCCTCACTCATTGTGAGCAGGAGTTTCTTGAACGTCTCTGCCTGAGCAGAGGCCTGGCTTCCAAAGATGCCACCGCTGATTTTGGTAACGCCATCAACTATCTGTGCTATCTTGGGACCAAATATATTGCGGATATCCTCAACCGTATAGTCGGTATCCTCGACAACATCGTGCAGCAGTGCAGCGCAGATACTAGTACTACCAAGTCCTATCTCTCCACAAACAATCTGCGCTACGGCGAGCGGATGCATAATATATGGTTCGCCAGAAAGACGGCATACCCCCTCGTGAGCCTCACGAGCGAAATTAAATGCCTTCTCAACGAGGTCAACCTTTTTGCGGTGTGGACTGTCAAGGTAGGTATCTACAAGACGGCGATATGCCGCCTCTATCATCTGGGAATCCTGATTCATTATAAGATTATCGTCTCCTTTTAACTGCAAGGTTCCTGCTACGGTTTCTGCGCGATGCATAGGTAGCACGACGTCGGGCATATGTATTTTTTCGCTTGGATATTTGGGGATCGATATCTGTTGCCGATCCTGCATCACCGGTCTGTCCTGCTTCGCCTGCAGATATACGTTTGGGTTGCGGGGCTCCATAAATACTGTCACCAGCCTCGATAAACGCATTGATTGCATCCATTGGCATGCGAAGAATACATGGTTTGGCACCACCAGGAACACGATTTGTTCGATATTGTGGATTCAACGCCTTAAGCTCCTCCAATTCAATATTGCAACGCTGACTGACGGTTTCCAAATTGACGTCACTTGTAACTATGATGGTATCTGTCCCTAAAGGCAAACGGGTCTCGGCAGGACAGATATTGTGCTCGCAATAGTAATTCATTATATAATTTGCGGCTATGAAAGCGGGCACATAACCGCGTGTCTCCCTGGGCAAATATGGATATATCGTCCAATAGTCCTTAATTCCTCCTGCTCTCTTGATAGCTTTGCTGACATTACCCGGGCCACAGTTGTATGAGGCAATTACCAAGGTCCAGTCACCGAAAATCTTATATAGTTCCTTGAGCATCCGTGCTGCCGCATAACTTGCCTTGATGGGGTCACGACGTTCGTCAATGAGGCTGGTTACCTCCAAACCGTATTTCTTTCCCGTAGTTGGCATGAACTGCCAAAGTCCTGCAGCACCGGCACGACTTGTAGCACCGGGATTAAGAGCACTTTCGATAATAGGAAGGTATTTGAGCTCCAATGGCACTCCGTATGATTCCAATGCATCCTCGAAAATAGGTGTATAGAAATTACTCGCACCAAGCATTATTGACACCGAGCGACGCATACGTTCACTATACTGGTCTATGAATTTCTGAACAACTGAATTATATGGCATCGCAATAACGTTTGGCAGGTTATTCAGGCGATGCTCATATTCTTCTGGGCTATAGGTCTTGTTTTCGCCTGTCGAGAAACAGTTCGTGCCGTCATAATTGAGATATACACGTGCATTCCACTCTCTCATCATACTGTCAATCTGCGCGTCAAGCATACCTTCAGGCAAATCCATGGTCTCGTCCTTCCCTATATTGGAATCATATACGGTAACCGTCTTCTGTGCCCAAAGTGTTGACATAAAAGTCAACATTGCCCAAAATACTATATAAAATTTTATTTTCATATCCAGTATCGGAAGTAAGTGGTTATATTCGCTAATAGGTTAACGTCAACGATATGGCAGGCGAACCAAATGTGCTGTTATCTGTCGCAGCTATATTTTTTATGAAAGTCGGTTTCCACTGCATAGAGAGATCCTTGCCAATATCAAATGTACTTAACTCTGCATCAACATAGGCATCCACAACACTCAATATATATACTCCTACCATAAAGAATATACTCAAATCGCGATAACGGCGATAAAAGTCCTTCTTGCGCTTGAACATATCCGCCAACTGGCTTTCTCGTCCTGATATCGGATAATTCAACGGAAGCATCTCCTCATAACTCTTGGTATTTGGATCATCATCGGTAATATCCTGCCATGCCTGCGAATAGTCTCTCATCATCTGACCGTTCCATGTAATTGCATAAATACAACCCAGAACTCCTCCGTAAACAAAGGGTAGTTTCCATAACTTGCGGTTATATATCTGACCACCGCCGGGGAACACCATTGAAAGCCACATAGCCCTTATGGGGTCTGGTTTCCATGATTTATATTTATCCGGAACTGTGTCAGGTGAAGCAAAGACAGAATCATTCCTAATTGAATCTGCAACGACTGAGATAACGGAATCCAGCATCAGCGTATCAATGACATGCGACTCAACCGGCTTGTGTTTCAAGACCTCCTGTGCCCGAACAGACAGCAGTGACAGAAATGACACCGCAAAGACAGCCATAATATGGACACACATACAGCGCATTTCTATTTCAGTCTGTCCAGGAGTTCTATGATCCGGATCATCTCGGCCTCATTAGCAAAAGGAATAGTAATCTTTCCCTTACCGTTATCTGAGCACGACAACTGCACCTTGGTACGGAAGAAACGGCTGAGGCTGTCACGTAAGATATTATATTCCTGAGCCAATTTGCTATTTTTCTTCTGACTGGCACTGTCGTTATTGGAACGACTTCCATTACGCAAATCATGCACCGCCTGCTCTACTGCACGAACACTAAGACCACGGTTTTTTATTTCCTCGTACAAATCCAGTTGCTGCTTGGCACTATTCAAGGATAGCAAAGCACGCGCATGCCCCATCTCCAGTTCACGTCGTTTAAGGGCCAACTGAATGGTAGCAGGCAACTTAAGCAGACGCAGATAGTTAGTAACAGTAGATCGGTTTTTCCCAACACGCTCGCTGAGACGTTCCTGCGTAAGCTTATATTGTTCCATAAGATTCTGGTAGGCCAGAGCTATCTCCATCGCATTGAGATCCTCGCGCTGGATATTCTCTATCAAGGCCATTGCCATCATATTCTCGTCATCCACAGTACGCACATATGCCGGAATCGTTTCCAGACCAGCCATCTGCGATGCACGCCAACGGCGCTCTCCTGCAATAATTAGGTATGTTCCATCACCTTTATCTCTCAGAGTAATCGGTTGTACTATACCCAATTCACGAATACTTGCAGAAAGTTCAGCTAATGTTTCCTCATCAAAGTCACGACGTGGCTGATTCGGGTTAGCCATTATCTTATCCACAGGAATTTCATTTATGCTGCCACTCCCTGCAGGAGATACATTTTCTGCGCCAATCAGCGCATCCAGACCACGACCTAACGTGGTATATTTTTTCTTTATCGTCATTATTTCTCGTTCTTTTCAACAATCTCCTGCGCTAAAGCCAAATAATTGCGGGCTCCTATGGAGTCTGCATCATAATGCAATGCAGGCAGACCATGACTGGGTGCCTCGGAAAGACGCACATTACGCTGAATTACAGTCTTGAAAACCAACTCGCGGAAATGACGTTTGACCTCGTCATAGATCTGGTTTGCCAGACGCAAGCGACTATCATACATTGTCAGAAGGAAACCCTCAATTTCCAATGAGGGGTTAAGTTTTGCCTTTATAATCTTGATAGTATTCAGCAACTTGCTTATACCCTCCAACGCGAAATACTCGCACTGTACGGGGATAATGACGCTGTCTGCTGCAGTCAAGGCATTAACCGTAATAAGACCCAGGGACGGACTGCAGTCGATCAATATATAATCGTAATCCGACAATACGGGCTGTAGAAGGTTTCTTAGTATTCGCTCACGCTGTTTACGGTTGAGCATCTCAATCTCCGCACCTACTAAATCAATATGGCTGGGCAGTATATCCAGATTCTCCACATCCGTACAGTAAATAGCCTCCCGGACTTCTACATCATCAGTCAGGCAATTATATATTGTGCAATCAACCTGTGAACTGTCGACACCCAAACCACTTGAGGCATTTGCCTGAGGATCGGCATCAATAAGCAACACCCTCTTTTCCAGAGTTGCCAGAGAAGCAGCTAGGTTCATACTGGTAGTCGTCTTTCCCACTCCACCCTTCTGATTTGCCAAAGCAATAATCTTACTCATCAGTTGTCTATTATTTATCTATATGGAAAATCCCATAATTATTAATTTCGCTTACAAATATATAAAAAATCCATGAGACCAATCCTCATTTAAACCTTTTTTATTACTTTTACACTCCGAATATGGAGAAATTAATACTGATAGTAAACGACGACGGTTGGAACGCACAAGGTCTGAAAGTTCTCTCCCGCACAGCATCTGCAATGGGTCAGGTTATTGTTGTAGCACCATGCAATGGACGTTCTGGAGCCGCGTGCAGCATAACACCGGCCACACCCGTAATTGTAGAAAGAATTCCGTCTGAGCAGTCCTGCAAAGCAGGATATGCAGCAAATATCACAGTATACAGTTGCACGGGGACACCAGTTGACTGTGTAAAAATTGCACGTGAAAAGATTTTGTCACGCAACCCTGATTTGGTATTAAGCGGAATCAATCATGGAGACAATGCTTCCGTATCACTTTTCTACAGCGGAACCGTAGGAGCTATCGTAGAAGCGTGTCTCAAAGGGTATCCGGCAATAGCATTCAGTCTGCGTACACGCAACAAACAATGTGACTTTGCTCCATACGAGCAAGTCGCACGACACTGGATTGACAAAATACTGAAAGAAGGCCTGCCCATAGGCAGTTGCCTTAACATCAATTTCCCTGAAGTAAAAGCTCTGAAAGGAACCAGTTTCTGTCGTATGGCCAAAGGTATATGGCACACAGAATGGATAGAGATAAGAAACGATGAAACCACACAAAAGAATACACAAAACGAAACTCACACATACACCCTGTCCGGCATCTTCGAAAATTTGGAACCTGATGCCGAAGACACAGACTACTGGGCATTGGACCACGATATGGCCTCTGTCACACCATTGAAACTGGACATGACCGACTATGCGTTACTTTCTGATCGCAGGTGAAGCAAGCGGAAACCTGCATGCGACCCGACTGATAGAGCAACTCAAGACTCAGGATAAGGAAGCACATTTTAACTATTATTACCATCCGGAACTGGCATACATGGGTTATGTCGCAGTTATCATGCACCTCCGCAAAATATTGCAGGGCATAAAAGCATGCAAACAGGAGATCATTAGCTGGAAGCCTGATTGTATCATTCTTGTCGACTACCCCGGTTTCAACCTGAAAATTGCAGACTTTGTTCACAAGAATATACATATTCCCGTTTTTTATTACATTTCACCCAAGATATGGGCATGGAAGGAAAGACGCATAAAAGCAATCCGACGCAATATCACGGTCATATTATCCATACTGCCATTTGAGGAGGATTGGTATGCACATCGCAATTACCACAATGTCCGATATGTAGGAAACCCTTCAGCTGAGGAGATTGACGATTTTCTGAAAAATAACAAGACCGATTCAACAACATTCCGCAAACAGTACGATCTGGACGAAAGGCCCATAATAGCAATTCTAGCAGGAAGCAGAAAGCAGGAAATAGAATTGAACCTGAAACAAATGATGAAGGCTGCAGCACATTATTCAGGGGATTATCAGTTAGTCCTGGCTGCAGCACCAACAATAGAATACTCCATTTTACATGGATTAACTGCAGGTTATCCCGTCAAGATAATCAAGGATGCAACCTATCAGATTTTACAACACTCGACAGCAGCACTGGTGACAAGCGGCACTGCAACTTTGGAAACTGCACTGCTAGGAGTACCGCAGGTGGTATGCTACAGAACCCATTTCCCACACATTGCCAGTATTTTGAGGAATATTGTATTGAAGATCAAATATGTTTCCCTTGTAAATCTGATATTACAGAGAAGTCTAGTGGAAGAACTGCTTGCATCAGATGTAACACCAGAAAATATCCAGAAGGGACTAGAGCGCATACTACCCGGCGGCGACAAGCGCGCAGAAATGCTTGCCGGGTACCTACAGATGAGAAAGACATTAGGCAAGCACAATACAGCTGAAAATGCTGCGCGCTATATTGTTTCGTTAATGTAGAGTAACAGATACCACAAGATTTCATATAAAATAAGCCACTACGATTCATCTTTCTCATTTTATTTATTATATTTGCATGCGACAAGCATTAAACAGAACTGATATGAAAAATATATTTGTAATATTCTCAGTTGTCGTTCTTGTATTGACAACAGCCAGTTGTTCCAAGGAGAAGAATGACTTACTGCCAGGTGAAGTACAACTGAAGAGCACTGATTTCAATAACGACGACAAAATGTCTTACGAGGCACTTACCGTATGGCATGCAGTAATCATCAGCGCACAGCAAGACTTTGAATTTCAGAATTTCGACTACGAAGACACAGACGGAACCACGCGTAAGGTATACCATAGTCCAACTGAAGCAGAAGAAGCTTTTGACAAATGTGTCGAAAACAGTTTTGCCAATGTCCAGACCAAATACAGTCCTAATTTGATTTATGAGATTATTGCTGCACAACCGCAAGTAATATCCGAGTATGTCTGGTGCAGTGCTACAGACGAATTTACAACGCTGAAATTTGTGGTTGAACCTACTCTGGCTGAATAATCTGGTTTTCGGGCCAATTAACCAGATATACGCATCTGGTTGCCCTGGTAATGGCAGTATATAGCCAGCGTATGTAGTCCTCGCAAATCATGTCGTCAGTCATATATCCCTGATCAACGTACACATCATCCCATTGACCGCCCTGCGCCTTGTGACACGTTACTGCATATGCATATTTTATCTGTAGAGCAGTATAGTAAGGATTATTTTTAACAGCCTTTATCAACTCACGCTTATTGCGTATTTCCCGATAATCCTCACAAACGCGCTCGAAAAGTACCTTTTGATCGGACTGGGTCAGTGCCGGTGCATCGGAATGAAGTGTATCCAGAAGAACAACAGTATCCAATTCGCTATCCTTTTCACCATCTGTATGATCTGTCAGCTGTAATGTTACGTCAGCAAATTTGAATCCATAGAATTCGCGAAGATGATGAACCCTTTTCACAACAGCCATTTCACCATTGGCAATAAGGCCTATTCTATTATTTCCCTCCATTCCATCGGGAGAAAACTCTGATTGGACATATTTATTCTTGGCGACCATTACCATATCCCCTCCTGTCAGTTCTTCATCATAACACAGAATACGGTTACGCACACCCTGGTTATATATATTGGCACGCTTATTACTTCGAGTTATTATTATAGTTCCATCCTGTCCACATTGACCGTAGCTGTCCTCGAGCGCCTCTATCAGCTCACTGCCCGAAATATTTTTGACATCAGGATAGCCCAAATGTATTTTAGGCAAAGACAATGATGCCTGACACAAATGCATTCGCAGGCACGTGGCATTCCTCAATATACCAGAATCCACTGCCTGACGTACCACATCTGTCAACTCGGCATGCATTACATTCAATCCATAGCCTGATAGATTGGAAATACTCAACGCAGGACTTTCGGTCTCTCCAACAGGAGGCAACTGGGCATTATCACCTATTAGTATCAGGCGACAGCCCTCCCTGCTGTACACATATTGAATCAAATCATCCATCAGCCGCCCATCTCCGAAAACATTACCGGAAAGACCGTCGTTGGAAATCATTGAAGCCTCGTCAACTATATAAAGAGTATCTGGTTGCAGGTTAGGGACAGGATCAAAAACATCCTGACCGAACACCTTTTGCCGATATATCCTGCGGTGTATGGTAGACGCGGGGGAACCCGAATACGAAGCCATCACCTTGGCAGCACGGCCAGTTGGAGCCAGAAGGCAGAAACGTTGCCTCAACTGCACCAATGTACGCACCAAAGCACCTGTCAAACTTGTTTTTCCTGTACCCGCATAGCCCCGTAGCAAGAATACACTTTCCTCATCCCTGGAAATCAGGAAACGGCACCACATATCCATAACTGTTTCCTGTTCATGTGTAGGTGTATGCCTGAAATTCGCACGCACAAGGGACATTAAATCATTCGTAATCATAAATATTTTACAAAAAAATCATCGAATGAAAGGATTATTGAATTCTTTTTACTACTTTTGCGATGCGAATGTACAAAAATAAAACGAAATAAACACATGAAAACGAGAATTAATGTAGTGCTTGGCATCTGCGCTCTGCTTTTGTTGTTCATCTGCTGGCGCAGTATTCAGGACGATCAGGATTTCAATGCAACCGTAGAGGCACGCGAGGCAGTAGTAAAGGAGCGTCTCCTGCAGATTCGTGATGCTGAGGAAGCATACAAGCAGCAGAGTGAAGAAGGTGAATACTGCTCAGACTGGAATGTGCTGATCAATTTCATCAAGACAGGTAAGTTACCACTTGTGCTCAAGGAAGGAGTATTGAGTGATGCACAGATGGAGAAAGGCCTAACCGAGGCTAAAGCTGCAGCCATCGTACGCAGTGGCAACCAGGCAGAAATTGCTGCCAACGGCCTTGAGGGCTTTAAACGCGACACCATTTGGACATCGCTGTATGACAGCCTGTATGCAAAAAAGGGCATTTCTCTCCAGGCTATCGACTCGCTACGTTATATACCTTTCGCTGAGGGTGATACTTTCGAGATAGTAGCCATTCCAAACACCACAAAGAGCGGTGCCATCATTCAAGTTATGGAATGTAATGCTCCTTTCAGAAGTTATCTGAAGGGTCTTGGCAAGCGTGGTGAACGTATGATCTACAACCGCACAGAAGAAGCTGAGGAAAAGGGCGCATATGCAGGTCTGCGTATCGGTGAAGCAGGTAATGGTTGGAACAACAATGCCGGTAACTGGGAATAAATCTCTTCTAAACTATAGTTTATCCATCCGCCATCGTGCGGATGGATTTTCTTTTTATGTCCAGAGTACCGGAAGTGGAAAAGTTATTCTGCGGGAAGACATCAAATTGCAGGAGGGTGAAGAAGCACACGCAGCTTTGGAACGAGGACTTAGCAGCAAGCGTATATCAGGATATAGTTACGAACGTGTAAACATGCTGGTGGCGACACCATCTACACGTCTACCTTTGGATGAATTCCGACGTGACGACATGCTGGCTGTATACCGTACGGCATATCACGGAACTACCGCCAAACGTGAGGACATAAAGTTTCAGGTACTTCCCACACTGGAGGTCGTTGAACTCTTCACTCTCTCTCCACAAATCGAAACCACACTGCATCAGCACTACCCCGGTGCAGTTATTCAAGGGTTATATGGAACTGTGCTGCAGCATATTTCAGAAACACAACAAGGAAGCACAATGCCGCTTAGCTTCCATGCCATTTCATTGGACAACCAGATTTTCATAATACAGCTGAAACAGGGGCGTCTGACATATGCCAACACATTTCAGGCCACCCTACCAGAAGACCAGTTATATTTTCTCTTGTATATATGGAAACTTTTCAACCTGGACGCACATCATGACATCTGTACTCTGTATAATACTACGAAGGAGTTGCTGTCCCTCGTCAGGGATTTCATTGTTAATGTACAGACCAAGACAATTCCTCTTTAGTATTATACAAAACCAGGCATCAGACAGTATGTAACCTATGAGAGTAATTACAGGAAAATACAAAGGACGGCATTTTGACGTTCCACGCACCTTCAAGGCACGCCCTACGACTGACTTTGCCAAAGAAAATCTGTTCAATGTCCTAAACGGATACATTAACTGGGAAAAAGAGCCTATGGCGCTGGATCTTTTTGCCGGCACGGGAAGCATCACCCTGGAACTACTATCTCGCGGATGCTCGCGTGTAATAAGTATTGAGAAAGACACTCTGCACTGCCGTTTCATACAGGGCTTCCTGGACAAGCTACAGGAAACCAATGCTATCGTTGTCCGAGGGGATGCCTTCAAATATATCAATACATGCCGGGACAAGTTTGACATCATCTTTGCCGATCCACCATACATACTGAAGGAAATACCCGAACTACCAGACATGATACTCATGCATGACCTACTCTCCCAAGACGGATTACTTATAGTCGAACACGGTAAGGACCACGATTTCAGCAAGCATCCGCGGTTTGTTGACCACCGTACCTATGGCAGCGTAAATTTCAGTTTCTTCCAGTAATCGGTTAATCCCACATTATTACATCCTGCCGCCGAAACCACCAAAACCACCGGAAGGACGACGGTCGCCAGTACCATTGCGGTCACCTCCCACAGGCAGATCACCAGGTCTGAACTTCGGTCTGTCTCCAGGCCTACGCATTGCATCGCGTGCCTCCTTGTTTCCGACAAGGTTCAGTTTGTATATAATATGGAACATAGCATATGAATTGATGGCATTAATTTCCGTATCGCTGCGCATCGTAGCACTTATGCTACGTGAGATATTGCTGCGCTGGGCAAGAATATCAAACCATTGCGCACTGATTGTCAGAGCATTGTTCTTCAAAAAGGACTGTGACAACTGTGCATTCCAGATAACTTCAGTCGTATTCATGGTTTCATCCTCGTAACCACGACGATACTGTGGGCCACAATCCATTGAAAGCTGCATGTTCCATGGTGACGATATAATCAGATTTCCACCATAATTGAAATTCCACGTATCCATATTTGCCTTCGTGTTCTGATCATTGCGCGAGTGCTGATAGCTGAAACCACCATTAACGCCAACCTCGACCGAACCTGTCTCGCCCCACTCGGTACGGTAGTTCAATCTAAGGCTTTCCCCCAGATTTACACTCTTGGTCACTGATTTGAGAAGCAGCATGTTTTCTTCTGCATATTGGAATAGCCTGGCCATGTCCTCAGTTGTTGACGGCAATGAATGCGGTTGCCCGTCGTGATACGCCTTATCCATCAAATCCTGCACATCCAACTTGTTACTAGTAAATCCTACATTACGGTAATAGGAAAGGTCGGTGCTTGTACTGACATTCCATTTCTTGGCCTGACCCAGTGCCGTATTGAACATGAAATTGCCCCCCGCATTCCAGTTACCGTCGATATTCATCGGACGGCTATAGCGATTACCTGTTTCCTTGTCATAAATACTGGCAGTTGACGTACTACGGCTGGTCTGACTGAAATTAAGATTGGTACTCCAACCCATTTGCCTCTCCGTCAGGTAGGAATTGTAAAACAACGAGAACCTATTGTTCCAACTACTCTCCAAGCCAGGATTACCGATACTGACATTCTGCGGATTGGTGTTGTCTATAATATCCAGCATATTGGTCATAGACGGCTGACTCATACTGCCATTATAGCGCACATTAAACTGGCTCGTCTTGTTTATCCTGTATCGGATGAACACACGCGGAGCCCAATTGAACACTTTGCGTGTAACCTTTTGCTTGGTTTCGTACTTCTCATAGTCAAGATCAGTCGTCTGAGGTTGGAAAGACACACCTGCATTCAAGCGCAAATCACTGGAATCATCGAATTTACGTGTATATCTGAACATCACCTGTGCATCATGATTATACTCGTTGTACGTTGCATACTGCGAATTCTGCACATCCCTGATTACCTCCAGTATATCCACTCCAGGAATAATACCAAGATAACGCTGCTCGTCGGTAAGGTTCTCCAGCGTTCCATCATCCAGATATTCCTGCAGGAGATCATGCAGATTGTACATCCTTTTATCCGTATTGGAAAACCTGTACTGGAACTGATAGCTGGTCTGAAGACTCAGTTCGTTGGTCAAGGGCTCAGTGTAGCTTAACCTTGTATTTATGTTCCAGCTGGAACTCGGCTGAAGTGTCAGGCGGTTGGTATAAGTCTGAACAGCTGTCTTAAAATAATCGACCAAAGACTCATCCCATCTTCTGCTCTGAGTATTAGAGTATCGCCCTGCAACATTCATCGTAACATTGCGCCCCGGCTTACCCAAACGGCGGTTTACCTGCAAATTTCCGTCAACAGTATTGGTATGTGAGAAAGATAGCGATTTCCTTTGACTGCTGTTAACCAGGATATCCTTGTACTTAAGTTCATCTTCCTCTGTCATTTCTTCATACTCACTTATAGGATCCTTCATCCCTGCCTTGTAAGGGTCACTGTCGAAATCCACGGCAACTGATGTACTGTTGCCATTGCTCTCGGAATGTGAGAAGTTAGGACGAAACAAGATATTTGTCATTGAGTCAGGCTGCCATTCCAGACGGAAATTAGCATCCAGACTCCAGTTGTTGGAAAGACCTGTAGACAACGAATTGCTCCATGTGCTGGTACCGCCGCCCATGAACGACTCACTATTGGTACGGCTTAGACTCTCGGAGTTCGTACGGCTGAAACGGGCATTGCCTCCAATCTTCAACATACCGGCTGTATAGTCCTTCTTTCCATTCTCCCAGGCAAAGTTTACGCCCAGCATCTGGCTGCTGACCACACCTCCGCGGCTGCCACGGCTGCCACGACCGCCACGACCGCCAGGCATGCTCGTATCATTTACATTGTTGGCACTGCCTATCACGCTAAACTGATAATTATCCATAAAGCGGTTTACATTAGCCTTTGCAATGTAACGGTCCTTTGTACCATAGGCACCGTCCAGGTTAATAAGCCATCCCTGCTTCATCCCCTTCTTGACAGTCAGGTCAAGAACTGTTTCCTCCTCACCGTCATCAATGCCGGTGATACGGCTATAGTCACTCTTCTTGTCGTATGCCTTTATCTTATTTATCATCTTTGTCGGAAGATTCTTCATGGATATCTTGGTATCATTGCCAAAGAACTCCTTGCCGTCCACCATAATCTTCTTAACCTCCTTGCCGTTAATGGTTATCTTGCCGTCCTCATCAACCTCAGCACCAGGCAATTTCTTTACAAGATCCTCCAATGCCGCCCCCTCAGGCAAACGGTAGGCATCCGCATTATATACAAAAGTATCAGCCTTCATCTCTACCTGTGCAAGACGGGCGACCACATTAGCCTCCTTCATCAACTTTGCATCATCCGACAGTGATATAACACCTACCGAATGAGGACTATGCTTTGTCGAAAGAGTAATATTACGGAAAACACTGTGATATCCAATGTAAGACACCTTAAGGATATAACTACCTGCTGCTACACCAGGAATGGCAAACGAGCCATCTGCCTTGGATGCAGCACCACTTACCCTTGCACTGTCCTTTATATTGAGCAATACCGCCGTAGCACCAGGCAACACATCACCAGTCGCCTTCTCCGTAACCTTGCCCGTCACACTTATTTTCTGTGCTGTTACCGCAGTAAAAGCACAGAACAAGGCTATAACCAATAATAAATTACGCATATAAAAAGAATTGTGATACCCGTTTTTGACAGTACAATCAGCAAATGGTTTAATCTGCCTGTCAACTCTCCCTGTAATAATCCAGCATCTGCTCAATTTCCACCATATTACAAGCCTGATTTATGCGAATATCACCAATACCGCCCAAAAGTGTAAAATTTATCACTTTTCCCACATTCTTTTTATCATGCCTGATAAACTCAATAAGACGGTCATAATGCCTACATTCATAATGGAACTTGCCGTAATATTCGCGGACATAAGCCTCTACCTGATGGAATACCTGACTGGAAAATCCGCATTTCACCGCACTCATATAAAGTTCCATTACCAATCCCCATGCAACAGCATAGCCATGCAGGACCGTGCGATTATCCTCCATAGCCAGGCTCTCTATGGCATGGCCTGCTGTATGGCCGAAATTCAATGCCTTGCGAACACCAAACTCCATGGGATCCCCTTCAACAATACGCTGCTTGACTGCAACGCTACACTCCACCATCCGTACAAGTTGCTGTCCAAGAGCCACGTCTCCTCCGCGAACCGCTGTCGGATCGAATGCAAGCAGTTCGGTCAAATGCTCCTTACTGTCCAGAAGCCCGTGCTTTAGCATTTCGGCATAGCCCGACAGCAGATTATAGTCATCTAAGGTACGCAGAAAGTCGGGTGCCAACAGAACAGATTCGCTCAGGTTGAACACACCGATTTCGTTCTTCAGCCCACCGAAGTTGATACCAGTCTTGCCACCTACTGATGCGTCAACCTGTGAAAGCAAAGTCGTGGGGATATTGATATACTTTATTCCACGCTTGAACGTACTGGCAGCAAAACCACCCAGGTCGGTAACCATGCCGCCACCGAGATTAACCAACAGTGAATGACGTGTTGCACCTCCCTTCTGCAGAGATTCCCATACATGCATCAGCGACTCTATCGTCTTGTTGTTATCCGTAGCCCCGATTGTAATCATCACGGAACCTTTCATCACTGGCACATCACTAATCAAAGGCCAGCACAACTGCAATGTGTTAGTATCCGTGAGACAGAACAAACGGTCAAAGCTTATTGCCGACACCGCTTCGGCCAAACGCTCAGTAAGCGAGTCCACCATTATAACATTCTGCTTCATGACTTTACAGTTACCTCGGCACCACGATAATAATAGTGCAGAATATCCATATATGAATAACCCTTACGGCCCATTACAGCAGCGCCTATCTGGCACATGCCAACGCCATGTCCCCATCCGCGACCATGCAGTATGAAGCCATCCGGCACCACCTGTACGTCAAACGCACTTGATAACAGATGCGTCTTGCTCAGTGTCCGGCGGATTTCCAGCTCCTTGCCTAGAATTAAAGTGTGCAGCGTACCGCAAATCTTAATTCTACTGATATGGTAACCAGGTCCACGCTCAACGACATCCAGTGACTGTATTGTGCCAAAGTCTATCTTTAGTCTTTCAAGAAGCAAGTCGTGCAGTTCCTGCTGCGAAATATGCACATCCCAACGGTAATAGTCTACAGTTTCCCTATCGTAGTCATTCAGTATCTCACCCAATATCTCACGGTCGTCAGTATTGCAATACGGATCCTCCACGCTCTGCAAATAAGGTTTGGTAACATTCTCCCAAGCATACTGGAATTCCTCTGTACGTCCGCCACAACACTTGCTGAACCGTGCATCACATATCTCACCATTGTAAGTCAGTATCTGACCACGTGTAGCCTCAACAGCCTCACGCACCTGAGGCAAAGCAGCACGCGTGACGCCCTGATATCGCTGACAATGATCATCTGCGCAAACATCAAATATCGTATGATCTTCACGGTCGTACCACCTGACAATCTCATTCTCCGTCCTAGAAAAGGCAAAGGAAACGGGTGATTCTGTTCCATGATGCCTGCGCTTCTCTATCTGTGCATATAACCAGCTCCTCGATATTACTGCCGAAGCCTTTAGGAATTCCAACTTACAGGTTGCACTCATCTCGCTGGAAATCACACTAACCAGATATTCCTCTATCGGCAAAATGTTTATGGCAACTATCCTATCCTCATCCACCATCAACCTGAGCGTTCCCTGAAAAGTTTGTGTCTCCTGACGCTCCCAGTGAAATTTCGCTCCTATCGTTACACCATATAAGCTGAATGTCCCACGCTCATCAACAGGTCTGAACACCAGTTCTCTATACAACTGTCCCCCCCAGCGAAGTGACCCATCCTCCAGCACAACCCTTTGGCTTCCTACAACATTCTGTCCTTTTGCCGTATACTCTCCGTTCAGGACAAATTCTATAGACTCACCATGCATTATACCTACGGAAACTACATTTCCATAATCAGGCTCTTCAACAACGGCCTGGGCATCATGACTATCAGTCTTTGATTTATGTTCAATGGTATTCTCATCACCCGAAACCTCTTTTATAACAGGCTCAAGTTCCTCGAATGTCATTGTTACCTCCTGCAAGACAGATGCCGCACGTTCAGGCGTAAGAGCCTTGAAATCCTCCTCACGTGGAGTTATCAACAGTCCACACATATCCAATGCACCCGGAGAAATCATACAGCCGTGCTCCCCTGAACCATAACAGTCAGGACGATGCTTCTTGCGAGGGAAAATCAAAGTTACTATCTCGTCCTCACGTTCCGCGCCACAGTCCTGCCGCCAGGAAACCAAATTCATCCTGGGTTCATCCTCTCCCTTTACAACAGGCAAAGCCTTATATATGCGCTGGCAAAGGATATTATCCGGCTCCGCGGGTAGCGATCGTATCACAAATACAGGACATACATATCCCTCCAAGATATATAGCCCGCACCCTTCACTGGTATTACCAGCCTCGTGCATATCAGCAGCCTGGACACCCGTCACAGGATATATCTTCCTAAGCCGGCTCTCATACATCTTCCAATCACGCTCCAGAGGAACCACTCCGCGACTTCCTGACTGCAAATGCATGTGATCAGGACACGATGCCCCACACACAGGACCGTTATAGAATACAATCTGCCCAGGCATATTCCATGCCATGTTGCGCATAGTACCAAAATGACTCCATATATTCTGCTTAACATGACGTCTGGCCGATATAGTAAAATGCTGCGGCAATATCGGAAACGGATTCACCAGAACCTGATAATGCTTCTCCGTCATCAACGAATGCTGCTCCGCAGGACGGTTACGATCACACAGGAAACACGGACGTGTCTCTATCACCTTCCTGTCAATACTGGCACCAGTAGACACTATACGAGCAGGATTCCACTGACAAGCCAAACGGACCTCGCGCACCTTGTCACCATCTGCCGAAGTGCTCTCTACCGTCAATTCACGTGTCTCTACATTCTCAAGGTCACGATAACGTCGTGCCGCGTCTTCCCAGCCTGCTAACTCACTCTCGAAAAAATCCTCGACCTCCTCAGCCGAGACCCTGTGCTGCCATATCTCGTTCAACTGTCTGCGGGCCCTTATCTCAGACGTGCGCAACTGATCCTTATACAGATTATTAGCATTTATCCTGTCTTGACTAAGAGCCGCATCACTATTGCCATCCCAGCGACGGCACAGGTACAGTTCGTCATATATACGACCAATACGGTAACGGCGGCTTATCATCAATCCCAAAGCATAATCCTCACCATACGATGTATTCGGAATCTGAATCTCCCTCAATACAGGAGTATAGAATGCCCGCGGAGCACCCAGACCATTAATACGCAAAGCATTGTTACGTCCGTTCTGAGGAGTCCACTCCTTGTGGTCGATCAATCCTGGCGGCAAGGTCTCCAACTGGAAATTGCACATACGGTATGACCCGATGACCATGGCAGCATTATCCTCGTAGAACTTTTCTACAATACGCTGCAATGTATCAGGACCGCTATACAGGTCATCGCTGTCCAACTGGACGACGAACTTGCCCACACGTTCGTCATGCACAGCACGATTCCAGCACCCGCCTATTCCCAGATCACCACGTTCAGGAATAATATGTATTACACGCCCGTCATCCACATAACGGTCAATAATCTCCGTCGTACCGTCGGTACTTCCGTTATCAACCACAATCAGATTGAATTCAAAGGACGTTTTCTGCTTCAAGACACTCTCTATGGCATCCGCTATAGTCCTTACCCTGTCACGCACAGGTATGACGACAGAAGCCTCAACAGCAAAGTCCGAAGCAGAAGAAAAATCAATCGTATCAAACTCGCTGGGATGCAAATACGCATTTATCGCACGAAGATGCCGTGTAGCTGCACGCTCCATTTCCACTTGACGGGCACGGTTACGCGGGTCCACATAATCAAACTGCTTCTGCCCAGACAGACGCGTATCATTCTCTACCTCAGTATACAGGAACTCCTTTATATGCAATGGTACAGAATGCCGGCTTACATACAGGCGCAAATCATAAAATGCAGCAAAATTGTAATGGTGTGCTGTCTCCTCATTCGAATAGCGCTTCAATATTTCGGTACGGAATAGCAGAACACTTCCCATCTGAAAATCATCACGTATACTGCCCTCCTGATAATCTATCAACGGCATAGCCTCACGCTTGCCGTCCGGGGTCATTATATAGTGATCTGCAAAGGCCATGCCAGCACAGTTGTCCTCAGTTACGGTCAGCATACGTTCCAAAGCATGATACCCCAAGCGCAAAGTATCGTATTTCGTATATATGAGCGTATACGGGGCAGTAGCAAGCGAAGCAATCTCCCTGATGGCACGCGTATCACCTATGCTATCCGAGATATGATACACCTTGTCTACCAGAGATTCCTTAAGCAACTCATCTTCCGTAGTCCCGCCCTGAGACCTATCAACCCATGGAATAAAACAATCTATCCGTTTCATACATATATATTTGTGGACAAAAATACAAAAAAACGCTGACAAATAAGAACCTTTCGGCCCAAAAATCCTAAATTTGCACCATGAAGATACATATTTTCAATCCCGAAAACGACATGGCACTTGCCAATGGCACTCCTGGCTACACCCCACCTGCCAATATCCGTGCATATAGGGAAGCTAACTGGCGCCTGCCCGAAATGTGGGCATCGCCCGAAGATATTATATGGGACGGAGAAACGCACTTTGATAATTTGGGCATACCTTCCTGTCAGGATTTCGAGATAGCCCCATGGGGATGGTCCCCAGCCATAGTACACCAACTACAACTTGCAGGTTTCCCTCACGAGAAAATGCCGTCAAACCAATGGCTCAGGAAACTACGCGCTCTATCAAGCCGTCAGACAACAGTTTCCATACAGCGCCAGCTGGGAATAGAGGCATACGTCTGCCACTCTATCAACGATATAACAGACATCATGCGGCGTCAGCCACAACACAAATATATCATGAAATCACCCTGGAGTTCCAGCGGAAAAGGGCTCATGACCATCAGGAACACCAACTGGCCAGGCTGGGCACGCCACATACTCAAACAACAAGGCTCAGTTATAGTTGAGCGCAAACTGGACCGTGTACAGGACTTTGCAATGGAATTCATAAAAGATGACGAGCACAATCTAAAATACCTCGGTCTATCCCTGTTTTCTACCGATGAATACGGCCATTATCTACACAACATCCAGGGGAATATCCCCTATTCCCTTGACACTGTGCGGGAATGGTATCTTACCCATCTGCCCCGCATTGCTCCATGGTACCAAGGCCCTATCGGCGTCGATATGCTCATTACAACAACCGGAGAAGTCTGTCCCTGCATCGAAATTAACTGGCGCATGACTATGGGAATGGTGACACTTTTATAGTGTTTCTCTAACATTTTCCCATATTTTTCTTTGCTGTTTCAGTAAAATGCATTACCTTTGCACCCGCTAAGTCCAAAAGGCAAGCAAATAGGCTGACTCGCTAGCTCAGTAGGTAGAGCACTTCACTTTTAATGAAGGGGTCTCGGGTTCGAACCCCGAGCGGGTTACCACAAGAAAAAGAATATAGGCTTATGAAATTTCATAAAGTTTATGTTCTTTTTTCTTTCTGCAAGAAACCGACAGCAATGAAATATATATACAAGTTAGCCGCTTTAATCGCAAGTAACATGGCACTCATCGTAGTGGCAGTCTCTGCAATTTCGCTATTTGTTCCCAAATCATTTCTATGGGCATCAACATCAGCCATCACACCTATGTTGGGAGTGGTTATGTTTGGAATGGGACTGACCTTGAGAGCATCGGATTTCAAACCAGTATTGATGCACCCACGGGAAATTATAATCGGCGAACTGGCACAATTCATTATAATGCCGATAACTGCATGGCTGTTGTGCAAGTGCCTACACCTGCCATTGGAACTGGCTCTCGGTGTCATTCTCGTGGGATGCTGCCCTGGTGGAACAGCTAGTAATGTTATCTGCTATCTTGCCAAAGGTGACGTTGCACTCAGCGTCGCCATGACAGGAGTATCCACACTGGTTGCACCCATAGCTACACCTGCTCTGGTGCTCCTCTTGGCGGGAAAAGAGGTTAATATTGATGTAATCGGAATGTTCGCCAGCATAATCCAGGTTGTCATAATCCCCATAGTAGCAGGAATCGCAATAAATCATTATTTCAATAATCTCTGCAAGCAGATTACACCCATTCTCCCCATGATATCGACACTAGCCATTGCATCTATTATTGGAATCATTGTGTCCCACAATGCCCAAAACATCATTTCGTGCAGTATTCTGGTTGCGGTAGCCGTCGTCATGCATAATCTTCTGGGACTGGCACTTGGTTATACTGCAGCGAGCATCATGCACCTGTCTCATGCCAAACGCACAGCCATCAGCATCGAGGTCGGCATGCAGAATTCAGGACTTGCAACATCGCTTGCAACAACACATTTTGCAGTATTCCCAATGGCAGCAATCCCAGGTGCTATTTTCTCGGTATGGCATAATCTTTCCGGCAGTATCGCTGCACACATACTAAGGAAATAACATATTTCGAAGGCATTTATAGGTAAATTTGGTCGTTTTTTATTATATTTGCACGAAATTTATAGTAAAACGGCTTATGATATTGTCAATGACAGGTTACGGCAAGGCTTCTGCCGCATATCAGGACAAAAAGATTACTGCTGAAATAAAGTCACTGAACAGCAAGGCATTGGACTTGTCCACGCGAATAGCATCATGCTATCGTGAAAAGGAGATGGAAATCCGTTCGATGATTTCGGCAGCATTACAGCGAGGGAAAGTCGAATTTGCCCTATGGATTGAGCGTGACGAAACTGCAGTGACAACAATTATAGACGGAGCCATGGCAGCAGGATACTACAAGCAGATCTGTGTGGTATCCGAGGAACGGGATATTCCTCTGCCCAAAGACCCGTGGGCTTTAATAATGCGTATGCCTGACGTTATGAGCAGCCAGGAACGCAGGGATGATTTAAGCGCCGAAGAGTGGGAAATAGCTGCGAATGTAATACAGGAGGCAGTAAACCAACTGACGGCTTTCCGAACCCAGGAAGGTGAAGCTCTGTCAAAGAAGTTCCGTGAGAAGTTGGATTCTATAGATGCCCTGCTGAAGAGCATAGAGCCTTGGGAGAAGATACGTACGGAGAGAATACGTCAGCGCCTGATGGACGCCCTCTCATCAATACCCGAAGTGGAATATGACCGTGGGCGCTTGGAACAGGAAATGATATTCTACATAGAGAAACTGGACATTAACGAAGAAAAGCAGCGTCTGGCCAACCACCTGGAATATTTCAGGGAAACAATGGCAGGGGAACCCGGCCAAGGCAAAAAGTTGGGATTCATTGCACAGGAAATGGGCAGAGAGATAAATACTACAGGTTCCAAGTCCAATCAGGCCGAAATGCAGAATATTGTTGTCCGTATGAAAGACGAACTGGAACAGATTAAGGAACAGGTATTGAACGTACTGTAACATGAAGGGGAAATGTCTGATATTTTCTGCTCCATCGGGTAGTGGAAAGAGTACTATAGTAAAGTGGCTTATGGACGAGCATCCCGAATTGAAGATGGCGTTCAGCATAAGTGCCACATCCCGTCCCCCCAGATGTAACAACGGTATCATGGAGCAGGACGGCGTAGAGTATTTCTTCCTGACCCCCGAGCAGTTCCGTAGCAAGATTGATGCAGGTGAGTTTCTGGAATACGAGGAGGTATATAAGGACCGCTATTACGGTACGCTGCGTTCTCAGGTAGAAATCCAACTGGAAAAAGGTGTCAATGTTGTTTTTGACATTGATGTAAAGGGTGGCATAAACATCAAACGTCAGTTTGGCGAGGACGCCATGAGCCTGTTTATCCAGCCACCCTCTATTGACGAACTGCGCCACAGGTTGGAAGGACGCGGCTCTGACTCGACAGACCAGATACAGATGCGCCTTGACAAGGCAGAATATGAGATGACTTTCTCTCCACAGTTTGACCATGTCGTCGTGAATGACAATCTGGAAGAAGCCAAGGCTGAAGCCCTGAAACTAATACGCAATTTTCTGAACTGATGGCTACAATCCTAAGCATAGAAACGAGTACCGAGGTTTGCAGCATAGCTGTGGCTGAGGACAATCATGTAATCTACCATGAGGAGGACTTTGACGGACCTTCGCATGCAGTTAATTGCGGTGTCTTCACGCAGAATGCACTCAGCTTCGCAGAGAGTCACGCCATTCCGCTGGATGCAGTGGCCGTAAGCGAGGGTCCTGGGAGCTACACGGGGCTGCGTATTGGCGTTAGTATGGCAAAGGGTGTGGCATACGGACGAAACATACCGTTGATTAACGTTCCAACGCTGGAACTTCTGTGTGTGCCCGTCCTGCTCTATCATGAGGAGATTCCCGATAATGCAAGGCTTGTACCTATGATCGATGCGCGCCGAATGGAGGTATACGCGGCAATATATGACCGTTCCCTACATTGCCTACGTGGCATTCAGGCAGATATCGTAGATGCAGAAACGTACAAGGATTATCTGGAAAGTGGACCTGTCGTATTCTTTGGAAACGGATCGGCAAAATGCAAGGAGATCATCAAACACACTAATGCGATATTCGTTCAGGACATCAACCCGCTGGCTTCCAACATGGCACCGCTGGCAGAGCAGAGAATACGCAGCGGGCGTATTGCCGACACAGCATATTTCGAACCTTTCTACCTAAAGGATTTTCATGCGACAAAACCCAAGAAACTGATATGAATAGAGTAGACTATAACACCGAGCGCCAGTCAATGGTAATGGCGGAATACGGACGTGTGGTGCAGGACATGGTAAAATACTGCATCAGTATTCAGGACCGTGAGGAGCGCCAGCAATGTGCACAGGCAATTGTTGCCGTAATGGCCAACATCTCGCAGGAGAAGCTCACAAATATTGACGTACAGCAGAAAATGTGGAATCATCTGGCTGTAATCAGCGATTTCCAGTTAGACATTGACTATCCTGTAGAAATAATCAAGAAGGAGGAGGTCGAGGAACAGCCTGCTCCAATGGCTCTCCCACAGAGTAAGATACGTGCGCGTTTCTATGGTCGTATCCTGGAACAGGCCTTGGATACGCTTGCAAAGATGCCAGACGGTGAGGAACGTGATGCCCTGACATGCAAGGTGGCAAACCAGATGAAACAGAGTCTATTTACATGGAATCCGGATGTAATGAGCGAGGACAAAGTCATTCGCGACATTCAGGAATACTGTAATGACTCGGTTGCCGATGCCTTGGAAGGACATCAGTTTGCTCCACTACAGACGGTAAGCACCAGTATCAACAAAAAAAAGAAATAAACTGAGATAGGATTGCAATATGGCAGCATTTATAATTGAAGGCGGACACCCATTGAAAGGTGAGATTACACCGCAGGGAGCCAAGAACGAAGCACTGCAGGTGCTGTGTGCAACCCTGCTGACTGGAGAACCCGTCCGCATCAAGAATATTCCTGATATCGCAGATGTAAACAACCAGATACACCTACTGGAGGACGTGGGAGTCAAGATTACACGCAACGGAAAGGGAGACATGACATTCCAGGCTGACAACGTTAATCTGGAATATCTGGAGAGTGACGAGTTCCTACAGCGTTGTTCGCGACTGCGAGGCAGCGTTCTGTTCATAGGTCCTCTGATAGCACGCTTCGGGCACGCAATGGTTAGCAAGCCAGGCGGTGACAAGATTGGTCGCAGAAGGCTTGACACACATTTCCTGGGTATAAAGAAATTGGGTGCAGATTTCGAGTATGACCATGAAAGAGGTGTCTTTGAAATACGTGCCAAGCAGCTGAAAGGCTCGTACATGCTATTGGACGAAGCCTCGGTTACCGGTACTGCCAACATTATTATGGCTGCTGTACTGGCAAAAGGAACCACAACAATATACAACGCTGCCTGTGAGCCATATCTGCAACAATTATGCCATATGCTTAATTCCATGGGAGCTCAGATAAGCGGCATTGCATCGAACCTTCTCACAATTGTGGGTGTAGAATGCCTGCATGGTACGACCCATACGATTCTACCAGACATGATCGAGGTCGGCTCTTTCATAGGAATGGCTGCCATGTGTGGAGAAGGAGTTCTTATACGTAAGGTCAACTACCAACAGCTGGGTATAATACCTGACACTTTCCGCAGACTTGGCATAACAATTAACATACAGGGAGACGACATTTTTATCCCCAGGCAGGCGCATTACGAGATAGAGTCATTCCTGGACGGCTCTTTCATGACTATTGCCGATGCTCCGTGGCCAGGACTGACACCCGATCTTCTGAGTGTACTGCTGGTTGTTGCAACACAGGCCAAAGGAAGCGTCCTGATACATCAGAAGATGTTTGAAAGCCGACTGTTCTTCGTTGACAAGCTGATAGACATGGGAGCACAGATTATCCTGTGTGATCCACATCGTGCAGTTGTCGTAGGACACAACAAGGAATTCCAACTGCATGGAGGTCGCATGACCAGTCCCGATATACGTGCTGGTATTGCCTTGCTTATTGCAGCCATGAGTGCAACAGGTACCAGCCGCATAGACAATATCGGTCAGATTGACCGCGGATATGAGAATATCGAAGCACGTCTGAATGCCCTTGGTGCAAAGATTACCCGAGAGGAATGATTGGTGAAATATACAAGATAGGCACACTTACCCGTACACATGGCGTACGTGGGGAAATCTCCATTTCATTTACTGATGATGTTTGGGACAGGGTCGAGGCAGACTATCTGTTTCTGATGGTTGACGGGTTGCCGGTTCCTTTCTTCCTAGAGGAATGGCGATTCCGCAATGACACCACTGCCCTGCTCAAATTTCAGGGCATCAATGACGCAGTACGTGCCCAGGAATTTGTCGGATGTGATGTATACTTCCCACAGGAACTGACCCCGGAACCAGACGACAACACCATCTACACTTGGAGGCAGTTCACAGGCTGGAAGGTAGAAGACCGCAATGCCGGTAATATCGGTGTCATCGACAAGGTTGATGACAGTACCGCAAACACGATTTTCGAAATAGACGGTATACTGATTCCTGCAGCCGAACCTCTGATTGAGCGTGTCGACCCTAAGACAAGGACCATATGCATGAAGATTCCTGAAGGATTATTAGAACAATGAAACGCAAACTATGTATATTGGGATCCACAGGATCCATCGGAACCCAGGCCCTGGATGTAATACGCGAACACAGCGACCTTTTCGAGGCTTATGTGCTGACTGCAGGACGAAATGCAGACCTTCTTATACAACAGGCCCGTGAATTTCAGCCTGCCACGGTTGTAATTGCAGACGAGGACCAATATCGGAAAGTCAGCGAAGCACTGACAGACCTACCCATTCAGGTATATACAGGAAGCGAAGCATTGTGTCAGGTAGTTACCATGAAACCTGTGGACATGGTGCTGACTGCATTGGTAGGTTTCAGCGGCCTGCGACCCACAATTGCTGCTATCAAGGCAGGCAAACCTATAGCATTGGCAAACAAGGAAACCCTGGTCGTTGCCGGTGAACTGATCACTGCCCTGTGCAAAGAGCATAATGTTCCACTTCTGCCCGTTGACAGCGAACATTCCGCCATCTTCCAGAGCCTGATGGGCGAAAACAGCGATATTGAAAAGATCATACTTACTGCCAGCGGAGGTCCGTTTCGCAAGATGACACTGGACCAGATGAAGGATGTCACAGCTGCTCAGGCACTGAAACATCCCAACTGGGATATGGGTGCCAAGATAACAATCGACTCGGCAAGCATGATGAACAAGGGTTTCGAGGTTATTGAAGCCAAATGGCTATTTGATGTCGAACCCGACCGCATTCAGGTCGTAGTTCATCCTCAGAGTATCCTGCACAGTGCCGTTCAGTTTCAGGACGGAGCTGTCAAGGGACAGATGGGTGCTCCTGACATGCGTGTTCCCATCCAGCTGGCAATGTCCTTCCCCAAAAGGCTGAAGAGTTCATTCCCACGTATTGACTGGTGGGATTTGAAGGACCTGACCTTTGAAAAACCCGACCTGCAACGTTTCCCTTGTCTGGCCTTGGCCTACGAAGCTATTCGACTGGGCGGAAATGCCGCCTGCGTAGTGAATGCTGCCAACGAGGTTGCCAATCTTGCTTTCCGCCAAGGCCGTTGCGGTTTCCTGCAAATGGCAGAAATCATCCAGGAAACACTTGTTTGCGTACCCTATATTAAGTCACCAACACTGGAGGATTATCTCGAATGTGATGCCGAAGCCAGGAATGTGGCAGAAAAGATGATATTAAAATAACTGATGGATTATAAAAAATAATCATGGATATAAATCTGATTCTTATCAAGGCCCTGCAACTTGTCTGTTGCTTGAGCATTTTAGTAGTGCTGCACGAGGGCGGGCATTTCTTCTTTGCAAAAATAAGCGGAGTGAAAGTCGAAAAGTTCTACCTGTTCTTCAACCCCTATTTTCACCTGTTCTCAACCCGTGACAAATGGTTTACACGCCTGTTCCCCTATTTCAAGGACAACGAAACCGAGTACGGCATAGGATGGATTCCTCTGGGCGGATACGTCAGCATAGCAGGCATGGTGGATGAAACCAAGAATGCCAAGGACATCGGGACCGAGGTGCATGACTATGATTTCAGCTCCAAACCAGTATGGAAGCGTTTCCTTATTATGTTCGGAGGCGTTCTTGTCAACTTTATCACGGCACTGGTCCTGTATTCTGTCGTAATGTATACATGGGGCCAAGATATCATTCCTATGCGCAATATCCAGAGCGGACTAGTCTTTAGCCCTCAGGCTAAGGAGATAGGTTTCCGCAACGGTGACATCCCGATCAAGACCGACGGCAAGGACATCGAAGGCTTCTCGGGAGCATTAATGGCAGAGATATCCGAGGCACAAACTGTCACCGTGCTGCGTGAAGATGTTTTCGCCAAAGGGAACAGGACAGAAGTCGATATCGTAATGCCCGAAGAAGGTGTAAGCCTGTTGGAGATGATGCACAATCCCAAGTTCCTCGCCCTGCCAATCCCAACAGTTGTAGGAGAAGTTGCACCTGATATGCCTGCCGAGACAGTAGGCATAAAGCCAGGGGCTTTGATTCTGAGCATCAACGGCGATACCCTTACGGATCAAAGTGACGTACAACTCCTGATTGCATCGCTCAAAGATATCCTTGCCAGCAAGGACTGTACAGCCAAGGACAGCGCCGATGCCATGACACTTACGGCCGTTGTACTTCAAAAAGGCGCATCTTCGCCTGATACCGTTACCATACACCTGACAGATAAAATGCAGATGGGTGTAATCTGGGATACTCAGCATTTACAGGATATCAAGACCCAACACATAGATTACAGCCTGCTGAGCAGTATTCCTGCAGGATGTGCATACGGATGGGAAACCTTGACCAGCTATGTAAGTTCGCTGAAATACCTGTTTACTCGTGAGGGAGCCGAGAGTGTAGGCTCGTTCATTACAATCGGAAGCATCTTTCCCGATGCATGGGACTGGCAGCGCTTCTGGAATCTGACAGCCTTTATCAGCATCATCCTTGCCGTAATGAACATCCTGCCGATTCCAGGATTGGACGGCGGACATATCGTACTCCTGGTTTACGAAGGCATCACAGGACACAAGCCATCGCCAAAGTCAATGGAGATAATAGAGAAAGTCGGTATAACCCTACTTTGCGCCCTGATGATTCTTGCAATGGGTAATGATATCGTAAAGTTTATCCTGTAAAGAATTACTTCACCAACGAGGAATCGTTCTCTAAAAGCCATTCAGCTATCTGAACGGCATTCAGGGCTGCACCCTTCTTTATCTGGTCGCTGACCAGCCAGAAAGTAATACCATTGGGATTGGCAAGATCCTTGCGAATGCGTCCTACGTATACGTCATTGCAATTCTCGTGGAATAAAGGCATAGGATAAACCTTGTTGTCAGTATCATCCTCAAGCTGCAGCCCCTGCCCGTTCCTTACGGCCTCCTTGAACTCCTCCACGCTTACAGGGCGTTCTGTCTCTGCCCAGACACTCTCACTATGACAGCGCAGCGAAGGAACACGTACACACATCGCAGAACAATCAGCATCTGTATGCATGATCTTCTTCGTCTCATGATACATTTTCATCTCCTCCTTGGTGTAACCGTTCTCGGTAAACACATCTATCTGAGGAATCACGTTGAAGGCTAACTGATAGGCAAACTTCTCAACCGTTGGCTTCTCTCCGGCCAATACCTGACGATACTGCTCGTACAGCTCTGCCATTGCCGCAGCACCTGCACCACTGGCAGCCTGGTAACTTGCCACATGAATTCGCCTGATGTGACTGATGTTCTCCAAAACTTGCAGAGCTACGACCATCATGATTGTCGTACAGTTAGGATTGGCAATAATGCCTCTAGGACGCTCCAAAGCATCTGCAGCATTACATTCGGGAACTACCAACGGTACATCCTTGTCCATGCGGAAAGCACTGGAGTTGTCAATCATAATGGCACCATGCTTCGTGATAGTCCCTGCGAATTCCTTGCTGGTCCCACCACCTGCGCTGGTAAATGCAATGTCTACTCCCTTGAAATCGTCATTGTGCTGCAGGAGCTTGACCTCAATCTCTTTGTCACGGAACGTATATTTTGTGCCCGCACTGCGCTGACTGCCGAACAGCAGCAACTCGTCTACGGGGAAATTCCTCTCATCCAACACACGCAGGAACTCCTGCCCTACTGCACCACTTGCACCGACAATGGCTACCTTCATATTCTGATTTTCGTTATGTGTATTAATTTTGGCGCAAAATTACGGAAAAATCATTAAATATGACGATACCGGATAATGTTTTTTGCACAAAAAAAGGTATCTTTGCAGGCAAATATTCCCATATGCACAACCTTTTGACCATAATACCCCAGAATCCAGCACTTGTTACTGACAATACCTGGATATTTTTTCTGGTTCTGGTTATTATATTGTGTGCACCAATCCTGCTACGGCGCCTGCATATCCCACATATCATCGGTTTAATACTGGCAGGCGTAGCCATAGGACATTACGGTTTTAACATCATAGAGCGCGACCGCAGCTTTGAAATCTTCGGTCAGGTAGGTATCTATTTCATAATGTTCCTTGCAGCCCTGGAACTTGACATGGGCAGCGTAAAGCAGTACGGCCGAATGGGATTGCAATTCGGAGCCATAACATTCCTGATACCTTTCGGCATGGCCGTTGCCGCATCGCACTACCTGTTGGAATTCGGACTGATTACCTCGCTACTGATAGGATGTATACTCGCCTCGCATACCCTGGTTTCGTATCCCATTGTAGGACGCTTCGGTATAACACGTCATCCTACGGTAATCGTCTCCGTAGTTGCAACTGCAGTAGCCCTGTTTGCCGCATTGCTGGTACTTGCCGTTGCCGTAGGTATGATCAACAATACCGGTTGGGAATTCTGGGCATGGTTTGCCGTAAAATGTATCGCATACGGCAGTTTCGTAATCATTGTATATCCCCGATTTGGCCGCTGGTTCCTGCGCCGGTTCCAGGACAGCACCATGCAGTTCCTGTTCATACTGGCACTCGTCTTTCTGAGTGCCGCACTTGCAGAGCTCGCAGGACTTGCAGGACTGTTGGGTGCATTCCTTGCAGGATTGGTAATCAGCCGTCTGATTCCACGAACATCCCCATTGAAATCATACATCAGCTTCGTTGGCAATGCATTATTTATCCCATATTTCCTGATAGGAGTCGGAATGCTGATTGACGTACGGGTTGCCTTTGCCGACATCCATACCGTATGGATAATACTTGTCATGGTCATTGTAGGTACACTCAGCAAATGGATAGCATCACTGTTCATGTCCTTCATCTCACCCAAGCTACGTGGTGGAGGAAATCTGATGTTCGGACTGACCAGTGCCCATGCAGCAGGTGCGCTGGCCATAGTAATGATAGGCACAGACCCCAAGGTCAATCTGATGGATGCCTCGATACTGAACGGAACCGTAATGCTCATCCTGTTCTCCTGTATCATAAGCAGCTTTGCCACGAACTCCGGTGCACGTAAGCTGACGCTTCGCACCATGGATACCGAAATCAACCAAGGTTCATATCACGGCAAATGTCTGGTAACATACAGCCAGAGTGACAGCGTTGATTCCATGACCCAACTTGCCATGCTCATCCGCAACCCGAATGTAGCAGACAGTCTTATGGGACTTACCGTTACCTATGACGACGAAAGCGGCGAAGAATCCTATCGCAACTGTCAACAAATGCTCGAGAAGGCACAGAGTATAGCAACAGCGGCCGAGGTGCGTATGGACATACTCTCGCGCATGAGCAACAACATAGCCGGAGGCATCCTGCATACAATCCGCGAGTACGACTGTGGTGAAACCATGGTCTGCCTTACCGACCGCACGACCGGAATGCCTAAATCAAGCCTCGGCACCATTATTGACAACGTCATCGAGGGAACAAAACGCGAAATAATGGCCGTACGCTGTATCGTGCCTCCAGGAACCCTGAACCGGGTTATTATTGCCATTCCGCAGAAAGCCGAATACGAAGCAGGTTTCTACAAATGGCTCGAACACATCTGTCGTATGGGAGAGCAGCTGGACTGCCTCCTGCAGTTCCATGCAAACGCAGACACACTCCCACATATACGAACATATATGCGCGACAACCACAACCTTTTGCGTGCCACGTATAACGAAATGAATCTCTGGACCCAGATACTGCCCCTCTCCCAACAGGCAGGCAGTGACGATATGGTGGTATTCGTAGTAGCACGACCTGGATTTATTTCATATAAGAGCGTCTTCTCTGGCCTGCCATTGCAGATTCACAGATACTTCAGCCATACCAGCGTCATGATTCTGTATCCCGACCAGTGGGAGTGAGATGTATTGTGATTATTCGGTTATAAGGAATGATTAAGATAAGCGGAATAACAAAGAGTTTCGGTAATCTTCAGGTACTTAAGGGAATCGACCTGGAAATTGCCAAGGGGGAAATCGTCAGTATAGTCGGCCCAAGCGGAGCAGGCAAGACCACCCTGCTCCAGATAATGGGTACGCTGGACAGCGCCGACAGCGGCAAGGTCGAACTTGCCGGACAGGACATAACCCGTTTAAGCCAGAAAAAACTGGCACAATTCCGCAATAGACACATAGGGTTCGTATTCCAGTTTCACCAGCTTTTGCCCGAATTCACCGCATTGGAGAATGTCATGATGCCAGCTTTCATTGCAGGAAGGGGCAAGCGTGCATCACGCGAGCGTGCCATGGAACTTTTGGAATTCATGGGACTTGGCGACAGGGCATCACATAAACCAAACGAACTGTCCGGAGGAGAGAAACAACGTGTCGCTGTTGCACGCGCATTGATGAACAATCCCGAAATTATCTTTGCAGACGAGCCTTCCGGTTCACTTGACACACACAACAAGCAGGAACTACATCGCCTTTTCTTTGACCTGCGCAAACGATTCGGTCAGACCTTCGTCATTGTCACACACGACGAGGAGTTGGCAGCAACAACAGACCGCACCATACACATGTTAGACGGTGCAATAATAATTAAACCAAGTGCAAGCCATCCGGCTGAATTGTAATCAGCCTTTGCCTGTACAAGTCTCCCACAGCCTTCTTGAACACCTTCTTGCTTACGCCGAAAATTGACGCAATTTCCTCGGCAGGAGACTTGTCTCCCATAGGTGTATATCCCCCGTTCTTGCTAATATGCTCAAGCAGGACTGAGCTGAAATCCTCAACACCCTTCTGTCCCCGCTGCTGCAATGTAAGGTCAATCTTGCCGTCTTCACGCACCTTGCTGATAAATGCGCGCGTAACGTCACCAGTATGCAATTCGCGGAAAATCTGAGACTCGTACAACAGCCCTGCAAAAGTATTGTTGACAATAACCTTGAAGCCAAGATCCGTCTTCTGCCAGACAAGACACTCCACCTCATCACCGACACGCGGACGTTGGCTGTAGTCATAGGCATCGCTGTCCAAAGGATTTATCAGCCATTTCTCAACCTTGGCACTGGCAATGATTCGATAAGTCTCTGGATCCAGATGTACATGTACAATGTACCTGCGACCCTTCTGCATCTTTTGCTTCTGCTCCCGGAATGGAACGAACAAATCCTTCTGCAGCCCCCAATGAAGGAATGCACCGAAATTATTAACCCATGCAACCTCGAGGCATGCAAACCTACCCACTTCGGCCAGAGGCTGGCGCATAGTGGCTATGAGTCGCTCCTCCTGATCCAGATAAATAAATACCGGAATACGGTCACCTAACCCACCGTCAGGTGTCCCCAGGGCTTTTTGGCTGATGTCACCCAATACCTCTCCCCTTGGCAGCAAGATCTCCTCCCGCTGACCACGTATGGCACCTGCCAGATAATAACCGAATTCCACCTGCTTCACCAACGGCAACAGGTTTACACGTCCTAATTCTATATCAGGGAGATTATTGTTTTGTTCCATATTATCCTAAAAGAAGCGTGCCACCCTTCGGGCAGCACGCTGTTGTTTCTTGTCTTAAAAGAAGTCGGACTTGATTAATCCTCCTTTACAGCAACGCGCTTCTCAGCGATACGTGCCTTCTTACCTGTCAGGTTACGCAGATAGTACAGCTTAGCGCGACGTACCTTACCAACCTTGTTCACGGTAATACTCTCGATAGCAGGAGACTCCAGCGGGAAAATACGCTCCACTCCAACTGTTCCAGACATCTTACGGACAGTGAAACGCTTCTTCTCACCATGACCGGCAATCTTGATTACCACACCACGATAAAGCTGTACGCGCTCCTTGTTACCTTCGACAATCTTGTAAGCTACGGTTACTGTGTCACCAGCCTTAAAAGAAGGATGACTCTTACCTGTAGCAAATGCTTCTTCAGCAATCTTAATTAAATCTGCCATTTTTCTTGGACCTTAATAAAGTTGTTTGTCGATCACCAATAGGCATAACGGGTCTCTCTTCATCCCGCCAGCGACCTATGGGAAAGCGGGTGCAAAGATATAACAAAAAATCAGAAGAGAAAAGCTATCAGCTAAAAATTATTCAAAATAAAGTGACAAAACTATCATTTTCGCACAGCCACGGTCCACACTGTTGGTAAATTTCATCATACCCTTGTCCAACAAGTCATCCCTTGTATGCCTGATAATGTCAGCCAGGCCAAAACAGAATTTCAATTCCGGTATCAGCTTGAAATACGGCAGATAGATATCACATCCCATGCCCAACTCAATATAACAGTCGAACATCTTACCCGCAAAAGGCTCCTGATCATGCTTGTTAAGGCAGAATGTAGGAGCAAGTCCGAAAGTGAAATATGGACGGAAATTATTATAACGCGGAGCTGCAAATTTCAGCGAGATAGGTACCGAAACATAATTAGTACGCATTGTCTGCGAGGTGTCACGAAGACTGACATTATCCTGCATCTTCAAGTATTTCTGACCGAAATGCATCGTGGGCGTCAAACGCAGTTCCATATACTTGTTCAGCCTCAGCGCCCCCAGTATTCCCACTGTAAAACCTGGCGAATAACGCGTAACGTCCGTAAACCACTGCTCGCCTGTTTCAGGATCCACAATACCGTTGTTTGTCAGCTCCATATCCATGAAATTCATGCCCAGACAAAATCCCCAGTGCAACTTGCGGTTGTCTATATACGGCTTGTTCATGACACGCTGCTTCTGCGCCATAGCACCAATGGCAAAACACAACAATACGGCTATGCAGATATATTTTTTCATCATTATTATAACTTTACTATGCATTCGTTTATTGCCCTGCTCACTATTTTTGGTTATTATCAACAACTTTTTTTACCAAATCTATATTGCCAATCACCAAAAATGATTATATTTGCCACACAGTTCGGACCGAACCATGCAAAAACGAAATTATTAACAACTAAACATTAATTAATATTATTATGGCTTACGTAATTGGTGATGATTGTGTTGCATGCGGCACATGTATTGACGAATGTCCAGTAGGTGCAATATCCGAGGGTGACAAGTATGTTATCAATGCTGACGAGTGCACAGAGTGCGGTACTTGCGCAGACGCTTGTCCAAGCGGTGCAATCAGCTTGTAATTGACAGAAACTGCTATCTTCCCGGGAAGATCAGAATAGTGGGACCCGATTATCGAGTCCCACTTTTTTTATTATTTCAGCCTACCCAGAGCTTCCTTAATGCGGCGCATTGCCTCAACAATATTCTCGTCACTCGTAGCGTAAGACATACGGAAGCACTCGGGGCTGCCAAAAGCATCACCGCCAACGGTTGCCACATGACCGACCTCCAGCAGATACATAGCCAGGTCTGTCGAGTTGGTGATCGTCACGTTGCCGTCAGTCTTTCCGAAGAAACTGCTGCACTTGGGGAACAGGTAAAACGCACCCTGTGGAACATTCACCTCAAGACCAGGAATCTGCCTTGCCAGTTCGACAATCAGGTTCTTGCGACGCTCAAATGCAAGACGCATTTCCTCGACACACCTCTGGTCACCTGCGAAAGCAACCTCGGCCGCCTTCTGGCTGACAGAGCAAGGTCCGCTGGTATACTGGCCCTGCAGCTTGTTGCAAGCCTTCACGATCCACTCCGGTGCAGCTATGAAGCCAATACGCCAACCAGTCATGGCATAAGCCTTTGAGACACCGTTAATAACAACAACACGATCCTTGATATCAGGGAACTGAGCCATCGAGGCATGCTTGCCCACATAGTTGATGTGCTCGTAAATCTCATCGGCAATCACAATCACACGCTCGTGACGCAGAAGGACATTCTTCAGACCCTCCAGTTCTTCCTTGCTATACACACTGCCGGTCGGATTCGAAGGCGAGCACAGTATCACCGCACGAGTCCTGTCTGTAATTGCAGCTTCCAACTGTTCGGGAGTAATCTTGAAATCCTGCTCGATACCAGCCTCGACGATAACCGGTGTTCCGTCAGCCAGCAGCACCATCTGAGGGTAGCTTACCCAATACGGTGCCGGAATGATAACCTCGTCACCCTCGCCCACCAGAGCCATGATGGCATTACATACACTCTGCTTTGCACCATTGCTGCACAGGATCTGTGCCGCAGTGTACTCCAATTGATTCTCGTTCTTCAGCTTGTTCACGATAGCCTGCCTCAGCTCGGGATATCCCGGCACAGGACTATAGCGGCTGTAGTTCTCCTCAACTGCCTTGATGGCAGCAGCCTTGATATGGTCAGGCGTGTTGAAATCCGGTTCGCCTACACTCATATTGATGATATCAATACCCTGAGCCTTCAGCTCCGAACTCTTCTGACTCATTGCCAATGTAGCACTTGGCTGCAGACGATTCATTCTGCTTGATAGTGTCTGTGTCATAATACCATGAATTTTGGAAATTATAAATTACAATTTGTGTCCCATACGCAGTTTTTTTGTATCCAGATAGCGGCGGTTGTATTCATTAGGCTCCACTACCACCGGGACATTCTCAACAATCTCAAGACCATAGCTTTCCAAGCCCACACGCTTCACGGGATTGTTGGTAATCAGGCGTATCTTGCCCACACGAAGCTCCCTCAGTATCTGTGCACCTACCCCATACTCACGCTCATCAGGCAGGAAACCCAGGTGAATGTTGGCATCCACCGTATCCTCGCCCTGCTCCTGCAACTTATACGCTGCAATCTTGTTCATAAGCCCTATGCCGCGCCCCTCCTGCTGAAGATACACGACTACACCCTTGCCAGCCTCGTCTATCAGTTTCATGGCACGATGCAACTGCTCCCCACAATCACAACGGCGCGAACTGAAAATGTCACCCGTCATGCAACTCGAATGCATACGTACCAGTATCGGCTCATCAGCACTCCACTCACCCTTGACCAGAGCAATATGCTCCATCCCGTTGCTCTTCTGACGGAACGGGATGATATGGAAATGCCCATACTCAGTCGGTAAGTCAGCCTCCACACCACGCTCAACCAGCGACTCCTGCTTCAGACGGTAAGCTATCAGGTCCTTGATAGTTATTATCTTCAGCCCGTGCTCACGCGCAACCTCCTTCAACTCCGGCATACGCGCCATGGTACCATCCTCGTTCAATATTTCGATCAGCGCTGCAGCAGGCTGTAAACCGCTCAGGCGTGCCAAATCCACGGCAGCCTCGGTATGACCAGCACGACGCAACACACCACGGTCTTGAGCATACAACGGGTTGATATGACCCGGACGGCCGAAATCCGACGGCTTGCGCCCCACATCTGCCAAGGCACGGATAGTAGCAGCACGGTCATGCGCACTTACACCCGTAGTACAACCCTCGAGCAAATCCACCGTAACGGTAAACGGAGTACCCAGCATACTCGTGTTCGTCACCACCTGATGCTCAAGTTCCAGTTCGCTTGCACGGTTCATCGTTATAGGAGCACACAGCACACCACGGCCATATTTCAGCATGAAATTTACCTTCTCCTCGGTAATCAGCTCGGCTGCGGTGATGAAATCACCTTCGTTCTCCCTATCCTCATCATCCACTACAATTACGAACTTACCCTCGCGAAAATCCTCCAGGGCCTCTTCAATTGAACTTAATCTGATCTCGTTGTTCATCTATATATACAGTTTTCTTTTTTTCATTCAATCACTATTACACAGTGGCAGCCACCTCCTCAGCCAAGCTATGCAGTTCCAGACGCTCGCGAATCATCGGACACAAGCGGCAGATCCTGTTCATATCACGCAACAGACGCAGTCTGAAACGCCATATACGTATCCACAGCAATATGCCAATCGGGAAGAATATTCCGCACACCATGTTCAGACGCGAATTCCTGAACGGCCGCGTATGCGCATCCGGTATCAGTATCGGCAGTTCGTTCAGTGCACCTATCACCACATTGTCCTGACTGTTGTGCAGTTCCTCGACCAAAGCCTCCAGACGCTCGTTCAGCCCTATCACCACAGTATCAGTACGATAGCGGAAGAACGTATGCCAGTACGATGGCATGTGCCATAACCGCGCTTCGCCCATATAACTGCGGCAATCCCGCTCCATCATTAACAGTTCGGATTCCAGTCGCAGATACTCAGGTTCATGTATAACAACCTCCTTGCGTGACAGACGTCGCTGCGCACGTAATCCCAGGAACATCATGAAGAAATTACGATACCCCTCCACATTAAACACCACACTGTCCCTATTAGCCTTGTTCGTCAGGAAGAAACCAATCGGAGCCAAAACCATGGTACTCAGCCATACACCGAACCATACCGACCACTCCCCCGTTTTCGCCATCTTCTCACCAGCCACGTTTACGATGTAGTAGAAGATGAATATTATCACACTCGTCACAACCGGAACCCCCAGACCTCCCTTACGGATAATTGCACCAAGCGGTGCACCTATGAAGAAGAAAACCAAGCATGCCAACGACAGAGTGAACTTCTTCCTTGCCTCCATACGATGACGTCGTAACGACAGATTCGTACTTTCAGTCGTCATGGCACGGAATTCACATTCAGCCTGAGCCGACTGCGCCGTACCTACCGCCGAGCGCAAAGCAGACTTGCGCATATCGGGACTCAGGTGCATGTACAATGTATCAAACGGCTCCTGACGGTCCGCCTTAACCGCCAACACAACAGAATCCCGTCTGCCCGTGATACTGCCCCGCAGATACTGAGACACCATCATACGATAGTACGTCTGCCCCAGCGAATCACTCACATGGCGTATACTGTCAATACCCGTCAGTATCCTGTCCAGCTCCTTCGTCTGCGCATCCCCGTTGAACAGGTTGGCATCCATCATGTTAAAGTTGGCATCAAACATAATCACATCCGTCTCCTTGTGAAAAGTCTCACGCATATAAGGGATACAAGCCCTCAGCATGTTACCTGCCTGAGCATCCATGTTACGGAAACGCTCACCCTCGTACAGCGTAAGTTTCAGATGCTGCTTGTCCATGGTACCCTGCAGCCTCGCCGAATCTGCAAGCACAATCTCCATGTGGTCATATCCCCCCTGGGTACTGTATATCATCACCCCATACAGCATACCCGTCTCCATGTCTTTATGCTCTACGAATATGTTGTATCCGGGAATACCGTTATAGAAGATACCCTCCGGAATCTCCAGTTCCGGCGTCTTCTGCTTCATACTCCACAGCAACGTAGCCAACTGACGTGTTGCCTGCGGCTGAATCCTGTTCTGGAAATAGAAACTCACACCACAGATTACCATCGACACCGCCACCACAGGACACAGAATACGCACCAGCGGAATACCAGCCGCTTTCATACTCAGCAGCTCCAGTTTCTCGCCCATGTTACCGAAACTTATCAGCGAAGCCAGTAATACAGCCAAAGGCAGGGACATCGGGACAAGCGTAAGACTGGCATAGAAGAAGAACTGCGCCAGCACATCCCATGACAATCCCTTACCGACAAGAGCATTTATAGATTTCCACAGGAACTGCATCATGAAAATAAACAAACATATAAAGAACGTTCCCGCAAACAACAGCAGGAAGTTCTTCAGGATATACAAGTCCAGCTTCTTAATTATCTTCATATGCACGCCTGATGCCAAGCAAAGATACAAATTAAGTCGCCGTTTCCCGCTATTTTTTCCAAAGTTTTACGTTTTATTGTAAAAATATGGACAAAACATTTGCCGGAATCAAAACATTTCATACCTTTGCACTCGGTTTTCGGCGGGATAGCTCAGCTGGTTAGAGCGTCGGATTCATAATCCGGAGGTCGTGGGATCGTGCCCCACTCCCGCTACTAAAAGGACCTGAAACAACAGTTTCGGGTCTTTTTCGTTTTTCCGAATTATTTTATATCTTTGTCCTGCAAAAATACTTAAACCGTAGAAAAATATGAAATACGCAAAATTGCTTATGACGCTCATCGTGATGTTTGTCATCACCACTGCCAGCGCACAATCACAAGGATGGAAGGTTATGGAAAGCAGTCAGAAGAAACAACCTGAATGGCTTGGCAAGTCCTCAACAACCTATATGACAGTATCCTGCGAGGACAAAGACCTTGAAACCGCACGCCGTCGCTGCATGCAGACCCTCTATGTCAAAATAGTTGAAGGCATCGCAACCAACATCTCCTCCAGCTATAAGGAAAGCCTGCAGAACGAACTTAGGAACGATGAAGTTACAACGACCGAGAAATCCGAATCCAAGACCACCGTTATAGCAGCACGCCTGCCATTCCTCAGTGGAATATCCGAAACAAAAATCCAAGATTCCTATTGGGAAAAGCGCCAGGACAAGAAAACAAAGCAGATTACCTATATGGCAGCAATACAGTATGGCATCACCGAAGGGCAGTTGCAGCTGTGGAGAGAGCAGTTCAAGGAACTGGATGCCAAAATGGAGCAGAAGATGAAGGATTTGGACAACCTGGCCAAGAACATCAGCAAAGTTGAGGACATTGACAATGGTACTGCATCATGCCAGGAACTGATCAGTTTCTTTCTCGACGAACAAAGGCAGGAGCACGCCAAGAAACTACAGAACGAATTTCAGGCAATGTTCCGCCAACTTTCACTCGTCGGCGAGGAACGTGAAGGCAAATGGTATTTGGACGTCATGCTTCAAGGACGTAAAATCAAATGTTCACGCACTATGAAACTTGCAAGCAAATGCGCTGACGATATGCGTGCAACATCCCAGAATGGAGGATATGTAGTCACTTTCACATGCCTCGACTGCCTCAAGGACGAGGAAAACACTATAGAAGCCACTGTCTCTGTAGGTACAATAAAACTAAAGTATACAATTCCGATAAAGTTTTAGAAACGTAAATTAATTTTTTTTCATAACTTTGCACGCGAATATATTAAAACCAGACCATATATGAAATACGGATTCGACAACGACAAGTATATTCGCATCCAAAGTGAGCACATCAAGCAGCGTATTGCCGAGTTTCAGGGCAAGCTATACCTCGAGCTCGGCGGCAAACTTTTCGACGACCATCACGCCAGCCGCGTACTGCCGGGTTTCCTGCCCGATTCCAAGCTGAAGATGCTGTCACAGCTCAGTTCCCAAGCCGAAATCGTAATCGTTATCAGCGCCGTCGACATCGAGAAGAACAAGATCCGACAGGACTTAGGCATCACCTATAACGAAGACGTACTGCGCCTGCGCCAGGAGTTCCAGAACCGCGGCTTCATGGTAGGCAGCGTTGTCATCACCCACTACAACGGACAATGTTCAGCCGACGACTATCGCCGCCGCCTGGAATCAATGGGCATCAAGACATACTACCACTACACCATCGAGGGATACCCCAACAATGTCGCCCTTATAGACAGCGACGACGGTTTTGGCAAGGACGACTATGTCGAAACCACACGTCCGCTCGTCATCGTAACAGCCCCCGGTCCCGGCAGCGGCAAGATGGCAGTCTGCCTTTCGCAGCTATACAACGAACACAAGCGCGGTGTAAATGCAGGTTACGCCAAGTTCGAGACCTTCCCCGTATGGAACCTGCCACTGAAACACCCCGTAAACATCGCCTACGAGGCAGCCACAGCCGACCTCAATGACGTAAACGAGATAGATCCCTTCCACATGGAAGCCTACAACAAGGTTGCCATTAACTACAACCGCGACGTCGAGATCTTCCCCGTCCTGACAGCAATCTTCGACGGAATCTACGGCAAGTGCCCATACAAGAGCCCTACAGACATGGGCGTCAACATGGTAGGCTTCTGCATTTCGGACGACGAAGTCTGCAAGGAAGCCAGCCGGCAGGAAATCATACGCCGCTACTACACCGCCCTGAACAAGATGGCAACTGGTGCCATGAACGAAGCAGAGGTAAACAAGATTGCACTGCTGTTAAAGCAGGCACGCATCACCACCGACCGCCGTACTACTACCATTGCAGCCAAGAAGCGCAAGGACAAGAACGGCACCGAATGCTCAGCCATCGAGCTCACCGACGGCACAATGATCACCGCAGGCAGCAGTCCCCTGCTCGGAACATGCGCCAGCCTCCTGCTCAACGCACTTAAACACCTGGCAGGTATTGACCATAGCATAAAGCTCATTCCCCAAGACTTTATCGAACCCATACAGAATACCAAGGTCCAGTATCTGGGAGGCCACAACCCACGCCTGCACACAGACGAGGTACTTGTAGCCCTCTCCGTCCTGTCGCTCAACGACGTCAACTGCCGCCGTGCTCTCGCCATGCTGCCGCAGCTCAACGGCCTGCAGGCACACTCCACCGTAATGCTCAGCGAGGTCGATCAGAAAATCATCAAGAAGCTGGGCATCGACCTTACATGCGATCCCGCCAACAAGCACTAAAGAGAGCAAACCGACATGGACGAACTGCCAAAGGACCCCTTCATGCTAATGAGTTTCGTAAACATGAAACTGCGTGACTACTACAATTCGCTGGACGAACTATGCGAGGACCTTAACGTCGAGAAGGAAATCCTGACAACAATCCTTGGCAGCATCGGGATGGAATACAACCCCGAAACAAACAAATTCTGGTAATTACATATCAATATATGAAAGTTCTACTCATCACAGGCTATCTGGGCAGCGGAAAGACAACCCTGCTCAACCGCATACTCAACAATAACAAGGGAATAAAATTCGCTGTTATCGTAAACGATATAGGCGAGGTCAACATCGATGCCGATCTCATACAACAAGGCGGCATCGTCAACCAGCAGGACGACTCGCTGGTAGCACTGCAGAACGGCTGTATCTGCTGCAACCTGAAGATGGACCTCGTCCAGCAGCTCAAGGACATAAACGAGACAGGCCGCTTCGACTACATCGTAATCGAGGCAAGCGGCATCTGCGAGCCGGCACCCATTGCCCAGACCATATGCAGCTACCGGCAGCTCACCGACACAACCCCCGACAGCGAGGACATCAAACTCGACTGCATCTGCTCCGTCGTGGATGCAATCAGGCTTAAGGACGAGTTTAACAGCGGCCTGGACCTTACAGGCCAGACACTTGCCGAAGACGACATCGCCAACCTCGTTATCCAGCAGATAGAGTTCTGCAACATCATACTCCTTAACAAGGCCAGCGAAGTCAGCGAACAGGAACTGGGACGCATACGCCAGATCCTGCACACACTGCAGCCCCAAGCCGAGATTATCCCCTGCGACTACTGCGACGTAGAATTCGACAAGATACTGGACACCAATATATTTGACTTTGAGAAAGTCTCCACCAGCGCCAAGTGGATTGAAGAACTGGAAAAAGACCACCACCACGAGGAGGATGAGGAAGAACACCACCATCACCACCACCACGAGGAGGATGAGGAAGAACACCACCATCACCACCACCACGAGGAGAATGAGGAAGAACACCACCATCACCACGAACACGGCGAGTGTCACCACCATCACCACGACGGCGAACACTGCTGCTGCGGACACCACCATGACCACCACCATACACATGGCGAGGAATACGGCATCTCCACATGGGTATTCTACAGCCGCCGCCCCCTGAACCTGGGACTCTTTGACCACTTCGTAGCACGCCAGTGGCCCAAGAGCATCATACGCGCCAAAGGCATGTGCTATTTCAAGGGCGAGGAACACATGTGCTACCTGTTCGAACAAGCCGGCCGCCAGGTTTCTCTGCGACAGGCAGGCCAGTGGTACGCAACAATGCCCCAGGACGAACTCAAGCCCATACTGGCACGCGACAAACGCCTGCAAGCCGATTGGGATGACGAATACGGAGACAGGATGCAGAAACTGGTATTTATTGGCCAGAACATGGACATCGACGACCTGAAAGAAAAGCTCCAGGCATGTTTAACCGACTAAAATAAGCAAAAAATGATCTATCTGTATATCTGGATTGGATTCGTAGTACTCGTATATCTTACAGCATGGTTCGACCACGTATACTACAAGTATAATCTGCCCAAACACTACCACCAGGTGCTCGATTCCCTTACCGAGGAAGACTAAGCACAAAATCATGTGATTTACAACTATTTAACGATTGATACGCATTGGCTTTTTGAAAAAATGCTACCTTTGTACCTACATTTTAGGAAATCACAAATAACAATAAAAAGAATACAAGCAATATGACAAAGCAAGAATTAGTTCGTGCCATCTCTATGGAGACAGGTATCGACCAGACAACAGCCCTGACTGCAGTAGAGGCATTCATGGAAATAACAAAGAAAACAATGGCAGACGGAGAGAACATCTACCTGCGCGGTTTCGGAACATTCAACCTCAAGAAGCGCGCCACAAAGACAGCCCGCAACATCTGTAAGAAAGAAACCATCATCGTTCCCGAGCACTTCATCCCCGCATTCAAGCCATGCCCCGAGTTTCTCGATCAGGTAGCCAAGCTGAAGAAATAAACCACACTTACATATCCCTATACTAAAAATCCCGGCCAATCGGTCGGGATTTTCTTTTACTCCAAAGTATGGAAACTGCTTCCATCAAAGCAGTGCGTACAAATCATATCCTTTGGCAAGCCAATAGCCTTGACTATCGTCTCCAGCTTCGCAAACTTCAGCGAATCCAGATGCAGACGCCTCGCAATCTCCTCCACCATACGCTTGTACTCCGGCGAATCCGTCCTGGCATACGCCTCCACGTTCTTGTTCATGTCACCCTCAAATTCCTGGATAACCTGTCGCGTTATAAGCTCAAGCTCGTTCTTGCTTGCCGAGAAATTAACAAACTGGCACGCATACAACAGCGGAGGACACGCAATACGCATGTGAACCTCCTTCGCCCCCAGGTCATGCAACACCTGAGTATTATCCCTCAGCTGCGTACCACGCACAATCGAATCATCACAAAATACAATCCTCTTACCCTCCAGCAACTGCTTGTTGGCAATCAGCTTCATCTTAGCCACCAGATTACGCATCTCCTGACGCGCCGGCATGAAACTCCGGGGCCACGTAGGCGTATACTTGGCTATCGCACGGCGATACGGAATCCCATGCCCCTCAGCATAACCCACAGCCATACCTATACCACTGTCCGGAACACCACTGGCAAAATCAACCTCCGTATCAATATCCTCAGCACCTAACGAACGACCGCAAGCATTACGCACCTCCTCGGTGTTAACACCCTCGAAATTACTCGTCGGGAAACCATAGTACACCCACAGGAAGGAACAAATCTGCATCTTCTTCTCCCTGTTGCGCAGTATCTGCATACCATCATGCTGGATCTTCACTATCTCCCCCGGACCCACATAATGCAATATCTCGTAATCCAGGTTAGGGAACGCCGTACTCTCGCTAGCGAAAGCCATAGCCCCCTCCTTCTTGCCAATCACAATCGGGGTACGCCCCCAGAAATCCCTCGCACCGATGATTCCATCCTCGGTCAATATCAGCATCGAGCACGAACCCTTAACCGACCTGTACACATTCTCGATACCCTCCACATAGTTCCTGCCCGTCGTAATCAACAACCCGATAAGCTCCGTCGGATTTATCTTCCCCGACGAAAACTCACTCAGCACCTTACCCTCGGCAAGCAACTTCTGAGCCAGTTCCTCGATATTATTAATCTTCGCCACAGTAACCAGAGCAAAACGCCCCAGATGACTGTTCATCAGCAAAGGCTGCGCATCCGTATCAGAAATAACACCAATACCACTGTTACCCACAAAATCATCCAATTCAGGCTCAAACCTCGTCCTGAAATAAGTATTCTCCAGATTGTGGATACTACGCTTGAAACCATTCTGCTGGTCAAAGGTCACCATACCCGCACGCCGAGTTCCCAGATGCGACTGATAATCAGTCCCGTAAAACAAATCAGTGATACACGGCTTCTGACTGACCGTACCAAAAAAACCACCCATAACTATGGAAATTTAGTTTGATGGCGCAAAGATACACTTTTCAAATTACATAGCCAAGAAAATCGCCTGTCGGTTTAAGCAGCAGGCGATAATTCTAATTTATGACTTACACATGATTACACACCTATTGCCATCAGCATCAGCACAGAAGGTTGGTCTTTCACACGTACACATTCATCACATGAATATTATACCATGTCGGGTATAAATTATCACAGATTACATTTTTTATACCCGAACCGGTATAATATTTATAAAAATTATATATCTTTGCACCCGTTAAGGTATAATAATCGTTATGAGTTTATCAGAGCACATTAAACAAAAACGAAAAAAAAACGGTCTTTCACAGGTAGAGTTAGCTGAGAGGGCTGGAGTGGGACTCAGGTTTGTAAGGGATCTCGAACAAGGTAAGCAGACTCTGAGAATGGATAAGGTAAATGATGTTCTTGCCTTGTTCGGTGAACATCTGGGCCCAATAAAAACTGATATGACATGAAGCAGGCTGGTATCTATCTTAACAACGTATTCTGCGGAGTCCTCACAGAAGATGAAGAGGGTTATCATTTCTGCTATGAAAAGAACTATCTGGCAAGTCAGGGTGCAGCCCCAATAAGTCCCACCATGCCTCTGTCTGAGCAGCAGTATAATAAGGAAATGATGTTTCCTATCTTCGATGGGCTCATTCCTGAAGGCTGGCTCTTGGATATCGCTTCCACATCTTGGAAGATTGACCCTCGAGACAGAATGTCACTATTGATGGCTTGTTGTAAAGACTGCATAGGAAACATTAGCGTAAAACCATTGGAACATGAGTAAGTGTCTGTATTGTTATCATGAATTAGCCGAAGGTCAGGTCGATTTTCATCCAGGTTGCGCACGTAAATTCTTCGGTAGCGAAATAGCACCTATACTTCCCTATACGCGGGATAACATGACTGAACTGGCCAGGCAGGTGATCAGGACCAACACATCGGTTACTGGTGTACAGGCTAAGATGTCGCTCAACGTGAATCGTGGCGGCAAGAATGAACCAAGCAAATTCACCATTGTAGGTCTTTGGGGGAAGTATATATTTAAGCCGCAAAGCGCAAAGTATCCATATCTTCCAGAACTTGAAGACCTAACGATGAAAATGGCCGAGGTTGCACATATTCGCACTGCGCGCCACACACTTATTAGACTCGCTGATGGCGAATTGGGCTATCTGACGCTCAGGATGGACCGTGGAAAGAAAAATGAGAAGATCTCCATGCTGGACATGTGCCAACTTACCAATCGACTCACTGAGCACAAGTACTACGGTACATATCAACAGTTAGCAGAAACCATCAAGAAGTACTCATCAGCCCCCATGCTTGACGTTCAACGCTTTTGGGAACTGGTGCTGTTCTCATGGATGACGGGTAATTCGGACATGCATTGCAAAAACTTTTCTCTGATAGACACAGGAAATGGTGATTATGTTCTGTCGCCTGCCTATGATTTGTTAGCAGTATTGTTAGCTGACCCTGCCGATACAGAAGAAATGGCAATGAGCTTTTCTGTGGGAGGTAAAAAAGGAGGCTTTGACCATAATACTTTCATGACAGCCTTCGTCGAAAGCGGTATTTCTGTTTCCAGATCAGAAAAGATAATAAAACAGATGAAAACATATCTTCCAAAATGGAAAGAACTAATCAGTCAATCATTTCTGCCAGAGAATATGAAGGATGACTATTATTCTTTACTTGAGAAAAGGAATCGCGCTTTGGATATTAACATATAAGGTGTAGGAAAGGCGTAGGGATAATCAGCAGTAGGTAACTAATTAATTAAAATATATTGCTGTAAGCCTTTAGCCAGCCCCCAGGCAGCAACCACTCTGCTCCTTCTCTGCTCCTACCCAGCCCCTTGGCATACCCAAAGGGCTGCCAAGGGTATGCGAAGGGTATGCCTACACTATGCCAAGGGTATGCGAAGGGTATGCCAAATCATTTTGATCGTGGCTCTCGCTACTTATGTTATCACTTGTGGCATCAGTTTCCTTCTGACGATTAAGTTCCTCCTGGCGTTTAAGTTCTTGTTGCCTTCTGCGTTCTTGTTCTATCCTTTGTTGTTGCCTTTGTTGGACAATACGTTGGGTGCCCTGCAATACACCTGACAAGAAACCTTGCCAGAACTGAGCATTTACATTAGGAGTAGCAAAGAACAACAGGAATACAATTGTTATGTGTTTCATGGCTTATATCTATTTAGTATATGTGTGGTATAACTACTGTCCCGTTAAAACGAAACCAAGCATTATTTGAAATAATTAATTTGCCTATTTTAATGAAATACTAATAAATTTAGTTTTCTACTATTTTACAAACGCCATCCAGTGATGACATATATAATAATGGAATTACAATTTTCGAAGGGTCTTCTAACAATGCGGGCATTCCTACAAGTTGACTAAAATAGAAATTTGTCCTCATTGAGTGTGTGTTGGTAAATTTTTCGTCCGTGGAATATGTAATATGGACAGACAATTCATTTCCAGGAATCCTTGGAATATCTACTGTTTGACCGCGTTTCAGTTTGCCACGACGTACTGTGTAGTCATAAGATCCTTTTTTTAAAACACCCAATGAAACAAAGAAGGGCAAATACTTGGATAAGATTTTTGAATGAAGTCTATCACGCCAGTACGCTCCAATATATCTTGTAGCATATAATGGAATTTTATTTATTGATATCGATGCCATTGGAGGTATGGTAACAATGCGCTGAGAATACACGGTAGTTGTATTGGTGCTAGTATTAGCGCCTCCTACGCTAATGCCACTTGCAAGAGTCCCTAATGCTCCTCCTATACCCAATGCGCCTGTAATTGAGCCTAAATTAACACTTCCTCCGCTGGTACTGCTCTCGCCTGACGATGTTGATGAAGGAACATATAGTGCCTGTGCATTATCACATTCTATATAAAAACAGCTTGCCAGATCAACATATAGGCGTTTATTTGTCTTGTTATATAATATTACATCCATTGTTGATCCGTACTTTGTGTTAAATTCCGTTCTCAATTCCGGTGTTTCAACGATAGAACCCTCCTCCATTTTTAAGACTATACCATAGCCTCCGCATGAACTTTTGGGTTTGGAGCCCACATATTCTATCTTCCTGTTGTTATACTCTCGAACAAGTCGTAAGTTATCCTCTGCCAGATTTGGATTTATTTCTAAGGAAGATGTTTCTGTTGATGCAGATTTCATGTCATCAGTAAAGATATCCTTATCACCACTCTCGTAGTTAATCGACATTACTTCCGCTTTTTCTATTAAGTACAACGGGCCACGTTGGTTTGAGAACTTTTTGTACTTGATTTCATTCTTATTGATCTCAATTACTTTAGAAAGTATAGTTGTACCATCTCTTTTCACTATGACATCCTGCGCATATACAGCGAATGCCATTGTAGTTGTTACTGCAAAAACTATGAATCTTTTCATATTATTTATTTCGTTACAGGTCGTACAAGAAGTCCATTAAATCCATTTGTATTCATGTCAGAATAACTACCAAGAACGTAGGTTGTAAGACTAATGCCCTCCTGTTTAAAAAACAGGAATTTCACCTCATTCCAATTTTGCTTGTATGCCATTGTAGCTGACCAATAGCGACCATAGGTACTTTGTCCAACTACACTTGTGCCATTTGAACCGGAAAATCCTTTTCCTATACCACCACCTGCCGGTAAGAATATTGAGTTGCCGTTTTGGCCAGTCATCCGTGCACCATATATCCCATTATAATACTCCCACGAAAAGCTACAGTAATAATATAATTCCCGTATCTCGCTGAACGTAGGCATTCGCCACGTACTACCCCATAATGTTCGTGCAACATCATATGATGTTCCTGATATATCATAAGGAATACGAGAGCTCGTGTTGCCATATGGATAGTTATCACTACTATAACTATATTTTGTGTATGTTTCACCCCAGGCATAATATTCACCACATTGCCATGGAGACGTAGCTCCCACATTACATGTAGCCCATTTCAATCCACTAGGTAGGCCTAAATCCACCCATTCATGACCAGCCAAGATACCCTTGGTTGCCTTAGGGGTACTGAAACTCTTGGTACTGCCATAGAAATATCCCTCTCCGCAACGCACATAGGCACAATAATAGTAAGTAGTATTGTCTTGCAGATTACTTACATTTGCCTTAAAATTCTTAGTCTGAGTAATGTCTGGCTTAACATCAATCACATAGTTACTCTTTGATGGGTTTCCAGATGTGTTTAGGAAAAATCCATACTCATATTCGCTTTCATAATCTAAAGATATATCTGCAGAACCATTTATGGTTACAGAGTTGCTCGTTATATTCTCTGAAGCACCAGTTGTAACATTAATATTTGGTGAAGGAATTATGAAAGAAAGTATCTGACCGAGGTAGGTAATATCACTCGCATCGGCATATGTACAGAAGTAGTATGTCTTTCCTATTTCCAATTGGGTAAGAGTAAACGAGCAATCTCCACTTTCAGTAGATTTCAACTTAACACCATCACTTAAGGAACTTTCGTTACCGAAAATAATTCCAAAACTATCATCTGCCTGTAAACCTGTAGCTGATCCAGAAACTTCCACAGACGAATAGTCTATAATTTTGGGCTCGTTAGTTGTTAATACTGGTATTTCCAATTCTTCATAAGTATCTGTTTCTATAGGAAGAAAGCCTACTGCACATAATGTATTGTCTGCATCAATCGCGGGATAGAGAGTAGTAATTGTATTCAAATTTGTATTTGTATATACATCTTTGGTTCCTATCAGCCCAATATGATTGTATGCCTCTGTATATACAGATAGGTCTTTTGACGGCATAACGACAGAGGATGCAGATAGTTGGTTGTTTGTGAACAGGAATGCATAGGTCTGTTTTGAAGTATTTCCATCTGTATATAGCAAACTGTTATTTGTCTGTGATAGTGTGACATAACCCTCCATCCGTTTTGCTACATCATCCATTGAAATACCCCATTCTGCCAGCGGCACATTGGGAGATACTTTATTATCTGGCCAAACAGAAGACACCTCGTCGCTGCAAGATAATATTCCAAATGCGGTAAAAGCAAGAGCCACAATGGTAAATATGCTATTCTTTTTCATTATTTCCCCTCCTTTATTTTATTCGGTTAATAACCTGTTCTATTACTTTTTCAATGTTTTGCAGGCGTAGGCTGACATTACGTATATCCGTACCCTGGGATGCGGGATTTACCGTAATAGTGCACACATCTGATATGCTTGTTCCTTTTGCTTTAACCGTTATTTTGGCAGAGCCTTCCCTGCGTGCTGAGACAATACCATTAGCATCAACACTAGCAATTGCATCGTCTGACGATTGCCACTCCCACTCTGCAATAGCTGATGTAGGAGTAGTTGTAGGTAGAAGTTTTAATTGGTATCCAATGGTTACTTTTTCAGTTTTAGGCAACGTTACTTTCTGTACCTGTGCACTTACCGTAACATTACATTTTGCGGTTAACCCATTCGACGTTGTAGCGGTTATAACTGCCTGTCCACTTTGCAAGGCGGTTAACTCACCCTGTGAATTGACCTTACATATATTTTCATTGGAAGAAGTCCATGTGATTGCCGTTGATGCATTTTCTGGAGTTAGGGTATAGTCTAGCTTTGCTGTATTACCCTCTTTAATAACAGTATCTTGGGGAACTATCGAAATGTCAGTGGGTATAATGGCATCATCAGGAGTTTCTTCCTTCGCATATATTACACATGTCGCTGTTAGCCCATTACTTGTTTCTGCAGACAAATACAAACTCATAGCCCGTTTGGCAGTAATTGACAACACATCTCCTGACTTTGTTATTTCGTATGAAGAAGGTCGTGACGATAGGGTCTCTATTACTCCCCATTCATATGTAGATGATGAATTGGCAGGTGTCATTTCAATCTTTACTTTTACCGTTTCACCTACCTTCATATCCACTCCTGTTGGGTTGAATCTAAAGCCGGTTGCTGCTCCGCCACCTTTAACTGTAACATAATCATAATATGTTCCGTGTCCTACGTGTATTTTGTCATCATAGCTACCTCGGTAAGAGTAAGTATAGGTAACCTGTATTTTTATAGAAGACTTGGCGCTAATTCCTGTTACTGTGGCATAGCATTCAGACGAATGGCTGTATACCGCTAAATATTTGGCATCACTTGCATCTGCCAATTCATAGAAAGCATGGGTTATCCAACCTCCATTTGGTGCATCTGCTGTGCAATAGATGTTGGTAGATGCTCCGACATTAACGGAATATTGGCCTGCTTTGACATTTTGCGCACCCATCAGTAGTAATAAGACGGGAAACAATAATAGAATCTTTTTCATTTTATTTGTTTAAAGTTAGAAATTGTAATCTAATGAGCTTCAATATTTTTTACAACTCTTATACATACTTCATAAAGAAGATACAGAGGAATAGTCACAAGAACAAGTGTCATAATATCGGGAGGTGTAATGATGGCTGCGACAGTCATAATAACTATGACCGCATTCTTCCTGTAATTGGAGAGCATATCAGAACTGATTAAGCCCAACTTTGCACAGGCAAAGGCTATCACTGGGAGCTGAAAGACCAAGCCCATTACCAATGTAAGGGATACGAAGGTCGTGATATAACTATCAAGGGTAATGGTACTATGTACTTTTGCTGCCACGCTATACGTTCCGAGGAAACGGAATGAGATAGGAAAAAGTATGTAATAGCTCATCAGGATTCCTGCTATGAAAAGCATATAGATTACAATTACTACTGGCACGGAGTAGTGCCGCTCGTTCTCATATAAGGCTGGAGATATGAAACGGAAGAGTTCATAGAGGATATAGGGCGATGTACCCAACAGTCCTAAATAGACTGCCATAGTGATGTGCGACATGAATTGACTGGATAAATCCGTTGCAATCAAATCCACATTCCATTTTTCAAAATGGAAGTCTGGATTCCACTGCTGAATAACACCTTCTATCCATCGATAAGTTACAAAATCCCATTCACTTGGTGCCAACAACACTTGCCAGGTTGTGTCCTTGATACAGAACACAAGTACTGCCACCGCTCCTGCTGCTCCGAGTATGCGGAAAAGCATCTGGCGGAGTACTTCAAGATGTCCGCCAAATGTCAGCAGAGCGCCATCATCCCGTTTATTATTTTCCAGTAACTGTGTCTGATGGCTGCTGTGTTCCTGTTCCTGCTGACACTTCTGCTTCTGTTGTTTCTTCTTGTACTTTTTCGCCATAATCTTCTTGCTCATCCTCAAGTGGTTCTTTCATGCCTTTCTTGAAACTCTGTACTCCCTGTCCCAAGCCCTTCATCATTTCGGGTATTTTTTTTCCTCCAAAGAGCAACAAAGCGACACCACCGATAAGCAGAAGTTCTGTGGTTCCAATAAATAAGAATTGTATTGCCATACGTCTATTCTGTTACTAAGAAGATTTCACATGTATCAAAGTTGATTTCCCAATTTCCTCCTTCAACAGACTCCCATTGGTACTTATCTGCCATGCGATCCCACCACGATTGGAACTTAGTTCCTGTCTCGCCCATATCCTTTACCAGTTTCTCATATAGTTCGGCATTGTCTGCCGTGAGAATCTTTGCCAATTCATTTAAACCATTGCGACGTTCGAAGAGCGTCTGGATCTCATTACGTTCTTCGGGTGTCACTTGCCCTACAAGTTTCTTTGTTTCCATATTCATTTAATTTTTAGTATAGCTCTTTCCTCCCCAGTTTTCCGCCACTACATCTGCGGCATATACCTACAGACAAATCTGGATCATGACTGAGCCTGTTTGGTTTTACGTTTCCTGTACCATTACATGCAGGACACTTTATATCGACATATCTCCATTTGTTGCTTACGGAATCATGTAACTCTTCTATTGTCCCTCCAGTTTGTGTATGCACATGCCCCTTCCCGTCATAAAAGACTACATATGGGGTCGTGCTACCTTCACCAAAAGTGCCTTGGTGATTTATATTGGTATAGAACGCTACTTTGGCATTGTCTGTTGGAGAAAAGGAGTCAAAAGTGTTAATGTCGTTTTGTGAATAGTTTCGATAAATTACATATAGTCTAATCCCAAATCTGTTTATGAAACCAAGTGTGTCAGACTCCAATGCCTTTTGCATACGGGTTGTCGGACACTGGTGTCCATGTTGGCACTTAGAATGAACAAATAATAACAATGTAGGAGATTCGTGAAACATTACCGTATCGACAGGATTGCGGAACCTTGTTTCAAGAACATAGTCCTCCTGCCCCCACAGATTCAATGTAGTTACCAACAAAATCGAATATAACAATAATCTTTTCATTCTTAACAGTTATTTTGCAATGTGAGCACATCCTGTACACGCATCTCTGCACATACCTCTACAAGTTTGGAAACAATTCCCATTACAAGAATTTGCACAAGTTCTTTTACATTCACCAGAACATGATTCTTTACAACCTTCTGAACAGGAACTTACACACTCACGCGAACATTGAGCAATACAACATGATTTGCAATAGGCCTCACAGTTGCCCTCACATGAAGTTGACAAACGACTAAATGGCAATATTGAAACTACGGGTGACATAGACAATGCTATCACTGGCATTATCTTAGCTATTTTTTTGAACATTTTTCGTCTGCTCATTAATTCCATATTACCAGTCTCCTCTTTTTTCAAATGGGTCAATATAGTCAATTTCTTTAATCTCTGTTTCAGACAGAAATGTTCCGTGCTTGCGGATGTTTAGTAAAAGCTCTCGCGAAGCGTTGCGCTCCAAATGTGCCAAGACACATTGTTCATGGCTCGGTGTATTGACCTCTAACGTCATTTTACGGTTGAGCCAGATGCAACGCTTGCACTGGTAAGCATCGCAATGGCGGCAGATAGGAGCATAATTCAACTTATAGAGTTGCTTGTTCTTGATGTCAAGCCCATGATCAAAGTCGCCGACGCTGTCCTTCTCATCTTCATAATAAAAAGCCGGACAAATATAGAACTTTCCATTTGGTGCAAGCGTAATGTTTGTGTCGCCTGATCCGCAGTTGTTCATTTCCTTTAGCATCATGCGGTCAGTAAGCAGGTTCAGTTGAGGAGTCTTGCCATCAATGTACAATTTTTCAACATGTTCGGCGAGGGTATGTAGTACCTGCTTATACCTGTCAAAATCTATATCGGTGAACTTCTCCACGTCTGTTATGACAATATTCAGTCGAGATACTTTGGCTAGAACATCCTTTACGAATAAGAATCTTTCAAACAAGTCTGCTTTCGTTGTTCTCAACACATAGCTCTTGCCTTCTTTAAATTCACCAAAGGAGAGTCCTGTCCAGTCATGACAGACTATAACATCCGCTTCGTCTTTCAAAGATTCATCCTCACAAAGTGAAGAAACTATCTTGCTATGATCAATTGTCTCAATAACCTCTTTGTACTCCGATGGCAATTCGTAGTCGGGATAGATAAACTGAATCATCAGGTTCTCCATCATACCAAAACGGATGCCTGCCTTTAGAGTATCCAATGGGATAAGCCCGACCTTCTTCGCGGGATTCTCATAATGGCAGTATGATGTACTTCTATTGTCTAATAAAATTATAAGGTATTGCAGCATAGCACTAACATATTTCTTGTTTTATTTCCTTTTTGTTCTTCTCATACTCTTCGCGTTGGCCTTCCAATTCTAATTTTCGGTAAAGTTTATTCCAATAGTAGTTGTTGGCTCGAACGCGGGCTTTGTGCATCTTACAAATAGCAGTAGCTCTTTGATATATAGTAGGCGTGTCTGCAGCATCATAGTTCTCTCCTTGACACCATGCACATCCTCTGGCAATTTCACATGAAAAACATTCACTCGTAGATTGAACATCACGTACTAATGTCAGGAATGGCCTTAGCAAATTTTTATTAATGCCCTCATAAATATTGCCTATGATTATTGGTTTCTTCTCTCTCAAGGAGTATTGTGCGAAACGAGTGCATGGATAGAAATTACCTGCTGCATCAATGGAAAGCATATTTCCCGCACCACACCAGTTTCCGTTCTCGGTAATTGGATTGAGGGGTTTGCCTATATCCTCGCTAAAAAAGGAACACGCATTCTCCTTGTATAAATCATTGTCTATTATAACATCTGCCAGTTCCATGAGTTGACTTTCAAGAACAGCGTCATCTCCTTCTTTCCATACATTCTCAAACACACAATTAATATTTACTTCATGTATTCCCAACTCAAATAGATGCAAAACACTTTCTTTCACAAAAGGTATGTCTGCACTGCTTATTGTCACCTTTGTCGCAGCGTCTGGAAAGACTTTCAGATAGAGGGGGATATTTCGAACTACGTCCTTATAAGACCCTTTCCCCGTATTTTTATATACACGATTCAAATCATGTTTATATTCTGTACCGTCAATAGTAATCGTTATTCGTATATGTGACTCGTTCTTTTTAATGAATCGTTGTATCTTCTCCTCATGGAAATTGATTCCGTTAGTTGTGAAATTGAATCTATAAGAATTAAACCAGTGATGTCCAAGACGGTACATCTCAGTTTTCAAATAATCACATATCTTATCAATTAAGTCAATTTCCAAAAAAGGTTCACCGCCTATGAAGTCAAAAACGACAGACTGCGTTGAGAACCAATCATCATACTCATTATTTAATATGTAATCAATGGCTTTGCGCGCAGTATCAAACGACATCCTCTCTTTGTTATTCTTGCCAACAAGATAGCAATATTTACATGCAAGTTGACAATCTTTGGTGACAATAAAGGTAATATCCTTAGCTATGCCGTCTTTCCAAACACGACTACCTTCTTTTAACTGAAATCCCATCATAACAATAACTGTAAAACGTTGAGGACGGTATTCTCCGTCCTCACCTAAATTACTACGCTTTGTTTACACCCTTACAACCATAGTTCTTACAGGTTCCTGAACAGGTAAACCGGCATCCCCCAGAGCACGTTCCTTGACAAGCAGAGGTTGAACACACTGCAGTACAGCCATAATGACAACCTGAAGGAGTAGATTCTACAGCCTGTGCGATTACAGGTGAATTTGCCATCAAGATAGCCCCCAAAATAGGCAGCGTACTCTTTGCTGCTTTCTTGAAGAATTCCCTTCGCGACTGGAGTTCTTCGTTGTTCTTGTTCTTCTTCATAACGTTAGAAGTTTTAAGTTGCCTTCCCAACTCCCTCGGTCAGCAGTTAATAATTCCGGTAAGTATATGGAAACAAAAAAGGCATGGGAGTTACTACTTCCGCCCATCCCTGACCTCAGGCTCTCGCATTGCCTCTTCCCAAGGATAAGCAACGCAGCCAGCCCACGCCTGAAGATTATATATACAGCCAAGCTTAGCCCTATCATGTAATAAGGTAAGTTGGAATATAATCTACCCACGCAGACGCTTACTGTTGCTATTATCTCCTGTGGGAAGTTCAAACTTGCGAGATTTGAGATCACAGAATGATAACGTCCGTAAACGCCTTTTCGAGACCTGCCCTACAAACGGCTTGGTGGTCTCTGTTCCAATAAGTTATTGGCTTACCCGCTTTTATGGCAAGTTTCGCCATCGCAAAAATACTAAAAAATAATATATGACGAAAATTTTAAAAGAAAAAAATACATACCTAACTCTCCTATAAGCAATGTGACCGATGTCTGACTGCTGCCATAAGATATTTACGGTAAACAAGGATCAACTGCTGGTCATATCACAAACCTACAGTTATTTTTTTGTCCTGTATATATTCAGATACCAGATTTTATATATATCTTCGCCATAGGAAAACATAGAAAGGACCGAATATGAAAAAGCCCCGAAATTATCACAGCATGTTAAAAAGGAGGAACGCAGAAAGGATGAAAACCATACGCTGCGTTCATGTGGAAAACATTGTAGGGATTCCACGGGTTGGGAGGCCTAAACCTTTTGTGCGTGAAGGAAAACTGGGTGTTCTCATCCGCATAGGCAAATCGGGCACTTTAGTCCGCATGGGAGAATCGGGTTCCTCAGGCCGCATGGGAAGGCCTAACTTCCTTCCTTGGGTCTGTAATCCGCTATATATAACTATCTCTACGGGTGGAGCGTCACCGCAAGAAGTGGAGCTGCTGAAAGAACTGGAGGCAAAGGGTCGTATTTCCAAAATAACCTGGATAGAATCAAATCCGGGATCTCTTGACGACAAGATAAAGTATGTTCTGTCCTACCTGCATACTGACGAGGCCAAGAAACTGGGCTGCAGAATATGCAAGGGGTATGACTACGCTTGGATAAAATTAGCCATGGACAGCAAAAGGATGCCCGAGCGGTACAGCAGCTGCAAATACATGTCCACACCCAAGTTTGTCGAATATATCAAGTCCCTGGGCTTCACAGACATTGCAGGCTCCAAGACGATAAATAAGGCAAAGTCACATGCCAAATGGCAGTCTGAAACAAATATACTCACTTTCCACGGAATTTCCCTCAGCGCCCCGGAACGCAAGCGCCGTAACATGATTGCATGGAAATTCCTGGAGATGATGAACGAGGTTTAGTTTTTTTATGCGCCACTTTGTGCGCCATCTAAATTAGCCATAGTTACATTGCCGTACCTTTGCACCGGATCACGAATTGGAAGACAATACGGTTTGGTTCAGAGGGTACTCCGAGGTTGCTCCGAGGATAATCCGAGGCCTCTCCGAGGATGCTCCGAAGATGCCCCGAGTTAATTCCGACCGAAAGAGGTCTCCAAGGGTATGATTGAAGTGCTAATTAAAACCTTTACAACTATGGCACAGATGAGTAAAGAAATGTACGGTGCTACCGGCAAGGTCGGTAACAAGTCGTACTATCAGGTTGACGGTAAGACTTATGTTCGTGAAATCGTCACCCCGAAGAATCCCAAGACCGCTGCACAGACCCTGCAGCGTATCCTTATGATGGTGGTAACTTTGTTTTACGCCGTCTTAAAGGCAATCTGTAACCATTCCTTCGAGGGAATAGCTTCAGGTTCCAAGTGTGCGAATAAGTTCAAGAAGGTAAACCTCAAATACCTTCGCGAACGTGCAGCGACCCTTCAGGGTTCGGGCCAAAGCCTGAACCAGTTCTATCAGTTCATGCCCCTTCAGAGTGAGAAGTGGATGCCTTTTGCAGCCATCATCTCGGAGGGACATCTGCCAGCAGTGTCTGTGGCTATCGATGCCGCAGGCGGTCACAAGGCTTATGTCAACTCGCCCGGTCGTACATACGCCGACTTTGTCAATGCCTGGGGGTTGCAGCGCGGTGACCAGCTGACGTTCGTGACCGTCCAGAAGCGTGAGGACAAGTACGAGGCTGCATATGCCCGCATCGTGCTCAACCCACGCAATGCTGACGGCAGCGGTGCTCCGATGACAACCGAGATTGTTAACAGCCAGGGTGAGTTCCCGTGCTCGAACTGGAAGAACCAGCTGAACTTCTCTGTCTTCGATTTCGACACCGACCACTTCAACTTCGTGTTGGGCCGTGGCGGAATCGTTGTTGCAGCCGGTATCATCGTCAGCCGCAAGGACAAGAGCGGTGACTGGTTCCGCAGCAACTGTCAGCTGGTGCTCAACGAGGATGGTTTCGGCTCTGACCTCTGCAGCCTGGCCGAGGCTATGGACAGGAGCTACATGACCTCTGACATCGACCTGGAGTCCGAGTACTACCTGAACAACGCCAGCCAGGGCGGTAACGGCAGCACTGGCAGCATCACGCCCAGCGGCGGCGGTGGCGGCGTTGAGCCAGGCCAGCCCAGCTACAACAGCATGGCAACCATCAACGGCGTGCAGCAGAGCATTGCAGGCGGCAGCGTAACTGCAACGGCTCCCGTCACCAGTGTGGCTGTCAGCGGCTCCAATCTGGGTGACATTACCTTCACGGCCAAGATTGACGGCACGGGCGATGCCATCAACCCCACCAGCCACAGTGCAAGCGGTGCCACGTTTACGGGTCTGAGCGTGGCAACGGGCCACAGTCTGGTGGTATACCGTGACGGCAGTGTATGGTTCACCGTAACCGCGCGCTCCGCGGGCGGTAACGATGATTAGTATCCCGCCGCTGGTTTCAGCGTAACATGACGCAGGGGGCACCTCAAATTGGAGTGCCCCCTGTTTTTTATTCCTTCGGGTGGAGGTTCATCTTGGCGGCTTCCTGCAGCATGTACTGGTAGGCGGAGTCGTGGTCGCCGGGGATTTGTGATTCCCAGATTGCGTCCTTGACTGCCTGTTTCAGGATGCCTACCTCGCGACATGGTCCCAAACCGAAGGTCTGCATGATTTCCTCGCCCGTAATGGGGTTCTGCCATGTACGGTAGTTGTCGCGTGCCTGCAAATCGACAATCTTTTCGCGCACCAGTCGGAAATTGTCCAGGAAGCGCTGTTTCTTCTGAGCATTGCGGCTGGTGATGTCTGCCTCGCAGAGTGTCATCAGGTCATCGATGTCCGGACCTGCCTCGAATAGCATGCGGCGTACTGCCGAATCCGTTACCTGGTCATCGGCAATGGCCTGTGGACGCATGTGCATGGAAACGAGTTTCTCGACATAGTGCATGCGCTCGTCCATGGGCAGCTTGATACGGCGGAACAGGGGCTGTATCATCTTCATGCCGATGTAGTTGTGATTGTGGAAAGTCCATCCTGCCACGGGGTCCCAGCGCTTGCTCCTGGGCTTGCCTATATCATGCAGCAGGGCTGCCCAGCGAAGCCACAGGTTATCGGACTCGCGTGCTACGTTGTCCAGTACCTCCAGCGTGTGGTAGAAATTGTCCTTGTGTGCACGGTCGTTACGGCTTTCGACACCTCGCATGGCTGCAAGCTCGGGCAGAATCAGTTCCAGCAGTCCACTGCGTTCCAGTTCGACAAAACCTATACTGGGCACGGGTGCAAGCATAATCTTGTTCAGTTCGTCCACGATACGCTCTTGCGATACTATCCCTATACGCTCCGCATTACGGCACAGGGCTTCCTGTGTCTCGTCCTCGATACTGAAATTGAGCTGTGTTGCAAAGCGTATGCAGCGCATCATGCGCAGGGGGTCGTCGCTGAACGTGATATCGGGGTCCAGTGGAGTCGCAATCAGGCGGTCCTCCATGTCATCAAGACCGCCGAAACGGTCTATCAGCTCGCCGAAATGTGCCTTGTTAAGCTGTATGGCAAGTGCATTGATGGTAAAATCGCGGCGGTCCAGGTCGTCTGCCAGTGTTCCGTCCTCGACAACAGGCTTGCGGCTGTCGCGCTGATAGCTTTCGCGGCGGGCGCCTACGAATTCAACCTCCTGGCCTTTCCATTTCACCTGGGCCGTACCGAAATTGCGGAATACCGAAACGTGTGCTCCCCTTCCCAACTGCTTGCCGAGCTGTCTGGCAAGGGCAATACCGGGATGGTCGACATCTGCCTTGACCACGACGCAGTCAATATCCTTGGAAGGGCGTTCGAGAAACAGATCCCTGACATATCCGCCGACTACATAGCATTCCACACCCATTTCATCGGCAATCTCTCCGATCCTATGAAACATGGGCTTGTCCAGCAGCTGTGCAAGGTCGTGGTCTGTCAGGTATCTCATTGCCTGAGTATTTCCTTTTTCAAATCCTCCTGAAGCTTACGCTCGAAAAAACGGCACTTGAGGGACAGGCGCTCGGCATCCGACTGGGGTGCAACGCCAAGGCTGTCGCGTGCGGCTGTCAATTCGATGCTGTCCAGCAAGAGCAAGCCTGCCGCGCGTGCCTGAATTGCTGCAGGATATTGCTTGCGCATCTCGAGAATAGCGTTCCTTGCTGCCTCGTAGTCTCCTGCTGCCAGGTGTTTACGGCTCTGGCCTATCATTGCAAAGGCAGGAGCATTATCGACCTGTTTGCCCTGGCAGGCTACGAGGGCAACAGATACCGATATTGATACCAGAATAAAACAGATTGCAAGGATAGCCGTCCTTTTCATCGACGCTTGCGGTTGAACAGATCCTTCATGCCATCCAGGTCAAACCCGAGGGTGAAGCGCATTGTCTGGTCAAGGGGATTGCCGGGGTTGGTTGCTATACAATAAGCAGCATCCACGGTGAACACGCTCATGTGGAAACCACCACCTACGGTAAAGTACTGGCGGTTACCCTTTGAAGGGGATTCGTAATGATAACCAGTACGCAGCATGAAGCGGTCGTTGTAGTTATATTCGGCACCGAAAGACCAGCGTATCTCCTTGAATTCCTCACCAAATCCACCAGGGGCATCGCCAAAGCTCTTGAAGAAGCCGCCGATGGAGCTGACTGAGTAATATTCCTCGTTCAAACGGATTTGATATTCCTCTTCGGTTTCACCCTCTGCTGTTCGCCTTTGAGGTTTTGTAGGTATACATAACTTGTATGCCTCGACACCGAAGCTGAGTCTGTTGAACTGATTGAAAGGAACTGTCATGTTCAGTCCCAGGCGCAGTGTCGTGGGCAGGAAATCCGCACGGTTATCCTGACCGGCATTCATATTGATCTTGCTGCCCAGGTTGTTGATAGACAGACCCCATGACATACTGCACTCGCGTGAGCCTATCATAAAGTATCCCTGGCGGTACATGCTGATGTCTGCTGCAAATGCCTTGCCGGATGTTGCCTCGGGAGTAAAGTTCATGTCGCTGAGTATAAAGCGCAGTGCAATACCCATCGAGAATGTACGGGTAAGCATGCGGCTGTATGCCACGTCGATAGCCAGCTCGTATGGTCTGAAGGTAAATCCGTCGTCCGATATATTGCCGTTTCCGTCTGCAACACCAACGTCACCTACACCGAAATAGCGCAGGGAGGCACTGATTGCCGAATAGTCTCCTATGCGGTAGAAGCCCTGGATATTGGCAAGGTTGATACCGCCTACTATCTTGCGCAGCCATGGGGTGTATGACACGCCGACACCTGCGCGGGCTACGTTCCAGGGGTACTTGGCACAGTTCCAGTACTGGCTGTTGATGTCCGCCTCGGTAGCGACACCCATGTCACCCATGGAGCCTGCACGGGCATCGGGGGCAATGGCCAGTGATGTTACGCCATAGACCTCGGGGTTGAAGTATTCGCTCGCCGTTTGCGCTGATGCAGTAACGAATGCTGCACAACAGGCAACAATATATAGAAATAAACGTTTCATCTGCTATAATAACTTATTACTGCGCCTAATTATTGCGCCAGAGGACAAATTTCTTTTGTCTGGAATGTGTTTTGCCTCCGTTGTACGATGCTGTCACGCGCACTGCATAGATGCCGTTGTTGAGCGATGCTCCGCTGCCGTTGCAGCATGACCAGGGGATGGATATGACGCCGTGTCCGTCGGACGCCTCGAATTCCTGGCGGTACTGGAGCATGCCGGTGATGCTGAAGACCTCGAGCTTGAAATGGCATTTAAGGCCGGGGTAATTGTATACGACGTGGAATATTGTACCGCCGGACAGGACGTCGTTCTCCAGGACGAGGTTGAGTATCTCGGGTTCGAGATTGTCGCCTACGACGAAATCGAGGGTTTTGACGGTGGTATTGTTGAGCATGTCCCATGCACGGAAGGACAGCGTATGTGCACCGGGCTCAAGCTCTGCTATGTCGGCAAAGCATACGGTGCCGCAGGTATAGTCGCCTACGGTGGGGATGAAGCTGGAATTCAGGTTGTATGTGCGTGAGGGCAGGCCGTCTATAATGAGCTCCAGGTCATGGCCGAGGCCGTTGCCACTGCTCTGGATGCCTGCATCGTCACTGAGCTCGGCGACGAACAGTGGTGTGGGATTGACTGTATCGCCGTTGCGGAATTCCTTGTCGTTGAGGTATATGTACATCGAGGGACCTATGGTGTCGGTATCCAGTTCGTGCGATGTGCCTCCGACCAGGAAATCCTGGCTGCTGCCGTTTGCCTCGCGCGAGTTGTCCGAGGTCACTGCATACAGGACCAGCCTGCCGGGCAGGTCGCTGTAGTTGATGTCACGGGGCATGACGAACTCGGTACTGAACCGGCCCATGCGGACGCTGTCCGAGCCGCTGATGATCTCCTTGTTCCATACATTGTACTTGAATGGTGTGTTGCCGTCGTTACCCTTGGTCGTCACGGTCTCCATGTTGTCGTAAAGGCGGAAGGCTATCATACCGGAGAACTGGGCATCAGCCTCTCCGGGTTGCGCTTCGATATGGCCCGAAAGTCGTACACGGCCGCCGGCCTTCAGCTGCTGGGAGCCGGTAAGTGCTTCGCCGTTGATGCTGTCAAGCACGACCTTGGTAACGGGATTGCCGATAAGGAGTGCGGGGTCTCCCAACAGGCAGTATTGCATTTTGTTGTATGGGCGATTGCTGTCCTTGCTATGTTGGGCCATACTGCTCTTTGCCATGCGAAGGGCGTCGCCCAGAAGATAGCGGTTGCCCTCGCTGTCGCAGGACATGATGTTTTCGCAGAAGAAATTGTTCAGGTAGAAATTCTGCGTAGAGAATGCTGTATGTGTGGTGCCGATGAATGCCACTGCTCCGCCTCCGTCGTTGAGGACTGCTTCCTCGCCCAGGTTTTCGACCCGGGAATCGAAGGGCTGTGTGTCACAGGCTGCCGTGTACCATAATGGCAGGCGCTTGGATTTCCATGACTTGACATCATCGAGCAGGACAATACGCTCGTTGCTGAGCAGGTATGTACCGGCGTGGCCCGTGTAGTTGATCATCAGGGTACCGTCGGTAACGGCCTTGCCAATAATATCGTGAACCTCGGGGTATGTATAGTACAGTCCTTCGTTGCGACGTGCATAGCTGTCGAGCATGACCTTGCGTACATCAACATCGGGGGCTGCCTTGATGAGGGTCTCGGCAACCTTATTTGCCTGATCCATGTGTTCGTTGTTGTCTCCGTCGTCTCCTACAAACAGGACGTCGTTCTTCCATGAACCGGAATATGTGGCAGACAAATGATCGATGGTCTTGTCTACCATAATGCGTGCCTGATCTGCAGTTGTGACGGGGAAGCGTCCGATACTGATGTCCGAAACGTCCTTGGTGGGCTGGCCTCCCTCGCCATCGTCCATAAGGCCGAAATAGTCCTCCCAGCAGTATGATGACTCGTCGCTGGAACTTTCCTCGCTCTGGCAGCACAGGAGATAGTTGTTGGGAGAGAAGCTGCGCCAATCGGAACTCTTCATGCGGTTATCCCATGCGCAGTCGCCGAACAGAAGCAGGTACCTGGGGGCTGTGCCTCTGTCTATGCCGCGGTCATAGAGCATCTTCATGAAACGGCGGTATGCGGATGCATCGGGTGTGCCGGACGAGAACTCGTTGTATATCTTGTCGGCACTTACCACCATGCACTTCATGCCCTGATACTGGGCATGTGCATCGGCAAGACGCTGGGCCTGGGATGTAAGGAGGCCGCTGGAAGGCACTATAATGACCATGTCGGCATTGTCTGACGCGTGCAGGTCCTGGTTGCCTACGGACGCTCCTGCCGTGGGCAGCGGGAACTGGTAATCTGGGTCAAATGCCACGAAATCGTCCGTGCCGTCCTGTACCGAAAATTCCACTGAGCCCTCGGCATGGCTGGTTTCAACGAGGGTTGCAGGTCTTCCGCGCCTGCCCAGGCGCATGACCTTGATATTGGTGGAGCCTCCTGCCGATATGTTGCGGAACATGGTTGCTCCGGTATATCTGGTGGTGACCTTGTCGGACGTTCCGGTGCCCTCGCCTGTTCCGGAATATCCTCCGCCGAACTGTACATAGCCGTTGCGCAGTTCTATAGGAGCTGTGTAATTGAGTGCTATATAGTCGAGACGGCCGGTAATCTGATTGCTGCTGTAGGACTTGTTACCTGTAACGAGCTTGAACGTCCAGTCGGTCTTGCCCTTGCCATAGCCCGAGGCATTGACATTGGTAAGATTGCCTACAGCAAAGGCTTCGAACGTTCCCGGGGGATATATGGTACGTGTGCCGAGAAGGCTGTCGTTTACATAGACGGACAGGGGGGTTATGACCTTGCTTGCCGTGAAGGAGATCATTACCTTCTCGTTTCCGAGGCTGTTGATGTCCTTCAATGTATAGCTGCGGGAAGATGCTCCGCTGTACAGATTGGAGTCATAGAGGTTTCTGCCGCCGCGGAACCATGCGAAATCGTCCGTCTCGTAAAGTCTGTGTGCAAGGTATGACTGAACGGTTTGGGCAACAGGGCCTGTGTAGGGTTCCTCGGTACTGATGTCCTCACGCTCGCTGCCTTCTGTCAGGAAATATGTTGCCTGACGTGCGTATGCATTGAATACGCGCTTGACGCCATTCCAGTAGACAAGTCCGTTTCCCCAGAAGAGGAGGCTGCCGTCCGGTGCTGTATAGAGGGGGACTTCCTCGAGGTCATCAAAGTCGCTGTCCATGTCAAACACCTCGTTCTGCTGATGGCCTCCATAGCCATAGAGGTGAACCTTGCCGGGGTCCTTGAATCCCATTGAGGACAGGAACGAGGACGTAAGGCGGTACATGCCGTCCGAGGTAATATGGATTGTACGCCAGGTGCCTTGTGCAAGGACCGAATGGTCTGCATAGCGACTGCCACTGGCGTCCGACCTGAGGATCTCCCTTGCCCTGGCATAGCTGACCTTGGGAGTCGGGATGATGGATATCTTGGCACTGACAAGCTTGTGGAAACGACCATGCTTACGGATGATTGGCACGAAGCTGTAGTTGAGCAGGCCTTTTCCCCGGCTTACTGTTATATAATGCTCGATGTCAAGGGTGTCGGAAATGAGGGAGCGGTATTTCCTGGCAAGTGCCATTTCCCGGGGAGTAAGGGGACCCCACACGGGATATTCGACTGCAACGCGGTAGGTGCACAGGCGGTAGTTGCTTTCAAGGGGAACGACCTCGCCATAGACTGGTGCAACGGTATCTGCTGCTATAATATTCCAGTCAAGGTAGGTGATACGCTGCTGCGCACCCAGGGAGGCTGCCATGCAGACGGCAACAGACAACAGACAATATCGTATCAGGTTCCTCACTTTATTATAACGTGCAACTGACGTATTTTATTTTACGTTGAACTCCAGTACCTTCTCTCCGTCCAGATAACCGGTCAGGTGATCGTCGATATGTACCTGCCCTACCCCGACGGGGGTTCCGGTAAATATCATGTCTCCTGTCTTGAGGGTAATGAAGCTGCTGATGTAACTGACAAGGCGGTCGACATTATGTATCATCTGGGTGCTGATACCCGACTGGACGGTCGTGCCGTTGATGTCAAGGCGGAACTCCATGCCTGCTCTCAGGAGGTCCGAGACATTCTTCAGTTCCACGGGGTTCCTGTTTGGCAATTGGTCGAATTCCCTCCAGTCGCCTATGACGGCGCTCCCGTCAAAGCCCTTGGCAAGATCCCACGGAAGTCCCTGGGCACGCATCCTGCGCTGTATGTCGCGGGCGGTAAAGTCAATGCCTACGGTAACGGCGTCGTAATAGCGATGGGCGAAGCGCTGGCTGATGCTACGCCCCATGCGCGAGATGCGAACGACGAGTTCGGTTTCGTACTCGCACTCGCTGGTAAAATCGGGGATGAAGAAGGGTCTGCCGCGATTGACCAGTGCACTGTCGCACTTGGTAAAGATAACGGGCTCGGCTGCATCAGTTGCTTCCTGTGACGCAGGGACAGAGGGAGATGGTACTTTCTTCTCCATCTCTGCGATGTGCTCGCGGTAGTTCCTTACTACGCCGAATATCTTCATTGCTGTATTCCTTTTGTGGCAAATTTAAACAAAAAAAGCGGATTAACCAAAATGGCCAATCCACTTTTTATATCTTGAAGGAGAGATTTACTCTGCCTTCAGAGTGAAACGCTTCATATCCACGATAGCGAGATCCTTGTCTACGCTCTGCAGATACTGGGCTACACTCATGTTCTTGTCCCAGATGTACTCCTGAGAAAGCAGGCAGCTTTCCTTGAGGAACTTGTTAAGACGACCCTTGGCGATGTTCTGGATCATTGCATCGTTAAGGTTTGCTGCCTTCTCGGCGCTTACCTTGGCAATAATCTCCTTGACAGCCGCAACATCCTCTGCAGTAATCCAACCCTTTGTCTGGTTAGACTCCATGTGGTCCTCGCTGTCGAAGTGTGCAGGATTGTAGCCAGCCTTCTTGATAGCTGCCTCTACAGCCTTCTGTACCTGCTCGGCCTTGGTCTTCTCGACAGCAACGGCCATCTCGTTGTCCTTTACCGACTGGGGAACACCGCTCTCATCGATGGCAACAGGAGCTGCGCTGGCAATCTGCATAGCAATGTTCTTGCCGCAGTCCGGATCAGCAACCTCCTTGTTGAAGGCAAGCATAGTGCACAGACCGTTGCGGTTCATGTGGTTGTATGTAGCGATGCATGCACCCTCGATAGTGCAGTAGCCGTCCAGCTCCATCTTCTCGCCTGTGATACCACTGCGTTCGGTAACAGCGTCCTGAACGGTACCGGTACCCATAGGCAGGGCCTTAACCTCGTCCAGAGTCTTGCACTTTGCAGCAACAGCAGCATCCAGAATCTGCTGAGTCAGAGCTACGAAATCTGCATTGTTGGCAACAAAGTCGGTCTCGCACTTCAAGGCTATAATGGCAGCAAAGCCACCCTCGGCCTTTACCAGCACACAACCCTCGGCAGCCTCGCGGTCGCTACGCTTTGCAGCCACAGCAGCACCCTTCTTGCGCAGGTATGCTACGGCTCCGTCCATATCATCGCTCTCGGCCAGGGCCTTCTTACAGTCAGCCAGACCTGCGCCGGTCATTGCACGGAGCTTCTTGATTTCAGTCATTGTAACTTCCATCGTACTATTCTCTTTTTTAGTTTGACGTTAGTGTTTTGACCGCTTGATTACTCAGCAGCCTGCTCCTCCTCTTCTGCAGGAGCCTCTTCCTTCTTCTCAGCTTTCTTTGCCTCCTTCTGAGCCTCGTCGGCCTTCTCGGCCTTGCGCTCCTCCAGACCCTCGGCAACTGCACCGCAGACTACATTCAGGATAGCCTCGATGCTGCTGCTTGCGTCATCATTTGCAGGGATGACGAAATCTACGGGATTAGGATTAGAGTTTGTATCCACGATACCGAATACGGGGATACCCAGACGGTTAGCCTCGGCTACAGCGATGTGCTCCTTCATTACGTCGACAACGAACAGTGCGCTGGGCAGACGTGTCAGGTCAGCGATAGAACCCAGGTTCTTCTCCAGCTTTGCACGCTGGCGGGTAACCTGCAGCATCTCACGCTTTGAAAGATTGCTGTATGTGCCATCGGCTGTCAGCTTGTCGATAGTAGCCATCTTCTTCACAGCCTTGCGGATTGTGGGGAAGTTGGTCAGCATACCACCGGGCCAACGCTCGATAACATAAGGCATATTGATGGACTGTGCCTTCTCGGCAACGATGTCCTTGGCCTGCTTCTTAGTTGCAACAAACAGTACCTTCTTACCGCTCTTGGCAATCTGCTTCATAGCCTCGGCTGCAGTCTCTACCATACCTACGGTCTTGTGAAGGTCAATGATGTGGATACCGTTCATCTCCTTGAAGATATAAGGAGCCATTGCAGGATTCCACTTTCTCTTGAGGTGACCGAAATGACAGCCAGCCTCCAACAGTGTCTCAAATGATGTTCTTGACATGTTCTTTTTTCTTTTAATTGTTTACTTTCCTTTTAATTCGTTTTCGCGAACCAATCTGCCGGTAATCCTATTATATTATATATAAATATTGTATAGCGAGTCCGGCCGATTTAGATGCTAAACATATATCGATAAGCGCAAAGCGCCCGTCATTAACGCTTACTGAACTGGAAGCGACGACGTGCCTTTGGACGACCTGGCTTCTTACGCTCTACCTCACGGGCATCACGTGTCATGAAGCCCTCGGCACGCAGAGCCTTCTTGTCCTCGGCGTTGATTTTCACCAGTGCGCGTGCGATAGCCAGACGCAGAGCCTGGCTCTGACCTGTGTAACCGCCACCCTGGAGATTAACCTTGATGTCATATTTCTCTGCGCAGTCCAAAGTAGTCAGAGGCTGCTTAACGACATACTGCAGAATAGTGCTTGGGAAGTACTCTGTCAAGTCACGCTTGTTGATGGTGATCTTGCCGCTACCTTCCTGAACATATACGCGGGCTACTGCACTCTTGCGACGGCCCAAAGCATTTACTACTGCCATAATATTTCTTACTTGTAGAGGTTAATATCAATTGTCTTTGGGGTCTGAGCCTCGTGCTTGTGCTCTGCACCCTGATAAATGTACAGGTTACCCAGGATCTTGTCTGCCAAACGGTTCTTTGGCAGCATACCCTTTACTGTACGGCGAAGCAGCTTCTCGTAACCGTTCTTCTTTGCCAGAATGGTTTCGGGAGTCTCCATACGCTGACCGCCGGGATAGCCGGTGTAACGCAGATATACCTTGTCGGTCATCTTGTTACCGGTGATGACGATCTTGTCTGCATTGATGATGATAACATTGTCACCGCAGTCCACATGAGGAGTGAACTCGGGCTTGTATTTACCTCTCAAGATTTTTGCCACCTTAGATGCCAGACGACCCAGGACCTGGTCTGTAGCGTCAACTACAACCCACTCCTTCTTTACGGTTGCCTTGTTGGCAGAGATGGTCTTGTAACTCAAAGTGTCCATTTTTGATTTCTTTGTTTGTTGCTAATTAATTACTTTGTTCTTCGATACGATTCACGGACCACTGCCGAGGCCAATCGGACAGCTATCCACACGCATCACGGGACCCTCGTCGAGGTTCCGTTGATAATAATCGGCGTGCAAAGGTAAGACTTTTCCTTTAACTGACAAACAATTTAGAGTCTTTTTTCTAAAAAAGAAGCCCAGAAAGTCTGTCCACGTCCGTTATTTCACCATTACTTTCCTGCCATTAACGATATACAGGCCGCGTACAGGCTTATATACACGACGTCCCTGCAGGTCATGGAACACCTTGCCCTCGGTATTAGCCTCGACATCGGCTATACCGGTTGGATTCTCGATGGTCAGCGTGCCGCTGACATAGGTAATCTCGTAGTTCTGGGTCTCTGCTCCGGATATACGTATCTCGTATGTTCCGGCAGGACTTTCGGGCGTGGCATCGCACTCAAGCACAGGCTGTTGAAGCAGGATGTCATTGATCTTCTCGCTGTTGCGCAGGCTGGAATTGGTAAACTCGAACACAGGATTCTCCTCTCCGAAATTACGCTTGTATGATTTTGCAGTGAGGGTTAACGGTGTACGGTTTATCCTAAGTACGCTGTTCTGCAGGACAACACCGGGTGTCGTAATGGTGCCTGCTGCTACGGAAACAGGATATTCGCCGACAGGAGACCTGAGCACTGCCTCGCACGACAGGGAGGGAGTGCCGTTTATGGGAGCACCTGTAACCGTGAAGGCAAGTGTGGGATTGTTGCGCCCGTAGAGGCGTTCCAACACATTGGCGCTGACAACGGGAGTTCCGGTCAACTCTGTTATTGTCGCACTGCCCCACGTTGCATCGGCAGCGTATGCTTCCATTCGGGATGCCGGCACGAAGAGCTGTATCTTGTTCATCGTCAATGACGAGTTACTTGCATCTACCACGTCCGGCGACAGTACGGCAATGTATTTCAGGCCCGAACAGCTGTAGAAAGCCTTCTGCCCGATGGTCACGACATTCTGCGGAATGTATATGGAGGTAAGTGCAGGGCAGTTGCGGAATGCCTCTTCGTCTATGCTGGTAAGCGAAGTGAAGTAGCGCAGCTCGTCAAAACTCTTCATCTTGGTTGCACTACGGAAGGTATTGCCAAGCGATGTGACCGCAGCGGCCTCCTCCTGACTGATTTCCCCATCCTCGTTGTCGTCCCATCTGTTAATGGCTATCGAGGCTGCATTGTCATCGGCAAAGTCAATGTAATGCAATTTGTTGCGCAGGGTACCTATGGCTCCGTCTATCTCTTCCTCGGTGCTCTGGAAATTATCATATACAGCCTGTTCGGCAGTTACGTCGTACGACTTGCTGCGGGCTCTTTCTATCAGTTGTCTTAGATGTTCTGTCTTGTCATAGAATGCCCTGGCTGCATTAAGCTCGTCCACACTGATAAATGCCCATTGGCAGTTAAGGGGATTGCTCTCATAATTAATGTCCCAGTACAATCCATAGCTGAAAGTAGTAAACTGGCTGATGTGACCGAGATCGGTTCCCAGGTATTCACCGCTCGTATAACTTGCATCCGTTTCAGGTACCTGCAAAGTGAATACACCTTCCTTACCGGCAACTGGTGCCAGCTTCCAATAGGTCGTAGAATTTACCGTACCGTCTACGAAGCATGTCTTTACACCATTGCCTACCTTGGGGTCGGTGCTGACGCGCTTGAGGACCTTGTTGGTACTGTTTCCTGTTTCCTCGGAGTACAGGTAGTATGTACCTGCAGGCATGGTGCTGGTTCGCTTCAGCTGATATACCATGCCCTTGCTTCCCACTATGGCTTGCGTACCGTATGCCTCACCACGAGTGATATTGTCCTTGAGGGCGAGGTTATAGATATAATATCCGGTATCTGTCTGCGGATCTGCCGTATAGCCGGTCTCTGCCTTGGCACGCATTTCGACAATGGAGCTGAAATTCTTCCACACATCGGCATTCTCGTAAAGCTGCTTGGAACCGTATGGCACATAGAGCGTGGCATTGCTCAGCGCAGATGTCGAGAACACGTTGTTGCCCATGTTTATCTTGGAAGGATCAGCTACATATATGCGGAACTCGCGTATCGCATTGTCGTTGTAAAACGCATAGTCGGCTATGCTGTAAATGCGACTGCCCAAGGTTACGCTTTCCAGTTTGGTACAGCCCTGGAATGCCCTTGCGGATATTATCTTCAGCTGGTCGGGCAAGGTTGCGCGACGAAGCGATGTGCAACTTTTGAACGCCGTTTCAGTCAGTTCCTCCATACCGGTAAAGTAAGTCAGGTCACTCAAGTCCGACACTTTGGTATTTCCGCAGAATACCGTCTTGATATCCGAAACGGCTGAAGCCTCGGACAGGCTTATTTCCCCATCACTGTTTGCATCGTAGTTGGCAAGGGCAACACTGCGGACTTCCTTGTCGGCAAAGTCCAGAAGCCCCATCTTGGCACGCATCTTGCGACAGCACTTGAGCAAGTCTTCGGTCGAACTCTGCATATCGTCATATTTCTCCTGCTCATACGCAACAGCCAATCCCTGGCCGATGCCTGCATCCAGTAGCTTCTTTAGTTCCAGCGACGTCCGGTAATTCTCGGTACGCGCCTGGTCATAAGGCACAAACATCCACTGGCAGTTGAGCGGACATTCGGCATAGACAATGTCGCTGTATATGCCATATGTCGGAGTCGCTGCATTGCTCTTGTGCGTGGTCTGCACGCCCAGGAACTGCGTAGCGGCATAGCCTGCCTGATTGCTTGGCGTCTGCATGGTATAGACATTATCCGTACCGCTTACCAGTGCCACCTTCCAATAACCCTTGCTCTCATCAGCCGCAGTCCCGTCCACGAAACAGGCATACACGTCGTATCCAATTTTGGAGTCAGTATTGGTACGGAACAGGATATGATTGCTGTTGCCTGTATCGTCCGAATAGAGATAATATGTATTGTCTGCCATGCCCGTTGTACGGCGCAATTCGAAACGCATCGGACTGGCAGTGTCATCCACTATGGCCTGGGTGCCGTATGCCTCGCCCTTGGTCAGATAACGTCCCGTGCCTACATTATAAATGTAGAACAGAGTATTTGTTGCCAACTCTGCATAGACGCCATGCGACAAGGTCCGCTGCTCCTGGATTCTTCCAAAATCTCTCCACTGTACGGCAGTTGACAGATAGTCCCTATTGCCCTGTGGAACGAATAGCGTAGCACCCGAAAGGTCAACACTGCCAAAGACCGATTCTCCTAATGTGATATTCTGCGGCTTGACGCTTGACAGTCTGACCGTTGCCAGCTTGGTACATCCCATAAAAGCCTGAGTGCCTATATGCTGAATAGCCTGCGGTAACTCGACACTGGTAAATGCCGCGCAGGAATTGAAAGTATTGTCCTCGATACGCGAAATGCCCTGAGGCAAGGTTACATTAGGCAATATCTTGCATCCCGAGAAGGCTTCCTCGCCAATGCTTGTAATCCCGTCCGGCATATTCAGCGTCTTCAGTCTCGTACAACCCTTGAAAGTCCGCTTACCTATGGATTGCAGTCCCTTGGGCAACTTCACCTCCTTCAATCCCGTACATCCCATGAATGCCTCGTCGGCAAGCCATGTAAGCCCGGTGAAATAATACAGCTCGGTGAACGATGTTATCGCCGTCTTTCCCTTGAACGCTGTACCTATGGTAGAAACGGCCGCTGCCTCGCCAAACGAGAACTGCCCATCGTTGTTGGTGTCCCAGTTATCAACGCATATTTTCTTAAGCGAAGCATTGCTGATTGGCAAGGCACGTTCCATGTAGTTCTCTGGTTCGCAACCTATCACAGCCTCGGCATCATGACTGTAGCCCCCACTGCTGCCACCCACACCCTGTGAACCAGGGTTCAGCCTCGTCAGTACATAATATCCGTCACTGCTGCCTCCCCAACCCCAGTTGATATGGAAACATCCCTGATCGTCATATCCGTCACATACAAAGGCATGTCCGCCGCTGGAATTAGCACCGCTCAGATAGAACGGTCTGCCCTCGGCAAGCTCGTTATACAGCAGCGCATCCCAAGCATCATCCGTATAGACATCGTCCTTGTAAACGTATTTGACCGAACTCCCATAACCGAAAAACTGCTTCATGGCATTTGCCACCATGTACGAGAAAGCACCTGACTGAGAACTGCTGTAGTCCATCTTGACACTCACACCGCAATAGTGCATCAACTGCGCCACTGCCAACTGCTGCTTGGCAGTAGCACTGCTGGTATATGTATTAAGCATGTTATCCCAGTCAATGGGAGAACCTGCAGGAATCCCGGCAACAGCCAACTTTCCGTAATCGGGGTGCGCCGTTTTAGTTTCGTACGAAGGCATTTCAGCCTGCGTCTCTGTAACCGATTTTGCACGCTGGTAATACAGAATCTGGGCCATAGCCGTAGCAACACAACCAGTCACGCTACGTCCCAATGTAAAATACTGTGGACATTCGTTATTGTAAGGAGCCGTCTGGTTCCACTTGGTCGTAACCATAGGTGCGACAGCCTTGTGTATGGGAGCGTACCTGGGAGCCTCGGCCATACTTTCGGGATGCTCCCTCAGGTATTGCAGTTCGGCCTCGTAACCCTCAAGCCAGAACCTCATGTTATCCGGCAGGTTGTTATAGTCAAACTCACCCTCGTCAGTATATCCAATCACAGGACGTAGCCTGTCATCGCCTGTCGCAATCACAAAGCCCTGATTATCGCCGCGGTTGAAGACGTAGTACAGTTCCAAATCCGATGCTCCCCTTTTGGCAATCCTTCGCGGTGAAAGCCTCGCACCGTTTACCACTGGAGCCAGACGATGACTGCCCGGTGCCTTTTCCAAAAAACCAAGGGCACGCAAACGGGCCTGCTCACGCGTTATAGGCTCGGCATTGATAACCACCGTAACCACCATGCCGACAAGCATGAAAAACAATTTCCTCAGACTAAACATATATACCTTACTTTATTGATTATGCGCATTTCGCAGCGTAAAGATAACAAAAAATATATACAAACTAACCATATTTCCCATAACTTTACGAAAAACATCGCACTTAGCCTGTCTTTCCCATACATTAGAAAGGGAGATGACTCGATTGATGTCCGGTAGTTGCTCGGTATATGTCCGGTACATGTTCGGTGTAACACCGGACAACTACTGGACATGTACTGGACATGTACTGTACATATACTGGACATGTGCCCAAGGAAAAGTATAGGTAGGGTATGGGGAAAGCCTACATAATTGCTCGGACAGGGATATAATCAGATATTCGTACGAGGAAGCATACAAAAAAATATGGCAAAATATTAATATTGATAAATGCCAAAGATTTGGGCATTTGGTATAAAATGTCTATCTTTGCCGCATGAAATTACACAGAACTATATTAGCAATAATCGCCGTTACGGCTATTGCAGGTGCAGCAAGTGCAATGGCTGCAGGAGAGAACAGGCCACGCTGGATGGACCCCAGTGTGAACCGGGCGAACACGCTTCCGCCTCATGCATCGTTCTTTGCTTTTGAGAGCGAGGACCTGGCACTTGCAAACGACAAGAGCCGCAGCGCGCGCTATATGTCGCTGGAGGGTAACTGGAAATTCAATTTCAGCAAAGACCACGACAAGGCTCCGAAGAATTTCTGGAGGACAGATTTTGATGACTCACGTTGGGTCAGTTTTCCTGTCCCCGGACTTTTCGAGATGCACGGCTATGGTGACAAGATATACAAAAACATCGGATACGCCTGGGCAAAGCAGTTCAAACCTAATCCGCCATACATAGAGGAAAAGAACAACTATACCGGTTCGTACCGACGTGTTATCGACGTACCGTCCAGTTGGAGCGGTCAGCAGATAATAATGTACGTTGGCTCGGCTACCAGTAACCTGACTCTATGGGTCAATGGGCATGAGGTTGGGTATAGCGAGGATTCGAAGGATGCTGTAGAATTTGACCTGACAAGCTACCTGAAACCAGGAAAGAAGAACCTGATTTGCATGCAGGTAATGCGCTGGTGTGACGGTTCGTATGGAGAGGACCAGGACTTTTGGCGTTTTACCGGAATAGCACGTGAGGTTTATCTCTATGCCCGCCCACAGTCGCATATCCAGGACATAAGGATTACGCAGGACCTGAATGCAGGCAACAGCGTAGGTCAGCTGGGATTTGAACTATACACCACGGGGTGCAAGGGCAAGGACATCGTGATGAACCTGTCTGCACCAGACGGCGGCAATGTATGGTGCAGCAAGGGAAAGATAGGTGGTGACCTGGTCTTTATGAAAGAGCCTATAGTGGATGTCGAGCCGTGGAGTGCCGAGAAACCAAATCTCTACACCCTGACTGTGACCATATCCGACCGCGGGCGCACCATACAGAGCATACGGCAGAGGGTGGGTTTCCGCCATGTCGAAATACATGACGGTCAATTGCTGTTCAATGGCAAGCCCATTCTGATCAAAGGTGCCAACCGGCACGAAATGGATCCGGACGGCGGATATGTATTGAGTCCCGAACGGATGAAAGCGGACATACTGGCCATCAAGCAGTTGAACATCAACGCAATACGCACATGCCACTACCCCGATGATCCCAGATGGTATGACTTGTGTGACGAATACGGAATATATCTGTGTGCTGAAGCTAATTTCGAAAGCCACGGTATGGGATATGGAGACAGGCGACTGGCACAGAACCCCGACTACCGTACAACCATTCTGGAGCGCAATATCGCCAACGTCACCGTGCAGAGGAACCATCCCAGCATTATAATCTGGAGCTTAGGTAACGAAAGCGGATACGGCGACAATTTCCAGGAAGCATACAATACCGTCAAGAAGATGGATGCGACCCGTCCAGTTCAGTATGAGCAGGCCGGTCAGGATGGCGCGACAGACATCTTCTGCCCCATGTACTATGATTACGACAACTGCGCAAGATATGCCCTGGGCAGCAATCCGCGTCCTCTGATACAATGTGAATATGCCCACGCCATGGGCAACTCAATGGGAGGATTCATGGACTATATGGACCTTATACGCAAATATCCCAAATACCAGGGGGGATTTATCTGGGACCTAATAGACCAGGGAGTACGGGGAAAGAGCAAGAAGACAGGAAGGCAGATATGGATGTACGGTGGCGATGATGGAGAGAATCCTGCCAGCGACCATAATTTTAACTGTAACGGCATTCTGGCACCGGACCGCACTTTTAATCCACATGCCTACGAGGTGCAGTACGGATATCAGAACTATTGGGTAAGGGGATTTGACGAAGAAACCGGTGAAATCAGCATATATAACGAGAACTTCTTCCGCATCGGCGAGAATATCGCCATGCAGATACACCTTGTTGCCGACGGTATTGAACGCTGCAATGACCGTGCCAATTTCCTGTACCTGCCCACCCAGGAGACAACCAGGATGCGCATACCCATGGCAAAGATAGGTCCTGCACTGAAGCAATACAGAAACAGCAATGTCTATCTCAATGTCGAGTTTGTAACCAAGGATCAAGAAGGCATTCTGCCTGCTGGAACTGTAGTATCCCGCGGACAACTGCACCTGCACCCTGCCGCTGTGGCAGAAATTCCGCAGACGACTCGGACAGCCGTTTTCATCGACAGTCTCCCCGACAGATATATACTTGCTACCGACAACATAAAAATTGCAATCAACCGTCAGGCAGGACTGATAGAAAGCCTTGTGAACGGTAAAAAAGAAATGCTGCAGGAAGGTTTCCACGTTACGCCAAATTTCTGGCGTGCACCTACCGACAATGATTATGGGGCAGGACTGCAGAACAGATTTGCAGCATGGAAATCCCCCGAATATTCCCTGCAAGACATGAAACTGACATATGAAGAGGACGGCAGTGCATCGGTCATGGCAAGTCTCAAAATCCAGAACATCGAAGCCTGTGTCAATATTACTTACACAGCAACTGCACAGGGAGAGATTCGTATCACGCTGAATCTGGATGTCGATGAAAACGCCAAGAACAAGCCGCAACCAATGCGTTTCGGAATGCAGTGGGTTATGCCTGGGCAAGACCTGAACCTATGCTACACAGGACGTGGACCTATAGAGAACTATGTCGACCGTAAGTCCTCGCAGCAGATAGGCACATACACATCACGCGTATCTGAGCAATACTATTATTACGTACGCCCGCAGGAGTCAGGAAACCACTGCGATGTAACATCGTGGCAACTGACCGACGATGAGGGACACGGACTGATGTTCCTATGCCCCGACAGCATGGAATGTTCGTCCCTCAACTTCCTGCCACAGGACTTGGACGACGGAAAAGACAAGAACATACATCAGAGCCATTCGGGCGACCTCACTCCGAGACCATATACGGTCACACAGATATGCCAGACGCAGATGGGACTGGGTTGTGTCGACTCGTGGGGAGCATGGCCGCGCAAGGAATACCAGATGCAGTGGCGTGACCGCACGTTCAGATATATCATACGTGCCATCTGATTACATACAAACGCAAATTCAACAAACGCAATATGTTAGCTCCATCATTACTAAGTGCCGATTTCGGCAACCTGGAACGCGAATTCCAATGGTTTAACAACAGCGCTGCCCAGTGGCTGCACATCGATGTCATGGACGGTGTCTTTGTCCCTAACATCTCTTTCGGATTCCCCGTACTAAAACATGTAGCACGACTCAGCAAAAAACCGCTGGACGTACATCTCATGATTGTCGAGCCGCAGAAATTCATTACCGAAGTAAAAGCCTTGGGAGCGCACATTATGAATGTGCATTACGAAGCCTGTACCCACCTTCACCGCATCATCGCACAGATCCATGATGCAGGAATGAAGGCTGGAGTGACCCTGAATCCTGCAACGCCCGTATCGGTATTACAGGATATTATACAGGATGTCGACCTTGTTCTGCTTATGAGCGTAAATCCGGGATTCGGGGGTCAGAAATTCATCCCCCATACATATAAAAAGGTACAGCAACTGCGCAAGCTTATCGACAATACGGGTTCGCATGCCCTTATAGAGGTTGACGGTGGAGTTGACCTTACAAACTATCAGGAACTGCGCAGACTGGGAGCTGAAGTACTTGTTGCAGGCAGTGCTGTCTTCGGTGCGGAGGATCCAGCAGCCGTATGCGCAAGAATGAGTGAATAACATAACTGAAACCTGACTTGAAATACAATATCCTATATATCGTCCTTATAATGTTTCTGGCACTGCAACCCGTCAGAGCTCAGGACGACTATGCTGCAATAATCAGGAATGCAATGAAGGCCATGGAGCAGGATTCTCTCACCAAGGCCGATTCCCTCATAAACCAGGCAATGCACCTGAAACCTGCCGACAAGGCAAATGCAGTGCTATACCAATATCTGGGCGAGATATATGTCCGCCAGAAACGTCACAAGGACGCGCTACAGGCATTCAGCGACGGGCTTACACTGCAAAGTGGCAGTCAGAACCTGCTCATCGACCGCGCTTCGCTCTACCTGACAATGGGAAGCGAAACACGTGCCCTGACAGATCTGGACAACCTTCTGACCATCAATCCAGACCACCTGCAGGGTCTTTTCTACCGTGCCTACGTATACCGCAAGCAGCACCTTATGATGAAAGCACGCAGAGACTATGAACACCTTATAACTCTGCAACCGGACAATCGCGAGGCACGCATATCACTTGCTATGCTCAACGCAGATGACAACCGACCACAAGAGGCAATGGAACAGGCTGATATAATAGTCCGCTACTGGCCAAACTATGCCACAGGATGGATAGTACGCGGAGGGCTGCATCAGAAACGCCGCAACTTTGAACTGGCCCTGTACGACATGAACCAGGCCATAAGCCTGGAGCCTGACAATCCTGACTTTTACATTTCACGCGCCATACTATACCGTGATTTCAAGAAAAAATCCCTTGCACGAGCAGATTTTGCACGAGCCGTCCAACTGGGAGCCAACCCTGCCGAATGTGCAAGTCTCATGCTCACCGACCGACGTGGAAAAGAGGCGAAATAAAACTTTATAATAAAAAATTTGCGCTTTTAGGAAAAAATCATACCTTTGCATTCGCAATTTTCAGACATGAAACAAAAGGTTCTTTTTTACCTGTACCTGACAGTCTTGATGCTGCCCAACCTGATTCTCTGTTTTACCGAGAATATGCCATGGTACGGCAAGGCAACATTGCTACTCCTTCCGCTCTCTGTGTATTGGACGGTGATGACACTTAGCCACCGTCCATCGAAGGTCTGTCTGTGGTTGTTTCCCATACAGTTTCTGGGCGCATTCAATATTGTTCTTTCGTACCTGTTTGGCAAGGGGGTCATAGCCGTCGACATGTGGCTCAACGTCGCTACTTCGAGCCCCAACGAGGCAGGCGAAATGCTAGCCCAGCTATACCCTTCAGTCGTAGCCGTAGTTGTCATATACATTCCAACCCTGATATGTGCCATTTACGATACAAGGAAGAAAGGACGTCTTTCCAACCTGTTCATACGCAGGCAACGCTGGGTCGCAGGCACACTGTTGCTGGCATCAATACCGCTCACAGGAGCTACACTGGCAACAGGAAAATGGAACATTCTTGACGACCTCTTCCCCGTAAACGTGTGTTACAACCTGAAACTTGCAGTCCAGCGTCAGGCAATTTCACTCAAGTATCTTGAAAACAGCCGCGATTTCCGCTTCGAAGCCACATGCCAGGATGCAGACACGATTCCACAGGTCCTGGTCCTCGTCATTGGCGAGACAAGCCGTGCTGCCAACTGGCAGATAATGGGTTACGAACGTGAGACAAATCCCCAGTTGAGCAAAACACCGGGTATTATTGCATATCACGACTGCCTCACCCAAAGCAACGCGACACACAAGAGTGTACCAATAATACTCTCACATGCAACGGCTGAGGATTTCCCCGTACTATACCATTCCAAAGGACTCTTGGCAGCATTCCGCGAGGCAGGCTATCATACGACTTTCGTCAGCAACGAGCCACGCAACCACTCTTTCAACGATCACCTTGCTGAGCAAGCAGACACTGCCATATTCCTGCGGGACAAAATCAGCGGAGACCCCAAGGACACGCTGCTCCTGCCCTATGTCAGCGAGGCATTGGCACTTGACAGGAAATATCCCCACCAGCTCATTGTCCTGCACAGCTACGGTAGCCATAGCACTTACTCTGACCGCTACGAGGACTACCAAAGCCACTTTCATCCTGACAACGTGGTCAAGGCCACAGCCGACTGCCGCGACATACTGATCAACGCATACGACAACACCATACGGCTTACTGACCACTTTCTGGCAAGCATCATTGATATGCTTAACCAGAGAGGACTCCCCAGTGCGCTTGTATATACCAGTGACCACGGCGAAGACATCTATGATGACGAACGCAACCTGTATCTGCACGCATCCCCGTGGCCCAGCTACTATCAGCTGCACACACCGCTGGTATTCTGGTTCAGCCAGGGATACAGGCAATTGTATCCACAGCGCACTAACCTTGTTGCGGAGCACCGCAAGGACCCTGTACAGAGCGACTGCATCTTCCCGACCATGCTAACCCTGGGAGGCATCCATACCAAGATTAACCAAGATACGTTATCACTGGCATCCCCTGACTACCGCATAAAGGCACAGCGCCATTATCTGACAGACCACAACCAGTCTGTAACATTGGACCGTTGCCTGGAGCCGCAGGATTTTGTACAGTTAAGGAAACGCAATCTACGACCATACTGACATGAATATACAGAACCACATCGTCAAAACCATAATTGTCATTCAGGAGGCAGGCATAGGCCTGACACGCAACCAACTGCAGGACATCCTTACAGGAAAAGAAAGTGAGGACGTGCAGAACAACGAATTCGACCAGTTTGATTCCTTTGGCATTGCAGAAGGCAGTGAGGACGAAGACTGGAATGCCATCTTTGACCGTGCTATCGAGGAGGGGCTGCTCAAGGTAAAAAACCAGAAGCACCATACCCTGACATATACTCCTGACGGCAAAAAGTACCGCAAGAAACCACGCCCGGTTATGCTTGGCGAAAGTGCTGACGACGAGGATTACAATGGCATAGATGATCCCGAACTCGTTTCCGTAATGCGCGGAGCCATGAAAGAGGGAGTCCTGTCTATTGACCAGAAAGTCCGTAATCCGCGCACCAAGCGACAAATCAAACTCATCCAGGCTATTGACCGCAAGATTGCCTTGGACGACTTTGCACAGAACGAGAACATTGATCTGGATGAGGTCATAGACGAACTGGAAGCACTGCGCAACAACGGCAAGAACCTGGACATTACATACTTTACCGATGAGGTAATAGGTCCTGATGAAGTACAGGAAGTTCGTGAAAGCCTTGCCGAACTTGGCGGAAACCTCCAAAAACTGCGTAAGGAATGGGAAGACGTATACAACGAACAGGAATTACGCCTGCTTGCATATATTCTGTCATAACAAGATACCTGGGCTTGATATAAATCAAGAAAACAGGCAAATATCCAAAATAAACAACGAACAACATTGCAAGTATCACGGAAAGCACTACCTTTGCATCGTGTTTTTCATGGTATTAGATTTAAGGTTAACTAAAGATTGGTTGTCGTGAGACAACCTTCTTTTTTTTACGCATGTCCGATAAAAATAAGATCGTTTGCATATATATTAAATAAATAAGTTGTAAATTTGTCTGGCAAAGAATCAAATATATATAATTTCTATGGCAAAGAAAGCTTTATTGGTAATCCTCGACGGCTGGGGTATTGGTAACAAGGGTAAGGGTGATGTAATATTCAACACCCCAACACCATACATAGACAGCCTTTGGAAAAACTATCCCTGCAGCCAGTTGGAGGCAAGCGGTGAGAATGTTGGACTTCCTGACGGCCAGATGGGTAACTCAGAGGTAGGACACCTGAACATCGGAGCCGGTCGTATTGTTTATCAGGATCTGGTAAAGATCAACCGCGCCTGTGCCGACGGCAGTATCCTGAAGAACAAGGAAATCATCAACGCCTACGAATACGCAGTCAAGAACGGCAAGGATGTCCACCTAATGGGACTTACCTCCAATGGCGGTGTACATTCCTCGCTGGATCATCTGTTCAAATTGGTCGAGATAGGCAGGGAATACGGAATCAACAACACATTTGTACACTGTTTCATGGATGGCCGTGACACAGACCCTCAAAGCGGAAAGGGCTTTATAGAGCAACTGACAGCCAAATGTAAAGAGGTCGGGAATGCAGCAATTGCTGATATTGTAGGCCGATTCTATGCAATGGACCGTGACAAGCGCTGGGAGCGCGTCAAGGTTGCATATGACCTGATTGTTGGCGGCATAGGCAAATCAGCAGACGATATGGTGGTTGCAATGCAGGAATCATATGATGAAGGCGTAACCGACGAGTTTGTAAAGCCTATAAAAAATGCGAAAGTCAACGGTACTATCAAGGAAGGCGACGTTGTTATCTTCTTCAACTACCGCAACGACCGTGCCAAGGAGCTGACTATCGTACTGTCACAGCAGGATATGGAATCACAGGGAATGAAGACAATCCCCGGCATACAGTACTACTGCATGACTCCGTACGATGCATCATTCCAGAATGTGCACATTCTTTTCCCCAAGGAGAATGTTGAGAACACACTGGGCGAGTACCTCTCAGCACAAGGCAAGAAACAGTTGCACACAGCCGAGACCGAGAAATACGCACACGTAACATTCTTCTTCAACGGCGGCCGCGAGAATCCGTTCGAAGGAGAGGAACGCGTTCTTGTAGCATCCCCAAAGGTACAGACATACGACCTTAAGCCTGAGATGTCCGCTTTCGAGGTCAAGGACAAACTGGTTGATGCTATCAAGCAGGATAAGTTTGATTTTATCGTAGTCAACTTTGCCAACGGTGACATGGTCGGACACACAGGAATATACACAGCAATCGAGGCTGCCGTCAAGGCAGTAGACCAATGTGTCAGCGAAGTAGTCGAGGCTGCAAAGGCGACTGACTACGAGGTTATCATTATTGCCGATCACGGCAATGCCGACAATGCACTTAACCCGGATGGCAGTGCAAACACAGCGCATTCGCTCAATCCCGTACCGTTTATATACGTTACGGCGAACAAGTCAGCAAAGGTACAGAATGGCGTATTGGCCGATGTAGCACCTTCGATTCTGCATATAATGGGACTGAAGCAACCTGCCGAAATGACAGGCAAGTGCCTTATTTCCGATTAAGGTTAAATGGTCAAGATCGAACCCTCATGGGGTGAAATACTAAAGGATGAGTTTGAGAAGGATTACTTTCTCAGACTCATTCAGTTTGTAAGGCATGAGTACGGCACCTACACCTGCTACCCACCAGGGAAACTTATTTTCAATGCATTCTGGCAGACACCCATAGACCAGATCAAGGTCGTCATTCTCGGCCAGGACCCATACCACGGTCCCGGACAGGCACATGGACTGTGCTTCAGCGTACAGGAGGGCACACTGTTTCCACCATCGCTACGAAACATATTCCAGGAAATACAACAGGAAACGGGAGCCCCTATCCCCACCTCGGGCGACCTTACACGATGGGCACGACAAGGAGTCTTTCTCCTGAACACCTGCCTAAGTGTACGCCAGCACCAAGCCTTCAGCCACAGCAGCCAGGGATGGGAGACATTTACCGATGCCGTCATAAGCAAAATTAGCCAGCATTGCAACAACGTTGTATTTCTCTTGTGGGGAGCACCGGCAGGCAGAAAATCATCACTTATCGACAGCAGCAGGCACCTGGTGCTGAAATCAGCACACCCCAGCCCGCTGTCAGCATATCGCGGATTCTTTGGCAACAACCACTTCACCATGTGCAACAACTACCTTATCCAGTCAGGAAAGGAACCGATAAAATGGTAAAAAAAGACCTCCCATCCATGCTCATGGTCGGCAATGTCATTGTACATATCGACATAATTACCGAACCCTTCAACTGCGACATCAGCAAATGTCATGGGCTATGCTGCCAGGAAGGTGACGCAGGCGCGCCCGTAACCCTGGACGAGATTGCTGACATCAAACAGAATCTGGACAGGCTGTGGCCACAACTGTCCGCAGGAGCGCAGGCAATGATTGACAAGCAGGGAGTCGCCTACCACGACCCCGAAGGCGAAATGGTAACAACTATCGTAGCAGGTCGCGATTGTGCATTCCGCGGCTGCACAGGTTGCCTGCTCACCAGCAAGCCCATCAGCTGCCACCTGTATCCTATACGCGAAAAACACTTCGGGCCCGACCTTGTCGGTATCAACTACCACCGATGGGACATCTGCCGGGATGCCATCCAACGCGGCAGGGAACTAAATACCCCACTCTATGTCTTCCTGCGCGAACCGCTAATCCGTCGTTTTGGGAAAGAGTGGTATACCCAATTGGAAGATACCGTTGCCGAAATGAAGAAGCAGGGACTGCTATAGGACAAGAAAAGGGGGATATGCATGAGTGACACATCCCCCTTAATTTGTTATTTATGTCCTGATTAGAGAACCAACTGGTTACGTGCTGCAGTGATTTCGTTGGTCATCTTGCTCAGGTCCGACCTCAACTCATCTACAGTTATAGCATTCAGTTTCTCCAAAGGCTTGATAGCCTCGCTTACCTCTACCAACTCGGGATCATACTCAACCAGACGGTTGATTGCATCCTGAAGCAGTGCGATACGCAGTGTAAGGTTTGCAACAGACTCGTCGTCGAATACAGAAAGGAACTTCTCCTGGTTCTGGCACAGGATGTACATCTGCTCAACCAGCGATGTAGCAACAGCCTGCCAGAAATAGTTCAGACGACCAGCCTGAACCTCAGCCTCGTAAATCTCCTGACTCTCGACAACCAAGTCACCATTCTCGGCAAAAATGCGGAAGCCGGGGTCGTTTACCTCGCTCAACAGCTGTGCTGTGGCCTCGTTATATGCCTTTGTATCCATGTCATACAGCTCGGCAATTGTCTGGTCGATGCTCAGAGCTACCAATACGCGATATTTCTCACTCAGAGTGATTGCTTCCTTTGCAATCTCGGGATCAAGCAGATAGTCAGGCTTAACCTTCTTCTCCTCGTCTGTAAGTTTCAACTCGCCATTCTTGGTCTGTTCCAACATTGGCAGAGCCTTCAGACCACCAAGGACGCTTGCAATGCTGTCCAGTTGCACCCTGATACTCTCCTCGATCTGCTCCTGTTCAAAACTCTTGACCTCCTGCTGCTCGTCGTCAGACTGCTGGGTCTTTCCACCACAGGATGCCAGGGCAATGGCACAAACGGCCATCAAAAGAAACTTTACTTTCTTCATAGTTGATAATTTTAGTTAGTTGATTTAATTTATTTCATTTAATCTATTTGCCGTGTTTATCTCAGTTATTGTTTTCCTTCCTTATAAACCTGCCAGGTATGTCTGTCATCAGCATTATTGTCAGTACTATGCACATGATATACAATATACATGTATTGAACCACAATGTCTTTATGTGATACTTCCCAACCAGTTTCTCGCTGCTGTAGAAAGGAGCATTACCACAATGAGTGAGTGGTGTCAGGTATACGAATCCACATAGCGGGACTATGCTGTTGTTCACGACCTTTACAAGCGATCCGCTTCCTGCACCGGTAACCATATTGGTGAGCTGGCTGTTTGTATTCCGCTTTTTCAGTCTCTCCTGCTCGTCGCGTGTCGTTGAACGTATCTTGTTAGTCAAAATCCTGTCGGCCTGTAGGGTTGCCCTGTTGCCAAGGACAAACAGGCTGTCTTCGGCACGTTTGAGGTATGCATGTATCTCTTCGTATGTATCATTGCCCCTGTATGGCTCGATGCCGGCGTATGCAGATACTGTTCCGATATTCCTATGTACGGTTTCCAGGTGGCTCTTCCTAACAGGCTTACCCCTCCTTTCCTCATCCCTCATAGTCTCTATCTGTGACTGGAGTTCCCACAGATAGCCGTGGATATAGAATTGCGTCTCGTACTTGTCCTTGTCATATTCGAAATACGGCGCAGTAAATTCATTGTCCGTATATGTCGTTACTGCCAGTGCCTCATAAGCCCATCGGGACGGAATCAGGTTACCGACGACAGGCACGTTACCAGTAGTGCTGTGCGGGGTTAAATCATTGAAATTTACCACGACTCCACATAGGAGTATCTGAGGAATCAGCAGGATGGGTATTGTTATGTATATCGCCACAACACTGTTCATGCACTGCGACAACAGCAGACCGATCAGATTACTCAACAAAGCAACGGAGAACAAGACTCCCCACCAGACAAGGAACAGCCCGTGAACCTCTATAATGGAATTGCCAACCAGCACAAACAAGAATGTCTGTATCAGCGAAACGATAGCCGAAAAGACTATCTTGCTCGCGATATAGCTGCAATTGTTCAGCTGCAGGAATTTCTCGCGTCTCAGCAATGCACGCTCACGGATAATCTCCTCGGCGGAACCGCTCATTCCTACAAATGTCGCAACAATCACTGCCATGAAGATGTAGGAAACGAAATTCTTGTTCTCCATCAAGGTATATCCGCTTTCCGGTGCAAACCTTGTCAGCATAGCACATATTACCGCCAGAAGCGGGGCCACCATTGATGTTATCAGCAGATACTGCACATTCGTAATCTTTGTCCTGATATTCCTCTCCAGGAAGATAACGAACTGTTTCCACCCATTCGGACGTTTCTGATTAGAATGTGGAACATCGCCCTTTTGCACAGTTTCCTGCTTCTGACGCTTTCCCAGATACAGCTCATGCCATTCCTGCGGACTTACCTTGCGCTTCTCGCTCACCTCACCCGAACCGGTCAAAGCCTTTTCATCGATGATGTTCAGTACAATCTCGGGATTTACATTACCGCAGGTCGGACACATACTCGTTTCCGCATCCGCATAATTGGCCGCACTCTTGAAATAGGTTATCGCATCTATCGGATTACCGTCGTATACGGGGTAACCTCCCCTGTCCAATAGCCATAGCCTGTCAAACAACTTGTATACGTCACTGCTTGGCTGGTGAATGTTCACGACAATCAGCTTGCCGCGATACGTCTGCTCCTTCAGCAGGTTTATCACCTTCTCCGTATCCGTGCTCGACAGACCGCTCGTAGGTTCGTCCAAGAACAAAACTGCCGGCTCACGTATCAGTTCCAGAGCAATATTCAGACGCTTGCGCTGTCCGCCGGATATAAACTTATTGATAGGCGAACCCACCTTCAGGTCAGCAGTAGCCTCCAGACCCAGGTCACGCAGCACACCGTCAACACGTTCGTTCAGTTCCTTGTCGGACATTCCCTCGAAGCAGAGACGTGCCGTATACCACAGGTTTTCGCGGACAGTCAGTTCCTCGATCAACAGATCATCCTGAGGAACAAAACCTATCAGTTTCTTGACCTCATCGTCCTGGATACTGTGACCATTTATCTCTATGCTGCCGCTTGATGGAGTTATGCTACCGTTCAGCAACCCCATCAGCGTGCTCTTGCCAGTACCGCTACCACCCATGATAGCCAGCAGAGTTCCACTCTCCAAGGTGAAACTCATATTATGCATGCCGTTGTCCGAGTTCGGGAAACGGAAATTCAGTTCATTCGCCGTGAAGGTTATTTTCCTGCTGTCGGCATCCTTTCTCGTTGCTGCGACAAAATAATCCAGCAAAGTAGAATAGTATACCGGATTACACCCTACACATTTCAGCACTCCGCTTTTCTGCATTACCTGAAAAGTGCCGGGCAGTACCGGAACATCATTCTGCAACAGCTCATCGTCTCCCAACCATGTGAATACCATACGGTTCAGCGCAGGCATCAACAGGACCTTCAGCTCACCGTTTCCCATCTTGTGGATATGCACATGGTCAGTTTCCCTGCCCAGTACGAAGTCTACAAAATCCTGGAATACACTTTCACTTACATGCAGTTTCAGTGCCGCGTCATGCAGCATTCCATAATCTCCCTCCTTCAGACATTCCGCTCCACAGAATTCCATCAGTCGCAGCACCATCATAGCCTCCTCCGCAGCCGGTATCTTGCCATGCAGGTTAGTGCAGATGTTTTCTACGACCCCGTTTACGTCCAGATCTGGAGTCATTGCATACAATTCACGCAAATCATCGTACATTCCCAGCCAGAAATCCGTATTTCTGATGCCGAAATGCCTTCGCATGTATGCTTTCAGTATCCCATGCGATGCACCCACATCCACATCGCCCCCCTTGCCAAACAAGGCAAAGAGGTTCAGCAGGCTGGAAAGCACTATTTCAGTCATGTGTGTGTACGCATAAACAATTTACGCCCACAAATATATAAAAATAATACAATATCCTTTCCGGGAACCCTTGATTTTTATCCATAGGGACATGGCTTTTGGGCTAAATGTCCTGTCGGATAATGTATAATTTGTCCTTTGGACGTATTTTCCGGGGTACAGGTATGCTGATATGCTGACCCTTCAACCCTTTTTCCACAGGTTTCAGATCATATCTGATTTCCTGCACATCACAATACATAGCACCTGTCGAATTGCCTGTTATAAGGATACGGTCACCTACAGTCAGTTCACTTGCCTCGATCTTGAATTCAGCAACCCCAAGCTTGCTGTAATATCGTATGCCTTTTGCACAATAGACCTTATGCTCGGTAGCTGCGCTTCCGGAAACAGTATTCCATTCCCCCAATGTCTGCCCCTGATAATATCCGTCCCAAAAACCACGATTGAAGACTGTTGCCAGCCTGCGGTCCAACTCATCCTTCATCTCTTCGGGATAATTACCTTCAATAACTGCGTTGATAGCCTGGTTGTAGCAGGAAACCACCGTATCAACGTATTCGGGACCTCGCGCACGTCCCTCAATCTTGAAGACCCTGACTCCAGCCTGCATCATACGGTCGATGAAACGGATGGTTTTCAGGTCTTTTGGAGACATGATATACTTGTTGTCAACATCCAGTTCGAGGTCTGTCTCGCGGTCACGGACAGTGTATGCCCGACGGCAGACCTGCATACATTCCCCACGATTGGCCGAATGCCCCAAGTTGTTGAGAGAGAGGTAGCATTTACCGCTGACAGCCATACACAGGGCTCCATGACAGAACATCTCTATTCTGATAAGCTTACCGCCGGGACCGCAGATATTATCCTGGACAATCTGACGGTGTATTGCAGCTACCTGATCAATATTGAGTTCACGTGCAAGAACTACGACATCTGCAAAACGAGCATAGAAGCGCAAAGCTTCGATATTGGATATGTTAAGTTGCGTGCTGAGATGTACCTCCTGACCTATGCGGTTGCAATATTCCATGACGGCGATGTCGCTGGCAATGACGGCACTGATGTTTGCTGCCCGGGCAGCATCTAGAATCCGCCGCATGAGGGTAAGGTCCTCGTCATAGATGATAGTATTTACGGTGAGGTAGCTTTTCACCCCGCACAGACGGCATTTCTCGGCGATATCCTTCAAGTCATCTATTGTGAAGGTCTTGGCAGAATGGGCACGCATATTGAGATTCTCAATGCCGAAATATATGCTGTCGGCGCCGCTGCGCAATGCTGCTGCCAGTGACTCCCTTGACCCCACGGGGGCCATTATCTCAAATTCTGACCTAAAGAATGTCTGTTTCATAGGAATGGAGTATTTTTCTGATTTCTTCGATTATACCGAAGAGTTGATCATGGTGCTCTGCACGGAGCATACGGATGCGTGTCTCGCGAAAATTGGGTATGCCCTTGAATATAGGTGTGGCAGCAAGGTGGCGTCTGACGTGCAGGATGCCGCGGTATTCGCCAAGCCTTTCAACAGATGTTGTTACCTGCTGCTTGAGTATGTCAATCTTCTGGTCGACAGTAAGCGGTTCCTTGTCAAGCAAGTCCCTGAACAGCCAGGGACATCCGAATGTTGCGCGGCCCACCATTACACCATCGACATGATACTGGCTAAATGCACGTTCAACGTCTTCGCGGCAACATATATCGCCATTGCCTATTATGGGAATGTGTATGCGGGGATTTTCCTTGACCTTGCCTATCAGTGTCCAGTCGGCTTGTCCCTGATACATTTGGGCACGGGTGCGTCCGTGAATGGTGAGTGCCTGGATTCCGACATCCTGCAGTCGTTCGGCCAAATCAACGATAAAGGGTGTTCCGTCTGGCAGATACATTGTGTCGTGATTCCATGCGAGACGAGTCTTGACCGTGACGGGAGTATCCGGCACGGCATCGACGACAGCACGCGTGATTTCCAGCAGCAACGGAACATTCTGCAGCATTCCGCTTCCTGCTCCCTTGCCTGCAACTTTCTTGACAGGACATCCGAAATTGAGGTCGAGGACATCCGGGTGAGCCTGGTCGACAACAATCCGGGCCGCCTCACGCATTGCCCCGATATCCTTGCCGTATATCTGTATTGCTACAGGGCGCTCGTCTTGCGACACCTGAAGTTTTGCAAGACTCTTGTTCACCATTCGGATAAGAGCATCGGAACTGACAAACTCGGAGTAAACCATTGCAGCCCCCATCTGCTTGCACAATAACCGGAACCCGATGTCCGTGACATCCTCCATAGGTGCGAGCATTACCGGCTTGTTGCCGAGGTCAATGTTGCCGATTTTCATCTATATGGTGTTGTCAGTTGGCTTTGGCCTGAAATGCAAGGGCGTACATCTTCATCTGCCTGAGCATGGCGAGCAGACCATTGGAACGGGTTGGTGAAAGGTGCTCGCTGAGACCGATACGCTCTATGAAATACAGGTCTGCAGAAAGAATGTCCTCCGGAGTCTGGTTGTCCAACACCCTGATGAGCAGGGCCACTATACCCTTTACAATAAGAGCATCGCTCTCGGCCATGAACCTGACACGACCTTCAACGAACTCTGCCTGTAGCCATACGCGGCTCTGACATCCGTCAATCAGGTTCTGCTCGGTCTTATATTTTTCATCAAGAGGTTCCTGTTCACTGCCCATGTCTATGAGCAGCTGGTAGCGGTCCATCCAGTCATCAAGATCCTGAAACTCCTCGATTATCTCGTCCTGTATATCGTTAATTGTCATAAAACAGTTCTATTTGTCATCGTTGTAGAGCATCTGTATGATGCTTTGGCCAACAGCCTGCAGTACGGCAGGATCGATATTCTCCGGAGTATCGCTAACGGTATGCCATGTGGGACCGAAACTGCTGGAGGCATCAGTGCAGAATGGTACGACATCGATACACGGGATACCTGCAATGGTATTTACATTTACGTGATCGTCTATGAGCGAACCACCCTCGCGCAGATTGAAATAATCACCATATCCTATCTGTATTGCCAGATTCCAGAGCATGTCCACGATGGGCAGGGCATACTGCATACTAATCCTTTCGCGTGAGAAGGTCGTTCCGCGACCTCCTACCATATCCAGCAGAATGCCGTATCGGGCAGTGTAGGCATCATTTGCCGCCTGCTCGGACCACGCACGGCTGCCCAGACACCAGGTATCCTGTGAGTTCTCGGTATTCTCATCCTCGGCCCACTGCGGTATACCCATGTCCTCGGCATCAAAGCAGATAAAGTCTATTCCATAGTTCTTCAATGGCATACTGCTGATGATCCTTGCCATTTCCAACATTACGGCGACACCGCTGGCTGCATCGTTCGCCCCCAATATAGGTGTATGGTGCTTGCTTTCGTCCGGATCGTTGTCAGCCCACGGACGGGTGTCCCAATGCGAGCATATTACAACCCTGTCTGTTGCCTCGGGATTGAGCCTTGCAATGATATTGCGGCAAGGCAGCTGCTTGCCCTCCCATGTAGTGACCGTTGTCTTCTGCTCTGTTACCATACATCCATACGATGTGAATTTCTGTTCAATCCACATGGCACAGGCATCAGCCTCGGGAGTTCCCGTCATTCGCGGCCCGAAGCTGCATTGCGTCCGGATGTGGTCCATAGCACTGTCAGCTTCGAAAACAGGACACGGACTCAGGGGAATAGTATCCAGCCCTGTCCAGTTGTTTTGACCTGACCTGCCCTTGCATCCTGCCAGAGCAACGATAACACACAGTATAACTGTGTATAGCCAATATTTATGCTTCATGTGCTTTGTTTTGAACAGTTCTCATCACACGCAGGAAATTTTCACCCCAAATGCCCCGCAGGTCGTCTTCGCTGAAATGCCTGCGGAGAAGTGCGCGTGTGAAGTTGATAAGTTCACCTGCATGTGCAAGTCCCGGTATACCGCCATCACCGTCAAAGTCAGTGCCGATACCGACATTTTCAACACCCATTATATCAATAGCATGCTGCAGATGTGCCAAGGCATGATCTATAGTGGCACCTCCGTCAGCACACAGGAAACCGTCGTATAGCGTTACCTGCATCACACCTCCCTTACGGACAAGTGCCTTCATCTGCTCGTCGGTAAGATTGCGCGGATGGTCGCATAAACTCCTGCAACTGGAGTGACTGCACACGATGGGAGTCCCGGAAATCTCCAGGGCATCGTAGAAACTGCTTTCGGCTGCATGGCTTAAATCAACCATCATTCCGACACGGTTCATCTCGCGTATGACCTGCTCGCCAAATACGCTTACCCCTCCATGCTCGCTATTGCTTCTCCTGGCAGAGTCACAGATGTCGTTGTCACCATTGTGACACAGTGTCATATATACTACGCCACGGTCACGGAAATGCTTTATCCTGTCAAGGTCAGTACCTATGGCATAGCCGTTCTCAATACCCATCATTATAGCCCGACGCCCCTCGCTCTTTATGCGGTATAGGTCATCAGGCGTACAGGCAAGCGACACCTCGTCCGGATGCAGGGAAATGATTTCCTGAATCTGGTTCAGTATGCTGTCTGCCTTGTTTGCGGCAGCAATGCAGGCCTCCGGTGTACGCTCACCCTGAGGTATATATGCCACCATGATGCTGGCATCCAGACGTCCCTCTCGCATACGTGGAAGAGTTACCAACCGTTCCTCGCCTGTACCGAATTTCATCGGTGTGTCGCAGTGCGAATCCAGTGTAAGTATACGATTATGTATACGTTTTGATTCCGCAAAGTTCGAAGCCTGGTCAACCAGCCATTGGAAAATAGGCAGCATACTGCGGTCACCGCCGGCTATAAATGCCTCGGGATGCCACTGCACACCCAAGATACTCTTGTACGTAGTGCTTTCGACAGCCTCGATTACTCCGTCTGCAGATCGCGCACTTACGCGCAACCGCGGACCCGGAGCCTTGACAGCCTGATGATGGAACGAGTTTACGTGCAGCTGCACGGGCTCAGCAGAAGCCTGCGTGTTGAAGATAGAATGGAGAATGGTACCAGCTTCCACCTCAACAGTGTGCGAGGCACAATGACGCGCCAGATCCTGACTGTGCTTTACCAACGGGGCATCATGATACTGGGCAGGGAGGTCTTGATACAGTTCGCCGCCCATTGCTGCCACAAGCATCTGTATGCCACGGCAGATTCCCAGAACAGGTATCTGCATCCTTAGCGCCTGGTCGATAAGATTGAGCTCGGCCTGATCCCTCTCGGCATTTACTGAGTGCAACTGTGGGATGGGCTCTTCGCCTATGAGCAAGGGATTGAGGTCTCCCCCACCACTCAGTATAATTGCATCTACCTGCGAAAGAGCCGACTGCAATGATGCCGAGTCCACGTATGGCGGGATTATAAGCGGGGAGCCTCCTGCTTCCAGCACACTTTGATAATACGCCTTGCTTAACTGGCATGTATTATCCCCAAAGTTACCAGTGATGCCTATGATAGGTTTCATCGCCACTAATCCTTTATCTTCTGCCAGTCCTCCTCCATTTCGGGTTTCTGTTCGTGCTGAATATCCCCGATCGGGAGTTCCTTCTTGATGTTCTGCCTCAACGAAATAAGAGTTTCCGTACTGACTACGCCGTTTATCTCCTGAAGCTTATCGTTGAGCAGCTCCATAAGATGGGCATTGTCCTTGGCATACAGCTTTATGAGCATAGTGTATGGGCCTGTTGTGAAATGGCACTCCACTATTTCTGGTATGCGCGCAAATTCCGCTACCACACTCTTGTACATACTACCCTTCTCCAATGTTATACCCACGTATGTACAGGTATTGTAACCAAGACTGGCAGGATTCACATGATAGCCACTTCCAACGATTACACCGATTTCAATCAGTCGCTGTACACGCTGATGTATTGCTGCACGGCTCACACCGCAACGGGCAGCAACGTCCTTGAAGGGAATACGCGCGTTGTTGGAGATAATCTCCAGTATGTTTTTGTCCAGGGTGTCGATTTTTTCCATAGCGTTCTTGCTATTTTACAATGTCAAGGAGTTCGACGGTGAAGATCAGGCATGAGAATGGCGGAATCTTGCCCTGTTCCTTTGCACCGTATGCAAGTTCCTGCGGGATGTACAGTTCCCACTTACTGCCTACAGGCATGAGCTGCAGAGCCTCGGTCCAGCCCTTGATGACCTGACCTACGCCAAATGTGGCAGGCTGCTTGCGCTTGTACGAACTGTCAAACACAGTACCGTTAATCAGGCGGCCCTCGTAGTTGACCTTAACCTTCTGGTCCTTTGTCGGCTTGTCACCAGTACCCATGGTAATCACCTTGTACTGCAGGCCGCTGGCAGTATGCTGCACACTGTCCTTCTTCAGGTTTGCCTTCAGGAAGTTCTCGCCGTCAATACGGTTCTGGCCATATTTCTTCTCCATAGCCGTAGCGGTATAGTACTCCATGTTCTTTTGAATCAGAGTAACTGCAGAGTCGTTGGAAATCTCGGACGGTGTCTCCATCAGCCCCTCGAGAAAACCCCTGACGAACAAATCCCTGTCCATTATGCAGCCGGACTCGTCAACCTGTTTAGACAGGCTTGGAAGGACACGCTTCATCACGTCCTCGTAGATTTCCATACCCGCAATACGCGCCTTGGCCTGCTTGTCGGCAATTGTCATTTCTGCCTGGTTAAAGCCGTCTATAAACTGAGCCATATAGGTTGTATCAACACCCTTCTGCTGCGCCAGATAAGGTTTCAGACCCTGAGTGTTGATACGGCCCATCAGATACGAGAATTTCCTGATATCGATGGTATCCACCTTTGCGACATTGGAATTCTTCTTTGAAACTTTCTTTTTAGGAGTCGCTGCTGTCGCGCTGACAGTCAGCAACACCATCAGAAGAAAAAAATATTTTTTCATAGTCAAAGCCTATTTTTTACTTTTCCAGCTGGATTGTGAATATCAATGCACTGAAAGGTTTGATCTTGTCACCCATCTGGTTTTCACGATAAGCCATATCCGCAGGAATGTAAACCTTCCATGTCGAGCCTGCAGGCATATTTGTCAGAGCCTTTGTCCAGCCAGGGATAACACGATTGGCCTGTATCTTCATCGGCTGCTCGGCCTCCATGTTGCTGTCAAACTCCGTACCGTCTATCAGTGTACCTGCATAGCGTACCTCAACCATGGATGTATCTGCCGGCACAGCACCTGTACCCTCGGTGATAACCTCGTAGTACACGCCCGTACTGTCAATCTGCTTTACACCAGCCTTCTTGGCAATCTTCTTCATGAAGTCCTCATTCTCCTTCTTGTACTCAGCATACCTCTTGGTTGTCTCGCGAACCTTGACAGACTGCATTGCAGTATGAGCAAACTCATCTGCCTCATCTACGCTCATCAGGGCACCCTTGCCTAATGTGCCGGCCACAAAACCAGCCATCAGGTTCTTGACACTGATAGTCTGTGTGCTGTCCTCGCCAAAGATCTCAAGGTTGATACCCTTGACCATCTGCTGAGATACCTGCTGACCTATCTGCAGACCTGCAAAATATGCAGTCTTCGCCTTGTCGTCACCAGCGTTAACTCCCTCGTTCAGACCCTTGATGAAATCATCGATGTATGCAGTATCCACACCCATACGCTGAACCAGATACTCCTTCAGTCCCTGACTCTGTGTTATACCCACTGCATAGCTCAGGGAATCCATTTCGTTCTCCAGGTCAGCCTTTGGAGTGCTTCCACCGCAAGAAGCCATAATTGCTGCCAGGACAACGGCAGCCAGAATAGAGATTTTTTTCATTTTTGTGTTGTATTTAGTTTGTTATTGTTATTTACAGAACCTTTATCAGCTCGACATCGAAAACAAGTGTTGCATAAGGAGGAATCGAAGCACCTGCACCACGCTCGCCATAACCCAGCAGATACGGGATGTGGAAACGATACTTGGCACCCTCCTTCATCAGCTGGACACCCTCCGTCCATCCTGCGATAACCTGGTTCAAGCCAAAGTCAGCAGGCTCACCACGCTGGTAACTGCTGTCAAATACCGTACCGTCGGTCAGGCGTCCCTCATAATGGCAACGCACCTTGTCCGTAGCCTTGGGGCTCTTGCCCGTTCCCTCCTGCAGGACCTCGTACTGCAAGCCGCTTGCCGTCGTTACGACACCCTCGCGACTACCATTCTCCTTCAGGTAAGCCTTGCCGGCCTCGATATTCTTCTTTGCATCCTGTGCCTCCTTTTCCTGGAAATATTCGTTAAGCATCTTCTGAGCCTCCACTGCAGTCATCTCAGTCTTGGCACCTGACATTACATCTGCGATACTCTTTGCAAACGACTCGATGCTGAAATTCTCGATATTCATGTTCTTCAGTTGCTGGCCAATGCCCAGCCCCAAAGCATAACTGATTTTATCCATATACGTTTATACCTTAATAATATTAATCGGGCACAAAGGTAGCAAATTAATTCATAATTCGTAATTACTAATTCATAATAATTCCCTCTGATAACATATTTTTTGGAAAAATAAATTAACTTTGCATCTGTAAATTTACTTAACACATGCCACAGAACGTCAAAATCCGCTGTCGAAACACACAGTCCGTTATCAGCGTACCTAACGGCACCACCTTGCGCGAGTTGTACGACCGTTGCAACATCGGGATGCAATACGGACCCATGTGCGCCCGTGTGAACAACAAGGTCCAGGGAATGAACTACCGCTTCTACAACTCCAAGGACGTAGAGTTTATGGACATCACCACCTTCAGCGGCATGCGCACCTACACCCGAAGCCTTTTTCTCGTTCTGGCCAAGGCTGTTGAAGACCTGTATCCGCAAGGCAAGCTGATAATAGGTCCCAATGTCTGTCGCGGCTATTACTGCGAGTTGCGCATAGGACGCGACGTTACGGACCAGGATGCCCAGGACATCAACAACCGCATGTTGGAAATTGTCAAGATGGACAAGCACATACACCGCGTCCAGTGTCCCATCGAGGAAGCAATTGAACTGTTCCGCTCACGAGACATGGAGAGCAAGGCAAAGCTCCTGGAGAGCCAGAGCAACCTGTATGCCTATTACTATCGCCTGTGCGACACCATAGACTATTTCCACTCATGCCTGCTCACCAGGACATCCCAGCTCCATCTGTTCCAGGTAATCAGATACCACGACGGACTCCTGCTCCGCATTCCCTCGCGCAAAGACCCCAGCCGCCTGGAAGAACTCGTCCCACAGGAGAAAATGCTCAACGTCATACGCGAATACCGCCGCTGGCAGGAAATACTGGGAGTACGTACGGCAGGTGATTTCAACGAGGCAATCCTTAACGGCCGCGCCGCCGAACTGATAAACGTCAGCGAGGCACTTCAGGAAAAGAAACTGAACGAGATAGTAGACAATATCCTGAAGAGCGGTGCCAGAATGGTACTTGTTGCAGGCCCGTCCTCCAGCGGCAAGACCACAACATCCAAGCGCCTGGCCATTCTCCTTATGGCAAGCGGCATCCGGCCCCACATCATATCAACAGACGACTATTTCGTAAACCGCGTGGATACCCCCAGGGATGCCGACGGCAACTATGACTTCGAGTGCATCCAGGCCATAGACATCGACCTGTTTAACCAGCACATGACCAAGCTGCTGGCAGGCGAGGAGGTACTGCTGCCCCGCTATAATTTCAAGATTGGCGAACGCGTGTACGAAAACCGCCGGGTCAAGATAGGTCCCGACGAGATTATCATCCTCGAAGGCAATCACGCCCTCAACCCGCTGCTCTCACAGCAGATACCCGATGACAAGAAATACCGCGTCTTTGTCAGTGCACTCACTACCATAGCCCTTGATGACCACAACAGCGTTCCGACACTCGATATCCGCCTGCTGCGCCGCATCCTGCGCGACTACCGTTTTCGCGGATTCTCGGCATTGGACACCATACGTCGCTGTCCGAGCGTATCTGCAGGCGAGGAGAAATGGATCTTCCCGTTCCAGGAATATGCCGATTCCACCTTCAACTCGGCCCTTCTATACGAATTGGCCGTCATTAAGGACCAGGTAATGCCTATATTGGAACAAGTCTGCGAACGCGAAGTCGAATACGCCGAGGCCAGTCGCCTGCGCAAGTTCCTGCGTTATTTCCGCAGCGTTCCAGACGACCAGATACCGCCGACATCCGTGTTGCGCGAATATGCCGGCGGCAGCTCGTTCAAGTATTAGACATATTCCTGCCAGCTCTTGATCTGAATATCGTTCAGATCCATGCGGCAGAATGCCTCGATAAAGGCACTTGCCAGTCGGGCATTCGTAATCAGAGGAATATTGTGGTCAATAGCACCACGGCGTATGCGGTAGCCGTTAGTTGTCTCACGGTTAGTGTAGTTCTTCGGAACATTCACAATCAGGTCAACCTTGTGCTTTGCAATCATCTGCATTACGTTCTCCTTCTCGCTGTTCTCCTCGTCAGGCCATGCAACGGCTGTTGCCTTTACGCCATTGGCAGCCAGGAAGTCCGCGGTACCCTGACTTGCATAGATGGGATACCCCGCCTTCTGCAAGGCAATTGCAGCATCCAGCAGAGCAGCCTTATCCTTCGTACCGCCGCTGGACAGCATTACGCCCTTGTCCTTTGACGGAATCTTGTAGCCAGTGGAAATCATCGAACTGAGCAAGGCCTCCTCGAATGTATCACCGATACAGCCGACCTCACCCGTCGAACTCATGTCAACACCCAGGATAGGATCGGCAGGGCTCAGGCGGTTGAACGAGAACTGGCTCGCCTTTACACCTATACGGTCAATGTCGAAGATGGCACTGTCGGGCTTCTTGTACGGTGCTCCCAGCATTATGCGTGTAGCAGTCTCAATCAGGTTACGCTTCAGCACCTTGCTCACGAACGGGAAGCTGCGGCTTGCACGCAGGTTACACTCGATAACCTTCACGTCACGACCCTTGGCAAGATACTGTATGTTGAACGGTCCCGAGATATTCAGTTCCTTGGCAATAGCACGCGATATACGCTTTATCTGGCGTGTCGTAGCAAAGCTTATCTGCTGTGCAGGGAAGCACATTGTAGCGTCACCGCTGTGCACACCAGCATATTCGACATGCTCGCTTATACCATATTCAACTATCTCACCATCCTGTGCGACACCGTCAAACTCAATCTCGTTCGTCTCGCTCATGAATTCGCTTATCACGACCGGGAACTCCTTGCTGACATTTGCCGCCATCTTCAGGAAGCGCTCCAGCTCATCGTCATCATGGCACACATTCATCGCAGCACCGCTCAGCACGTACGACGGACGCACCAGTACCGGATAGCCCACCTCGCCGATAAACTTCTTGACATCCTCCATGGATGTCAGCGCACTCCAGCGCGGCTGGTCGATACCCAGGTTGTCCAGCATTGCACTGAACTTGCCGCGGTTCTCTGCACGGTCTATGCTTACCGGGTTGGTTCCCAATACAGGCACAGCCTGACGGAACAGCTTCATCGCCAGGTTGTTCGGAATCTGGCCGCCCACCGATACTATGACGCCCGACGGCGACTCCAAGTCAATAACATCCATTACACGCTCGAAACTCAGTTCGTCAAAGTACAGGCGGTCACACATATCATAGTCCGTGCTCACCGTCTCGGGGTTGTAGTTGATCATTATTGACTTGTAACCCAGCTTGCGCGCTGTCTGTATGGCATTCACCGAGCACCAGTCAAACTCTACCGACGAACCGATACGGTATGCACCCGAACCCAGGACGATAACGCTCTTCGTATTCTGATAGTAGTTCACGTCATACCCCTCTACCGAATACGTCATGTACAGGTAGTTCGTCAGCTCAGGATGCTCGCTGGCAACCGTGGCAATACGCTTCACAGCAGGCACGATGCCCAGTTTCTTACGATAGTTGCGTACGGCAATATTGGCCTTCTCCCAAGACAGGCCCTCCTTCTTGCCGACACAGCGTGCAATCTGGAAATCGCTGAAGCCCATGATCTTTGCCTCGCGCATTACACTTGCCGGAATATCCTCTACAGCATTGTACTCTTCCAGCTTATGCTTCTCGTCTACGATATTCTTCAGGCGCCCGATAAACCACTTGTCTATCTTCGTCAGATCCTCGATACGCTCTATGCTGTATCCACGCTCCAGCGCCTCGGCTATAGCAAAGATACGCAAATCCGTCGGATTGGCCAGCTCGTCATCCAGATCATCGAATTTCAGGCCGTCGTTGCACACAAAACCATGCATGCCCTGACCAATCATACGCAGACCCTTCTGTATCAGTTCCTCGAAAGTACGGCCTATGGACATTATCTCGCCCACCGATTTCATGCTCGAACCTATCTTGCGGCTGACACCTGTGAATTTCGTCAGGTCCCAACGAGGAATCTTCGCAATCATATAGTCCAGCGACGGAGCCACATACGCACTGTTGTCCGTACCCATCTCGCCAATCTGATCCAAAGTATATCCCAAGGCAATCTTTGCAGCAACGAAAGCCAGAGGATAGCCCGTAGCCTTCGAAGCCAAGGCCGAAGAACGGCTCAGACGCGCGTTGATCTCAATTATACGGTAGTCGTTGGTCTCCGCATTGAAAGCATACTGGATATTACACTCACCGACGATGTTCAGGTGACGCACGCACTTCACGGCCAGCTCCTGCAACATCTTCACCTGGTCGTCCCGCAGTGAGCATGTCGGAGCAACAACAATAGACTCACCCGTATGTATTCCCAGGGGATCGAAATTCTCCATCGATGCAACCGTGAAGCAATGATCGTTGGCATCGCGTATGACCTCGAACTCTATCTCCTTCCATCCCTTCAGGCTCTCCTCGACCAATACCTGCGGAGCAAATGTAAATGCACTCTCTGCAATCTCCTTGAAGGTCTTCTCGTCAGGACATACACCCGAGCCCAGACCACCCAGGGCATAGGCACTGCGTATCATAATGGGATATCCTATGCGGCGAGCCGTAGCCACCGCATCCTCCATAGTCTCGCAAGCCTGCGACACAGGAACCTTCAGGTCAACCTTCTTCAGCTCCTTGACAAACAGGTCACGGTCCTCCGTGTTCATGATAGCCTCAACACTCGTACCCAACACCTCGACGCCATACTCCTTCAGTGTACCGTTCAGATACAGCTCCGTACCGCAGTTCAGTGCCGTCTGACCGCCGAATGCCAGCAAGATACCGTCAGGACGCTCCTTCTTGATAACCTCAGTTACAAAAAAGGTATTGACAGGGAGGAAATAAACCTTATCTGCAATACCTTCACTCGTTTGGATTGTCGCAACATTCGGATTTATCAGCACCGAGCTTATACCCTCTTCGCGTAACGCCTTCAATGCCTGCGAACCCGAATAGTCAAATTCTCCAGCCTGTCCGATCTTCAGGGCCCCAGACCCCAGTACAAGCACCTTCTTCAGTTGAGTCTTCATACAGATGATTATATAATGGTTGTTCCTTTTCTGTGCACAAAGGTATATAAAAAATAAACATTTGATACCAATATCTCCCACTTATTTGTATCTTTGTCAAGAAAAACAACAAAAACACACAATTATGGTCAGTATTATCATGGGCAGCACCAGCGATTTGCCCGTTATGGAAAAAGCTGCAGCATTCCTCGATCAGATGGAGATTCCCTTCGAGATGAACGCCCTCTCAGCCCACCGCACACCTTCCGAAGTCGAACAGTTTGCCACTGGTGCCCAGGCACGCGGCGTACGCGTTATCATTGCAGGTGCCGGTATGGCAGCAGCACTGCCGGGCGTCATAGCAGCAAATACCACGATACCAGTTATCGGAGTCCCCATCAAGGGCATGCTTGACGGCCTCGATGCCATGCTCAGCATAATACAGATGCCCCCCGGAATCCCCGTTGCCACCGTAGGCGTGAACGGAGCACTCAATGCCGCTATCCTCGCAGCCGAAATGCTTGCCCTGTCCGACCACGCCCTGTCCAAAAGGCTGCATTCCTACAAGGAAAGCCTGAAGCAGAAAATAGTCAATGCAAACCAGGAACTATCGCAAGTTAAATATAAGAATAAGGTAAACTAGCGGTTATTTCATTATGAATTCTAGACGAAAGACCCACGAAGTACGCATAGGACAATTACGCATCGGAGGCAACAACCCAGTTGCCGTGCAGAGTATGACAACATGCTCCACAATGGACACACAGGGTTGCATAGAGCAGGCAATACGCATCATACAGGCAGGCGGACAACTGGTTCGCCTTACCACGCAGGGAACACGCGAAGCCGAGAACCTGCGCAACATACGCCAGGGACTTGACCAGCACGGATACGCCCATATACCACTCTGTGCCGACGTACATTTCAACCCCAACGTCGCAGATGTTGCCGCAACCATCGTCGAGAAAGTACGTATCAATCCCGGCAACTATGTAGACCCTGCCCGTCAGTTCAAGCAGCTGGAATATACCGACCAGGAATACGCCCAGGAGCTACAGCGCCTGGACCAACGGTTCTGCCATTTTCTGGACATCTGCCGCAAGCACGGCACCGCAATACGCATAGGCGTAAACCACGGCTCACTCTCAGACCGCATCATGTCACGCTACGGCGACACCCCAGACGGAATCGTGGAAAGTTGCATGGAATTTCTACGCATCACCCAGCGCGAACATTTTCCTGACGTCGTCGTGAGCATCAAGGCCTCAAACACCGTCGTCATGGTACAAAGTGTACGCCTACTATGCAGCCAGATGGAGAAAGAAGGCATGGACTACCCACTGCACCTGGGTGTAACCGAAGCCGGCGAAGGCGAAGACGGCAGGCTGAAAAGCGCAGTCGGCATCGGAGCACTGCTCCTGGACGGCATAGGTGACACAATACGCGTTAGCTTGAGCGAGCCCCCCGAAGCCGAGATACCAGTTGCCCAAGGCATCTTGCAGGCAGCACGCGTAAAAATCACCAAGACCGAATATATCTCATGCCCCGGATGCGGCCGTACCCTCTACGACCTACAAGACACAATACGCCGCATCAAGGCTGCCGTCAGCCAACGTTCCCTACAAGACCCACGATACAAGACCCTCAAGATAGGCATCATGGGCTGCATCGTCAACGGCCCAGGCGAAATGGCAGACGCTGATTACGGCTACGTCGGAGCAGCACGCGGCAAGATTTCCCTCTACAAAGGCAAGCAATGCATCCAGAAAAACATCCCCGAGACAGAAGCCGTTGACCAATTGCTCAATTTTATAGAAAAAGACCTGGCAACGACATAGTCAATGTAAAAAAAAGGAAATAAAAAACTTGTGTAAAAATATTATGCAAAAAGTTTGGTAGGAATTAAGAAAACCACTACTTTTGCGGACGAAACACAAAATCAGATGATTAGAATAGCAAACTTTTGGTGGTGGCAGTACTCAAGATTCAAAAGATCGTGAGAAGATAGCCATGTATCTATAAGTTTAATATAATGAATACTTTGGAGGCCTGTCGTTCTTACGACGGGCCTCTTTTTTTATTAACCCCTAACAACAAATCGTTATGAGACAAAAGAAATTTATCTTGCACGAGAACGAAATTCCCACACAGTGGTACAACATCATGGCCGACATGCCCAACAAGCCACTGCCTCCCATCCACCCCGTAACCAAGCAACCTCTGAGTGTAGATGACCTTGCACACATTTTTCCACGTGAGTGCTGCGTACAAGAACTGGACACAGCGCATGATTTTATAGACATACCCGAAGAGGTGCTCTACAAGTACAAGTTCTATCGTAGCACCCCCCTTGTACGTGCCTACGAATTGGAAAAGGCTTTGGGAACACCGGCACACATATATTTTAAAAACGAATCAACAAACCCACTGGGCTCGCACAAGATTAACTCTGCCTTGCCACAGTGCTACTATGCAAAACAGGAAGGCACAACTAATGTAACCACCGAGACGGGAGCCGGGCAATGGGGAGCAGCCCTATCGTATGCAGCCAAGATATACGGTCTGGAATGTGCCATATATCAAGTAAAAATTACCATGCTGCAGAAGCCCTACCGATCAAGCATCATGCGCACCTTCGGTGCCGCTGTGACTGGTTCCCCGTCAATGTCCACCCGTGCAGGAAAGGACATTATTACCAAAGATCCGACACATCCAGGCTCTTTGGGAACGGCCATCAGCGAGGCAGTAGAGCTTGCAACCACTACACCTAATTGCAAATATACACTCGGCTCCGTACTCAACCACGTAGCCCTGCACCAGACAATCATAGGTCTCGAGGCAGAAAAACAGATGCAGATGGCCGGCGAATATCCAGACACCGTGATTGCTTGCTTTGGAGGCGGTTCCAACTTCGGCGGCATCGCCTTCCCCTTCATGCGTCACAATCTGAATGACGGCAAGACTACAGAGTTCATCGCTGCCGAACCTGAAAGCTGTCCTAAACTGACACGCGGAAAGTTCCAATATGACTTCGGTGACGAGGCCGGCTACACACCCCTACTGCCCATGTACACACTAGGACACCAGTTCAAGCCTTCCAACATCCACGCCGGAGGCCTGCGTTACCATGGTGCAGGAATGATTGTCAGCCAGTTGCTGAAGGACGGACTTATGCGTGCTGTGGACATTCCTCAGTTGGAATCATTCGAGGCAGGTATGCTATTTGCCCGTACCGAAGGTATAATTCCAGCGCCTGAAAGCTGCCACGCCATCGCCGCCACAATCCACGAGGCCAACAAGTGTAAGGAAACAGGCGAGGAGAAAGTCATTCTATTCAACCTTTCAGGTCATGGACTGATCGACATGCCTAGCTACGAACAGTATATAAATGGCGATCTTATGAACCACACCATCAGTGACGAGCAGATAGCCTCGTGTCTTAATCATTTAACAACCTGACGGATATAAAAAGACAATTTCCCTATAGAGCCATTTTGGCATTTGGCTTAAGCCGATTGATCGATCGGCTCATGCCATTTGATCGTTTGGCTCGAGCCAAAAAGTGTCTGTTGTTATAACCAGCAGACATTTTTTGCTTTCACAGTAATAATTCCCCATCATAAAATAAACGCTCCTTACCTTTTTGGGGAGGCGTATTACTCTGGAAAATCAAAAAGTTGGCATAAAAGCAGGGGAATTTCACTTATTTTTTGTAATTTTGCGCGGAAATTATAAATAAAATAAGTTTGTTATGGAATTCCAGAGGATTACTGCTGCTGAGGCTGCAGCACTGATACAGAACGGACAGACGATTGGCCTTTCGGGTTTTACGCCTGCAGGTGTGCCGAAGTGTACTCCGGCAGAGATTGCAAAAAAAGCTACGGCGGAGCATGAGGCCGGTCGCCCTTTCAAGGTGAGTGTGTTTACCGGTGCAAGCACTGGACAGAGTTGTGACGGTGAACTGTCTAACGCAAATGCGATAGACTTCCGTGCACCTTACACGACAAATCCTGATTTCCGCAAGAACGTAAACAACAACACCCTGCACTACTCGGACCTGAACCTCTCCAACATGGCCACCCAGATCCGTCAAGGCTATCTGGGCAAGGTAAACTGGGCAATCATCGAGGCATGCGCCCTAGAGAAAGTGGGCAACAAGGCTCATATCTACCTGACAGCTGCTGGTGGTATCAGTCCTACTGTATGCCGCCTGGCAACGGAGGGTATTATCATCGAGCTGAATGCCTTCCACAGTCCCAAGAGCAAGGGTATCCATGACGTATATGAGATCGAGGATCATCCATACCGCAAGCCTATAATGATAACGAAGGCGAGTGACCGTATAGGCAAGCCTTATGTCGAGGTGGATGCGGACCGTATAGTGGGTGTAATCGAGTGTAACGTTCCTGATGAGGCCCGTGGATTCAAGGATCCGGACCCCGTGACCTGCCAGATTGGCCAGAATGTTGCTGATTTCCTGCTGGACAACCTCAGGAGCGGTTTGATTCCGAGTTCGTTCCTGAACCTGCAGTCGGGTGTAGGAAGCGGAGCGAATGCTGTATTGGGTGCTCTGGGACAGTGCAGCGAGGTGCCTGATTTCAATATCTACACCGAGGTGCTGCAGGATGCTCCCGTGGGCCTGATGAAGCAGGGTCGTGTGCTGAGTGCATCGACTTGTTCGCTGACGGTGACCAACGCTTGTCTGACAGATATCTACGAGAATATCGATTTCTTCAAGGACAAACTGGTACTGCGCCCGAGTGAGATAAGCAACTCGCCCGAGGTGATTTCGCGTATTGGGGTATGTGCCCTGAACACGGCTATAGAGTGCGACCTGTATGGTCATGTGAACTCGACAAAGATCTGCGGTACGAAGATGATGAACGGCATAGGAGGCTCAGCTGACTTTGCAAGCTCTGCTTACCTGAGCATATTCACCTGCGGTTCTACAACCAAGGGCGGTGCCATATCCAGCATCGTGCCGTTTGCAAGCCACATTGACCACACGAACCACTACATCGATGCCGTAATCACTGAATACGGCGTGGCTGACCTGCGTCACAAGAGTGATATGCAGAAGGCTGAGGAACTGATCAAGGTTGCGCATCCTGACTATCGTCCTATGTTGCAGGACTACCTGAAATTTGCCGAGAAGCGCGGCGGACATACGCATCACGAGCTGTCGGCAGCATTTGCAATGCATGACACGTTCATCAAGGAGGGTGACATGCGTCTTACGGATTTTGCTAAGTATATTAAGTAAGTATGGGCAAGACTTTCAAGAGAACCACCGTTACATCGGCTTTGCCGTATGCCAACGGCCCGGTGCATATAGGGCATCTGGCGGGTGTGTATGTTCCTGCGGACATATATGTACGCTACCTGCGTCTGAAGGGACGTGACGTGATATTCATAGGCGGCAGCGACGAGCATGGCGTGCCCGTTACCATCCGTGCCCGCAAGGAGGGTATTACCGTGCAGGAGGTGGTGGACCGCTATCACAACCTGATAAAGCAGTCCTTCGAGGATTTCGGAATATCGTTTGACGTCTACAGCCGCACAACGAGTGCTACGCACCATAAACTGGCAAGTGACTTTTTCAGGAAGCTGTATGATGAAGGGAAATTTGTCGAGCAGGTTTCTGAGCAGTTCTATGACGAACAGACGGGACGTTTCCTTACAGACCGCAACATACGTGGCGAGTGTCCTCGCTGTCATGCTCCCGAGGCATACGGTGACCAGTGCGAGAAATGTGGCGCTACGCTGAGCCCCGAGGAACTGATAAACCCATACAATGCCGAGACGGGGAATCCTCTGGTAAAGAAGGCTACAAAACATTGGTATCTACCCCTTGACAAGGATCAGGAGTGGCTCGAGAAATGGATCCTGGAGGATCACAAGGAGTGGCGAAGCAACGTCTACGGACAGTGCAAGAGCTGGCTGGACGGCGGTCTTCGTCCGCGTGCTGTGACACGAGACCTGGATTGGGGCATACCCGTACCTGTGGAAGGTGCAGAGGGCAAGGTCCTGTACGTATGGTTCGATGCGCCGATAGGCTACATCAGCAACACGAAGGAACTGTGTGACGCACATCCCGAGCTGGGTTCATGGGAGACGTGGTGGAAGGATCCCGAGACGCGTTTGGTACATTTCATCGGCAAGGACAATATCGTATTCCACTGCATCGTGTTCCCTGCAATGCTTAAGGCTCACGGAGAATATATCCTGCCTGACAACGTACCGTCGAACGAGTTCCTGAACCTCGAGGGCAATAAGATAAGCACGTCCAAGAACTATGCCGTATGGCTGAACGAGTATCTGGTGGATATGCCGGGACGTCAGGACGAGTTGCGCTATGTGCTTACTGCCAATGCTCCGGAGACGAAGGACAATGACTTTACATGGGCTGACTATCAGGCACGCTGCAACAACGAACTGGTAGCCGTGTACGGAAACTTCGTGAACCGTGCTCTGCAGCTGACCCAGAAATATTACGAGGGCCGTGTGCCTGCCTGCGGTGAGCTGAACGACTATGACCGTGAAACGCTGGCTGAGTTCCGCGACGTAAAGGAGAGGCTGGAGAACCTGTTGGAGAACTTCCGCTTCCGCGATGCACAGAAGGAGGCCATGAACCTGGCTCGTATCGGAAACAAATATATTGCTGACTGTGAGCCTTGGAAGGTTATCAAGACAGACCCGGAGCGCGTAAAGACTATAATCAACATTTCGCTGCAGCTGACTGCGAACCTGGCTATTGCGTTTGAACCTTTCCTGCCGTTCTCGAGCAAGAGGCTGCGCACTATGCTGGCTATGGACAGTTTCTCGTGGGAAGACCTGGGAAGCACAAGCCTGATGCAGGAGGGACACCAGTTGCCAAAGCCCGAACTGCTGTTCACAAAGGTAGAAGACGAGGCTATCGAGGCACAAGTCAGGAAACTGGAGGACACAGTCAAGGCAAATGCCGAGGCAGATTACAAGGCTGAGCCTGTCAAGCCCGATATTCCGTTCGAGGATTTTGAGAAACTGGACATACGTGTAGGTCTGGTGAAAGCCTGCGAGAAAGTCAAGAAGAGCAAGAAACTGCTAAAGTTCACGCTTGATGACGGTAGTGGCAAGGACCGTACTATCCTGAGCGGTATTGCACAGTGGTACGAGCCTAAGCGTCTGATTGGCAAGCGTGTTCTGTTTGTGGCTAATCTGGCTCCGCGTCAGATGATGGGCGAGACATCTTGCGGAATGATACTGTCTGCCGTAAACTACAACGGCGACCTGTCTGTCACAACAACACTGGACGAGGTAAAGGGCGGCAGCCAGGTAGGATAAGGGTCAGAAACGCCTGACGGCATACCATACGCTTGCAAAGCCCACGAACAGTACGGTGGAGAGGACTATCAGGACATCCACCGGCTGTACGACAACGGGATAGGCATCTATTATGAAACTACCCTCGGCCTGCCCCATCCTGATCAGTCCGTATTCCTGCTGTATCCAGCATAGTAAAACGCCAAGGAGTGTTCCTGCAACAGCACCTGCCAGTATTATCAGGCGGCCTTCGTTCATGAAGATACCGCGTATTTGCGAGGCAGATGCGCCCAGCGACTGCAGGGTCTGCGCATCATGCTTCTTCTCTATCATGAGCATGCTGAGACTGCCTACCATATTTAGGCAGGCTACGAGCAGTATGAAGCAGAGGAATGTATATGAGATGAATTTCTCGACCTGCATAATGCGGAACACATCTTCCTGCTGCTCATAGCGGTCCTGCATCTTGTACTTGTCGCCAACTATTGCCGCTATATCGTCACGGGTGGCTCCCGGTGCCAATTTTATCTCTATTGCGCTGGCCTTACCCTCGGCATCAAAGATACGCTGGGCGAAAGGCAGGGAGCAGAGCACATACTCGGCATCGTACTTGCCCTGATGGACACAGAAGACCAGCCCCGAACTTTGCAGTTCGTCGTGATTAAAACTGGAAAGGGGATTGGCCATATTGACGCGCTCTCCACGCTTTGGGGCATATACCTGCAGCGGATCGGCAAAACTGACACCGAGACCCAGGCGTCCGGCAACCTGGATACCCATAATCTCGTACTCGAGGACATCGGAGCTGAGGATGGGCGTACCGTCGCCATAGAGAATATCCTGTATGCCTGACTGGCGGAGGAAATTGTCATCCACGCCCTTGAGCCTGACTGGAACCTGACGATCAGGCATGACAATGAGCGCCTGTCCCTCCATTACGGGGGTACATACGGCAACCTTGGGACTTGACTGAAGGGAGCGATACTGGTGTGATGTCAGGTCTATCGTTCCGCCATGTACAGGAGATACCTTGATTTCGGGGTCGAAATGGGTAAACATACCTGCAACGAGCGACTGGAATCCGTTGAATACACTGAGGGTGCACAACAGTGCCATAGTAGTGACTGCGACACCGAGTACGGCAATCAGCGAAATGATGTTGATTGCGTGGTGGGTCTTGCGGCTGAACAGGTATCGCCTGGCTATGAACAACTGGAAATTCATATAATCGCCCTTACTGCTACTTGAGGTTTGTCTCTATGTCTTTCCACTCGGCACTGGATTCGGCAATTCGTCCCTGCTCGTCAACTAAAATATAATATGGTAGGGTACGTATGCCCAACTGTGAGGCCAGCGGACTCTGGAATCCCATCTGGTCACAGTAGCTGTGCCATGTAACGCTGTCCATGCGCTCGACATAATCCAGGGCTCCCTGGTCGACATCCAGGCTATATGATATGCATACGAGCGGTTTGGTACATATACGGCGTGCCTTTCGGATATGATGGTTGACTATTCCGGAGCCACTTTTCCAATTGGCCCAGAATGCAATGAGCACATTGCGTCCGCGAAGGCCCAGGCTGCCGACACTCTGTCCGGAACGCATACGTAGTGTAAACTTGGGTACCCTCTGCCCTTTCTGGAGAGACTCGGGCTTGCGACGGCTCAGCCAGTCATGCTCGAGATAGCGTGCCAAAGGCGATCCTTCGTTCTGACGGATATACTGGATACGGATGCTGTCCTTACGCTGGTCGGAAACGGAATCAGTTTCCATGCGGTATTTTGTATACTGTTCGTTTGAATGGCCGCCGCTGACCTTGACTGCTGCAAGGTGCTGTGCATCACCTTCGAGTTTGGCTACCTGGCCACTGCCTCCAAAAACCGCAAGTGTGGAAAACGTGGGATAGACGATCAGGAAGGTAGCCTCGTCCTGGGTACATTGTGTACGCCAGTCAAAATCACCTTCATGGATATGGATGGTGTCAATACCCTCCATACCACCGTCGGGGCTGAGGACATAAAGGTCGGCTTCATTGAGATTGGCCAAATGTCCCCTAATACGCATCTCGCCCTTCCGTCCCTGGCATGATGCCAGGGCCAGAAGAGCCAGACACATTATCAGAATGTGGTATTTTACAGAGTTCACCTGTAGTTATTTAACGAGAGCCTCGACAACACTCCTGTAGTTGCTGAACTCCAGATCCTTCCTGGCACGCTCGCCGAGGGAAGCATCCTGGCTGATAGCAGCCTGCAGATTGCTCTTGACTACACCGCTGTCGCCTGTGCGTGCACCGACGATGGCCTTCAGGTAACTGGTTGTTGCATCCGGTTTCTGGACATTTGCCAGGGTGCGGTTCGCTGAGGCATAGTCCTTGTTGAGTATCTGGGCAAGTGCTGCTGCGTTTGTCTTGGAATTCTGAAGATTGGCGGCAGCGGCGCTGTAGTTGCCGTTGGCAATATTCAACTGGCCCATGATATCGTTGAAGGTATCGCTGCCACTGGCCTGTGACATATAGGTCTGTGCTGCCTGCTTATCATCGTCCTTGAGTGCTATCAATGCCATGTTGGCATTTGCCTCAGGAGCCTTTGTGTCAACAGCCTTGGCCTTGGCCAGATATGCCTTTGCCGCAGCTTCGTCGCCGTCCTGCAGGGCAAGCTTTGCCAGATTGTTGTATGCGCGGTAGTCATTGGGATACAGACGGGTTGTTGTCTGGTACCACTGCTTGCGTGTAGCATCGTCCTCCACCAGTTCGTTAGCACCGTACAGGAGTTCGTCTACACTGAGCTTGGATGGATCGGCATTGTACTGATCCAGGATCTGGTCGTCGCTGCGGCCGATAACCTCGTAATTGACCATAAGGCGTGCACGGCGCAACTCGGGCATGATACCGCTGGCTATCTCGGTATATACGCTGCTCATATTGCGGATCTGCTGCTCGCGTTCCTCGGGATCCTGATACATGCTGAGCACACGGAGAATGAGGTCCTTGTCCTGAAGGTTGCTCTTGCTGACAAGTTCCTGGAAACCATCCCAGTCCTCGGCAGTATAACGGACGTTAACGTCACCGTTGACCTTGGCCTTCTTCATCTGCTGACGGACATAGTCGGCTGATACGTTCTGGCGACGCTCGGCTAACTTCTCGTTGATATTATATGCTCCGTCGGGGCTGGCATAGGCACTTACATCGATACCCTGCAGGGCACGTTCTTCCTGCATGTCGTTAATCTCCTTGAGTATCTTGACAAGGTCCTGAATGCTGACGCTGCTCAACTCACTGGTACGGAGGTTGGCCTGACCTATCAGGAACTTGATGTTTGCCTCGTGCTTCTGCTCAATAACGCGCTGGAAGGCATCCTGGGCCGTGCTGGCAGAGCCGATACAACGGCCGAGCAGTTCGCTGGTGGTAACAACGCCATAGCCTATCTTGACCTCGGGAACAGAAACCTTCTTCTTGCCGAGCTTTGCATCGAAACGGGCATACAGGTCGCTCTGCTCCATACCGTTCTCGTAGGCAAATGTGGTCTTCATAGTGTAAGTACCGCCCAGCTTATAGCTGATGCTGGTATTGTTGTCCTCGACCTTCTCTCCCTGGAATGTGGCAGACTGACCTGCAACTTCCTTGCCATTGTATTTCAAGACAGGGGTTACGGTAACTACGGCCTTTTTCTTCATATACTTGACGGGGAAGGTGCCGTTGATTGTTGCAGGAACCTCGCCTCCAACTGCTTCGAGAGGAGTTGGTGTTACCTTGAAATTGTCTGCTCCCAGATTACCAAGCTTGCTGCAGGATGACAGGGCTATAGCTGTCAATGCCATCACATAGAAATTAATCTTCTTCATATTTATGTTTTAATGTAATTATAGACTTATAGTATCGTACAACCTGTGCAGGGCTTAAGCTGCTTGAAGAAATCGTTGCCCTTGTCGTCTACCAGGATGAATGCTGGGAAATCCTCGACGTCTATCTTCCAAACTGCCTCCATACCCAGCTCCGGATACTCGACACATTCAATTGACTTGATAGAGCTCTGGCTGAGGACTGCTGCCACGCCGCCGATAGTACCCAGGTAGAAGCCTCCATGCTTCTTACATGCATCGGTTACGCACTGGGCACGGTTGCCCTTGGCTATCATGATGAGCGAACCGCCGTTGGCCTGGAACTCATCAACATAAGGATCCATACGTCCTGCTGTCGTGGGACCCATGGAACCACATGGATATCCTTCCGGAGTCTTGGCCGGACCGGCATACAGGATCGGGTAGTCCTTGAGATACTGTGGCATGCCCTGTCCTGCGTCGAGACGGGCCTTGATCTTTGCATGTGCAATATCACGGCCTACAATAATGGTTCCCTTGAGATTGACACGGGTAGAAACAGGGTACTTGCTCAATTCCCTGCGTACGGCGTCCATGCCCATGTTCAGATCTATCTCGATACCTTTGCCGCCTTCACCCGGGTTGCGCAATTCCTCGGGAATCAACTCTGTCGGGTTCTCGTCCATCTGCTCTATCCAGATACCGTCCTTGTTGATCTTTGCCTTGATATTGCGGTCTGCACTGCAACTGACGCCCATACCTACAGGCAGTGAGGCGCCATGACGCGGCAGACGGATTACGCGGATATCATGAGCCAGGTACTTGCCGCCAAACTGGGCTCCAAGTCCGATTTCGTATACTTTCTTGAGCAGCTTCTGCTCCAAATCCAGATCACGGAACGCGCGTCCTGTTTCATCGCCCGTAGTGGGGAGCGAGTCGTAGTACTTGATTGAGCCCAACTTGACAGTAAGCAGGTTCTTCTCTGCAGACGTGCCGCCGATAACCACACAGATGTGATATGGAGGGCATGCTGCCGTTCCAAAGTGCTTGATTTCCTCGATGAGCCAAGGCAACAGAGTGTTCTCGTTCTGGATAAGGGCCTTTGTCATCGGGTAGAAATATGTCTTGTTGGCACTACCGCCTCCCTTGGCAACACATACGAAGCGGTATTCGGCACCCTCGGTAGCCTCGATGTCAATCTGGGCCGGCAGGTTGCACTTGGTGTTTACCTCGTCGTACATGTTCAACGGTGCATTCTGGCTGTAACGCAGATTGTCCTCGGTGAATGTGTTGTAAACACCCTTGCTAAGAGCTTCTTCGTCATCGAAGCCTGTCCATACCTGCTGTCCTTTCTCGCCATGTATTATGGCTGTGCCTGTGTCCTGGCAGAAAGGCAGAATGCCCTTAGCTGCTGTTTCGGCATTGCGAAGGAACTGCAGGGCAACATACTTGTCGTTTTCAGAAGCCTCGGGATCGCGCAGGATCTTGGCAACCTGCTCGTTATGCTCACGACGCAGTTTGAACTCGACATCATGGAAACACTGCTGAGCCAGCAGCGTGAGTGCTTCCTTGGACACCTTGACAATTTCCTTGCCTTCAAACTCGGTTACTGTAACACCTTCCTTTGTCAGGAGGCGGTACTGGGTCTTGTCCTCTCCTATCTGGAACATAGGAGCATACTTGAATTCTACGTTTGCCATAGTATATATTTTATTGTTCTATATTATTCTCTTTTGGAGACGCAGCCTGTTGTTCCTTGAGTACAAAGCGCTTGTAGTAGCTGCAGGCCAGTGTCGTGAGCGGCAATGCTATAATCAGGCCTATAAGTCCCAGCAAACTGCCCCATACCGAGAGGCTAAGCAGTATTACGGCAGGTTTCAAGCCCATAACATGACCCAGTATCTTGGGTGTCAGGATGAGATCCTGAATGGCCTGTACTACACAGAACACAGCAAAGGCGCATGCCAGTATTACCCAGAAGCTCTCGCCTGTATCTGCTGCTTTGAGTGCTGCCAACAGTACCGTAGGAATAAAGCCTGCCAACTGGAGATAGGGAACCATGTTCATTGCACCAATCAACAAACCGAGCGCTATTGCCATAGGAAAATCAATGATTGTAAAGCCTAATGCAAACAGCACGCCTACGAGGAATGCTATAAGGCCCTGACCGCGGAAGTAGGCATTCATTTCGCGCTTGACATCGCCGACCAGATTCCTGACACCGTTACGGTATCCGGCAGGAACGAGATGGAACCAGCCGTTGGAGAGACGCTCGTAGTCCATCAATATGAAGAACATGTACAACATGACCATACATGCGTCGACAACGCCCATAAGCACCTTTCCTGTACCGCTCATGAAATCCCACAGCTTGGAGGCTATCATCTGGACTGCCGATATCACATCGTCTCTCTGTAGCAATTCGACAACCGTATCACTTGTAAGGTTATGGTTAATAAAGTCCTGGAGCTGCACGGGTATCTCGGCATTACTGAAATAGGAGACCGTAAATTCCTGCAAATCATCCGACACCTTATGATACTGCTCTATGATCTGGGGGATTGTAAGGTAACCGAATGCCGTGATTGCTACAAATATCAACAATAATGAAAGCAGGATGCTGAGCACACGCCAACGGATATAACATCTACGTTCCAGGAACGATACCAGGGGATACAGCAGATATGCTCCTATCCATGCCACGAAGAACGGCCACAGCACATTGCTGAGTGACCTGATAAGAAATACGGCACCAACAATAAGGGCTACAATCATGCCGCCACGCACAAAGCGGTCAAATGTTATTTTTTTCTCAAACATATAATCCTATTATTTACATCCTTGTTCTCTACTATTCCTCGTACTTCTCAAAAAGGAAATCGTTATATGGATATTTCTGTACATGCAGCTCCCTCACCTTATTGTACAGAACCTGACGCAATGTCTCGTAATTTGTCTTCTGGGTTGCTGAAATGAACAGGCACTGACCCGACAATCTTGTCATCCATGTCCTTATCAGGTCGTCCAGGCTTATGTTTTCCTTACCCATGGGTGTCAGGTCATCTGCATCCTTTTCGGTCCAACGGTATGCATCGACCTTGTTGAATATAATCATAGATGGTTTCTCGGCGCAGCCAAGGTCTGCAAGGGTCTTCTCGACCACCTGTATCTGGTCTTCGAAATCGGGATGGCTGATATCCACTACATGCAGCAGCAAATCAGCCTCACGTACCTCGTCCAATGTTGACTTGAACGAATCCACCAGATCATGGGGCAGTTTGCGGATGAAACCGACCGTATCACTTAACAGGAACGGCAGGTTGTCGACTATCACCTTGCGTACCGTGGTGTCAAGCGTGGCAAACAACTTGTTCTCGGCGAAAACGTCACTCTTGGCCATGAGGTTCATGAGGGTAGACTTGCCGACATTGGTATAGCCCACAAGTGCCACGCGTATCATACGGCCACGGTTGCTGCGCTGTGTTGTCTTCTGACGGTCAATGTCGCGAAGGCGTTCCTTGAGCAGGGACATACGGTTCAAGATAATCCGTCGGTCCATTTCCAACTGCGTCTCACCGGGACCGCGCAGACCTACAGCACCGCCACGCTGGCGTTCCAAGTGTGTCCACAACCTCTGCAAGCGCGGCAGCATGTAACGGTACTGGGCCAGTTCGACCTGAGTCTTGGCATTTGCCGTCTGGGCACGCATTGCGAAGATGTCCAGAATCAGGCTGGTGCGATCCAGTATCTTGACCTTAAGCTCTGCCTCGATGTTGCGCAACTGCTTGGCCGACAGCTCGTCGTCGAAGATTACCATGGAAACTGTGCGCTCAGCATCCTCTTCCTGCTCAATCCACTGACGTATCTCCTGCAGCTTGCCAATTCCCAGATATGTGACACTGCTGGGACCGTTCAGCTTCTGAGTAAAACGCTTCACGGTACGTGCTCCTGCCGTCTCGGCAAGAAACTCCAGCTCGTCCAGATACTCGGTGGTCTTTCGCTCGTTCTGCTGGGGAGTTACAATTCCCACAAGCACTGCTGTCTCTTCCTGTGCCCCGGTTACATCGGCAGAAACTACCTTGCCCATGCCATCCTCGAATGGCAGGCTGCTGCGCGATGCGTTGTAATATTTGCTTCTACTGGTCTTCAATTATCCTCCTTACTTAACCTGCATTACTAGATACCTTGATACACTCCAGAATTTCTGTGCGTTGGTAATCTGCAACTCGTACAAACCCTTTGCATCCTTCTCCAGTTTGTAACTGTCTGACGGATGGGTGGTAAGCAGCCTGACATTCTTGCTGTATGTCTTGACCAGCTTGGTCTGGCGGATATCTATCTTTGTAAAGTAGTCACGGTTGAAATCGCCCTGCTTCAGCACATCACCGCTTTTGAGTATACCCTGATCCTTGAGCTCAGTTTTAGTGCCATATACAAACCATGCAGTATTTATCTCCTTGTCCTGATCTGCCAACTGGCCTGCCTGCTTCTTGTTCTCTTCGGTCAGATTGCTTACATTCTCATTAAGATTACTTATTTCTGCACCCTGGGCTTCAATCTGCGCATCCTTCTCGGCAATCTGTGCCTGCAGCTCCTGTATCCTGGCATCCTGATCTGCTACCTGCTGGCGCAGGGATTCTATCATACGCTTCAACTGGGTTACGTTGAACTGGCTGGAATTTAATTTCTCCTTCAGATGGGCTATCATCTCGCGATTGGTATCCATGGCCTTCTGGATAAATTCCATGTTATCACGAATCACCTCACGGCTACTGGCACTCTCGCGGTTCCCGTCAGCCACGACAATACGGCCCTCGGCCTCGCTGATACGACGGATACCCTCCTGGACCTCGGTCATAGTACCAATGATGTCATTCAGCTCATTGTCCTTGTTATCAATAATAGCCTGCAACGAATCACGCTGTTGCTTCAACTCACGGTCAGTTTCCTCTCTACTGATGCCACATGATGCCATCATGGCAGCACTGGCGACAAAAATCAAAAACTTTTTCATAATATATGTGTTTTATTCCATATTCATCATCTTACGCTGATACTTGCTGAGCGGTTTTTCCGCTACCTTGTCCCCGTTTTCAGCATTATCCTGTTCCAAAAGTACAGGATTCCCGCATTCCGATGCTCCGGAAAGAATAAGGACAAATTCACCCTTGGGCTCCGTCTCGCTGAAATGTTTCAACACCTGAGCCACAGTGCCACGCACGCACTCCTCGTGCACCTTGCTGATTTCACGGCACACGGCACATTGCCTGTCAGCACCGAAAACCTGCTGAAACTGCTCCATAGTCTTCACCATCCGGTGCGGACTTTCGTAGAAAATCATCGTACGTTCCTCGTGTGTCAGTGACTGCAATCTGGACATCCTTCCTTTTTTCTGTGGCAGGAAACCCTCGAAACAGAACCTGTCACACGGCAAGCCGCTCGTAACCAAGGCAGGAACAAAAGCAGTAGGTCCAGGCAAAGTTATCACCTCTACACCGGCATGTGCTGCCTCTCTTACGACAAGGAAACCGGGATCGCTGATACCGGGTGTCCCCGCATCGCTGACAAGTGCTATAACCTCGCCTGCCTCCAGCCTGCGCACAATCTGCATGACAGTCTGATGTTCGTTGAACTTGTGGTAGGAAAGCATCGGCTTCCTGATATTAAAGTGATGTAGCAAGATGCCACTGGTGCGTGTATCTTCGGCCAAGACCAGATCGCACTCACTGAGCACTCGCAATGCCCTTGCGGTAATATCCTCCAGATTTCCTACCGGAGTAGGCACTATGTACAAGACTCCCATATCGTGCGCAAAGATAACAATATTATCATAAAACCATGCTCGGCAGAACACTATTTTTAATAATAGCGGAATAAATTTCAAAATCTTTAGATTTTAATTTCTCTTCTTTAAACCAAAAAACATACCTTTGCCACCATGAAAGATGTATCCAGTGCCAATGGTGAAATGATGCGACGCGGTCGTATCGAAGTTGTTTGCGGATCCATGTTCTCGGGTAAGACCGAGGAACTTATCCGCCGTATGAAGCGTGCAAAGTTTGCAAAGCAGAATGTCGAGATATTCAAGCCCGCTATCGATGTACGCTATTCGGAAGAAGATGTCGTTTCCCACGAGGGCAACGCTATATCCTCGACCCCTATCGACTCCAGTGCCAGTATTTTGCTTATGAGTGCAGGAGTGGATGTCGTGGGCATCGACGAAGCACAGTTCTTTGACGAACACATCGTAGAGGTCTGCAACCAACTTGCCAATCAGGGCACACGTGTCATAATCGCAGGTCTGGACCTGGATTTCAAGGGACAGCCCTTCGGTCCCATGCCTGCATTACTGGCCATTGCCGACGAAGTCACCAAGGTACATGCCATATGCGTCCGCTGCGGCTCACTTGCCTACGTTTCCCATCGTCTGGTTAGCAACGACAAGCAAGTCCTGCTTGGTGAAACTCAAGAATACGAACCCTTGTGCCGCGAATGCTACAAACAGGCTACAGCCGGTAAAGAATAGGCATTACCTTCTAAAATTTTGCCCTTTCCCTTGGTAATTCGCACACTTATTCGTAATTTTGCACACGATAAGGCTGCCCAGATGGTGGAATTGGTAGACACGAGGGACTTAAAATCCCTTGACCATTGCGGTCGTACGGGTTCGAGTCCCGTTCCGGGCACTTATGTAAAGGGGATATCATTATGGCCTTGCTCTCATTTCTTACTTTTTTCTGGGTTGTAGGAATTACTGAGCCAAAAGAGGATGTTGATGATATCCATATGTCTTACGAATCTGTTTCCTGGGAAGATTTCGTGCAGAGTCTCAGCTATGATGCAGAGACAACTACCAATGAGTCGTGGCAGGACTATCTGCTGGGACTGGAACAACTGCATACCAACCCCTTGGACATAAATACTGCAACTCCCGAGGAAATGGCACAGATTCCATTTCTCACAGCCGGTCAGATTGAAGATATTCAGGCATACGTCCACCTGGACGGCCCAATGAAAACACTGGGAGAATTGGCACTGATTCCCTCGATAGACACAGAAACAAGAAGAATCCTGCCATTGTTCTTTTATATTTCCGACAAGCGTGGCAAGGTAAAGCAGACTACCGGTTTCAAGTCCCTATTTACAGACCACAGGCATACAATAGATACACGCCTGGACATTCCGCTATACCGCAGGAAGGGATTTCAAACGGGATATTACAAGGGTGACCCCATATACAACAGGACAAGATACAACATGTCATCACGGCACGTCATGGCCGGTGCACACGTGGAAAAAGATGCCGGTGAGAAGTGGTATGACAGCTATGGTGCATACCTCATGCTGAAAGATCTGGGAATAGTACGCAATGTCATTATCGGCGACTATCGGGCAGGATGGGGCGAAGGACTGGTCATGGGTGCACGGTCGCTCTCCAGCAAAAGCGGTATGATGAATCCTGTCACACAAGGTATACGTCCCATGACCGGCACCGGAGAAACGGGATATATGCGCGGCGCTGCCATAACCCTCGGCTCTGACATGCAGTATCCCGCAAAGGGGAATCGCATTACTTGGCAGACAACATTGTATGCCTCATACAACCTGCTGGATGCAACCCTCAATGATGACGGAACGGCAAAAACCTTTGTTACAACCGGCTACCACCGTTCGGAAAGTGAGATCCTCAAGAAGAATAATACCTCGGCAACAGTTGTCGGTGCCCATGCACAGCTGGGGTGCCGTCATTTCACCTTTGGCGCAACAGGATACTGGCAGCATTTCAGCCGTAAACTCTCGCCAGGGAACGAAAGATACCGCCAATGGTATCCGAGGGGTAACGATTTCGGGAATATAGGATTATCTGCCGCGTATAGTCGCTACAGATGGACGGCATCAGGCGAGGTGGCATACAACATATCCTCCGAAAGCCAAGGCGGAATAGCAGCATTGGGCAAAGTAATATATCTGGCAACACGTAACTGGAAACTGGGCTTGGCAGGAAGATATTACAGCCACAAATACTATTCATTCTATTCCAGTGCTATCTCGGAAGGCAGCGATACTCGGAATGAGACAGGAGTCATGCTGCGCGTAGAGGCGACACCATGGCGGAACTGGACGTTGACCAGCTATCTTGATTTCTTTTCAGACTATTGGCCACGATATCAGATGACACACAGCAGCAACGGACAGGATTTCATGATAGAGGCCCGCTGGCAAACCGGGGACAAAGCTTCTGCCAAGCACGGACTGTCCCTGCGCTATAACATGAAGCGCAAGGAAAGCAGTGACGTCATGATACCGCACCACCGTGTCAGGATACAATGGACTGTAGAGCCGGGCGACAGATGCAAACTGCAGACGACAGGCAACCTGCACATCGCGTCGAACACGGGAGAAACAGGAAAGGTAGGATTTTCAATAAGCGAAAATATAAAGGCCGTCCTGCTGAGAAACAAGACCATGATGCTGACGGTAATGGGAGCATATTTCGACACCCCAAATTATCTGACCCGGGTATACGTATATGAACCTGCCCTGTGGAACAGCATTTCGGGAACAACATATTTCGGGCAGGGTATCCGCACAGTCGCCGGATTAAGATACACACACCATCGCGGACATTGGATGATCGAGGGGCGCTACAGCCTGACAAAGATGTTTGACCGCGATTACATAGCCTCGGGCGAGGACATGATTCCTGGAAACTTCAAGAATGACATCTCTCTTCAAGTCAGATTCACCATATAACAGAACACATAATAAAATATCTTCCGATGAAATCATACAGTTTTAGGTATCTCATTGCTGTTTTCCTGTGCACCTGCTGCGGATGCATATATGGTCAGGACAATGCCTTGCAGGAATATGCTCAAAGGTTGCAGGCATTTGGCAAGACTTTGCCGCAGGAACATGTATACGTACATATGGACAACAACTGCTATTACCTGGGAGATACCATATATTACAAAGCCTACATCAGACGCAGTGATACCGGGATGCCAAGCAACATCAGCGGTGTGCTGTATGCCGAGTTGCTAAACCACGACGGCTATCTGGTGCAGCGACAGATGCTTGAGGTCAAGGATGGCGAGGCCATTGGAAGCATAGCACTGCATGACACACTGTACAGCGGTTATTACGAACTGCGTGCATATACCCGCTGGCAGTTAAACTGGGGCGTAAGGGAGCATAGACACAGCCGCTTTGCCGAGAAATATTTCTTCAACAAGAAGATGGCACGTGACTATTACCGCGATTATGATAAACTCTACAGCCGCGTCTTTCCCGTATACGACAAACCGCAAACACCCGGAGAGTATTTCCCCGACATGACACTGAGACCATTATCGCGTCATTTCCGCGATAACGATAACGAAAATACGGTAAAGATATCCTTCTACCCCGAAGGCGGTGGCCTGGTAGCAGGAACTCAGCAACGCGTAGCATGGGAAGCCCGTAACGGCAAGGGACAGTACGTGGATGGCGTGATGACAGTTCAGGGACGTGAATATCAGACGCTGAACCGCGGCCGCGGAGTCATGGAGGTGGATGTACCGGAAAGCGGACACATACAGGCCACTTTCCAACCCAATGATGATGCCTGCATACCTGTTACACAGAACCTGCCCAAGATACACAAGACCGGTGCACGGTTGCGCGTGGATGTATCGGATGACAGTTTCGTCATCAACATCCATGCCGTGGACAGTGCTGCCCAGGAGAGGCTCGGTATCACAATAATGAAGGACGGTGTTCTGAAACTGTTTGCAACGAACGAGAAGAACACCCTGAACTATTCACCGGCAGAGAGTGGCAGCGGCGTCTATCAGGTAACAGTATTCAACCGGCAGGGACGTGTTTATGCAGACCGGCTGGTTTTCTATCGTGCTCCGGAGCTGCAAGCACAAAACATCATTATCACAGGCATACCCGAAGAATCGATGAAACCATACGAAATGGCAGATATACAGCTTCAGGGAGCACCCGATGCACACCTGAGCGTATCTGTACGGGATGCAGCCTGCAGCGAATATATCTACGACAACGCCAGCATCATGGCAGAGATGCTTCTTAGCAGCGAGGTACGTGGATTCATACCAGATCCTGACTGGTTCTTTGAGAAGGACGACGAGGAACACCGTGTTGCACTGGACCTGCTTATGATGACGCAAGGATGGCGAAGGTACGTATGGCGCGAAATGGCAGTCGCCAAGACATGGGAACTGCTACATCGTCCCGAATCTAGATACCAGATTGTCAATGGCGGTGTTTACAACTACGAGCTAATAGAAAATCTGTCTGCATTTACAAAAGACGGAGCACAGATGTCCGAAAGCTCAGGTGGAGAAACCTATACAAACAATGACCCCACACAGGAGTCTGATATTCTGGACGAGACGAATGCCAATAACCGTCAATACACCGACATGAGCGCTGAAATAGCAGAAAACGCAAACATCAGCAGCGACCGTTTCCGCAAAAAGGAAAGCAGTGTCAAGCCCTCTGTCGTGGTACATGCAGAATGGAGCCAGCCAGGTACAGAAAGCGTATTGGGCGAAATGCCTGTAGAAGACGGCGGACTTTTTACAATCAAGATGCCACGATATTTCGATAAGCACTATTTCTTCCTCGCTGCCAGCGACACACTGAAGTGGAGCAAGAAAGACAAAGACAGGGGCATTGCACATACATGGATCCAGAATGGTCTGGATATAAAGGATGACAAGGAGATGGTATATCCCGAGTTCTATGTAAAGGTCAACCAGATATACCCGCGATTCGTCAAGCCATACGACTATTACCAGAAGACACTGGCTCCTGCACCCAAAAACACCCAGCAATACAAAAACCAGGAACTGGGCATACGTACTTTGAACGAAGTAACGATAGACAGCCGTCGCAAGGGGCGTATGGAATTCATTGCCGGCAAGCCGGCCTTTGTACTAGATGCATACGAAGCATTCAACGCCACGGTGGATGCAGGTTTGTGTCCCGGCTATTTCCAGGGTAGTGACAAATTTATCACGGACGTCACAAGGGCCTACATCGGGGATATGGGAATGGACCAGAACTATCCTGTCGAAGTGCGATACGACGGCAAGGCCGTAAGTGCACGCAGCAACATGGAGCAGAGGAAGCAGAGCACTGCCTCACGTAATTTCGGCATGACACAGATACCAGAGGAATCGTTTAACATCAGCACCTATACGCTGGACAAATACAGGCTTCTGAGCAACCTCAGCGATGTGTACATCTATACCGACTATGCTCCCAGGCGCGAGGGTGATGCCAATTTCGAGGGCAGCAACCAGCCTATTGTACGTGTTGACCTGAAACTGATGCCTGACGACAGCGTACGCAGCTACCAGGTTAACAGGCGCTGGATTATGGACGGTTTCAGTATTCCGGACGAGTTCTACAACCCGGATTACAGTACCACCCCGCTGCCCAAGCAGGATTTACGACGCACACTGTACTGGAACCCCAATGTAGTGCTTGACAGCAACGGACACGCCACGGTTCGCATTGCTAACAACTCCACCCCGTCAATACTGCAGATTGACGTGGAAGGATGGACAGGCGACGGTACCCTGCAACATGCCGTAAAATGAAAAGTTAATGGCAAATAACGAGAAATCACACATAGTGTGATGGTATATTAAAAATATTTGCCTATATTTGTCCTATCCTGACAACTATTAAACAACAATAATACTATGGAACAGAACGAATTGAAGAAAATTGTCGGGCATTTCGCTATCCGCGGCACAGTAAGCGAAATCAAGCCCCTTGGTGCAGGTCTTATCAATGACACACTGAAGGTTAAGACTGCTGAGGCAGACCAGCCTGACTATGTACTGCAGCGTGTGAACACAAACGTGTTCCCCGATGTAGAGATGGTTATGCGCAACATCTATGCCACCACCTCACACATCCGTAAAAAACTGGAAGCTGCCGGCGAGGGCGACATCGACCGCAAGGTGCTTACCTTCATGCCTAACAAGGACGACAAAACCAAGCTGTATGCTGTCGTTGACGGACAATACTGGCGCATGATGATATTCATCGACAATGCCATCACCAAGCAGGCAGTCAACCCCGAATCAAGCCGTGCCGCCGGTAAGGCATTCGGTAATTTCCAGGCAATGCTTGCCGACATTCCCGTAGAACTGGGCGAGACAATCAAGGACTTCCACAACATGGAGTTCCGCCTGCAGCAGTTGCGCGAGGTTATTGCCGCAGACCCTGCAGGCCGTGTAAACGAGCCGGAGGTTCAGGCTATGCTCAAGGAGATTGATGCCCGTGCAGACTACATGTGCAAAGCCGAGCGTATGGGCCGCGAGGGCATCCTGCCAAAGCGCGTCTGCCACTGCGACACAAAGGTGAACAACATGATGTTCGACCAGAACGACAACGTACTGTGCGTTATCGACCTGGATACAGTGATGCCTAACTTCATCTTCAGCGACTACGGTGATTTCCTGCGCACAGCAGCAAACAAGGTTGCCGAGGACGATCCCAACATGGAAGCAGTCGAGTTCAACATCGACATCTTCAAGGCATTTACCGAGGGCTACCTCAGCAGCGCAAGTAGCTTCCTGACCCGTGTCGAGATCGAGAACCTGCCATACGCCGTCAAGCTCTTCCCGTACATGCAGTGCGTACGCTTCCTGTGGGACTACCTCTCAGGCGACAAGTACTGGAAGTGCCAGTATCCAACACACAATTTCGTCCGCGCCAACAACCAATTGCACCTGTTACTCTCCATCGAGAAACACGAGGCTGAGATGGAGCAGTTCATCGCCGACTGCCTGAAATAGAAAATGGAACAAAACTATACATTTCTCAGCATGGTCAGGAAGTACGTCTCCAGCAGCGTACTTCTTGTTCTTGCTACCATAGCGGCACTGCTTGTTGCCAACCTGCCTTCAACCAAGGACTGGTATCAAACCGTATGGCTGAAAGAGGTTAGTCTCAGCATCGGTAGCATCAGCCTCTTCACCCACCATGGCGAGGCAATGAACCTGTTGCAGTTTATCAACGACTTCCTGATGGCCATATTCTTCCTGAGCGTTGGTCTTGAGCTGAAGCGAGAAATCTTCTGCGGAGGCGAATTGTCCAGCGTCAAAAAAGCCATGCTTCCCGTCATAGGAGCATGCGGAGGAATGCTTATGCCGATAATAGTGTTCTTTATCGCACTGCATATAACCGTCAGTGACTCCGGTATGTTGGATTTGATGAGCAGGGGCCTGCCCATTCCTATGGCCACAGATATCGCCTTCAGCCTTGGTGTACTCAGCATGTTTTCCAAGCGCGTACCCCTGGGGCTCAAGGTTTTCCTCGCAGCATTGGCCGTTGCCGATGACCTGGGTGGTATAATCGTCATCGCTGTCAAGTACACAGATTACATCAGCTTCCCGCACCTGCTCGGAGCATTCGGCTGTGCCGCGCTCTGCCTGCTTACAGGACGCTTCTGGAAATCTGCCACCAAAATGGTATATTTCACCATAGGCATCGCAATGTGGTGGCTGGTACTCAACAGCGGTATCCATGCAACCATCGCAGGAGTGATACTGGCATTCTGCGTACCCGCAAAGCTCAACAACGGCACCTCGTTCTATATCGAGCGCATACGCCGTCATGTGGACAAGTTCCCACACCTTGAAGTTACGGCCAAGGACAAAAAAACACCAACCCTGCTAAGCGAGGACGACATTCAGGATTTACGTGCCATCGAGACAGCCAGTGACCACCTGATATCCACGTTGCAGGATATGGAAGATGTTCTGCGCAACCCCATCAATTACTTCATCATTCCCCTGTTCGCGTTTGCCAATGCAGGTGTATGCTTTGACGGCATGAGCATAACGAATCTTTTCGAGGGAGTCGGATTAGGCGTATTTACAGGCCTGCTGATAGGCAAGTTCACAGGTGTGTTCAGTGCAAGCTGGATAAGCATCAAACTCAAACTGGTCAAGATGCCCGAAAATACGACATGGGGAGCACTGGCAGGCGTTGCTGCACTATGCGGCATCGGGTTCACCGTCAGCATGTTCATGTCAGCACTATCCTATCCCATTACACTTGCAGGACAGGACACAGACATCATGCAAAGCTTGCTGAATGATGCAAAACTGGGCATCCTGTGCGGCACAGTAGCAAGTGCCTTGGTCGGTTCGCTGATATTGAACAAGACACTGCCAAAAGCAAACGCATAGCTGGTGCCTATTCCTGAGACGAGGACAATGAAAAACCTCATCCTGTCCGTTGCCCTGTTCTGCTGTGCACTTACAATCCATGCAGAAATCAGGATTGCCGTCATCAGCGACTGCCACATCGTAGCAGGCGAACAAGTCAGCCTTCTCGGTAAAGCCGGCGGCAAGATGGATGCACAGAGCCTGGAGCTGCTGCATGCAGCACTCGACAGCATCAAGGCAGACAAGCCCGACCTGCTCCTTATCAGCGGCGACCTCACATACAACGGCGAGAAATCAGGACATCATACAATGAGTGACCTGCTGCACAGCATCAGTGCAGCAGGCACTTGTGTTTTGGCTGTTCCAGGAAACCACGATATCCTCAATCCCCATCACCTGGGTGACGAAGAAACCACCGCCTACGACTTCCGCGCAATATATGCCGATTTCATGGGCAATATCCGGCACGAAGGCTCGCTCTCATGGGCACAGCGCATAGGCAGAGACCTGGCCATAATAGGCCTGGATGCCAACATCTACGGAACAGGCAAATATGTCAGCGACGGATGCATCACACGCTCCCATCTGGAATGGCTCGCACATACGGCACATACCCTGCGCAGCGAAGGACGCATGATTATCGCCCTCGTACACCAGCAACTGCTGGAACATGTCAACAACCAGGCATCCCTGCTGCCCAATACCCTGTATAATATCTCATATCAGCATACAGGCAACGATGACCGCCCTGTAACAGCTGCAGAAGCCCGACAGGCATTTGCCGATGCAGGAATACATCATATAATAAGCGGACACGGACACGTTCACGACATAGCCGGTGCCGATTTCACCGTCAATGGCAAGCCTACACGCATCTGGGACATCAGTACCGGCGGATTGAGCACCTATCCCTCCTATTTCCGTATGCTGAATGTTGACCCCAAGAGCCAGAAGGTCAGCATCACCAGCAAGACCGTAAACCTGCACACCGACTATTCCGCCAACCTGCTCAAGTCACAGGCACAGTCGATGGTGAAATCCCGTCTTACCAGCCTACTGGGCAAAACATTTGCAACAATAGCATACTTTATCATCGGCGAAGATCTCTGCCAGGCACTTATCGCCTATGCACAGGGAGACGAACCGCACCACAATGGTGCCGACATATACAACCGCATCAAGCAGAATACCGATGCCGTGCAGACAGAACTCAAGGACAAACTGCTTAATACCCTGCACAGCATGATGCTTGATTACAACGGCACAGACACCACAGACGTCACGCCGGATATAACAGTCACACTACAGCCGTAAATAAGTTCGCAGAACATTGGATACAGAAATAGCCGGAGACATATGCCTCCGGCTATTTTCTTTCCATTCGCCTGATGCGTCCTGTTATACCAGGAAGGTAGCAACAAGGGCAAGAATAGCATAGAACTCGGGCAGAGCTGCATAGATCATGGTGTTTGTAGTAACGTCATGACCCTGAGCCAGTCCCTGGATACCTGCTGCACAAACCTTTCCCTGACGGATAGCAGAGAACAGGCACACAAGACCTACACCCAAACCTACACCGAACATCAGAGCACCGTTGCTGGCAGCCAGAGAAGAGTGCAGGAACAATGCCAGGAAGCCATACAGACCCTGAGTAGCAGGCAGAGCACACAGAATCATGTAGCTCGAAGACTTGCTCGGATCCTTCTTCAGAGCACCCTCAGCAGCATTACCGGCGATTGTAGTACCATAACAGCTCCCTATTCCAGAGAGCGCGAGCATCAGGCCAAGGCCCAGATAGCCCAAAATTACATTAATGTCCATAATTGTTTTGTTATTATTGATTATTACTTTTTGTTTCAGTTATTCTTGAACGGTTCGTATGCAGTACCCTTGCCCTCGTATCCCGCATTCTTGAAATACTCCACGAAGTTAAGACGCAGAGGATGTACAAAGGCAGATATACCCGACAGCAGCAAGTTCAGCAGATGTCCTACGGCATATATAACCATAGCCAATACTATACCCCCTGCAAAACTCCCGGCACACATATTACCTATGCTGTTGAAAGCAGAGCCCAATACGCCGCCAGCCAGACACAAGGCATACAGACGGACATAGCTGAGCACGTCGCCCAACAGTCCGCTCGCCATATTATATGTATCATACAGACCTGCCAACGGGTTTATAATCAGGCCCTGGATAAACTTGTTCCTAAGCCGCTGCACATTGTTCAGGAAATAGATACATATTGCAGCAACAGCACCTATGCCGATCAGCACAAACTTTGTAGCCTCCTGGCTCAGAGTACCCACTGCCCACAGCGTACCCGTTATGATACCGCCTATCATCAGCAAAGTCCAGCCCCACTGACCCAGATTGTTCACAAAGCCCTCCTTCTTACTGAAGAGCAAAGCCTTTACAATCATAGCGATGCACAAGTGCAGGACACCGATTATTATCGCAGCAACCATCTGGAACGAATACGTAGTACCCGGGAAATTGCCCTGAACGAAATGGTAGTAATCCCTTACCCCCTGCGGCACAGCAACAAACGACCATTCGGCCACATTCGTACCGAACACCGTACCCAAGGCAAGACCAACCATCGTCGTAGCAACGCCCAAAGCCACCAGCATATCGCCGCAACCGTGCAGCATCTCGCCCAGTATAGGAGTCTTCTTCGCCTTGCCCGCCATTTCCAGCAAACCATAGATAATCATTATTACACCATAAGCCGCATCACCCATACATATTGCAAAGAACAAGGTGAAGAACGGCGCAACTATAGGCGTAGGATCCCACTCGTTGTAACAAGGATAGCCATACATCTTCGTCAACCGCTCGAACATACGGTTGAAACGGTTGTTGCAGAACTGCGTCGGAACCGTATCCGTATCCACAGGATCACGCATCTCGTAATACGTATCCGCCCTCTTCAGGAAATCCTCCACTGCCCCGCACTGCGTAACTGGGAACCATCCCTCCAGAACCATAACCGTCTCACCCGCTGCACGCAACGTGTCCAGATTAGCCTCCTCACGGGCAATAGCATTCATCAGCTCCAACTCGTAAGCCTTTATGCTCCCGATACGGTTGCCCGCAATCTCCATACGCTCCGCAATCAGCTGACGCTGCTCCTCCTCCAGAGCAACCACCTGTGCACGCACCTCGCTGTACAAACCGTCAGGCAAGTTCAGCGGCAACGCAGCAATACCCTCAGGCTCCTTACCGTCCAGCGAGAAAGTGATGAAATAGACAAACTTCTTGTCCCTGCTCACCTCCAACGCGCTGTAATCAGCCAGTTCCCTGTCAAAGTAAGCACAGCTCACCTTGTAGTAATACTCCTGGAGACCCGCCTGATGCATACGCTCCATCTGCTCCCTGTCGATATCACCCCACGGAGCCAGCAACATCTCATCACGACGCGCCTTGTCCAGAGTATTCTCCACAATACGCAGACGCTCCGCAATAGCCCTTACACGGCCCACCAGATCAGCATCAGCCGCAGCAGGAACGATATCCTCGTCAAACAGGCCCGTCAGCTTCATCAGCTCCGCCTTCACATCCCGCACGAGCTGCAGTTTCTCCCTCAGTTCGCGCAAAGAATCAGGCTCAGCCTTTGACTGATCAGCCGAAGGCTGTATATGCAGCACACCCAGCTTCTGCAGCTCCACCAGAAAACGGTCATATTCCCTGTGATAAACCAGGAACGTCAGCTTCTTCATCTTCTGTATCATACCGCTTCCTCCTGCTCTTTATTAGCACGCTTCTGCTGCAGAGACTTCAGGATTTTCTGACTCGACTTAGACAGATTCTCCTCATCCTCCATAAAACGCTTAATCTTACGCACCGCCTCCTGGAAACCAGGAATCTGAACCTTCTCGAACAGATTCACCTTCTGCGTCGTCTTCTTACGCGCATGATCCAGCAAATTCAGCTTGGCAAGAGCAAATTCATGCTCAACAGCCGTTTTGGCAAGACCCTGCAAGAGACGTATTCCGTCAAAATACCATTTCGGCGCCGAGAACAAGCCGAAAGGACGAACCCTCAGGCTTATATTCGACAGCACCGGAACACGCACACCCGCAACCTTCTTTACCTCAATCCGGACATCCTCGAGCTCCACCAGCGATGCATCAAACTCGCCCCACAGCGCATACATGCTCTCGTAGCCGTTAATCTGCTCCTGCAGCTTACGCTCCAGAGCCTCGGCATCCTCCTTGCATCTCTTCACCTCCAGACGCAGCGCAGTCTCCTTGCTCTTGATAATAGGCAAGGTCCTCTGTCGCATCTTCAGGCTCTTCTCCAGCGCTTGTAAAGACGTCTTGTTATATTGAAACTTGATAGCCATTTATTCTTTCCAATAAATGTCGGTAAACTCCTTCTTGATATTAACCTCCTCCAGCTTGAAGTACTTGCGCAACAATTCCCATGTCACGTCCAACATCTCCTCCGTATTCAGGTTCACGTCAATCGCCAGCAACCTTCTCGAATAATCCTTCGCAAAGTCCAGACAGCGATTGTCATAATCCGTCAGGTCGAAACCGTTCTCCAGCTTCGTCTTCGCATTAGCCGCATCCGCATACAGACGAATAGCAGCATTCATCACCTGCGAATGATCCTTACGCGTCTTCTTACCAGCCACCAGCTGCTTCAGACGCGACAGCGAACGGAACGGATCCACGATCACCTTGCCCACATCACTGTCACGGCGCAGATACAGCTGACCCTCCGTAATATAACCCGTATTATCAGGCACCGCATGAGTGATGTCACCACCCGACAACGTCGTTACCGCAATAATGGTGATCGAACCGCCGCCCACACTCTCAGGGAACTGGACAGCCTTCTCATAGATCTTCGCCAAGTCACTGTACAGCGAACCAGGCATGGAATCCTTCGAAGGAATCTGATCCATACGGTTACTTACGATTGACAGCGAGTCCGCATAAGACGTCATATCCGTCAGCAGAACCAGCACCGTCTCGTGCTTCTCCACCGCAAAATACTCAGCCGCAGCCAGAGCCATATCCGGTATCAGCAGACGCTCCACAGCAGGATCCTCAGTCGTATTTATGAACGATATGATACGATCCAGGGCACCCGCACCGGCAAACGTGTTGCGGAAGAAATAATAGTCATCATTAGTCATACCCATACCGCCCAGGATGATCTTGTCACACTTGGCACGCATAGCCACCATAGCCATCACCTCGTTGAACGGCTGGTCAGGATCAGCAAAGAACGGAATCTTCTGACCCGACACCAGGGTATTGTTCATATCAATACCCGCAATACCAGTCGCAATCAGTTCCGACGGCTGCTTACGGCGCACAGGGTTCACCGAAGGACCGCCGATAGGAATCTCCTTACCCTCAATCTCAGGCCCGCCGTCAATAGGCTGACCGTAAGCATTGAAGAAACGCCCCGCCAGCTGCTCGCTCACCTTCAGCGATGGAGACTTGCCCAGAAACGTAACCTCGGCGTTGGTCGGGATACCACCAGTACCCTCGAAAACCTGCAGAGTCACATCCTCCCCTGCAATCTTTACCACCTGAGCCAGGCGGCCGTTAATCATAGCCAGTTCCTCGTTACCTACACCCTTCGCCTTCAGCGAGCACGTAGCCTTCGTAATCTGGCTTATCTGCGTATATACTTTCTGAAATGCTGTTGCCATACCTTATTTATATTATAACATTGCCTCCACCTGCTTCATAAAGTCATAGTACTGCTCGCTCTTGTACTCCGAGTAGTTCATCTGCTTGCACAGGTTAATCAACTTCTTGAAATAATCCACCACATCCAGGAACGTATCAAACTCGTAGTCATCCTTGTCACAGATCCTCGTCACCAGATCCAATATCGCCTGCTGACGCTCCAGCGGAGTCACCGCATCCACCTCGTCAAACGCATCCTGCTGCAGGATGATAAAGTCAATAACCTCAGACTTCCAGAATGTAACATGATAATCCACAGGCACACCGTCATCACCCAGGATGTTGATCTGCTCGGCAATCTCCTTACCACGCTGCATCCTCGTCTTCAAGGCCATCACCTTCGGAATCCAATCCTCGCTGATATGACCGTTTATATACTCGGCAAACTCAGGATACTCCAGATACTTCGAGTACGAATCAATAGGATTCACAGCAGGATAACGCTTCTTGTCAGCACGATCCTGCTCCAAGGCATAGAAACAACGCGCCACCTTCTTCGTGTTCTCCGTCACAGGCTCCTTCAGGTTACCACCCGCAGGCGACACAGTACCCAGGAACGTAACAGAACCAACCTCGCCATTCTTCAGATACACATATCCCGCACGGCCATAGAAGTTAGCCACCAGGGCACCCAAGTCCATCGGGAACGCATCAGGTCCGGGCAGCTCCTCCATACGGTTACTCATCTCACGCAAAGCCTGAGCCCAACGCGATGTCGAGTCAGCCATCAGCAGCACACGCAAGCCCTGCGAACGATAATACTCAGCCATTGTCATAGCCGTATATACCGAAGCCTCACGAGCCGCAACAGGCATGTTAGACGTATTGGCAATAATAATAGTACGCTCCATCAGCTTGCGACCCGTATGAGGATCCACCAGCTCGGGAAACTCCGAGAAAATCTCCACAACCTCGTTCGCACGCTCACCACAGGCAGCAATAATCACGATATCAGCCTCGGCCTGCTTGCTTATAGCATGCTGCAGCACCGTCTTACCCGTACCGAAAGGACCGGGGATAAAACCAGTACCACCCTCGACAATAGGATTAAACGTATCAATAGTACGCACACCAGTCTCCAGCAACTTGAACGGACGCGGCTTCTCCCTGTAGTTCGTCATAGCAAACTTCACAGGCCAGTGCTGAACCATATCAACCTTCAGCTCCTTGCCATCCTCCGTCTCCAGCACAGCAATCACATCATGAATCCTGTACTTTCCCGCAGCCACGATACTCTTCACCGTAGCAACTCCCTCCATCTGGAACGGAACCATAATCTTCAGCGGCTGGTGGTTCTCCTCCACCCTGCCCAGCCAGTCGCTTGACTCAACTTTGTCACCAACTTTCACTATAGGCTCAAAATCCCATTCGCGATCAGCATCCAACGGCTCCGTATACTGGCCACGCTTCAGGAAAACACCCTCCATCTTGTCCAGGTCATTCTGAAGACCGTCATAGTTCTTACTCAGCATACCAGGGCCAAGCTGAATCTCCAGCTGGTGTCCCGTAAACTCGGCAGGAGCACCCACCTTCAGACCGCGAGTACTCTCGAACACCTGCACATAGACATCCTTGCCCACCACCTTGATGACCTCCGCCATCAGACGGTCGCCGCCAGTTGTAATGTAGCATATCTCTCCCTGAAGCACAGGCCCATCCACACGGACCGTCACCATGTTCGATACTACGCCACTAACAATTCCGTTTGTCATAGTTATTTTAATTCTTAATTCACAATTCTTAATTCACAATTCTTAATTAAGCCGTTCCCATTCATTTTTGAGCCGTTTCCGGAACGAAGGTCGATTTTACAATACTCATCAACAACTTAATCAATTCCCTGCAGTCAGCCAAAAGGCTATCTCCCTGCTCGTCACTTATATATTCAGTTTCTATCAATAATTCAATCCAATATTCACTTTCGCTCGCTTCTTTCAGAGCCACATTCATCTTCGAACCAAAATCCGGACGCGTCTGTCCACGCAAAGCCTCTTTGATATTAGCCCCTATGCTCGTACCGCTCCGCAACAATTGTTTCGATAATACATATTCATTCTTGTTTTCACAGAGATATTTCCTCAGCCTAATGCACCTCACGGCAAACGCTTTACTCTTTACCGCTACAGCATTATCCTCTATCTCCCTCATTTTATTTTATTTTATTTTCTTCAATTATGAATTATGCATTATGAATTCATCAGGCACCTTGCACTCGCTGCGCAAGTTCTCTATAATCCCCGTAAACGCCTCGCGTCCCTTATCCGGATCCAGCATTGCCCAACGCTCCAGCATCTGCAACTTCAGCAGATAAGCAAACACAGCATTGATGTCAAACGGCTCCTGGAACGTCTCATTCTCCAGCCACAGCCACCTCAGCGCATCTATGCGACGCTCCTTCTGCACAGGATCAGCCTCCCCGACAATCTGCATCAGCTCCGGCACATAGTCAATCTCCCTCGACAAATCAAAATCTGCCGACTGACGATTCAGTATCAGATACGTCACATCATTCTCGCCATAGATATAATCCTGCACCTGCCACCCCTGGGCACGGCAAATCAGCGCAGTCAGAATGTTGCAGATGTTCAGGTTCAGCTCCGCCCATTTCGACACGAAGCCCGTACCCCGCTTCATCAGATACCCCCAGTAACGCACCATTATGCGATCCTCGGCAAAATACCCCGGCTCATTACGACGCTCGACATACTCACGTACGAACGGAGCCATGAAATCAGGAAAACGCCTGTCATCCTCGAACACATCCTCCAGAGCATCCGCAACCAGCTCCTGCAACTCCTCGCGACTGTAGTTACCGATGTACGGAAGCTTCGCCGCGCTGTCCTTCAACAACACGACCAGGTTGCGACAGTCACCATACAGGAAAAACAGACCCAATATCTCAGCCTCACGACCGCTCAGGTCCTCGTTCCCCAGCAACTCACGCACCTCGCTCAGACTTACAGCCTCGGCAGCCGCATCATCCAACCTCAGATCCGGGAGCCCGCATAAAAGACTATAAAACTCCGCCATTTCCCTAGAACAGCATATCAATCAACTGCGGACGCAAAAAGTTCTTGAAATAAGCCTCGAACTCCTCCTTGCCAAAATTCACCTTGTAGCTGCCGTCAGCAGGCTCCACCGTGAACAAAGTCTCCTTGCCGTTCACCTTGCGGATTGTAACACCCTTGTCCAGCACAGCCTTTGCCTGCTTGGCAAAATAAGCCTTCAGACCCTCGGCATCGGCAGTACTTATCACGATAGGCTCATCCTGCACCCACTGGCTTGCCAAAGCCACCACAAATTTCTGCAGGAACTCCTTGTCGTTAGTCAATGTCTCAGCAGCCGCCGTAATCGTTGTCGCCGCCAGGCTGTTGGCAATCTCACTCTTCAGCGCACCCATTGCCTGAGCCGTGTATAACTTCAGCTCGTTCCTCGTGTTCGCATCCAGCTCCGCAGCAGCCCTCTCAGCCGTTGCCTGGATGTTCTTCGCCTTCTGCTGAGCCTCAGCAATTATCGCCTGCGCCTTCTCCTGCGCCTCAGCAACAATACGGTCAGCCTCCTGCCGACCCCGTTCTACACCTTCGGAATAAATCTTTTCCGTCAGTTCCTGAATCTTTTCCATGTGCAATATATCTTATACTATTTTGATTTCACGAGCGCAAATATATACAATTCCTGCCAAAATGCCAAAGAAAACATATACGCATTTCCAGAATAAATGCCGTATTACATATATTTATACCCCGTACAAACCAAGTTAAAATACGCCTGCTGGTCGCTGACCAACAGGCGGTAATTGTATCTCTCAATTATGAAGACTGCGATTAAGCAAGAGCAATGTTAAGCTCGCTTAATTATTGCCGAGCGTTAGCAGTATCGAAGCGAAGCTTCAATTATGCATTATGAATTGAGAATTATGAATTATGAATTATGAATTATGAATTATGAATTATGAATTACTCACCTCCTGCCATAATCCACAATATCCTGGTCACGTCACCAATCTCTATCTCGCCATTCTGGTTGGCATCGCCAATCAGCGGACCTACATTAATGCCCTGGATGTTGGTGAAGTTGCTCCAGGGGCTGGTGGACTGGTAGTCACTGACTGCGGCTTTTGCTACATACAGTGTGGCATCCTCGGGAACATTATTAAAGGCGTTTGTTTCTGTTGTAGGAACGCTTTGTGTCTTACAGGTTATTGAGTTCAATCCTGTACAACCTTCAAAGGCAGAAGTACCGATATTGGAGACACTGCTGGGGATAGTGACAGATTTCAGTGCTGTGCAATTATAGAAGGCAGTCCCTTCGATTCTCTTAACTCCTTCAGGAATGACCAGGTCTGTAACTTCCTCTCCGTCAACATATAGGTGTTTTGCATAGAATAAAGGATTGGATTCCATTGACCAGAAGCCAATCTTACATAGACCGGCTATGCTACCAAACTCGGCTTTTTTCAGATTAGAACAGCCAGCGAATGCTTGAATACCAATCATTTCGACACTTTCCGGAATGGTGACTGATGTAAGTCCTGCACAATCTCGGAAAGCCTCAGTGCCAATGACATAGACATGACTTGGGATTTTGAATGACGTCACACCAGAACAGTTCTTGAAGGCAGCGTAACCAATCAAGCCAAGATAGTTTGGTAAACTGAAGGAAGTGACACCTGAGCATCCGTAGAAGGCATAATTGCCAATTTCAAGTATATTACTGGATAAACTGAAGGAAGTGACACCTGAGCATTCGTAGAAGGCATAATTGCCAAGGGTTTTAACAGTGCTGCCAAGGGTGTATTTCGTTACCTGATTGCCGAATATGGTCTTGAAATTGTTGTTGCTAGTATATACCTTAGAGGCAACAGCATTGGAGTTGATATATACATTTACCAGTTTCTCGCAATCAGTGAAGGCGTTATTGCCAATGTCGCTGACGTTGCTGGGAATAGTGACGGATGTCAGGCTACGGCAGCCATTGAAGGCATTTTCGTCTATTGTCTTTACGCTGGTGGGGATAGATAAACTATTAAAAGCACATCCACAGAAAGCGTATTTACCAATGCTTGTGACGCTGGCAGGGAGAGTTATAGACTCCAGAAGCGGACAACTTCTGAAAGCAGATTCACTTATGGTAGTCACTCCGCTTCCAATGTTTGCAGAGGTCAATTTGAAACATTCCATAAAAGCAGATTTGCCGATTGTAGTAACACTGCTGGGAATGGAGACCGATGTCAGAGCTTCACAGTCAAAAAACGCATAGTCACCAATGCTAGTTACTCCGTTTTTTATGGTGAGGGTCGTTAGACCAACACAACTTTCAAAGGCTCTTGTTCCAATGGTCTGTACACCGCTGGGGATGGTGATGGATGTCAGCTTGGGACATCTCGAGAATGCATAATCGCCAATTATCTGCACGCTACCTGAAATTGTAACAGATTTCAGATTGGTACAACCATAAAAGGCATAATCACCAATGCTCCTTAGACTGCCGAGGATTGTGACGGACGTCAAGGATGTTACGTTACGAAAACAACTGTGTGAAATTCCTTCAACTTTGTATGTTACAGAAGACCACGTTACTTCCTCAGGTATAACTATTGAACTTAATGACCTATCCCAGCCATAAACATAAGCAACTTCTCTGGTACCATCATACGATTTGCGCGTTTCATAGTATACACCGTTATACACAAAAGCCCATGTGAGGGTGCTTACTGTAAGAAAAATCAAGGAAACGAAAAACCTCAATAGAGGGCTCTGGGGGGGGTAGTTTTTCTTTTCATAATAGTTTTATTGTTTAGGTTTAACAAAAATTATCAGCACGATGCGACAAAGTTAATATTTTTTGCAATACGAACAAAGAAAACTGCTGTTTTTCCTGTTGACGGTGCAAATTCAACCCACGCTACAATGTGCCGCAATTATAGAAACGGCCTCTCGCTATGCGAGAAACGCCGTGTTGCCCCTCGAGAAACGGCCTTTCGCTTTTTGAACTAAAGACCCCTTCAAAAACAACGCTGACCTGTACTGATTTTGGTTGACAGTTATAATTGTTATTCCTAACTGTGTTGACAGTTTACTTTTTTTATTCCTAAGATGGTTGTCACA
>OCTX014511825.1_pt1 | contig 170844 bp, 232 predicted proteins | sample 1539691 | NCBI WGS metagenome assembly OCTX01 (sample SAMN02144231, study PRJEB22623) | gut metagenome | biome: sheep rumen | host: Ovis aries | place: New Zealand
GCCTATGTTGACCTCGGGCTTCCAAGCGGAACGAAATGGGCGACGATGAACGTCGGAGCAACGAAACCAGAGGAATATGGCCTTTACTTCGCTTGGGGTGACACACAAGGATATACTGCCGACCAAGTTGGCAGTGGCGAAGGAAAGAAAGCGTTTGAATGGGCTGACTACAAGTTCAATCCAAGTGGAGACGGTTCAACCATGTCAAAGTACAACTCAACTGACGGCAAGACCATATTAGACGCTGAGGATGATGCGGCAGCTGCCAATTGGGGCGGCAGTTGGAAGATGCCAACTGAGGCGCAATGCCGTGAGTTGTTCAATACAGAATATGTAACTAATCAACGGAAAACTGTAAACGGTGTTAAGGGTCGTTTATTTACAAGCGTAAGTAACGGCAATACCTTGTTTATCCCTGCTGCGGGTTTCTGCGGTGTCGGTAGTGTCATCAATGTTGGCAGCGACGGTTACGTTTGGGCTTCGTCACTCAATTCGAGTAGTGTCGGCAACGACGCGTGGGTCGTCTACTTCCTTAGTAGTGGTGGAGGTGTCGACTACCACGGCCGTTACTACGGCTATTCCGTTCGTGGGGTCGTCGGGCAGAATTAATACGAAAATCAAGACGAAACAAAATACTTTTTCCGTAAAAAAGAACAACGAAAATAAAGAATATTTGATGGCACAAGCCCTCCACAAGAGGGCACAAGCCATCAAATATTATAACAAAAGAAAAATATGAAGTATAATGACGCTTATTCTCTTGAAGAGAGAAATGAAAACAACTTATAGTTCCAAATTTCATTGAAAACCAATGAAATCAGTTCGTGGTTTTTATGACCACCGGGTGAACTAAAACACCCACTACTCCATCTGCGTCAAACGCATTTGGCATACATTTCCTTAATATATTATAACTGCCGTTCACGTCGGCATTTATCAAAGTGCCGACGGCACTCTTGAATAACCCCCTCTTGACAGTATGTTAAAACTTGAACAAACTTGTCTGCCCATTATTAACTTCTTGCTTCAACCTACCACTGCTTTTTAGTACCTCATTGCTGAGTCTGTCATCCACTGTTGGGTAGTCCACAAGCGTGAATTCGGATGTACTGCACCCTATTATTCTTAAACCTTCATCAAGTATATTTAATGCTGCATTGTAGTCCCTTTCAATCACCTCACCACATTGAGGACAAACCCATTGCCTATCATTTAATGTGAGGCTTTTATTGATATGACCGCAATTATGACATGTCTTACTCGATGGGTAAAACCTATCAACAAATACTATCTTTCGGTTGTACCATTGTGCCTTGTATTCAAGCATCCTACGAAACTCACCAAAGTTCATTTCACAAATGCTTTCAGCAAGATTATGATTCTTAACCATTCCTTTCACGTTTAAGTCCTCCATACATATGACTTGGTTTTCGTCAATGAGTGAATTACTTACTGTGTGAAGATAATATTGCTTTCTATCATTTATTTTCTTATATAGTTTAGCAAGTTTAACTCTTGCCTTGTTTCTGTTGTTGCTTCCTTTCTGTTTCTTAGACAACTGACGTTGTAATCTTTTAATCTTCTTTGTTTCAGATTTTTTGAAATGAAGATTGTTGAATACTTCTCCGTCACTTGTTATCACAAAGTCCTTAATACCTAAATCTATTCCAACAGCAGTATTGCTTTCTTTTACTTTGTGAGTCAAATCACCGTCAACCAATATTGACAAGTAGTATTCACCACAAGGTAATCTTGTCAGTGTTGCTTGTCTGATATTGTCGTGATGTTTCTGTAGATATTGTGCATACTTTTCATTGCATCTGAATCTGACATTTTTTATGTTTGCAAGTGACAAATAATATGTTGTATAGTCATTACGTTTAGAGATTGCACCAAGTTCAAACCTACAAGATTGTTTGTTGTCGTGCTTTGACTTAAACTTAGGATAACCAGTATGTTGTTTAAAGAAATTCTTATATGCTGACAACATATCTTTCACTGCTTGTTTTAGAACCTTTGTATTCTGTTCTCTGAGCCAAATGAAATTATCATCCTTCAATAGTTCGTGGTGAACGAATTGCCCAAGTGTAGAAAGGTTTTCTGATTTACCATTATTCTTGTATGATTCTATTTTTCTGTTAAGGCATTGATTATATACCACACGGTAGCATCCAAGCAACTTGTTTATCATTGTTGCTTGCTCCTTATTTGGATATAATCTTATCTTAACTGCTCTTAACATATTAATTAAAAATCATTACTAATTGTTATTCCCCAAAATAGCCATCCAACATTAATTGCAATCACTAGATTGGATATTTTTGTTATCGAAAAGTATGGAATTATGTTAATTGTCCATTCTTTATTTTTCCACCTTGGTTTGCTTATTTGTATCATTCTTATTTTGTTTACGCCTTTCTAAACTTCTTCTACCGTAATACTTACCACTGAAACTAGCAAGTAATGCCATTAAGTCTCTTGTCAATTCCTCTGCATCAGAAACATCTTCCTTATCATCTAAAACTATTATCTCACATCCAAACACAGCATACATCTTCTTGATGAAATTGAATTGGAATCGTGTCAGTCTATCTTTATGTTCAACAATGACCTTATTTACTTTTCCATTAACAACCAAATCGGTCAACTGGGCAAACCCTTGTCTCTTATCATTCAAACCACTTCCACAATCTTTTATAATATGTTCAACATACATATTATGTTTTGCACAATATTCAGATAGTCTTTGTGATTGTCTATCCAAGTCACCACTTACTTTTTGTTTCTGCGAACTGACTCTTGCATATGTTGCACATACTTCTTGTTTAATCTCATCATTTTGTTCAACTCCGATTATTTTATTAATGTCAGATTCACGGTATCGTCTGTGTCTACCTGACGTAAGAATGGGTTTAAGTTTGTTTTCTTTATCCCATATTCTTAATGTCTTAGGTGTTACATCAAGTATTTCTGCTGTCTTTGATATGCTGTATAGTTTATCCATTAATTAAGTTAATACTTCTTTTATTGCATTCTCGCTTTTATCAACCAACTCTTGAAATTCTTCAAGTGTTATTGATTCATCAACATCGAACAACAATGGAAATGTTTCACCGTTATCAGTCTCGAATGTCTTGTTTTCGAAATCTATATTTATTACTTTCATCATATATAAATATATCGTTATTTTAAAAAGTTATCAATTTTTGTTAAAAAAAGTATAAAAATGTTTAGTTTTTTAAGTAATAGTTAGGCACACGTCTGCCGTTATATGTATCATGTTTGCATATATCCTCACCGTCCAAGAAACTGCACTTGCTTGTGTAACTCTCGTCGATTGTAACCATGTTGATACCTTCCAACTTGCAGTTATAGGAAATTTGTGCGAAACTAAGCCTTCACCATTGTTATCGTGAGATTTGGGGAATAAAGAAATTCAATCAGTCTCTGTGCCAATGCTTCATATTGCGGCTCTTTGGCAACAATCTGCAAGAAAGTCGAGGGTGGCTGGTCATATTCATCACAGACAAGATTCATTTCAATGAATTTCATCCATTCCGGTTTTTTTATCTCCTTTCTCATTACCTGATTCATTATCCGCTTGACATAATCAATTTTTTCTGATTCCTTGCCGCATTCTGAGACTATTACCGGCGGCAATTCAAAGCCGTAATTCTCAGTTATGTCAAAATGATAGTTTGCATAATTCTGCGGTTTACAGAAAACACCATAATAGAACATGTCGTCAATTGTCTCGGTCATGCCAAACGTACCGAAAAAATCAGCCATTAAGTTTTCAAGTGCTTCGATTGAAGGCTGTGAGTTTATTACTGTATAATCCCTAATACATTTTTCCATAAAAGTAAAAAAAAAAATAGTTTTAACAATAAATATGGCTTCTGTCGTGTTTTGGATGACAACAGAAGCCACGCTTTCCTTCAATTTTCAACTATGACAAAATCGTTTAAGGTGATTTTTATCGGACTTTTTTCAACCTTTCTATGCCAGCCGGCCCTTATTACGTCTCTTTTAAGAAACCGGGTTTTCTCAACATATTCTGGGTCGACTTTGTAATCAAGTTCCGACGGATAGGTGTCATATAATAGTACTCCCCATTCCACGCAATCACCTTCTAACGTAATTGTTCCATCATGACTGAATGTAATTGTGGCATTTTCAATTAAATCTTCCCTTAATGGTGACAACTCCGTTTCATCACAACGGATTTCGTGTCTGTCATAATTATAGACAACATTCTTATATGTTTTCGTTTTCCCCATATGTATTTGTTTGTGTTAACAAGTCCCTATGCTTCTCTTTGAATGTCTTTTTCCAGGAAATGAGATAAACGTTTTCGTCTTCAATTTCCTTTACTTGTTCTGATAGGTTAATGATTTTAAAGCCTCCGTCAAAAAAAGGCTTGAACACTTCATCAACACAGCACATCAAGTCCTCCTCAATGTCCACGACACAGCGATAAGAGCCGGTCATGTTTGCAGGACAATATCTTTCATCGTGTGACGGAAATTTTGACTTAATCAGATTCTTGATGTGTTCCTGCTTGTCTTTTACGCGCTGTTCCAAAGAGCGGAAAGTGCCGTTGCCATAAGTTGTCTCCAACCAGGCATATTCGGCATTAAACTCCGGCTTGTCCTTGTGAAAGACCTTCTTCAAATTCTCAAACGTACCTGTCTTGTTTTCTTTCTCAGTCATAATATTATGCTTCTTTTTTTTTTTATTGTTATAAACGAACATATCCGTTTTTTGTCAGGGAATATTCATCACTTTTGTTTTTATTAAGCCGGTATTCCATACATTTGACGATACTTTCGTTTGCCGTTTTAATAAACTCTTCTTCCGTAATCTCATTAATTTCAAGCTTGTGTCCTTCTAGTTTGTCACGCAAGTCAATGGATTTGTCAACAACTCCGCCGTTATATTCGTTATTAAGGTCATTGTAAATCCCAAAAAGGCAACAATTGCTTGGTACATAACGATAAAGATATACGTTTGTCTCATAATCGCACGACCAAACCGGTTCGCTTTCCCTCGAAGAAGAATAGTTAATATTGTAATAGAATTTCATATGGACATATTTCCCGAAGAACTGTGATATGTACGCTACAATGGCATCATAGTTCTTTTTATACTTTTCTATCCTGTCATTTGCAAGGTTTAACAGTGTCTGAGGGTCTTCTGTCTTGTTGTTCCCCACATATAGTTTCAATGATTCTATTAATTCAGCAATCCTGTTTTCTGACTGCGTTGTGCCAATTGGTAAAAATAACTTACTTTTCTCTTCCATATGCTTATTTGTTTAAAAATGTACTCATTTGAGTACGTGGTTATATTATCTGTGTGCTTTCCTCCTTTATATTACTGATTTTGTCGGAGATATAATTATTGATTTTATCATAGCTCCCGCTAATGTCCTCTGATACCACGACTTTGCCATTCTCATCCGTAATTGTCAGACGGAGAAGTTCATTATTAAGTATGGCATTCAGTTTTGAAAGGTAATCCATGCATAGCTTTTTGCCATATAAAGCACGTTCACTTGCCTTGGCCTTTTTCAAATCTGGTGAAATATCACGTAAATCGTGTTTTGAGAGAAAAACGAAAGCGGACGGACTGTCAGATTCATCCACCCCAATACCTTTAATATATTTATCCCCATCATCCATTATTGGCTTGACCGGTACTGATATGTAGGTATTCCCACGGTACTTTGACTTGAACTTGTGAATCTCGTTAACCGTCTTGTCAAAAGAAATGTCACTCAAATCCTTGTCAAAGAAGATGATTTTCACAATACTGTCGTTGATAAACCTATTGATATCCTCCTTTGTTATGTTACGACGCTCAACCATCGCATTAAAAAACTTCTCCATATGTTAAAAATTATTTGTTATTTAAAATTGCATTGTAAATTATTTCCGTCAACACGACGAACAAAACGCCGCCAAAGCATAATATCCTGGAATATTTTCTTAATATGTCATCCGTTATTCTGTTTTGTATTAATGTTTCTTTAATCTCTTTATCGTTAGCTTCTATAAATAACACCGCTATTATGGTCAATAAAAGTGAAAACAGCATTGAGATTAGCAGCATAGGATTTAAGACATAGGCGTATGCTGCCAATAAGACCAAAAACACTTTGCGTATATTTTCTTCCATACCTAAATCCCTTTCTATCGTTGGCATTATTACTCATTTGAGTACATTATGACTGCCTTGTCGGGATTGTGACGATATATGTAAAGGCAAACCTTTCCATTGGCTTAAAGTCATTAATGCTTCTTACATATTCATCCCGTCCATAAATCTTGCAGTGTTCCGTGTCGCTGAGGGCAATGGCATATTTTTCAATATCTGACTTACCGTCAAGTTCATGCCTGTCATATGCGGTTTTCTCAAATGTTATAACCATCACCGAAATGCTGTCATAAATGCTCACTGTCGGCTTGTTTCCCTGCTTGTGGGGAATTATGCCATTTACGGATTTTAAGGCGTCTGCAAGACTTTTCTTTATATCAATTATTTGATTCTTCATGCTTTCTTTTCTTTCAATGTTGTTTCTAATATTTTATCAAGTACTTCACTTATCCGTTCTGAAGGAGTCGTCGGTTTCAGCTTATTTATGTAGTTTATCATGTTCTCGCCATGTATACCTTTGTTAAAATAGTCTTTCAGTATGGCCTTATGTCCGGAAGGCAGGAAGCGTGCGCTTGAAGTTAACAGACAAGCCTTTGACCAAAACTTATCCCACTCAGTGATTGCTTCCAATTCTGCCTTTTGCTTGACCGTATGATATTCCTTTGACAAAGAAGTGAGGACAGAAAACTCATAAAGGTCTTTAATCATTCTTTTCACTTCTTCACGTTTTTTAACCATCGGGAAAGGTGACTTATCAATCATTACAATGAAATCATCTGTATTAAAAGATTTAACAATTGAAATCTGACCCTTCTCATACCAGCCAATATGCTTTGACAGACGCACCACAAAGTTGTGCTCCATCTGATAGTATTCGCTTTCCGTTGTTTTGGAAGCCGTGACAACCACCGTCGGACATAACTTTTTTATATATTGTGCTATATATCTCATGATTATTGTTTTGTCTTCGGACCAAAGTTATCCAAAATGTAGCTATACAAGTTGCTACATTCCTCGCCAAAAAGCATTTTCATCCTATCACCCATACAGATAGGAAATACATTCTTCTCGCCCTCTACAATCTCTTCTGCAAGCGTATCAAGTATATGGTCGGTTATTCTTTTTCGTATTGCATCCAATTCCTCTTTGTACTTATAATACTCTTCTGTATCGCAATAAAAGCCTTTTTCCATTTCTTTCCTAACAAGTTTATCAAGTTCGGTCATACGTGCATACTCCGGATGGCTTGTCTTGATTTCGTGGTTTCTGTATGTACGGTAAAAGCACTCCATTTTATCGTCATCATTCGGCGTATCAAGATAAGGTGACGTAATATACCATAATAGGTTATAGCAAGGCTTGAACAGATTCTTGACAATGAAACTTTTCTTCTCATAATCACCCATGTAAGACAACTTTTCATTGAAAACCCTTGTCTGTATTTCCTGAATTTTTTCAATGCTCTCAACGTATTCAATATAATGGCTGATGCCACCGTCACACTGCAACAATGAAAGGAACTCTTCGCGCATTTTATTCATGCAGCAATCCTGATTTCTGAGAAAATATCCCGTCAAGGAAAAAAACAAGCACTCCCTGCCATATTCATTAAGATATCCATCCCAATCTTCAACATTACCACTGAATAACGGCACGTTCACACAATTCGTCTTTCCTAATTTTTTCCACCCAAGACCTTGTACGAACACTTCATTGTCAAGCATGTCGCATGGGCACAAAACCGACGTATTCTTGATTGTGTCCTCATCCCAAGACGGATGCAACTTCCTCTTATCCTTGCCTGACAACTTCAAGGCATGGAAGTCGCTTTTCGGAATCCTATGCTCCATTGTTTTGCCAATGTAAATGAATTTTACTTTTGCCATAATCATTTAAATTATTTTCTTCCTATTTCCGATTGCAAAGATAATATATTTTTCTGAAAAAACAAAATTATTTTAGTTAATAAACTTTAAAGGAAAAACCCTATTCATTCTCACGAACCAATAGGGCTGAAACAAATTATCAACAACTAAACATAAATTATTTCTAAGCGTTTAAGCCACCAACGACACCACGAACGGAAAAACCGAGTAAACGGCTGCCGCCGTAGACACCTCCACCACTACTAAGTAAGAAGACGATGTACCACGCGCCGCTGACACTACCCGAGCGGAGCGACGAAGCCCAAACGTTACAGCTGCTGCCAACATCGTAGACACTACCGCCATCGCAGTAACCAGCAGCAGGGAGGAACAAGGTATTGCCATTCGTTTTGCTTGTAAACAAACGGCCGTTAACACCGCTGCCATTATAGTCAGTTACCCAAACATTTGTTACATATTCGGTATTGAACAATTCATCACACTGGTCCTTTGTGGGCATCTTCCAATTGCCGCCCCAATTGGCCGCTGCCGCATCATCCCCAGCGTCCAATACTGTCTTTTTGTCAGTTGCATTGTATTTTGTCATAACCGAACTGCTTCCATCCTCAGTCCACTTGTAGTCAGCCCAACTGAAAGCCTTCTTTCCTTCGCCACTGCCAACTTCGCCGGCAGTATATCCTTGTCTTTCGCCCCAAGCGAAGTAAAGGCCGTAATCAGTCTCTTTCTCTGCTCCGACGTTCATGGTTGCCCACAATGTACCAGATGGCAAACCAAGGTCAACGTATTCATGACCGTTATATGGGTCAATTGGATTGTAATGCACCTCATTCTCAGCGGCACGGTGTGATACCTCAGCCAACTTTACAAATGTCTGTCTGTCATTGATTGTGCCATCCATATCTGTGAAACAACCCTTTGTTCCTTCAAGAAAATCCGTTATCCAATATACTTTGGCACATCGTTCTTCATCAAAATAACAACAATAGACCCTATCACCAGTTTGTGGCTTATAGTTAATCGTGGTCTCAACATATTCAAGCCACTTCTGTTCCAGTTTCTTGAACGGATGTCCGGAACCAAGAACCTCGCTGAATAGCCCCTTTGGATTTTTCTCTGCTTTCCTTTTCACGTTTAGGTGAAAAGGATTGTAGCAGATATCATAACGCTTTGTATATGCGATAATATATTTTTCCAATGAAAAATTATCAGCAAGAAAATTCAAGAATATTTCAAAATTTGACATCATATTTCCCTTACTTTATGTTATCGTCATTGTCAAGTGGATGCTTTAGCTTGTATTCAATCTTGTCAAGTCTCTCACACAACTGATGATTATCCTCAGCAACTGAACTAAGATATGAACGCAGCCTGAGAAGTCTGTCCTTGTCATTTGCAAACTTAGCCATACCCATGAGATACTTTGGGCGAAGAACCTCATCGTCAAGCAAATTAAACGAGCCTAAGCAACCGTAGTTCATTTCAAACCGTTTGTCGAAAAACGTATCATGATAAATCGTGAAGCTATGACCAAAATAAAAGTTGACATAACCGTCTTCAGTAATCTCCTTGACAAGGCCAATGTCAGTGGAATTAGTGCCATAACGGACGCCCCATTCCTTGCCGAGAAAGTCCTTAATGAAAATGTCAAGTTCCTTATTGGCCTTTTTAAACAATTCAGCACGTTGATTCTCCAATGCTTCATGCTCTTTGTCCAGATGCTCTTTCAATGCACTGCCCTCTTCCGTTTTGAAATAGTCGCGTGCGCGTTTTTTCTCAACCTCATTGTTATAATTGGTTTCGGCAACACGAATCATATATTCCAATTCGTCCTTAGTATAAGTTTTTGCACGAAATGCAACCCTGTCAAAATCTTTTTCAACGTCAAAGCTACCCTCTCCGAGCAAAGTATTCAGCTTGTTTTTTACGGTTAAATATTCCTTGTAAAGTTTCTCCTTCTTTGTCATATCTTTTTGATTTAATTGTTAATAACTCTGTTTCTTATTTTGACATTGCAAAGGTACGGATAATTTTTGGATTATGCAAATATTTTGAGTTAAATGATGTTAACCAATTACCATATTCTTCTCAGTACCAGATAGTTTCAATTTCTTCCCATTCACGTTCTGGGTCTACTCGGCACACCTGAAGCAATTCAAGTTCGACATGACCTAAATCAGCATAGTCAACGCCAATGGATGCAAGTTCCTTTGCGTATGCCACGGCTGCTTCGTCACTCTCTGCAACGAAATAGTCACAATCAGGGTCAACGTCCTCATCAACGGCGTCATAACTGCTGCAATACCATCTTTCCTTGTCATTTTCCTCATTTGTTATGCCGACAATCTTGTAATTCTTTTCCATATTCCAAAATGATTTTAAATTGTTTGACTTTTGTTTTATTTCTGATGCAAAGGTACAACAAATAATTGAATTATGCAAATTTTCAGCATTAAATGATGTTAATTGGAATGAAATTCTTCCCAAAAGTTACCATTTGCATATTTCCCAATACCATTCTTTATTATTTGGAAACTATAATAGTTATTGAGAAAATCACTGTTTTTTTGATACCTTTCAAACTGCTTGATAAACTCTTTATAGTCAACACTTCCATCATCATCAAAAATTGCAGAACATTCTAAGCCAGATAAAATATGATGATGTGAGTTTAAATCATATAAATCCATACCTTTAATTTTTATTAATGAACTTCCTTTTCTACAAATTCAACAACCATACGCCTGTCATAACCTTTTATTTCGGTTGACCAATAAACCAGTCCAATACGATTCACAACCTTTGGCTCTGCCATAAAAGCGGTTGAAGCATATTCTACAAATTCATTGAACGCCTTTTCTGCCTTTTCAAAACTTGTATAAATTATGACATCGTTTTCCATGTCAACGGCTGCTGCATAATCAACTCCGTTTGATACAAAAAACATTTTCTTTGATACTTGATAAACTTTCATATTCTTATTCCTTTTTTAATTTGACAATGCAAAGGTATAAAATCATTTTGAGACTACCAAATGTTTTCAGTTAAACAATGTTAAATGGGGATAACTTTTTTGTTATCCCCATTCATTTGTCACTCTTCGTCTGTGTGTGTTTCCAAATACTCTTTCAAGTCAGTCCATTCCTCTGCTTCATAACCCTTGAAGAACCACTTTCCATCCTTGAACAGATAAGCAAATTCCTCAGTTACTGAAGGCTCTGTGTCACTCTGTTTCGGCTCAACGTCTTTCCATTCCTCACCCATACCAGCGCATTCCTGAATAATCTGTTCGCCATTGATAGAATACGCATCACCACCACACAACAAATTCAAAATTGAATCGTAGTCATTGAACTTATTGAGCAACGTTTTGCCAACACCCTCCGGATAACCATCCCAATGGTGATAAATCGTGAGGTAGTCCTTTTTGATTATGACATCACACACCTTGTCACTATACCTGTTTTCACAAGTCAAACTATAAGGTAGTCTATCCTTGTCAAAATGAAAGACCATAGCCTTGTCACTATCTGAAACTTTTAAGCTAATTGTACTTCTTGTTGCCATAATTTGTCAAAATTTATTTATTTTACATCCGTAGTATTGATGCTGCCACAAACCCAATACTCAAGGTCGTCGCTCTGCAAAAAGAAATAATCGCTGCTATCTTCCGTCAGATTACTCACCTCATCATAACAATAATCCAAATCCTCATTTTCCGCCTTAAAATCAAGGTACTCACTATGAAGATATTTTGCAGCATCCTCAAACTTGAAGAAAGGCTTTGTAGTAACCTCAACACTTCCATCAACAGAAATTGTAATTGTAACGATTGATACTTTCATAACTTTGTTCTGTTTAAATTGTTAATAATGTTGTTTCTTAATTTGACGGTGCAAAGGTACATATAATTTCCGAGACCGCCAAAATTTTTCCGTTAAAAGATGCTAATCAATATCATTTTCTTTTATCCAATAAGAAAATCTGTAATGTTTTGCATCATATCTTTGCGGAATATGACCATATCCGTCAGTATCAAGCCATTCTGCAAAATCCTCTAACAATTCGTCAAATGTAGTTATCTCTTTATTGCCATTAAGCCAACCACACAAAGATTTACAGCCAATATAGTAAATATACGGACTTGTTAGCGAATTAACCGGATTTCTGTCAATACTCATTACATATATTTCAATGCCACTTTCAAATGCTTTTCTTGCAGTTGATTTTGTCAAGCGTCTATAAATTTTGCCATTTCCGGAAACTATCTTATTTTTCATAATCGGTCTTAATAATCTAAAATTTCCTTTTTGTCAATAGAAGATTCAAACGAATCATATTTGTAAGACCAATTGTAAAGATTGACTCCACAAAACCATTTGTCTTCTAATGATTCCATATTTTTGGAATCCTCCCAGTCTTTCTTGAACCTTTCTGCTGATTCTTTGGATGGGAACACTTCTGTATATGTACCAAGCCAGTCACGATGTCCATATTCATCGTCAACCGTATAGAATGTTATTGAATAGACCCAGACTTCTTTCATATAATTTTAGACTTTCTTATCAAATTTAACCGGTGCAGGCACTATCAAACGCACAAGAACCATCAAGGCAAACATCTTCCAATAGGTAATTTCCGGCAAACCAAACACTGATACAACCGCATAGTTCCACAGATATTGTGCAAAAAATGCCAATAGACAACCCCATGCAATACTAAACAACAACCCTAAAATTGTATATAGTATAAAATTTAAGCAACCTTCCCTCATAACTTCTTTATTTATTTTTTAAAAATATCAAGCACAACAAAAACCGGCCAAAAATACACTATAAACAACATATATAACATGAGCATTGGCTTCTCTGTTTCTTTGTCGGCAGAAACTTTTGTGCGTTTGGAACAGACTACATAAACCACACCAATAAACAAATATATAAAAACCAACGCCATTTCAATTGTTGCCATAGTTTTCTTATTTAATTCTTAAAGCATTATTCAGATATCTTTCAATCATATCCACTGCGTCATCCAGTGACCTTGCATTTCCAATTCTGTCATACGTATCATTGATTTCCAACGGCTCGTTCTCTTCCTCAACAACAACACTGCACAATATATTGTCACCACCAACAGACAAAACTTCTTGATACTTGATTGCCCATCTTCCTCTGAATGTTAAATAAACATTTGGTGAATATGTATTGTCATCCACCTCAATGTATTTTCTAAGCGACTCTATCTTATTCATTTTCGTTCAGTTTTTCGTCAGCAACCTTTTCTAATGCCACACCCACAAACTTGTTGATTTCGTCACCAAACTTATCCATTGTCTTAACAATAATATCCTTGATTTCTTCCTCATGAAAGCCGTCAAGCAACTCATCGTCTGCCCAAATCCTATCATACAGATAGGCATAGAGAGACTTGTCAACACGCTCAACGTCAACGATACTGCTATTAATCTTAGTGTCCTTGTAATTTTCCATATCCTTGAATGTTTTTTAATTTTGACGTTACAAAGGTAATACTAATTTTTGAAACTACCAAATATTCTATGTTAAATCATGTTAATCAATGAAACAATTTGTCTTACCTGCTTTCTTCTCATACCAACAGAGCATTGCCCTTGAATAGTTTTCAAAGATTGTCTTTCCCTCATAGACGTGGAACAACAACCACGAATCACTCTTCTTCAAATCCTCCGTATTGCACATAATAGGTTTGACACCATCCCTTGTTACCTCCCAATACTTTTCTAAAACCTTATCGTCCATATAATATTAGCAAATAAAAAATTCAAAATTCCTATATCTCTTATCGTTTGCTCTGCATCTTGCAAAAGCAAGTGCTTCTGGATAATTCTTAAATCGTATTAGTTTATCTGTATTTTTCTTGACGTGGTAATAGGCAAAAGTAACTTCCTTGTCCTTATTCTCACCATAGTAATAGGAATGTTCGTTATTGACGATTTCCTCACTTACGTAAATTCTTCTTTCAATTTCTTTCATATTACCTATTGTTTTAATTTGACACTGCAAAGGTACATAAAAAAATCGGAATATGCAAATATTCCGAGTTAAATGATGTTAAAGCAACTATTTATTTTAACATGAACAACTTTTAAAACCAAAATGAAACTTGTAATTGAAAACGGGCACTGGGCAACCAAAAATAACGATATGATATTTGGTAATGTTGTGTGGCTCATAGACGAAAAAGATGCATATTTATACCATTTAATTGACGATAATCACCAAAAAATCAAATTGAAACACCCAATTACCCATTACATTGTCAAAGACTAATAAAGTATATGCTGAGGACTGAAATCTGATGGGCAACGTTTCACCAGCAATTTCTCCGCGTCAAACTTTTCTGGTTCTACGTTTGGGATATTACACCATATGTCAATACTATCCCAACATTCGCCCATATAATCTTCCTTAGAGAAAATGTTCCCACAATCTTCTGTCTTAATAGGAAGAATTAAATCAACTATTTCTTTGCCATATTGAAAAACCAACTCTTTGTTGTCAACCAATTCTTTGACCATAGAATTCAATACTTCCAACGCTTTGCTATAATCAGCATAATATCCATTCATTATAATGAACTGGTTGAAATCCTTGTAAATTGTAAAATTTATTGCCGCTTCCATAAATATTTTCTTTTAAATGCCACAAATAATCTTATAACGTTTCATTTCGCCTTGCAGATAGGATATGTTTGTTTCCTTGTCTATCTTAGCATATAAATTAAGCATATCCCTTTCATAGTTCATGTTTGAAGAATAGCGTTTGCCGCTATTATTCACGTATTTGGCCATAAGGTCTAATTCAGTCTTATTTCCTCTAATATAGTCTTTATAAAGCAATTTCATATATGGTTCAATAGAATGGTCCGGATGCTTGTACTTATACTTGCCATTAATCTGCTCAATGGTCAGTTTGTCATAAGCACCGACATTGAACACACTATTTGTCTTTATTGCCATACCGGTTGTTCCGAAGTGCGATTCAATCTGTCCTTGTGCCAAGACGAATTTTATATCCAAGTCATATTCCTCACACTTCTCCACGATTGCATAGCCATTCAGGCTACTTGTCGGAGCAATGCTATCAATATATGCCTTGACTTCTTTAACCAGCAAACTCTTATTCTCATTGTAGGCCAGCTTCGCTTCATTCTGCATTATCTCAAAAGGATAATACATAAGTCTGCGCTTTTCAAAATACTCATCAAGCATCTTAAATACTGCGCATGATACTATCACACAGACGCACACAATAATAGCCTTTGTTATAAAAGTCTTGTATTTCAAGATAAATTCTCTCATAATGTTTTATTTTTTTTGTCAATCATTCATTATCTTTAAATACATTCATGCTAAAGACATCTTTGAACTCATCAAACACAATGCTTGTCAAAGTGAGATTACCGCACTTGTACTTCTCAAAATTGGTTGCTTCTTTAATGTTTTCTGTCAAGGAAAAACCGTCATTATCCAACTTAAGATAATATTTATTCTCATCGTCACGCTTTTTGCAAACGATTATAAAAGCATTTGCATTATTCTTTCCACTCCTTGCAAAACCTCTGATAGCCTTGCGCATATCATAGCACTTGTTTGTCAGATAATTATCATTGTAAACGAAATAAAAGTTGTTTTCGTCACCATCAAATTTCTCATTGATAATATTAAGCATTTCCTCTTCTGTGCTGAAATGCTCATACTTCTGGCAAGTAAGTGCGATGTCACCCTCTTCCTTCTTCCAATAGGTTATTTTCAAGCCACACTTGTTAACGGCGTCCTCAACAGAAATGCAATTCTTCACGCCACCCAAAATAATGTTTCTGACGTCCTTAAATGACGTTCCGTGTGTTCCACCCTTGCCATATACAGAAATGGCTTCATAATAACCGAAATTGGCGTTTTCAGCCGATTTCCGTGACCATTCATCATCACTCCGCAAATCTTTCTGACGCTTTGCTTCAAATTCATTGTTCCACTCTTCAAGAAACTTCTTAATCTCATCCTCCGTGAAAAACTTCTGCCCGTTATTCAAACGGATGTTAGACCAACTTCTTGAACGTCTTGCCTTGCCACGATAGGTAACATCCCATACATTGTTGTCACCCATTTCCATCATTGGAATGAAACGTCCGTCAGACAACTTGACAAACATTGAACGATATAATATTGAATAACTCATATGATTTTTGTTTTTAAATTGTTAATAACTCTGTTTCTTAATTTGACGGTGCAAAGGTACGACAAAGTTTTGAATTATACAAATTTTCAGCATTAAATGATGTTAATATGCTCAAATTCTTTTTTTAACTCATCATTACCAATAAAATATTCTGTTCTTGTTCTAACATTTACACCCAAACAATCGGACAATGCAGTAATGCCATACTTGTTGAAAACACTCTGTTTATTTTCCCAATCACCGCTCCAACACTCTTTGTAATATTCAAACTTCCCACCATTATAACGTACTTTGGTAAGATATGTACCACCAACATCCCATGAATAATCAATCACAATAGGCTTGTTCACATCAACCTCTGTACCAACCCCAAAACGCTCAATAAACATCTCTTTCAGCGTTTCCAATACTTCACCCTTTGTCATACTTGTCTTTATTTAAAACTTCCAATAACCATAAACACAACGCTTGCCATCCCTTGAGCAATCATAGGTGTCATTGATAACTCCGTCAATGACACAAGTGACATGTCCGGACAAATTACAAATCAACCTGCCATTTGGCAACTCACCATCTGTCAAATGTACCTTGCAGCCACTGCCGATGTTCATTGTGGCCACCCATACGCCGCCATAATACGCACAGATTTTCTTTGTGGCTCTCTTACTAAGACCATTACGAGGATTCTCCTTTGTAACGTTTTTAATCGTCTCATAGACCTCTTTATAGTCTTTCTGTACTGCAATCGCAATTGCCCTGCAAACACAATCACCAACCTTGTCAGCCTTGTAATACTGACTTCTGCCGCCATCATTGTAAACAAACTCCATAACTATCTGTATTTGAATTTCTATGCTGCAAAGGTACAAAGAAAAACTGAATTATGCAAATTTTTGATGTTAAATAATGTTAAAAGGGGAAAAATAACCCATAAAACGAATTATCTTTCCCACGAACAAAAGTCAAATTAAAAATCAAACAGAATTATCAACTCATTTATCGTTTTGGCACAATTTTGAATGTTCTGCTCCCTTGCTTTATTTTGACATTAAGCAATTTGAAAAGTTCTACCGGAAACTCATAGCGATATATGACATAATGCTTGTTCTTGCGATGCTTGCCACGTTTGAATACCTCAATATTATAACCATATACCTTCGTAATGTTTATTCCCGAAAAATTGTTAACCCATGCGTTACCAAAGTTAGACGAATAAACAAAGCATCCCCTGATTGAATCTCTGAAACGTGCTTGTGCCTCTTTAAGTCTCCCAAAACCAGTGATTATTGTCGGACGAATACCAATTCTAAATACCATATTATCTGAATTTAAATGTTCCTATATCTTTTTATCCACTCAAATGACTGCTCAATGCAATAGTCAATTGTTAACTTGTCACTATCAAAATCACCGTCAAAACCAACCATGTATGATGACTTTACTTTCTTGTCATAAATGAAAATGCAGAAATCACCACAAACATTTGGATATGTACGGACTTTTACTTTCAAGCCATTTTCTCCGGCAAAATCATAAAGGGCATACAACTTCTTTGCACTTTCACTGCCAATCTTATTTACAAACTCCTGATGTGTCATAGTTTCTGCCTTATTTATTTGTTGTGATTTTTTTCAACTCAAACACAATTCTCTCCGCTTCTTCACGCTCCCACCTACGGATATGGTCGCCGCAAACACCCTCACCTTCCGTAATAGAATATACCTTGATAATATCAGACTTGTATTTTGCAGACACCTTCCATGCAGCCTTGATAGCGGTTTTCTTAGTCTTATATAGCTTAACGTGGTTGTTGTAAAAATACCAATTCAGCACGTTATTGTATTGCAGTATATAAGGAATACCACCATACCACGCAACAACGATAAATCTCTCTGACTTGTTCTGTTCCATAATTCTTAATTGACTTTTAATTTGCTATTTTTGATGGTGCAAAGGTACAAAGAAAAATTGGATTATCCAAATTATTTTGGTTAAATAACGTTAAATTACATTCAAAAACTTTTCAAGTGTTCTTTGCAGCTATCAATAAAATCAATTCCGTTTCCAATCACATCGCCCAGTTTCTTAATCTTGTATTCCAACCCAGAAAGTTCTTCAGTATATTTAAGATGCTTATCTTTATATTCAGACTCCAAACGTGAAAGCATCATACGACATTCTGCAATCCGCTTCTGCTCATTTTGAATACAAGCAATTGTCTTATCCTTATCCAAATCAGTAATTTTCCAACTCATATTTTTAAATTTGCTGCAATTATTGTTTCTAATTCTGTGTGCAAAGATACAAAGAATATCTGAAACTGCCAAATATTTGAAGTTAAAAAAAGTTAAATGACGCATAGCCATGTAAACCACTCACAATCATGCATCCAATTACGGACACGTCCGTCAAACCGACAAACAACCTCAATCTGCGGAAATCTATCCAAACATTTCCGTTCTGAAACGGCTTCATTTTCTGTCAGTATGCCACTTTTGATGAACGGCAGACTATGTAACTGACAAAGTTTGTCATTGGTAATGTCATACTTTGTCTTGTAATACTTGTTTGTCTTGTAATTCTTTATTAGATACATAATTTTCTTAAAATTTAGGTTCTTTCTGGAAATCTTTAATCAGACTATCAATAAATTCGTCATCAGTAATAAACTTCTGGTTTTTCACAAGATTAAGGATACAATCATTCAGATTTAAAAGCATGTCCGTCACCTTATTTTTCTTATCAAAAAGCCAATAATGCGATTTTTCCACCTTGTTATATTGTTTAAGAATTAAATCCTCAACCTCACCAAGTGTCATTTCTCTAATATCCTTATCCATAATTCCTAATTGATTTTTAGTTTATTACTCATTATTTTTGCAGCCATTTCTCATTTGCATTGAAAACGTCTTCCATCACAGAAGCAAGGTCATCAAAATGCAAGGTTTCTATTGTTGCGAAAAACTGTGGCTTATTTCGACTATCAAAATTGCAAACCAATTTATTTGCCGTGCCAAATATGCCGCCATTCTTAGAGAAACAATCGTTAAAACTAAATTTTGCTTTCAGCACCTCCAACGACTTGTTCCCTTGCTTGATGGCCTCATCAATAGTATCATATATACCAATTGTTATTTTTTGGTTATGACAATCTGATGCGTAAGGGCTATTACTTTTTGGTATAGCCTTATATCTAAACTCAATTTGTACAATGTATTTCTCCATAATTCTTAATTTATTTTTATTTTGACACTGCAAAGGTACATAAAAAAATCGGAATATGCAAATATTCCGAGTTAAATGATGTTAATCACTTGAAATATTTTCAATATATGTTCAATTTTTCCAAATTATTCTGTCAGCCTTGCGACGCATCTCCTTATAGGTCATCCCATTGTTATTATTCATGCGCGGATAACCTTTTCCATAAATCGGCCGTGGCAGTTCAATCTCAGTGGGGCTGAGCATCATAAGTATATTAAACGTAAGCAAGACCATTGCTTCCTCATATTCCTTTGCCCCATATATGTTCATATATTTTTCGACTTCACCTTTCATGGTGCTATAGCTATCCCACCACTTTTCAATATCGTTTGAACGGTAATATTTTGCCAATTCGTCCAGACACCTCAGACAATGCGTGACGGCCTGCCCCTTATGGTCAACCTTATCAAACACAATGTATTTGTCCTCCAACTTCACAAGACGAAGCACAAAGTCGTAAATATCCTCATTCTTGCTGCAAGAATACCAATGCTTTGCTGCCAACACCAAATTGTAATAATGAAAATTCTTAATCTTTTCCATATATGGTTATTTTATTTCTTATTTTCAAAGGTATATAAAAGTTCAGAATCCTTACGACCAATCTGCATAAGATGATACATACTTCTACGTACGTGAGACATTTCCCAAGGACAATCAGAAAGGTTTCCAAAACTATCCATAGTTATTTTAACCTCTTCTCCCATTTTGCCGTTATTTGTATCTTTGTGGCCAACAAAATAGAATCTATCCAATATAGATGCATCCTTAGTCTCAACGATATGCAACAAGACGTTTTCACGAATTTTGTTTACCTCATTGACGTCAACATTATCAACATATTTACCATCAACAAAATACTGAAGTGTGGTGTTTGTTACCTTTGGAATTTCAAGTGCTTTTTCCATAATCTTTATTTCTTAGGTGAATAACAATTAAACGGACACTCTAAACACGGATAAGGTACATATTCGTCCATACCCTTAAAACCATATTTCTCATCAACCTTGTCACAATGAGAAATAACATAGTCCAACGGAAGAGGGAAATCTTGCCAATAGTGCTCACACTTTAAACATAAATCCTTGTCTTTCTTTTCATTCATATTCTTAATTGATTTTAAAATATAATTCACCTCTATCAAGAAACACCCTTTCTACATTATGATATTTCTCTTCGCAATCATATACATTCAATAAACCCTCTTCATTTGCTTTTTCAAGAAGGTGTAGCAACAATTCTTTCTCTTTTTCATCCATATATTATCTGATTTTTATTTTGATACTGCAAAAGTAAACAAAAAAATCGGAATATGCAAATATTCCGAGTTAATAATTGTTAATCCATTGAAATATCTTCAAGGATAATGCGTTTGACCGAAAACCTGTCCTTATCCCTAACTACATCATAATAGCTAACAATAGTGTCATATGAACCAATATAAGCAGAAGATAATAAATCCGTTACCCAAGGATAACCGCCACTTGCCACATCCCTGCCAATGAACTCTGTATTCTCATTATTTGCAATTACATATGCTTCCATAATAATAATCTTTAAATTGTTTTCATTAATGTTTCAACCTCTTTGCGGATTTCTTTCAACTCCAATTCAATCTTCCATATCCTGTCAGTTTCCTCACCGGTAATCATTTTTCCATCCCTGCCAAAACGACATTCGTCTAACATTGCATTTGCCGCATCAATAAGATTGTTTACGTAAACACAACGGCCAATTGTTTTTATCTTATCAAAATCTTCCATAAGCATTTAACCTAAAGTGTCAATATATTTCTGACATGTGTTACTGACTGCTGTTGTTTTTCTCAACATAATCAATGTACCGCGTCAAAGCATTTACTACCTTGTCTGGCAACTCCTTTGCCTTGTCATTGCTTTTAATATAATCAATAGTACCGCCAAGACCATATATCACCATAAGGTCATGCTGCGTTGGAATAATGATTGAGCCAATAGTAAAAAAAGCAAAAACCATCGCAAATTTCTTAAACCAATGAACTAATGGTTCAAAATCATCCATCAAACACCATACCGCAATTGCAAACGCAATAGCAATACAAAGCCAAAAACCAACATCGAAACAAAAACCAATGTTCCCTAAACATTGTAACCAATAAATTTCTGCCATAGTTATATTTCTTTTATTATAAATTATTTAACAATCCAAACTTTTAATGTATTTCTGTTGTGCATTATGCACAATCTTAATTAGCAAACGTCCGTAAATCTCTGTCTCATTTTCCGGTCTCTTATATAAAACTGAAACTTCGCATGGCTCATCCCTATTATAAGGAACTTCAATATGTATTTTCGGTTTCTGTTTGAAAATATCAAATGGTATGTCAAGTTTGTCACCATCCTTGAAATATAGAGAGCCAATTGTTTCAAGTGGAACAAATTCATCTTCAGTCAACTTATCAAACTCTTCCATCAAGGCTTTATGGGCATATTCCTCGGAAGGAAAATAAAGATACGGGTTATCTTCATTGTCAGCATTACCAGCATAGGCTTTGCCCAACTTCCAGAAACCATAGTATTCATACCTTTCGGATATCTTATTGATTTCCGCTATCAATCTGTCTTTTACACTCTCCATATTAATCTAATGCTATGTAGTTAAAACCAAAAAACTGAAACTTTATGCAATCCCAACCACAGAAACCGTTTAAATGCTGACGTATAACTCTTTCGTATTCGGACATAAAAACACTCAATGCAAGCGTATATGAACTAAGTTTCGGTGCTTTACTCTCAGATAAATTCTTGTCAAATGTTATGGTAACAAGTCCGTCACGCAAGTCAATCGTCCTTGCTTCAAACACATACTCATAATATATATAACGCAATTTCTTGCTGCAATCTTCCTCTGAAAGAATACCCTTTATGAAGTAATTCCATCTATAAACCTCTTTTTCCATAATATTTATCCTTTAATGTTATTGAAAACACCCATCCCCTTAATAACCGAAACCATGATATTGGCAATTGGCTCATCCTCCCACTCACTTGCACGTCTCATCCTTTCCTTTAAATCAGAAGGAAGGTGGAAAAATATGTTATAGCACACACACTCCCTGCGTATGTCACCGCGAACGTCCTCACGAACATTTATGTCACCCTCTTTGACAATCCACTCACAGAATTCCTCATAGTTGTCAAGAAGATAATTCTTAATCTCTTCACGGAAACTCTCCAACTTGTAACGACCCATATTCTGTTTTGATTTTAATTGTTAATAACTCTGTTTCTTAATTTCAACAATGCAAAGATACAAAGAAAAAATGAAATAACCAAAAAAATGAGGTTAATTAATGTTAATCAACCCCTATTTTATTCTTTATTTTCTCTATATCATCTTCCATTTTATGCAACTCTCCCAAAACCTTATTTTCAGTAAACCCAAAAAACGTCAGTTCATAAAGGCATCCGGCAACAATATCCTCTTTGGATAATCTGTCAAGCGTTTCCTTGGTAATGAACATCGTAAGCCAATCACTCCATTCACAAAGTGACAGCCCATAATGGACGCCATTCTTTGTATTCAGCCCACTTACGTCAAGATATTCCTCATCATTTCTGACAATCTCAACGTTTATGAATAAGTCATCAATACGATGCTTGTTCTGCTTCTTTGCCAATAACTCAGTAAAAGCCTTTTCATAGCCATCCTTGCTATTGCACTGGCTTGGGAAATAGAAGCATACCCTTGAGAATACGTCCTCAAAACTTACTTCCCTAATCAGGTCATATAACGTGGCAGTCTCAATCTCTGCGATTCTGGGACATTTGGAAACCTTGCACAACTCACATTTGGCAACGCCACAAACGCCCCTGCGTAAAAACTTGCACCACTTGTTTTCAACCGTACAATAATTCTTTCCCATTTTATTTTCTAAGCTATTTTCTTATTATTCAAAAACCTTGCTCATCCTTACCACTATCCATATAACCTCTGGAATAGCCTACCTGATATATTGCCCTTGCAATCCTGCAAATCTCCTTGTTGCGCTCCTTTTTGCTTAACGAATAGCTGTTCAGTACATTATGCAACTCCGTCACGTAATTACCTACAATAACGTTTGCAGAAATATCTTCCATATCCTACATTATGAGAAATCTTTGGCTAAACAAACAAAATCCAGAAACTTTATTTATGAAACTTACCCTAAACTACCCATATAGCTTGCGCTCACTATTGTAGTTATCCAATACCCACTCCAATAACTTGTCGCTATTGGCCTTATCCAACTCACAATACAGACGGTTCACGTCACCGCCATATGAATTGAACTTCTCACGGATATGGGAAGCCGTCACGGGCGCATCAGACCAACAACATTCAATGAAATCATAAGGATAGTTGAAAGTGAAGAATATCCACTTGTTAATCGCATACTTGTCATTAAGATACCTGCAATCTTCCATATTATTCAATATTTTTGTTTTATTTACTTTCTGTTCTCTTTTTATCCAAATAAGGCTTAATATAAATCTCATACTTCGCCTTGGTATTATCAGTGCAACGACCACTCAATACATGTTCCTCAATATCGGAAAGAACTTCGTCACGATAACCGGTCTGAAAAGGAAATGGACTCTTATCAACCAAAAATAGACGCTTTAATGCAATATCCGCACAAAACGGAAGCATGGACTTGTCATTATTCTTTACAATACTATCCTCATAATACTTCAAATATACACAAGTGTCATTTAAAATATCTCTTTCCTCTTCAGTCAAAACTATCTTCATATCTGTCTTAATTTAAACCTAAAATCCAACAACACTTAGCCTTTCACAATGACAATGCTACGTTTCGGACAACCTTTCCTATACATCATTTCCTCATGATGTGAAACTTCATATTGTCATAGAAATGATTAAAAACCGGAGCAGCCAGCTTCTTTGTCTCAAAATCCATATATCAAACCTTTCCCAAATCCTCAATCCATCTATTAATGAATTCCTTGCACTTCTCCTTGTCTTCGTCCGTAAGGTGCGTGCTATCATCACTGTCAATGAAATAGCCATTAAGGGCAAAGCGGTTGTCCGAAAAGTGCCAGCTATTATCGTCAAGCCACTTCTCAACGACGATTCCGTACATCACGTCGCCCTCAGTGAAATGCTCAAAATACATGGCGCAAGTGTTATCGTCAAGCATCTCAATGCCACTTACTGCATAACCACCAATGATTATTTTCTCACCCATATAGCTTTCCATATCCTTAATTGATTTTTTTAAATTGTTTGACTTAATGTTTCATTTTATGATGCAAAGGTACAAATAATATCTGAGATTACCAAATATTTGAGGTTAAATGATGTTAAGCACTCAAACATTTTATTTGGCTTGCAAGGCAACAAACACCTTTTCCACCTCACGGCAAAGTTTTTCAAGGGATTTATACCTTAATGCGAACACACTGCAAAACGGGTCGTCTTCCGTGGAAACGCTGAGATTGGGATACCAATGCACCTCAATGCAGCAATGATTGTCGCACCTGACAAGTTCCTTGACGGATAAGCCGCCAATTATGAGACTGCCTTCCTTGAATGATAAGGAAGTTATGCTGACACCATTTGGCAGCGGCGTGTCAAACAAACCGCATAGCCTGAGCACAAGACCCTCAGCCTTCGGCGTGGGCTTATATAAGACCCTTGCAATTTCCAAACTTTCTTTCATAACGTTCAAATGACTATCCATGTTATTGCTATCTTATTGTTTTCGTGCTGCAAAGGTACAAAGAATAATTGAAACGGTCAAATATTTGAGGTTAAATGATGTTAATCATACCAACTTTCATATGAACCGGTTAATCTTTCCCATCTTCTAAGTTATGAATAAGATATGTCAGGCTATCACATTTCTGGTTTACCTTCATCAATTCAAGGCTGAGACTTTCCGCATGATGTTCAAGACGGTTAACATGCTCGTTGAACATATCTTCCGTAAGTTGGTTGATACGGCAGACAAGCACGATAACGAAAGTACCTATTATCCACCATTTATAATTGCCAATTCCAGACATGACTTACATATTAAAATGAATCAGAATTTCTTATTGTATTTCTTGGTCCAATCATCCGGCTGCCAAACGCCGAAACCGACAGACACCACATTATCCTTATAGCCGACATATACCGCGCCATCCAAATAGTCATTACTGGGATGCCGTTGGGAAAAAACATCATCCTTTACGACCAACTTGACCGCTACCTTGTTGTCCGGCATAATGCCCTTCTCGGTTCTAAGCCATTCCTCAATCCCTTTCCATAGACTATTCAGCCATTTGTCAAAGACATTCTCGTGACAGGAATCAGTTTCAACGATACGCATCGTCACGATTGACGTATAGGGATAATACTCGGCAACCCTGAATTTATCCAACGTCAAAGTATCTTCCATGCTGAAGCCACGTATCTCTCTCCTTAACTTTTCCATGTTATTCATTTCCTATCTACCGGTCTTATATGCCTTTTTTCAGCAAGGTCTTGTTCCTGACGGAGGGCATCGCATCATCCACATAGGTATAGCCCATACGCGAAGCATAGTTCATGAGATTCCTTGCGCATCTGTTAGGATAATGATAGCCGTGGCACGGAGTCACTTCCTTCTTGAAGTGGTTAACCAAACCGACGCTATACGGATAGCCGTCCTCAAAGGCCGATGTCAGAAACTCACACCTGACAAGGTTTCCGTCCTTGTCCTTATACTCATACTTGCTCCCTTTCCCAAACATATCTCCTAATATTTCTTTTTGCCTGTACGTTAATAATGTTTCATTCTTACGCCTGCAAAGGTACGAAGAAAAACCGATATAACCAAATATTTGAGGTTAAATGATGTTAATCATACCAACTCCAACTCCCTTACGACCAGCTTTTCAGTGCCGTCCGCAACGCATACCGCATACTTCGACGTGTCCTTGCAGTTATGTATGAACTCAGCAACGTCATGGGCATAGGCAGTGTTGCCAAGGGGATTCTCCCTGAACGCCTTCCTGCACATCACGCTGAAACGTCCGTCAACGCAGTCATTCTCACCGACACAGAATAAGACATATACCTTTTCCATATAACGCTCACTCAATGTCACTCACTATAATATTGTACTTGTTCTCATAGAAGACGGCAACCTTCAGCAACAGCTCATGCAAGACGACACCGACGGCATCGACGGAACTGAAAGGAATACGGAGGCCATCCGTATCATATATCACATAGCCGGTGCGCTCATCATCCAGTACAATGCTGCCGACACGCTTCACACCCTTAGCCCAATCGGCATCACTGACGGGCAGTCCAAAGTCAGCCTTGAAGCCTACCACGCTATGTCCGCTGTCCTCATATACCCTCTTTAGGCAATATGGTATATATACGTCCTCAATGCCCTTCAATGCAATGAAGTCATCCTTGCCACGGCACGGCTCACCCTCCGGACAAGATGAAATGTCGGACATCACACCCTCACAATAGGAGACGAAGTCAAACAAGGACAACTTCCTCACCTCGTCAATCCCCAGATACCTGAAATCATTGTCTGTAGCCATATACGTATGAAATATAAATTAATTAGACGTTAAACTTCCAACGGTGCAAAGGTAATGCTTTTTTCCGAGACTGCCAAACGTTTTGGGTTAAATGATGTTAATGTAAGACAGAAATAATATAATATTAATATAAGACAGAAATATAATATAGTAACATTATAACTTGATTAAGAATATAAAATATATAGAATAATATTATTAATATTAATATATTTAAGTGAAAGTCAGTCACAAACAGGGAATGTCAGCATGAAAAATGATAAATATACGCTATGATGCAAGGATATACAGAAATGATATGGTATATTATGGGGAAAATGACGGAAAGCCTTTGTATATAGGCATTTCAGAATATAAATAATATGTACTCAAATGAGTACATAAATATGTATAAGTAATGGTTAAAAAATTGAAAAGTTATAAATGAGGAAAATGGGAGAAAAAACTGTGTCCTGTTCATCTTCTTTAATATTTTTAACATTTTTTACAAAATTTTATTACTTTTTGACATAAATTAACATTTAATATTATTTAACATATATTAATATATATCATCATTAAATAATTTATTTATCATTTTTGAATTTTTTATAATATTTAATATATGTCATAAAATGTCAATGACCCTTCCATTTGGTAGGATATGAAGCGATGTGCCGTGTGTTTGGGCAATCCCGTATTCCGTAAACCCATAGGAAGGGTCATTTCTTATTGTCCTGTTTTTCCTTGTTTTTTAAAAATATCAAAAATTTTGTATACGAAAAATGTTCTGTTTTTCCTTTTTGTAAAGAAATTGGAAAATATGACATATATGTTACTCATTTGAGTACATTTGCCACGCAAGTACATTTTGCCAATGCAGATTCTTTCTACGCAAGAACATTTGACACACAAGATACGTTTGTCCGGTGTTGTCTGTATATTTATTCACTTTTCTGCATATTTATACAGTCTGTACATCCGGTCGTGACGGTCATGGGTCAGCCTTCCTTCATGTTGGTTTCCTTGCAGGCAAGTTCGATTATGATTCTTATGCCATAGTTCTTCACCTCGGTGGACTGGTATTTCCATCCGATACGGTCTTTTTTCCTTGGCGTGGCGTCAAGCATTGCTGCGTGGGTGCTGACCAACTCGTCAAACTCCCTCTGTGCCTTCCTTACGCTTGTAAAGATTTTTACATCGTTTTCCATGTCGGCGGCGGCTGCGTGCTCAATACCGTCCGACGTGAAGAACCTTTTCTCTGAGACTTGATATACCTTCATGTCTGTCGTTATGTTAATGTTATATGGCATCCTGACGTAAAGGGCAATAAAAAAGGGACTGTCAGGCCGCCCCCATCCCCAACTCGTCCATAATCTTCTGTATTGTGGGCACGGGCAGTTCATCGACGCTGAGGAACATGGTGTCACCGTCGTCGGCAATACCGAAAACCTGAAGTTGGTCGTTGATGTACAGGATGTCATATTTTTTCCAACGGAAGAAGCAATAACCGTCAGACAGGTCGAAAATCGTGTGCGTGCCGTCGGAATATCCCTTCTTAATGACTGACTCCTTCATCCGCCGAGTCCGCTCGGCATGACATCTCGCCGCCCTCTCCGCCTGCTTTCTGCAAGCCTCAAGCCATTCGTCATACTCCTTGTCGCATTGGGCCTGCATGGCCTTTTCCTGTTCTTCCGAATAGGGGAAATAGTCGTCGAAGCACTGCATGTCCTTCCACCTTGCAAAGATGCGGATGCCGTCGCTTTCCGTCACGATGCCTTCTTCGCTGACCGACAAGACCTTTGCCTTGCACACACACTTGTGGCATCCCATGTCAGAGCCATAGGTAAGAAGAACGTCACCAACCTTGAAATCACTTAATTTTGCCATATGAAATGAATTGTTATTAAATTGGTTAGACTTTTAATTTGACTTTGCAAAGGTACAAAGAAAAACTGATAAAAACGAAGGAATTATGTTAAAAGTGATTCACGATTATGTTAATTGATGCTAACGTTAAGTTTAATGAAAATTATGTTAATATTATATAAAGTTAACCCTTTTATATTAAATGCGATGGAGAATATACTCCAAAGTATTACCCTTGCCCTTATCATTTATTGACGATGCAAAGGTACGAAATTATTTTGAAATATCCAAATTTTTTACCTTAAAGAAAGTTAATGAAATGTTAAAAAACCCTTTGTTTATGGGGTTTTTCAGGGGACTGAATGTACATCCTCACTTTTTGCCTTGTTAAAATGCTGATTTTCAATGTTTTACAGGGAGGAGGAAGTGAAAAGGGCAAAATTTAAAAAAATGGCTTTATCAGGAGGATAAAATGGGGCTTTTCATGGCGGCGGGGTCTTTTTAATTGCGTGTAAATATTTTTTACTGCATTTGTTAAGGTTATATAAAATTAACATTCCCACTTGATGCGTGACGGAGACTATACTTCAAGGCATTACCCTTGCCATTGTGATGTATCTCTCCCAATCACGATGCAAAGGTACGGAAAATAACTGAGACTGCCAAATGTTTCCGTGACTTTAACATTACCTTAACATTTGGTATATCTCATGCCTTATGCCGTCTTGCCGTTGTTTGGCGTATTGTGTGTGTTGCGCGAAGTATTCCGTAATGAATTGCCTTAATCCCTTTTTTGACGTTATTGAAGCCCTCTGTGCTTGTTTCTGTATGTCGTAGATAACTTCACAGTCCTTGTATCTTGAAACGCTCAGGACGGCTTTGTTTGCCTTGCTTTGTTTATATTCTTTCAACAGACGTTCTGTATTATGATTATATGCTTCTTTGAAGGGTTTGCTCGTGATGTGGTAGCCGCAGCAAGAAGGGCAGTAATACACCCTTATTTGGTCTATTGTCTGCCCATCCCTTAATATGTCTTGTCCGTTGAACTTGATAAAGTTCTGTGCTTTCTTTTCTGTTTCAAAAAGCATCTTTGCCTTACCGCAGTCAGGGCAGAAAATCCTGTTGTTCTTTGGCCTCATGGTGTCGTGAATCAACTAAAAGGGGGATAGCTTTTTTATTTGCTATCCCCAAGGTCATGTTCTCTACTCGTCCTCGTCGTCTTCCTCGTCTTCGATATAGCCCTCCCACGTGTCAGGGTTGTCGTATATGTCCTCAAGGTAGTAGTCTATCTCCCCCAAGACATCATATTCGCTCATGCTCTCCAAATTGCCGTAAGCATTAAATTTGATATACTCGTCCATCCAACTTTCAATTTTGCCGAAGAATGTGGCACGTGCAGCCTCCATAGGGTCACTGAAATAGGTATTGAAAAACTCGTCGTCAAACGAATGAATTTCGTTATTGGAGTCTCCGTGCTCGCTGCAATAGGTATTGAAAATTGAAAGTCTCTCACCAATTGAAAGTTCCTTGAACTTCTCTTCAAATACTTCGTACTTCATGATAAATTAGCAATATGTGTTCATATATTCAATTACTTCACTCTCCGTAGGGTTGCTTGCAACAAAGCCGCTATCACAATAGAAATAGACATTATCATCAAGCCAAACGGCATCTTTATCGCCATCCTCATAGTCATCCTCAATTGCCGCCCAAAGTTCGTAGTCGGCAATGGTGACTATCTCGTCACTCTCAATATCGCTCACCTTTGAAAGAGCAATTTCAATTGTAGGATATTTAACTCCGTTATATTCAATAAAACTTCTTTCCATTTGCTATCTGATTTTTAATCTGACTTTGCAAAGGTACAAAGAAAAAATGAATTTACCAAATATTTGAGGTTAAAAGATGTTAAATGGGGGTAACTTTCTTATCAGTCACCCCCAAGGTCTGTGTCGTTATGCTGCAATGCCTTCAACTTCAGCACCCTTGTCCTTGATGGGGATGCCAAGGTTCTTGCACAAGTCCTCATACTTCATGTCGCGGCTGCCGAGGTTCTTTCCCAAGACCTTTGAGTTGCTAAGGTCAAGGATGAACTTGTCGTAGTCATGGCTCACGCGCTCATAGTAGCGCATAATCAGACGGATGGCCACGTCACTCATCTTCTTGCCGTACTGCCCGTTGTGGTCGTAGTAGGCACGCCCCATCCTTGCCACCGTCTCCACCTCGTCAGCCTTGAACGACTTGTAGCCCTTCTCAAACTCGCTCATTTTATATGCGCCCTTTGACACGCCGACCGAAAGGATGAAATAGAACGGGATGTCCTTGTGTGCGTCAGCGAAAGCCACGATTTCCTCGCAGACCTTCTTGTGGAGCACTGCCTTCATCTTCTCTTCGTGACGTGCGCCACCCTCCTTGTACTGCGCAAGGTTATACTTGCCTGCCAACTTGTTGCTTGCCACGTTGCGGATTGCCGTCTCAACCATGTTCTTTGCCATAACTTGTCTCTCCTATCTGTTTAAATTGTTAATAATGCTATTGTTTTAATTTGACGCTGCAAAGGTACAACCTTTTTTTGGATTATGCAAACATTTCCGGTTAAAATACGTTAATTGAACCGTTAACTTATGTTTAAAAGCCGAATGTCACTACATGGTAGTCTTCAATATCGGCAAATGGCATTTCGTTTGCAAGCGCTTCTTCGGCACTATCATATCCGTCTGCGTCTATCTTGACAATCGTATAATCGTCATTATAGTCTTCTTCCGCGACCCATTCCTCCAAGTCCTTTTCAGTAAGGTTGTTGGCCATTTCTGCCGTGTAACGCTCTTTGTCTAAAAGAAATACTTTCTTATCCATATCCTTAATTGTTTTTTAATTTGACGATGCAAAGGTACAACCTTTTTTTGAATTATGCAAGTTTTCCCAGTTAAAAAGTATTAAATGAAACGTTAATTTATGTTACTCATTTGAGTACATTTACCTTTGGTAAATGCTTGCTACGAAAGAACATCCGTAGGATGCTTGCTACGCAAGTACATTTGCTACGAAAGAACATTAGGGGGAGGTGGCGGTGGGCATTTAACCCACCTTGCTGTACCACGTCTCACCGTTTGAGAACCTTGCGCTCACACAGAGTTCCACGTCGCAGTTCTCCTTGCAGAACTTCTCGCACTTCTCGACGTGCGCGTTGATGCGCTTCTCAATCCACTTGCGGATGTTCTTCTTCTGCATCTTGAACGTGCCCTCGTTCCATCTGTGCTCATATCCTTTCCATGAGATGATGTTTTCCAAGGCGTCAAGATAATCCTCGACCATGTCGTCAACACTGTCGTATTCTGACAGATAGAAATTGTCACCCTGAGAAGTGCTGACCTTGATGTCATAGTCGAGCACCGCACCCTCATAGTAGCCGCTGCGGATGACAATCACGCTCTCCACGTCGGTCTCCGTCGTCCATGCGTTGCCGTTTCCGAAGGTCATCCAATCCGTGTTTGTCTCACAGATATTACGTGCCTCCATGCGTCCGTTGTAGCCCTTCGTGGGGCGGCAGTCGAAGACTTTGCCTTCCTCGCCGCGATAAAGGATGTACTCCATCAAGTTATCCCAGTCCCACTCGTCACGCGTGACTTCCTCCATCACGCCCTCGTCATTCTCCACCTCATAGGTGTCGTTGAAAGCGTAGTAACTCTTTGCGTTCTTGATGTAGAAATTCGATGTTGCCATAATTGTCGATGTTTTTTTAGTTGTTATTGTTTTAATTTGACGTTGCAAAGGTACGAATAATTTCTTAAACTACCAAATAAATCCAGTTAAAAGATGTTAAAGGATTTGTTAATAAATCTGAAGGTAGTCGAATTCGTCTTCCTTGTAGGAGCCTGCCTCCGTTGGCACGACCTTCTGTAGGTACGTGTTGTATACTTCCTTAAAGAAATTGTAGCCTTTGTACATGTTCTTTCTGAGAAGATAGTCACACACGAACATGAAGAGCGTGTCCGACGTGTCCTTCACCTTTCTGAAACGAAGGTAGCCATTTGTCTTCTCTACCAACTCTGCCACGTACTGAGGACGTTTTTTCTGTGCCATAATCTTATTTGCTTTTAAGAGGTTAAACTTTCTTGTTTGACGGTGCAAAGGTACATATAATTTCTGAATTATGCAAGTTTTCACCCAGTTTTTTCTGTTAAAAAACATTAATATTTAACAGACATTAACAAGCATATCAATGGGCGTGACGGAGAATATACTTCAAAGTGTCACCTTTGCCTTTCTTTCTTATTTCTGATGCAAAGGTACGAAAAAAATCTGAATTATGCAAATTATTTTGGTTAAATGATGTTAACGCACGAAAAAACCTTATCTATCTTCACAGACGGATAAGGGAAAATAATACAAATAAAAATTAACACCTAAAACCTTTCACCCTATATACCATTTTTCCCACGCCTCCTCCGTGCCTTCCTTCAGTGCCTTGTTGTACGTGCTTTCCATATGGTCAACCCATTCCTGCACGTGCTTTGGAAGGCTCTCACGCTTGATTTTCTTGCCCAAATTCATTGAAGAGACACCGTTCCTACATTCATCCCAACAACACCTTGTTATCCCATTGTCGCCAAAGGAAAAGCCCAAAAACGTGCCCATAAAGCCCCATTCCTTCACCTTGTTTCGTGGTGTGGGAACATAAAGGGAATATCTGTCGACGGAATTCTCAAACTCCTTGCTGCGCTTTGCTGCGTCGTATACCCTTAAAGTAACTGCCATAACTTGTTTAAATACTGTTTTTTAATATTTGGAAACTAATGTAATAAACTTTACCTTTTGGGCGATGCTCTTGCCATTATCGTAAGTTTTTTGGTTTAATACTGAACAATTTAATCAAACACTATATTTCTCTGTCAGGGCGATGCTCTTGCCATAGTCGTGGACTTCTTTGCGACTGAACCAAAAACCCAATATGGGGAAAACCATTCAGTCTGTATACTATTCCGTTGGTTATTTTGAATTATTTAGAAAAACACCTATATTACTTAATTGGGTCGGTCTCTTGCCTTCATTTCCATGTTAGACTTTAATTGTAAGAAATATATCGAGCTTTTAACCTTAATCCTCACCGTTGCGGTTCAGATTGGTTCAGCGAATTGCTTGGGGCGGCGGTCTTTCCATGTCTTCTGTCTCTTTAAGTTTTACGATGCAAAGGTACGGCTTTTTCCTGAGATTACCAAACTTTTTCGGTTAAAAATTGTAAACGAACCGTTAATAAATCTTCATCCAACTTTTATCAAGATGGTTTCTGAAAGTATAAGGCAACTTGTTGTACTTCTCCAAAGCATCTGCCAACTGAACAAATATCTTCATATACTCGTCATAGTTGTCAATTGCCTTCTGATACTCTTCCATATAGGACTTGAAATTCTCAATCCACGTCTGGCACAACTTGTCGTTAATCGTTGCTTCATAGTCAATCCTACCCTCGGCGTTGGTCTTGCACTTGAGCAAGATAGACTCATAGTCGGTATAGTTCCACTGGGTCAGGCGCAACTGAATCTCAATCTCGTCGTCGCCATATCCCCTTTTGACGTACATTCTGTCACTGACCTTCTTTGCCTCCTCGTTGAGGGCGTTGATAAAGCGTGCGTTGTAGACCTTTCCGTCAAACTTGGTGGCCATCATTGGGAAATATACGTTATCCACAAAATCCATGATAGTCTTGCGGATTTCGATACGCTGATTCATTTCCTTGACGAACTCTTCCCTTGTCTTGTTTGTTCTAACTCCGTTGCTATACATAACTGTCTGAATTTATTGTTTCTTAATTTGACGCTGCAAAGGTAATGCTTTTTTATGAGATTACCAAATTTTTTCGGTTAAAAGATGTTAATAGCCGTATTTTTTCAAGAGACCCATCATTATGGCGTCACAGAACTGATACATCCTATCAGTGCCGTAGCCCTTATAATATAAGGTAACGATGCGCTCAATCTGAACTGAAATCTCATTCATGGACTTCTTCCTTATCACCGTAATCATAACTTGTTCCTCCATTGTTTAAGTTTTACGTCTGCAAAGGTACAAATAAAAATCGGATTATGCAAATATTCGCCCGGTTTTCTTTGTTAAAGAATGTTAATTTTATACATTTTTTAACATTTAAATGACAGACGTGAAGGAGACCATACTTCAAAGTGTCACCCTTGCCATTTGTTTTATTTTTACACTGCAAAGGTACGAAATTTTTCTGAGATATGCAAATATTTTATGATAAAAGATGTTAACTGAATTGTTAATTTATGTTTATGGAAAAATCTTGCACTATCTTCACAGACAATGCAAGACACGCAAAACAAAACGACCAAAATTCAAACACCTTCAGACAAATTAATCCTCACTCTGCAAAACGACCGTGACATACCTTGCATATAGCTGCTTATAGCTCTCATAGGCAAACGGATAGGCAAGCACGTTGAGAATCAAGTCAGGCAGCCATGAGATAAGCTGTAGACGCAGCACCGCCCAATCTGCGATAGGCTCGGGTGTCGGATGGTTGCAGCCGAAATAGAAATAACGTTTTTGTTAAATTTTGTCATAGACGAGCAAAAGGTCTTTCTTCCTCAACTTCGGGATAACCCTGTTCGTTCCCTTCTCAAGGAACTCAACGCTGCGCCTTGACAGACGCACCTCATTGATAAGCGTCCCGTCCGTCAGCTCAACGGCATCCTCAAAATAGATATAATAGCCACCCACACCGTTGGACTTGACTGCCGCCCTCATCTTGGCCAACATAAACTCACTTGTCATAATTTTTTATCTGTGTTTATTGGTTTAACATCCATAGTTGAACACATATTCAGCCGAAAATGCATCACTTCCGTCCTCTTCCGTTATGTTCCTCTCTACGACCCTGTAATGGTTCTTCCACATGACATACCGAAGGAAACCGTGGTCATGCTTCCAATCACCCCACTCAACGACGACCACTATCTTGCCGTCGTCCTGCACCCACCATTCATATGGAAGGTTATTCTCATTGAAGATTCTCTTGACGTCTTCCTCGTAAAATGTTACGTTCATAATCTTAATTGGCTTTTAATTTGACGGTGCAAAGGTACAAAGAAAAATTGGATTACGCAAGTTTTTTGTCAATTATTTTTGTTAAAAAATGTTAAATTTTAAACAATTTTAAGATTTTTATTTCAGGTGTGTTGGAAACTATACTTCAAGGTATTACCCTTGCCTTTATTTCTTATTTCTGATGCAAAGGTACAAAGAAAAGTTGAGACTACCAAATGTTTTCCCAACTTTTTTCTGTCAATTAAAACTATTTAACAATTAAGCATTTTCTTATTCCTCATACCAAAGGAAATACCCATTATGATAGTCAAACAGACTTGCGAACCTGTCATACTTTGAACGTGTGGTCTCATACTCAAAGAAAGCATACATTGCAAAGGTATAGCTATTACCCATATGCTTATTATTACCTCTGTCCCAACTTGATGCACGTAAGCCATCCATTTCCTTGTCTGACAGACGGAACATTGCGCTAACCCCACATTGGGAAATAACAACCTTATGCGTTAATTTCTTTGCCATATTACTTGTTGTTTAAGTTTTACGTCTGCAAAGATACGAATAATTTTTGAAATAGACAAATATTTCCAGTTAAAAAGTGTTAATGATTCCTTAAAAGATGTTTAAGTTAAAATTAAACAAAATTAACCTAAAATTATATAAAATTAACATTTTCGTACAATGCGTGTTGGAAACTATACTTCAAAGTGCCACCCTTGCCCTTGTGATGTCTGTCTCTCAATCACGATGCAAAGGTACGAAAAAAAATCGGAATATGCAAATATTCCGAGTTAAAAGATGTTAATTACTTGTTAATTTTCTCATTGACAATTTCCATAATATGGGCAATCTCACCGTTCCACAAAGCCCAATCAGGGTTAATATAGTTGTCAACATCAAACTTGACGTCCTTAAAGTCAAAAGCCAAAACCATCGTCTGCTCACCATCCATATCCAAAGGTATTTCAAGTAACTTGTAATTCTCGTCAAGCCAATCAAAGGCTGAAGCAAACGGACTATCTGCCTTGTACATCGTATACCCATCATACAGAAAATGCTCTTTCAATGCAGATATGGCCATTTCCCTTGCGGTCTTATCTGTTACACAACCGAAATAGTTCTCTGCCCTTCTGTTATATTCGCTGACGATAAGGTCTGCAATGCCATCCACGCCGATTGCCACACAATGCTCGTCAAGGAACAACTCGACATCCAAAATGTCAGCCTCTCTGTCGGCAAAGGAAAAGCTTGGGGCATCTGCCTTGACTATCTCACTGAAAACGCTGATAACGTCCTTCTCGTTGAATTGTGCAAGATATTCTGAATTCTTCATAACGTCTCTGTTGTTTAAGTTTTACGTCTGCAAAGGTACATATAATTTCCGAGACGGCCAAACGTTTTATGTTAAAAGTGTTTCACGTTTCGGTTAAAAAACGTTAATAGCCGCTAAAACGCTCCCTGACGCCTTATTTTTGACCTTGTGGACAACTATACCATCGAGACCCTAAAATGCGTCTGATGAGGCTGAAAAGTGCCTTAAAACGAAAAATGCGCCCAATCTTCACAGACAAGGCGCATTGAAATGCAGTACTGAACTAAAAAACCTATAAGCACTACGACCCAGCTTCATCGCACGTCCGCCAACAGAATTGACGCTGCTCCGCTGTACCATAGGTAACTTCGGTTCGTTCCATTTGAAAGTTCATGTCCTCCAACCACTATTGTATCGCTTCCACGCATACGACTGCTCCACTACACCCAATAGGTAACTTGGACATTCTTTTGTGACTTCTTTCGTCGGCAGCGACGCCGATTCCATCATAGGCCCTGTCACTTTTCCTACTATCAAGGTAGCCATCCTTGAACGTGTGGGCCTTGCAGGGCTTGAACCTGCGACCTTCAGATTATGAGTCTGCTGCTCTAACCAACTGAGCTAAAGGCCCTATTTGGGGAGGTTTAAAGGCACGTTGTTCATGGCTCTGACACATTTGGTACTCCCCCCAAAGCCATTTTATAGTCAGGGAAAACAATCAGGGGGGAGTTGCACTTTCCTTACTTGCCATACTGACACCCCTTGCACGATGACGTGCGTCAAGCCATACTGCGCTTACCCTTAGACGAGGTTATTTCCCTTGAAGTATCGTTCCATCATTTCAAAGAACTTCTCATGTCTCATTGTTTGACGCTGCAAAGGTAATGCTTTTTTCTGAGACGGCCAAATGTTTTCCGTTAAAAAACGTTAACGTCTCCAATAAATCTTCCAAAACAGATGGATTCTGCCGTTGTTGGTCGGCTCATAGTTCGGATGCGGGAAATACCACTTCCAATATTCAAGCCGCCATAAGTCCTTATGCTCACCTACGATTGCCTCCATTTACAGATATTCCTTTCTGAGATTCGTCTTGACGTTGTTGCGTGACTTCCTATCCGCGTTCCTGTTCTTCTTGCTGAAATGCTTTCCGTCCGAATAGCGTCCTTCTTGGAAGTCATTCTCATTCTTGTGGTTCTTCTTGCTGCACATATCGTTGAAGTCGTTAAATGCCGTTATCTCATGCCCATCTCCGCCAATAAGCCTTCGGATAGGGAAAATTGAAGTATTCACAGACTCTGTGTTCCGTTGCATCGCCATCCTTTTCATAGAATGTTGCCCTCATATCCCACTTTCCGCGTTTCTCAACTCCGTTGCTGAACACTTCACCGACGAGGTTTTCGTTCCTGGTCTTCCAGATAACCAACAAACCTCCCTTGTCATTCTTGTACATTGAAATCTTTACCATAACGTTTCTGTTGTTTAAGTTTTACGTCTGCAAAGGTACATATAATTTCCGAGACCACCAAACGTTTTATGTTAAAAGTGTTTCACGTTTCGGTTAAAAAACGTTAACGTCACCGGACGTAACTTTTTTCTTTTAATATTTTCTTTTTTTTATTAATATTATATACATACTCCCTTGGAGTATATGTTTTATATTAATTATTTTTCTTTTTTCTTTTTTGTTACTTTTTTCTTTTAGACTGATACGACTCTGAACATTGACGTCAATCCCAGTTCGATGTCGTTCAGTCTTATACATTCCCTCATGGCATCACCTATCTTGTCAAAGCGTGCCGCCTTGTCGGCCTCAGTGGTAAACTCCATGCCGTCTATCAATAACATTCCGCTTTCCGTACCTACCAACCATTTTCCCATATCTTGCCTGATTTTAAACGTTAGACAAAAATAATCCAACCTATCTTCACAGACGGGTTGGATTCACATCAACAACTTAAAACTCCATCCGTTCTCAATACAAGATGCACCCAAATTCAGGATGGACACCATAAAAACCACTAACCTAAATGCTACTCATTTGAGTACATCCGTAGGATGCTTGCTACGCAAGTACATCTGCCTTATAGATGCTTGCTACGCAAGTACATCCATAGGGTCACGTCACGCTGCGCGGAACTTATTGAGACACTGCTTCAGTCGGCTTGAATAAAAACCGTTATTCTCCCTGCCGAAAAGCCCAATAAGTTGCTCAAAGACATCTTCAGCGTTATCCTTTGTGACCTCAATCTTTCCGACACGGTCGGCAATACGCTTCTCAATAATCTCATGATGCTCTTCCACCGCCTTGATGAGGCCGTCGAGATTCCACCACGATACTTTCGGAAACTCACAAATCTTCACGTCACCGACAAAAAGGCTTGTGCCGCCGCTGCCGTTATCCACTGCGTTAAACTCTCCGTGCTTTGTCTGAATCGTTGCCATATCTGCCTTTTTCTTATGAATTAAACTTGTTTCTTGTTTCTGTCTGCAAAGGTAATGCTTTTTTCCGAGACTGCCAAACGTTTTTACGGTTTTAACATTATTTTAACACTTTATCAGAGAAGCACTGAACCTCTTCCGCTCAAACGTTGTTGTGCTCTTCTCTTCTGTCTGCTTGCTGAAACATTCCTGAAGCGTCCTTGCAAGGTCGACTCCACCATGCTCTTCGCAAAGTCCGTCAATCAGCCCAATCTCCACGTAGCCGCCTACGGAATTCGTCGTGTCATCGTCATCCTCAGCATTGTATTTCTGTGCGTCAATAGGCTCTGAAGGGAAACCCCACTCCACCAACTTCCAATCAAGCCCAAAGGTGCGTGTTCCGTTCTCACTTTCACAATAGTTGCCGTTATTCACCTGGATGGAAATATTGAAGCCATCCTTGCAATAGATTCGGGGCAGTAAAAAGAACTCACTATCATAGACGTTACTCATTTGAGTACATCCTTTTCCTGTACCCTTGACCATTCCGAAAGCCATCGTGTTCACAAACTCTGATGCCAACATAACCTGTATTGTCTTAAAATTTAATTGAATTATATGTTTGTTTGTCTCTCTCTCTTCGGTGTGCGGCCCTTATGATTCGAGCCACATCACCATGTCAACCACGTCACCGAAATCCTGTGCCTCCATTGTGGCAAGGAAATTCTCACTCTCTTCCGTTCCGTCGGTCAGCTTGTCATACAGGCGTCCGTAGAAACCCTGACTTGCGGCCATACTGCAAATTGCAGCCAAAATCTGTTTTCTGTTCATAGTCGTTGATGTTTTAAATGTTATGTTTCTGTTTTTTCCTTTTTCTTTGTCTTTGGCGGTGCAAAGTTACGTATTTTCCTCCGCACCGCCAAATTTTCCGCGTTAAATAATGTCAAGGGACGGAACTTCCTTCAGGATGACGGTTCCCTTCTCGATTGCCTTGCGGATATCCTTCGCGCTTGAAAGGTTGTAATAGCCGTTCTGACGGAGGAAGATATACAGATGCTTGCGCGTCGTGTTGCTGTAATCCCAATTGCCTGAGAGCACGATGTTCATGCCGTCCAACTTGCAGACCACTGAGTCGTAGGACTGAAAATAGGTTGCCTTCTTCGTCTTGATGACGAACCGGTTTGCGGCGGCGTTTCCCTTGTCATTGATGAGTTGTGTTACCATAATTAAAGATGAGTTAAGTTAAACTTTTGATTTTACGACTGCAAAGGTACATATAATTTCTGAGATATGCAAGTTTTTTATGTTAAAAAGTCTTTGCGACTCTGTTAAAAAACCTTTTTTCCCTTTCATTCATGTTTTCCATCACGTAGGCAAAGCCCAAAACAAGGGCACAGAAGCCGAAGAAAAGCGCAAGGCCGCTGAAATATACGTCAGTGCTGACAAAGGCACAAAAGGCCATGTCTACGACCCAAAGAACCAATAAAATAAAAAGCCTGTTCATAATGGTATAATGTATTAAATTAGACATTTGTTTTCTGAAATCGTCTGCAAAGGTACGGCAAATATCTGAGAATAAAGAATATTTTCAGTTAAATGATGTTAACAAGGACAACAAATTTTCCATGTTAAAAAACCGTTAAATGTTGTTAGGATTTAATTAAAATTAACAAATAATGAAAATGCGTGTCGGAGATTATACTTCAAGGTGTCACCCTTGCCATTGTCATTTGTTTTGACGCTGCAAAGGTACGAAAAAAAGTTGGATTATGCAAGCTTTTTGCCGATTATTTTCCGATGGTTAGGATAGTTTAACATTTGTGTCCGGTATTGTTAAAGTTATGTAACTTGGGGAAAAAAGTCACGAAAATGTTTGGCGGTCTCAGTTTTTATGCTTACCTTTGCAGTCGTAAATCAGAAGTCAAACCAAATAAAATTTATATCAGTCATGAAAAAGTCAGTAAAAAGTATCGTGAGCAACAAAGAATGGTTGGTAAACGTATTGGCCAATTCCACTTGTAGGTGGAATTGGGGAATGTTTGGCGTCCACGAAGACACGCCAAAAGACGTATATGAAAACGCCTACCGCGTCGGCGAGTATCGTGAAGATATTTGGGGTGACGTGCTGCTTAATGGAGGTTTCCTCTTGGTAAAAGATATTGAGCACGAAAAAGAATATCGCCTTTCTGTCAAAGACTTCGAGAAGGGGCTGCGCAAGCTTATATTCGCCTACCCACGCATCTACGCCAATGTAATGACGGAGGAAGGTGACTATTACGACTACGATGCCCTGTTGCAGTGTGCCGTGTTTGGGGATGTTATCTACGGATAACTCCCCCAACATCTTTTAACGTTTCATTATGTTTCTTTAACGGAAAAAGTTCTTTTTTCTCAGATTTTATTACTACCTTTGCAGTCGTAAATCAAAAGTCAAACCAATTAAAATTTATATCAGTCATGGATAGTTTTAAAGAAATTGTCACTACAATGGTACAACAACTTGCACAGAATGATTACAATGCACTTCGTAAGAAAATTGCCAATATGACTTATGAAGACGCTTTCAAAGCACTTAATGGTTACAATCTGTCAGCAGAACCAAATATGTGTGGAAATGAATTGATGTCAATCAGTGAGTTTTTCAACTTTAATTTTGGTTTTTTGAGCGGCACAATTTTCCGTACCAAAGACAACAAGTGTGAGTTATACGAAACATTTGACTTTTATGTCGACGCAATGCCTGTTGCACGTTTGGAAATCAGCAGTAATGGAGAAATAGGTGAAACAAATGTTTGGTATTTTGTTGACGAAAATTAACATTTCGTTTAACATCTTTTAACTGGAAAAATTTGCATATTCCAAATAAAATGCGTACCTTTGCACCGTCAAATTAAAACAATAACATTTAAACATCTTATATAATATGGAAAAGTTAGTTATCAGATTGGCAACAGAACTTGCAAAGTATGAGTTTAATGAGTTGGCGAATCTTTTGTCAGATATGCCGTTTATCAAGGCATATAACGTTCTGAAAGGTTTTAACCTTGAAATGGACGAATGTAGGTGCAAAGGCGAATTGCTTAGTATTAGTGTAAGATTTGATTTCAATTACAAACATATCAACGGCACTATTTTCCAAACAGAGGATGGTGGTTGTGAGTTGTATGAGATAATTTCAGTGTGGGATGACGAATTTTCCTCGCCCATCATTGAATGTTTGGAAATGGAATGTTAAAAACGTTAATTTCCTTGCATATTCCAAATAAAAGTATTACCTTTGCAGACGTAAAAAACAAAACGATAAAACCAACAACTTAAAAAATTTACGATTATGAACAATCAGTCAGTAATCAGAGCTTTCGCGTGCGGCAAGCCTGCAAAGTCTTCCAACGGCAACCTCAAGTCACTCGGCAACAAGTTGGTGTCGTACTACACCACGATAGCCCAAAGGCTCGACGACGGCACGATAGTGCTCAACAATACGAAATACAGCGTATCGACGTCAAAGATACAGACACAGATATTATATGAGCTTATCCATTGCCGTAACGTGGTGGACGTGATGGACGTACCCTTGGGGGCGACAGACCTGCAAAGGTACATGAAATGAAAAATATTCTTCTTAATTATATTGAAGTTATCCTTCGGTCTGTGACAGATAGGGGGATAACGCTTTTTTATTGCCATTAATGAAAATTAACAGATAAAAAAAGAATGTGAAGGAGAATATACTTTAGAGTTTCACCCCTACCCTTGTTTCTTATTTCTGTCTGCAAAGGTACGAAAAAAAGTTGGATTATGCAAGTTTTCTGGCATTTATTTTCATGCAGTTAGGCTTATTTAACATTTGACCCATATTGTGTTAAACTCAGGTTAAAGTGCCGAAAAAGTTTGGTACTTTCAGATAAAATGCCTACCTTTGCAGACGTAAAAAACAAAAGTTTAACCCTATAACCCATTCAAGTCATGAGCTACATTACAGAAAACAATGCTGAGAAGTTGGCAACACGAAAGCAACTTTGGGCGATATACTGCCTTTCCAAGAAGGACTATCGTGGGCAGGACCTTACAATGCTTGACGCTTCCGTGCTCATTCAGCGGCTGAAGGCTGAGAAGGCTGCAAACGGCACGCAGGACGTCACAAAGGCAAGGAAAGCCACGTTGGAGGATGAGTTTGTCAGCTATATGACAGACAAGATGCAGGGCGTTATCAACACTGCAAGGAAAGCGTTACAGATTAAGTCGGTAGTGGAGGATGACCAAACCGTTTTCAGTGACGCAAAGAAACGCGAAAGGCATGCCTTCTTCGGTTTCGGCTGTGGTATCACCATCATTAAGTACGACAAGCGGAGCAAGGTGGCCAAACAGATAGAGGAATTAGGCGGCAAGCACAGAAACACGACCTTCCTCAATATGTTCCTCAATGCGTTTACGCCGAAAGAAATCAGTCATTACAAATCCGTCGGTTTCCCGCTCTCGGCAATGTACTGTCAGGACATAAGGATAAGCGCGGCATATGAAAATGCCGTGGCAAGTTTCATGACACACAAAGGCGTTAAAAATGTAAGGACACAGACGTTTGACGACTGATTGGCAAGGTGGCGGTTGGAAAAAATCAATTCTGACCGCTTTCCTTTGTCCATGAGCGCACGCAGCGTGTCGGGCTGATAACTTACCCACAAGGCACACAGAACGCGTCAGGGGGCACGGAAACACGCTTAAAAACGATTTAATTTTATTAACGGTTCGTTTAGTTTTTTTAATATGGAATCTTTGGTAAATTCATTTTTTCTTCGTACCTTTGCACACGTCAAATTAAAAGTTAAACCCTTTAAACAGAAACAACAATGGTAGCAAATGTAACTTTCAGCAACATCTATTGGAACAACAGCCTTCGCAATTTCTTTTGGAGAGAGCAGAGCATGGACACCTTAGAAGAGCTTATGAGCCGTTCCACAATGGCTGATGACGATATTTTGGAACTCCTTGACGAACGGACGGAAACAGAGGATATCGATGAGGTGGAAGAGGATTTCTATTCGCTTTCAGTTGAGGAACTTGCCGATAACTACGGCATAGAGTTGCAGGATGAGGATGACGAGGAATAAGTGGTGAAAAAAACACCACTTATTTTTTAACATAAGTGTTAATCACTTTTAACTAAAAAAATTCGTTTTTCTCAGATATTCTTCGTAACTTTGCACCGTCAAATTAAGAAACAGAATTATTAACAAGTTAAACAAAACAGACAATGCAACAGAAATTTTTGTGGCTCAGTCAATTAGACAAGATGGAGAACCCGATGCGCAACCTTATCGACGTAATGAAGAACACGGTCAGCAACATGGGTGCTGCACAGTACAGAGAAGTGTTGGCTGAGTTGAACAAGGCAGAGGAGGCAATACATAATGCGGTGCGGAAGGCAACAGACATTTCCTACGAACTTGAAAAGTAATGTTCCACGTGGAACGTGGGGGTGTGACACAGGGGTGTCATGCCCCCTCCCCCGTACCCCTACCTACGTATCCCCCTACTCAGATACCCCCCTACGTTTATGCGTATATACGGACACGGTTTTTTCCCTCAATCCTTGAAAAAAATTCCGGAAAAAAATTTTTGAACTTTCATCCATATCTTAAAAAAAATTCAATTCCTTTTTCAACACTCTATATACTTTTACCTCAATCCTTGAAAAAAAATTCCGGAAAAAAATCTACCCCCCCCCTATTTTCTTATATGCGCATTTCAAAAAAAAAATCCGGAAAAAATTTTTGAACTTGTATCTTTTTGGTTTTTCTGTCTATTTATAATACTGATAATAATTTTCCATAAAAGTTATATAAATGTCACCCTGCCTTCACCAATTGCACGTCTGAGTTCATTACCGCCAGTCATGGTAATTCCGTTGGTCGGCTTACTACCCATCCTCTCAGATAGTCCAAACGTCAATATGGATGCAATTATTCTCTTAACACCGAACTTTGTCGGTATTGGAAAGTTCTTTAAAATCTCTTTTTTAGTCATACCTTAATCCTTTTTTACCTTTTCGTCTTCGCATAATTTATGACCAATGTAATACAAAGCAAGTAATACAAATAATATTATTGATTATTGACAATTAATCATATATATGCAATCCAGTACAATCCAAGGCCAAGTTCTTTTCAATTAATCCGCGATAGTCAAAATGATGGGCATTGAGCCAATCAATAAATTTTGGTATATTCTCATCATAAGAGGCTAATCTCCCGTAGTCATCCTTCCACGCAAAATTAAGACATTCCTTTTTCTCTTCCTCTGTCATAGAAGATAGAGGACGGAGATAGGGTTTAACATCGTCTATAAATGCAAGCCAAAAACAGTTAACGTCAGCATCAAATCTTACAAGTTCTTTTGAAACATCAACTTCTACTAATTTTCCGTCATTTAAACCCGCTGCTCCATCATCTACTTGACATATTACCCCATAAGGCAACCTTGCTGAGAGGTCTATTAATAATAGCTCTATATCCTTCTGTGTCATGATTCAAAGTTGTTTAATTTGTTTATATAATGTATAAAGAGGACGTAAAAAACCACCAGGTTCCCATTGTTCATCACAAGCATCCTTTAGTGGTTTTATCTGAATTTTCCGTAGGTTTCCACCTATTCTGAGGCTTGATGGATTTTACTTTATTTACAAGTTCATCTACAATACCTAATGCTCTGTCAATATGTCTATCACTCCAATCATTACTACGAATGTATGCTTCGAGGACAGCAACTTCCTTTTCATCCTCTTCGCTCCACTCTTGTTTTGGCTGTACTCTATCTTTGAGGGATTTGAGAAAATCAGAAAGTTTTTTTCTTGAATTACAATATGGAGTAGAATAAATTAAATTATGTAATCCTCTATATGTTCTTTCATCCTCTTCACTCCACTCAGCAGGCTTCTGCTTTGCTTCTCTTTTGGCCTTGCAATCCCCATCAGCAAAGCATTTACCGGTTTCCTGAAATCCTTTACAATTATCTTGACAATATGTATCAATCTTCTTTAACTCTTTCTCGTCGAAATCCCATTCATATCCAGCTTCTCGCATCTTTGTGAATAAGAGGTCACGCTGTTCTTTGGTGGCAGGATAAACCCAATTTTTGTCTCCCCAATTTCCGCCTTTAGTATCTAAATCACCATATTTACTTAATGCTATATAAGATTGTGCATAACTATCCGTTGAACCTGAATATATAAACACAGATTCATCACATGCTACAAGTACATCACCATCCTTTGCATCTTGGATAGTCCATAATCTTGCACATCTATCAACATCTTCACAGTATTGTATTGTATAGTTATCACCGTATTTCAGTTGATATTGATTATCTATAACAGCAACTACTTGATAAATATTTTCAGTTCCTTGATGTATTATCCACTCACCTTTATGAAACTTTGGTTCTACCTTATCAGTAGGATTCTGCTCACCTTGTTTTTCAAGCCAGGCAATCCACGGCTTCGCACTTGAATAATTTTCTTTGATAAAGGCAATAATTTCTTTCCTTATCCTTTCATCTTTGAAGTCTCTGAGTTCGGAGAATATATACTCACAGGTAGTAGTGCCTGCCTCAATATCAACAGATTCTCCGTTATTTATCGCTCTTGCCCTTTCCAAAGCCTCGTCATAGCGTTTGGCCTTTTCTTCCGTTGTAAGTTCTTTCATAAATTAAACAAATTTCTTTTTAGCTGTAATTATACAAATTTAAAATAGTATTTTGGATACTTTACAAGTTTGCCAACTGACCGCCCATATTAGGTCTGTGATTTTTCTTTGCTTCTTCACTATAATCCACTTTAACCAACATAATCAGTTATATTTAGGTTGATTTTTTCACAGATTCTTTTTATTTTCAAGCCAAGCAATCCAATCCAAGTGCTTGATGTTACAGTTTTCAAAGTATTCAATAATTGCTTTCCTTATCCTCTCATCATCGGACTCTTTGAGTTTTGGAAATATAATTTCAAGAATAACACTACAAGCACTCATTGGTTCTGCTGCTCTATACAATGATTCTGCCTTCTTAATAGCCTCGTCATAGGCTTTTGCTTTTTCTTCTATACTTAATTCTTTCATAATCTAACTACATTTAATAATCGACATTATAATTACCAAAATAAACCATGCAAGAAATGGTAGTTTTAGACATTTCAGTTTTTCTTCCATAATCACAATATCTTATTTATATTGCTCCATCCTTCAACATCGAAACCTTTACCACAAGCAGCACAAGTGACACAAGGTGAATTGCCGCCATCTATATCTCTATGCCACCATACATCACCTTTTTCAAGTTCTAACTTACTTCCACAGTGAGGGCAAATGCCAACAACTGATAATTTTTTTCTTTCTAATATCTTCATAGTCACAACAACTTAATCTCTTTCAAACGTATAATCGTTTCGTAACAAGCATCAATAGGATTATTACAGTTTACCACACACACAATACCATGTCCATATTCTACAAACTGTAATATCCACCTACCTTCACTTGGAAATAGAATTGGAGTATATACTTGTGGTTCAATTTCACTCAAATATTTAAGCAATGCAGAAAGACTCCAACAAGGAATACTTTCATTAGGATTACATATAGGTTTATAGAACATTGGAAAATCATCATAATGTCCATTTGACAGTGGATTTGAATACCAAGCCCACCACATATCTGCACTTTCAAGTGGCAGTACATTACTGAGGACTTTTGACTGCTCTATCGTTGTATAGTGTATCATATTTTTAAATTATCTTTTCCTCTTTCAAAAAAACAATCATACTATAGACAGCATCAATTGGGGTCTTGCCAAACTTCTCATACTGACTTAAAAAGTTATAACAAACATAAGTACCATTATCAAGTGTTTCAAGACAATAATGTTTTGGAAGAAGACTTATAAGTGCTCCAAGTGACCAACACGGAATACCATCAATATCAGAGCTAAAAAAGGGTTGTATTCTATAAGCATACCCATAATCATCACCAATAACAGTTTCATATTGTTGATACATCATATCAGCACTTTCAAGTGGCAAGATTTCTGCCAAGATTTTGGACTGCTCTAATTCAGTACAACTTTTAATTGTTGCCATAGTTATTTAAATTGAATTTTCACTCTTGGACTACCCTCAAGTTTCTGTGTGCAAAGTTACTAAAAATATATGGAACAACCAAATATATTTTGTTAAATAAACTTAATTGCATTAAATCAAATTTTCTTATTTTCTAATAGCCAACAAATCATTTCAAATGCAGCATCAATAGGGTTATCAAACCATTTATTAACGTTTCCTTTAGGACAATCACAATGATATGTATCATCTGTTGCTGATTTCAGCAATCTTGTTCCTTCTGGTAAAACACTAAGCAATGCGGTAAGTGACCAACAAGGGATATCTACATCTTCATTCAGTACTTTATAACCAATGACATAAGGTGTGTCTCCATAGAGTTTGTCTAAATGTCTGTCATAAACATAAATCATATCTGCACTTTCAAGTGGCAGAATTTTAGCCAATTTCTTTGCTTGCTCTATTGATGTACAAATTTTTTTCATCTTTTAATTTTTGTTGTTTTTACTCAAAATCTTGGTTAATCATTTTTATTACTAATCCAAGTTCATCTTTGTATCCTTGCCAAAACACACTTGTTACTATCCGAATTTTTTTATTCATTAATTCTTCAAGCAACTCGTCTATGCTACATTCTTGTCTGATAGAAGTTATGGCATCGTCACAAAGTGAACAGCGGCCACTAAAATAGTCAATATTATAATCATTATCAGATAAGTCGCACATGCACTGCCAATGATTTTTTTGAACGCATAAATATTGATTTATTTTGTCTATGTTTTGTTTTATTTTTTGCTCCATAACATTAAATTAAATTTTCAAGTACATATTTTAATGCTGCTTCAACGGCATCTTCATAGTTCCAATCGAAGTCGGTGTAATCTTTTCTTACATATCTACATTTCTTATCAAGAATTATATAACAGAAATGATAATTACCATTAAGGTCTATACTTGCACCAATTTCTATAAAGATATTATGCACTTCTCTAAGCCATGCCATTGTCATTTGATGGGTAGGTGCGGAACATGTATCAGTCTGATAGGAATTTCTCCCTTTTAAGAATGGACTAAACATTAGGACCCCGTTTTTATAGTAATAAAAGCACGGTTCATCAAATCCTTTTTCCTTGAGAAGTTTAGCTACTTCAAATGAACAATATGCTTCTTTAATCATGGTTATTTCTTTTTAAATACAATTACATCCCCATATATTGTTATTATTGATACAATGAAAGCAAACCATGAAAATAAAGAAGCTATTATAACAAAGAATAATTCAGATAAAGTTATTTCATGCCCTCTTTGTAAATTATGGTAGTAAGTCCATAGTGCTGTTATAATACCTGATATGTAAATAATCAAAAATGTATCCATAATTTATTTCTCTTTTAATTGTCCAACCAACTCTTTCAATTCTTTCTGTCTGCGTTCCTTGCAGAAACGGCAGTTTCCTTAATGGAATTATAACTTATTATTTTCTAATAGCCAACAAATCATTTCAAATGCTGCTTCAATGATATTGTATTTAAAAATACTACAAATAGCACAATAGTGATTACCTTCCCTGACATAACTTATACTATATCCATTACCACGCTTGGTTATTAGAAGAACACAATTCGAAATATTGTCGTTAATTTTATAAGGTATTATTTTCAATAAAGCAGTGAGACTCCAAGCAGGAACCCTGTGTTTATCATCATATTCATCAATGAAATGACTATTATCCACTTGTGCTTCCGGCTTCTTTGCTAATAAAGTGTCCCAGAACATATCGGCTGTACTTGTATCAATCCCCAACTCTCTGAGTTTTTTGGACTGCTTTATTGAGGTACAAATTTCAGAGTCCACGCTGTCATATGGTTCATTTTCCGTCTCAACTATTTGTTTAAGTTCCTCGGTAAACAAGTCATTGGATGACAGTTTAATGCCATCCCAACGTTTAATAAACGCCTTCATTTTACTTTGAGTTTCTTCGTATAGTTTCTTATAATCTTCCATTTTTGCCTTGTTTTTTAATTCTATTGCAAAGATAAATGATATTTTTTAAAAAACCAAATATTTTTTATTAAAAAATCCCAATCTTTCACTTTTGTTTCAATAATTGGTTATTAATACTTCATCCGGTTTGCTTTCCTTGTCTTTTGTATGGTAATTACAGTTTTGGTATGTATAGTCAAGATGATGTACGTTATATTTCTGTGACCACTCAATCAGTATGTCATTTGTCTTTCCTTTGCTGAAGAGTACATTTGAAAGTGCAAATTTTACATTTTGGGAATTAAGTTTATCCAATAATGCAAGCAATTCTTTTTCACGTGTCTGATTCCATCCATCCTTTTCATTGTATGTTGCGCATGTAATTAAATAAGGCGGGTCACAATAGACAAAATCGTCGGAAGTGAGTTTGTCTATTTTAAATTCATTGAAATCGTTATTTGTAAATATAATATTCTTATCCTTAATTGCCTTATGAAATTTGATAAGATTCTTTTTCATTGCGTCATTCCATTGGCTTCTGTTTTTTCCAAACGGCATATTAAACTCTCCCTTTGAATTAAACCTAAACTGATGGTTGAATGAATAGCAGATTAGGACATATAACATTATAGGCATTATGAATGAGTAGCCATCTTCAATATGCTTATTGTAATATGCTCTAAAGTTGTTGAAGTTATCCGCATTTTCGATTGTGAGTCCAAATCTCTGAATTGCAAGTTCTATTGTTTTTATAAGTTCTTCAATTTCATATTTTTGGAATGTCTTATATATTTCTATGATGTGTGGCTCAAAATCATTTGCTATGATTCTATTTGCATTTACATTTACCGCAATGTTTCCACCACCTGTAAAGAGGTCAACGAATGTATTTATTTCACTTGGAAACAATGGTAATATTTGTGGCAATAGTTTATATTTGCCACCCGTATAGTTCATTGGGGATTTAATATATGTACTCATCATAAATATAATACAAAACTATTGAATAACGTTGTTGTGGGGTTTAAGGGATTCGGTCTTCTGTCTCTTTAAGACATATTCTACAAGGGCATTTAGTTCATCTTCATCTTCTGGTATTCTACCGAACTTCTCAACAAATTCATGGACAAGTTCCCAATTATCTTTTGGAAGACTATCTGGGTAATCTATTAGTTTTTTCTTCAACTCTTTCTTCTCAAAGTCAAAGGCATATCCTGCATCAGACATTGCTTTCATCAGAGTGTCACGCTGTTCTTTGGTTGCGGGGGTGGCATCATGACATCCATAACTATTATCATCACCATCTTGGTTTGGAGTTTCAAATTCTCCTTCCCAAACAGAACAGTAACATTTACAATTTCCAAAACCAATAAGCTTTTTGAAAATTGCTGTAACTTTACCTAATTGAAGTACATCACCATCCTTTGCATCTTGAATGGTCCACAAATACATATCTTCTTCAAAAGAAAAGCCAATCCATCCACCATAAGTTGTCTTATACCCATTTTCCGTAACCTCTGCAATTTGCCTTGGCTCATTCTCTGTCGCTCTGCCAATAACCCAATCACCAACCTTAAACTTCGTTTCAACCTTATCTACAAGCTTTTGCTCACCTTGTTTTTCAACCCAAGCAATCCATGAATCATATTGGTGTTTTTTGATGTCGCTAATTACAGTAGTTTTAAAACGGCTTAAATGTTCAACCAACTCTTTCCTCACTCTCTCATCTTCGGACCTTTTGAGTTCGGGGAAAATGTCGAAAATATCATCTTCATACAGCACGTGGTCGTTGTCATACTTAATTTTTCTCCTTGCCCTTTCAAGGGCTTCCTCATATTTATCCATACTTAAATATATGTTTTTTATAATAAAATATATGTTATCGTCCACCCCATAATGCGGCTTCTAATTCGTCGTCAGAATTGTCCGTTTGGCATCCCTGTTTTTCAAGCCAAGCAAGAATATCAGTACGTTCAATGCCATTCCAAAATTTAATAGTGTTCAAGGATTTGAATGCTCTAATTAGTTTTTTCCTTATCTTCTCATCCTCACCCTCTTTGAGTTCGGGGAAGATAAGTTCTATTAATTCAGTATCAGCCACTGAATCAGTAGTACTATAATAGTTTTTTGCCCTTTCAATGGCATTATCATATGCTTTTGCTTTTTCTTCTATTGTAAGTTTTTCCATAACAAATTACCAGCTAAAAATAACACAATCTTTTCCTTCCTCAAACTTATCAATGACATTTCTTTGGAAATTATCTTTGGGATAAACCCATTCTCCGGACATTTTTCCGTTTGGATATTGATATTCGTAAGGTTCATCACAATAGTCTTTCTTATATCTTTCAAGCTCTTCCTTAGACCATACAAAATAGCCGATTTTACCATTTTCATAATCGTCGTAGAACAGGCTATTGAGACCTTTTCTTTGATAGCCAACTTCTTTGTAATAGAGTATTCTTATTTCCTTTTCATACGTCGGTACTTTCTCAAGGTCAATTTTGATGATTAGCTTATCGCGTGCTTCCTCATATTCGTCAAAATCTTTCCAGCCTTCTCCGTTATTCCATTCGGGCATTTCTGCTCCTTGCTGTGATACTTCCATAAAGCTTCCGTTCTTGTCATAAGATTCACCCAACCATTTGCAGTTATTTATATCAATACCGCTTTCCTCCTTAAACTTTTGCCAGTCATACCAATTCTCAGTTATAGAGGTTTCAAACTCCTTAGTCCAAGAAGGGAAGTTATTTTCATAATTACCTTCATTGTCAATAAGGCTGAAATAATTGTAATCTTTAGACTCTTCTTTCTTACATATTCTCCTAACACAAATATCCAATCCCATTTTTGTTATATTTTTTTTGTTAATATTATTTTTTTTTTATTTCTTTAATTTTTAGTTCCCGAATATATAATAGCTTTTGGGTAATGTTTCTTTATATGTCTTATTGCGTCGCAAGTAAACTCAAAATTGTGGGGGGGTTCAAAACTTGGAGTTCCCCACCAATGAATAAAGAATAGAATGGTATATCTCTGTTCTATTCTGTACAATAGAGCATGAAATGCTTTTTTTCCTTCCTCGCTTAATTTGTTATGTACAATACGAAACTTCTTACGCATATTATTGTATTGGATTTCTTTTACTCCATATAACAGTATCTCCATAAAACATACAGAGTCCGACAATAAAGCTAAACCAAGAGCCAGTTCCAAAAAGAGAATATATAATAACTTCATCAAGCGTTATTACCCCGTCTTCTTTAAATTCACAACGCAAAGACATTACAAATGTCGCAATAAATCCAAGGATATAAATAATAGCCCAAATCATGATTTACCTCCTTTCATTGCTATTTTGAAGTCACTAAAATAGTCGCAATCATGCCTACAAATGTGAATTGGTACTGTATGAGGATAGTGCCCACAAACTTTACAATACGCGTCACAAGCCTTTTTCATAAAAACATCAGTACGAACATACTCAACATCTTTTTCATAAGAATGCTCAGTATGCCAACCGTGACTGAAACCTGAGCCAAAATTGTCTATATAAACTTTCTCTGGTACTTTGTTTGCCTCCATGTATTGTGCCATAATTTTTTACATTGATTTAGTTATTGAATCAAATTTAAACCTATCACAAGTCTCTGCTTTGAACTTTTCTTTACAATCAGCCCATCTGTATTTGCAATTATAACAGCATCTTTCATATCTTCTTTTACCTTTCTTTGTCATATCAACACCCAATATACTTTTTGAAGTCTTCAATCCAATATTCTTTATCCATTTGATAGTCAGAATAAATTTCAGAAGTATGTTTCTGAATAAACTCTATGGCTTTCTTAATAAAGGAATCCTTGCGAATGTATTCAATATCATCTTTTGTTGTATTTTCCTCATTTGCCATTAATCCCCAATATTGGCTTTTATGGACATATATATTCTCTGGTACATTTGCTTTCATAACTTTATTCCATTTGTAGCCTATCAATCAAAGCAGCGGCCAAAGCACCCAACTTAATCAAATCCCTAATATCGGTTGTAGTCTTGAACTCTCCCCAAGGGAAGTGCCTGCCCATGTCAGACTTAGCCATAGAAATATACCTCTCGTCGGTTATTCCTAACTCTCTACAATTTATACCGGCCTTAACAGCTTCTGCATACGCTATAATAGCATAAGCAAATTCACTCGCCTTGTGCTGAGAATCATGCTGTGCGCTATAACCCTCAACTTCAATTTGTCTTTGCCTCTCTTCAGCAATTAGTTCAATACCTGTTTTCATAACTCAATCTAATAAAAATATTATTTCTTTCTTAAACTTTTCTATAAACTCCGTTTGGGTAATAATACCCAAGGCGGGTATAGATTCTACATGATGTGCGGATGGAATGTTTACATCTACTACTGTTTGTAGGGTATCGCTTAACCATTCACAAGCCTTCTCAATAAAGGCATCCTTGCGGACATATTTAACATCATTAACTCCAATCCATGTACTATTCCACGTATTAGTTATTTTTCCATTTTTAACGTGAACATAAATCTTCTCTGGTGCTTCCATAAGTTTATGCTTTACCTAATTTGTCTATATCAATTTCATTTGGGTCAAATTCTACTGAAAAATAACCCTCTTTCTTCAGAAACTCAGCAAGAACTTCACAACACTTTTCTTTTATGTCTTTGCGTTTAGAGTCTGTTGCTATATGCAATGTAAATTTCATGACTATTCCTCCCTTAGCTTCTTTAGTTGTTCAAGCAATCCACTTATCTCTTCTTTGTGAGAATCGTAAGGTATATGATTTAATACCCATCTTAAAGCCATTATATGCTCATCACTCGGCTTCCACCTGTTCTGATTTAGGGAGCTTAGCCATTCAACTTCTTTTCTTGCCTCAATAAATGATTCGTCATCAAATGGAGAATCAATACGCGGGTAGTCATATAATTTTTGGCAAATTTTAATTAACATTTTATTATCCTCTTCACTCCATTCTTGTTTTGGCGGTCGTACCCGACCTTTGAGGGATTCGAGCCAATCACGGGCATCATCATAAGGACAACTAATAGCTCCCAAACCGGCATTAACGGAAGCCCTAAACAATGCTGTATCGACTATTTTAAACATTTTCTCATCCTCTTCACTCAACCCACCAGGCTTCTGTTCTACAAGATGGTATTTATTGCCGTTTTCAATAGTAGTATGACCCATGTTGTTGCCAAATATATATTCGCCATTTTCTATCTTTTCAATAGTCATAATAGTACCACAACCCTTTGAATATTGTATTTTGTCTCCAACATTAAATATAGGTTCAATCTTATCATCATCCATTACCTCTACGTTTACAAGCCAATCAATATGATTTGGCTCATCTTCTACGGCATACATAGTTAATCCTGCCACCTTTTTTGTGTATAGGACTTCAAAAACCTTATTAGCGAATTTTACTTTCATATCTTTTTTATCTTATGTTTTCTATTGCAAAGATAATACTATTTTTTCAAAACACCAAATATTTTATGTTAAATAACACTAATTCATATGTTTTTCAAGCCATGAAAGCCATCGTTTATCTGAATTTGCTATAATATTCGTTTAATAAATCTTTTATGTTATTTATTTCTGTTCCGTTCATCAGGTTTATCCATTTTGTCTTCAGCTTGTAATTCAGCCTGATTGGATTTTGGATTTTCTCGTTGTTAAGAATGCCAACGCATAGTTTTACCTCCCTTGACGTAATGCCTTCGTAGCCGTCAGTTTGTACAAAGTTGAAAAGCTGCTCATCCTTAAAATCGTCATCATCGTCAAGGATGACATAGCTTTCAATATCACCATCATGCTCATCAAGCCACCTTTGTATTTCATCGCCTCTCCAAGGTCCGTTGCCATCCGTTATGTCATAAATCCGACTGACAAACTTCTCGAACTGCGTTTGGTTTTTTACGTCTTTGGCATATCCGTTGCTGTCTAAGCCACTCTTAAAATCACCGACATTATCGCTTCCATGTATCCACGATGAACTGACGACAATCTTTGCATCGGTCTCCTGTATAATTTCGTCAATTAATCCTAATTTTTCCGAATCAATATTCCAATGGCTATAATAGGTCGTTATGACGCCATCGAAGTCAAGAAAGATTATTTTCATGTTTTTTTAACTTATTATCCCTTATTTGTTCCCAAAGTTCCTTATGGTCAAGAATCCTTTCAAGCATATGTCCACCGAAGGACTTGGAATTAATAAATTCTTCATCATTCGATATTATTTCGTTGATATGCTCGATGCTGTTGTCGTCTGACATCTTACGTATAAAACGGCAGTAATCATAATTTGCATATGCAAACGTAATGACACAAAGTATAACCAGTCCAAGGCATAAAATTAATAGAGTAACCATATTGTTTTAAATTTTTGTTATTGTAAATGTTTCAGCATTCAGTTCATAGGCATTTGCGGTGTCAAGCATTTTACAGTTGTCAAACTCCCATGCGTCACCATATGCAATTTTCATATTTTCATCGTAGTACGCTTGCAGCGTGTGTCCGAATACCTGCTTGATATTCTGTATCGGTTTGATAGTGACATTTGGATTTTTCTTTAATTCAACATACCAATGCATATCATGCACGTCATTCCAAATGCATGAGCCATACCTATCTCTTCCGCCTCTTTCTGATGTGATGCAGTATAGTTTCCTAAGTCCGTCCTTTGTTTCAGTGAGGCTGTTCAATACGTCTGCTATCTTATGTATGTCAGTCTCTTCACACTTGACAACCTTATCAAGCCAATTGCTTTCAACACCCGCGTGTGTGAACAGGATTTCATCATTAATGGACAATGACTGTGTTGGATATACATAAGCGATTTGGAACAAATCCTTATTTTCCGTGAATAGCTTTGATATTATGTCATGGTAAGGCTTTGAATGCCTGCAATGATATGAAGAGAGATTATAATAATCATTGAAAGCATATGGGCAATCATGGTTTCCGATTAACAATACCACTTTATCCATATTGTTTCTTTTCAGTTCAATGATTTCCCTGAAGTTCCCAATGGCTTCCTCCACGGTTATGAATTCAAAGTTATATGGGTCAAGATAATCACCCAGGAAGACAACCTTATCATAGTCGTCAATATTTTCACACGGCTTTTTCCAAAACCGCCTACCATGAATATCCGGCAGTACAAGTACTTTATTCATATCTTTTTTTATTTTATGTTTTCTGCTACAAAGATAATACTATTTTTTGAAAACACCAAATATTTTATGTTAAATAACACTAACATTCGTTATTTTCTATCCTTTTGTAGCTGAAATACTGTTTTAATGTTTCGTATTCTTTCTGTTTGTAACAGAAATCGAATGCTTTTGCCTCGTCCCACGTATATGTTGCCTTTGCCTTTTTGATTATGAAGTCAACGATTTTATCTGCATCGTTTACCGTCACCTTATAGGTATCCTCTCCGAACCTCAGCATATAGTCAATGTTTTTGGCTACCGTCGTCCTTATGACAGGATTTCCAATGTCTGAAAAGAATTTGGACGTTATTAAGTCACCATTTGTTTTTTGCAACAGTGAGCTATATACGGCGCATTGTACCAACGAACTTTCAAAGTACCAGTCCTCAACTCCCCTGTTTACGGACTTGCATTCGATAACAGAGCTTTTTGTGACGATATCATTGCTGAAATTGATGCAGATATTATCCTTGATATAAGTCCCTCTCATTTCCTCTCCGATAACGTCTTTTGTCGTCTCAGCGACTTTGTGCTGAAACGATTCACCGAAAATCGTGTTGGCGTTTGGCTTGGGGCGTTTGTCAGGATTTTCGTTGAAGAATTTTATTTGCATGCATGACCTTGTACAAAGGTCTTTTGCTGAGAAACTAACCATAAATGTCTTATAAATAATGATGCCGTTCCGTTTAAGGAACAGCACCATTTTGTTAAATTTTGTTTATGCCGCAAGCAGCAGGTCAAACATCTTCTGTGTCTTCTTGGCGGCATCTCCGCCCATGATGGACTCAAACTTGTCCTCCTCGCTCTTCCACTTCTTGTCATTCTGCAACATAGTGGTCATACCGTTGAGCATCCATAGCTTAGTTCCGCGATAATTCTCCTGTCCGATACCGAAGTCAAGGGCATCCTTGAACTGCAAAATCTGATTCTTGGTGCGGGTACTGATTTCGTCAATGCCATCCACGCTGAAGTTATTCTGAGTGAAGAGGTCGAACTGCTTCGGCGTGAGATACATCTTATGGGTGATGTCGCGGATTTCGTCATTTGTGAGGGTTTCACCCTTCAGCATAAGCATCTTGTCCATGAACGTCTTTGAAAACTGAACGGACTTTGAGAACACCTCAAGTGCCTTTCTGCGGTTTTCCTCAACCTCCCAATCCAGACGATGGTTGACGTTCTTGGTGTGCTTGAAGATAACCTTGTTCACAGCACCACGGATAGCCACGTTCAGCGTGTTCTGGCAGATAATCCTTACAGGGCTGAAGAATGCCATGACAGAGCCTGAGCCGTCATGCGAGTTTGTAAACACCACGTAATTCTTAACTGCGTCGGTCTCGCCGTTGAGGTAGCAATCAGCACCCAGTCGGCACGTCACGAACATACGTTCGCCATATCCAAGGGCACCGGCAGTCTCAATCACAGGCTCTTCGCCGCTTATCTCCTTGATGAAATTGATAAACTCAAACGCCTTCGTATTCTGTACGACGCCGTAGTCACGCCCGACTACTCCCAGTGTGGTGTTGTTGTCACTACGGAATGTTGCCTTGTGGGAAGTGATGATATCTGCACGGCTTGGCTCAAAGCTGATGCTTTCGCCATTCAGGATTGCGTCAGCTATCTCCTTTGTTATGCGAAGCATTGGCTGTGCATCCACCGTATAATTCAAACCGGCAGTCTCAATTGCCTCCTCAATGGTGACGGGACGGTCGAAATTTGTCCCAAACAGCTGCCACGAACTCTTGATTGCCTCACTCGGTCTTACGTTTACATTTGCCATAATCTTTTTTGTTTTTATCGTTAATACTATCTTGTTTTATTTTTCTGCTGCAAAGGTACGAATTTATTTTTAATCCACCAAATTTTTTCGGTTAAAAAATGTTAAAGGCGTATTTTTATCTGTTTTCCGCTTGTGCTGTATTCAAAAATGTCAACACCGTTTTTCTCAATTTCATCAAGCCTTGAGCAGATGACCGACAGCTCGTCAATCGCCTTGTAGCTTCTTTGCGTGAGCACCTGCAAGCCAAGACGTTTACCATTGCCGTTAATGCATTCGTGATTTCCAAACTGCATGATTACGCCGCTTGAAGTTATGCCCTTGACAAGCGTGTCAAGCTCGTTCCTGACGTCATCAAGCTTCCAAGACAGCTTCCTGACATAATGGAATACATCCTTGTCATTGGAATTGGCAATTGCGTCTATTTTCTCAATAAGGCGTATTGCCTGTTTCGTGCTAATCACCACGTTATTAAACGGCGACTTTATCTCACGAAGCCCCATGAGCAAATTGGCAATCCTGCCCCACTGGCGATATCCGTGCTCATGATATGCGACCAACGACTTCAGCACACGGACGTTACGCATCATATCCTTAATCTCACTTGGGAGGATGGTAATCGAAGTTGCATCCTTCTTTCCCTTGCGCTTCTTCTTCATGGCGGACATCTGCTGCTTCTTGTATTCCTTTGCGTCTACAACCTTTCCGCCAACCTTGATGGTCTTTGGCTGATAAAGACTTTCAATGTAATTGCTGCACGAATAACGACTCATACTCTCTTTCCTTTTTAAATTTATAGTGAAACATTTTCTGCTTGCAAAGGTAAACCATTTTTTTAAGACTACCAAATAAAAATCAATTTATTTTTTGTGGCTTAACTTTTTTTAAGGTTTTGAGTCTATATATAATATAAGGTATAAAGGGAAAATACATGAAACCAAGTGAAGTTATAGTGCCAAAGGCAAAAAAGACATGGTTGTCATTGCCGAATTTCAAGGCAATGACATGGAAAGGCGTGATTTATTGCAGAAAGCAAGGGGATGTTGACTTACTGAATGAAACCGATTCAATAGACAGCGTTCTCAAGTCACACGAAACTATACATGTCAGGCAGGCACAGTCGATGAAAGACAGTTGGAGCAGATTCTACATCAACTACCTTTTTAACTGGATTAAGAATTTGCCGCTTATTTTTGTCGATATAAATGCGCCATACAAGTTAATACCGACTGAGATTGAGGCATATTTGTATCAGAATGATTTGAACCACGCAAAGGAAATACGGCCATTAAACGAATGGAAGACATTTGGGAAACTCAGCCTGTGTCAAAAAAGGAAAATTGCCAGACTATATTATAAAGAAAACAAGGAAAAACGCACCTATTCTTCCTTGTTATACCATATCTTCATGATAAAGGATATCCCAATTTATTAACGGGGATATATTTAATACTTTTCTTCCCAGCTGATTCCTGCAAGGTAGTCATCAACCATTTCCTTCATATTGCTTGGAAATAATGTACTTCCTATTGCTTCTCCCTCAGGTGAAATGACCTGATAGCTTGGAAATGACGGGTCTTTTGATATGTTCACGCATTTAAAGCCCTTATAACGATGCAAGCCCTCTTTTAATGTCTTTTTCCTGTTAGCCTGTATTGTTTTCCTTACGCATTCAGTTATCATTCTTGTAAGTTCACTTTCCGTCAGTCTGATTGTTTTCTTCATAATTATTGATTTTTTACTTGTCTTTTTAATAAATATTGTGCATTTTTTGAAACTCAGTCAATAATAATTATTGACTAAAATAATTTGTTTAAACAATAAGGGAACAACAGGTATATAGTTCCATAGTAAATACGATAGTAAAATGAACAATATTAAGAGATTAAATTCACAAGTTGAATTTGTAAATAATGAAAAGGAGTTCCTTGATTCTCCCAATGAGGAAACGGTAATCGTCACCCTTAATCAGACCGAGGCAATATATTGTGAGGAAGGTTCTTGCAATATAGCTTACTGCAAGGAGCACAATATACCTTATGCTAAAATGCCACAAGGAGGCGGCTGTATCATCGGCGTAAAGGGTAACGTATTCGTAAGTGTTAAGAGAAAAACGGTTGGCGGAGAAGCATATGGTGACAAGTTTACAAAAATATTTGCCAGACATCTAAAGGAAGAAAGAGGCTTGGAAAGTACAAGGTGTGACAACAATGACGTTCTTGTGGATGGGTTTAAGATTGCATCAGCCGTTGAGACAAGCGTAAACGGTTGGCAATACATGTGCTTTCAAGTGTCCTTATACCAAGACCTTGAGACAATCAAAAATGTTTGCAACAAGCCGATGGTAAAGATACCGAAGGCATTGAGCGAATATGGGATAACGACTGATGAAATGGTTCATTTCATTGAAGAGTATTGGAATAATAACTAAATAAAAAGACAAGACAAGATATGGGAGATTATTTAAAACTATTTGAGACTCATGCTGAATATGAGTCATTCATACAAACAGACTATGACAAGCCTAATGTAAGTTACTGTGAGGATAACAACGAGGTGCATTATAATCCATTAACACCTCCCCCAATGAACATTATAAGATATGAGGCATCGGCAAAACTAACTGAAACAACATCAGATAAAAGCGGTGGCTTACATCCAAACAAGTTCGGAACAACAATGGTTTCCCACACATTTGAAAATGGTGTTGGAACAATTGAATTTGAGGATAATGTTACAACTATTGGCGATTATGCTTTCTATCAATGTACTAATTTAACAAACGTAATAATGCCTAATAGTGTTACAACTATTGGCGATTATGCTTTCTATCAATGTACTAATTTAACAAACGTAATAATGCCTAATAGTGTTACAAGTATTGGTGGTTTTGCTTTCAATGGTTGTACTGGTTTAACAAGTGTAACAATCCCTAATAGCGTTACAAGTATTGGTGATGCTGCTTTCCAAGGCTGTACTAGTTTAACAAGTATAACAATACCAAGTGGTGTTACAAGTATTGGTACTATGGCTTTCGATAATTGTAGCGGCTTGGCAAGTATAACAATACCAAGTGGTGTTACAAGCATTGGTGATTATGCTTTCCGAATTTGTAGTAATTTAACAAATGTGACAATCCCAAATAGTGTTACAAGTATTGGTCAAGGTGCTTTCGATTCTTGTAATAGTTTAACAAGCATAACAGTTGAAGCAACAACACCACCTACATTGGGCAGTAAATCATTCTATGATACCAACGATTGTCCTATTTATGTTCCATCAGCATCGGTTGATACATATAAAGCAGCAGAGAATTGGAGTACCTATGCTTCAAGGATTCAAGCAATTCCGACAACATAGGAAGGGTAAGACAACAAGCATATAGCCCCAAAAAAAAAATCCGCATGACATTATAGAAGTGTCGTGCGGAAATTTTATATCCCCCACAAAGAATATCAGAGGACCGTGGCAGAATCTGTATTTACGCTGTCAACTACAACTGAATCTACCAACATTGTGTCAACTGCCGTTGAATCGTTCTCTGCGTTACCTGTAGTTGACTTGGAATCGCAGGAGGCATACATACCCATGAATGCGACTGCCATAACTGTAAAAATAAACTTTCTCATTTCAATTACTTTTTTTTAAAAAATTATTATTTTGTTAAAAACTGTTTTTTATTCTGTTTACAAATATAATGCCTTTTATCAAAACGGACAAATTTTTTGGGGTATTTTTTCAAACAACGTATGTTTTTTGACTAAAATCAAGGTTTTGTCTTTTTTCGTTCGTCTTGTTTCCTTTTCATTTCAATTATTGTTTTCTCAAAATCTTCCAATGATTGGCATTTTTCAATATGAAAATCCTTGTTTCTGTTATTGATGATGTCATCAATTTCTTTTAAGACCTCTTCGTCGGAGATTTCCCCCTTATCGTTCATCTCTTCCAGCATGACAAGATACTCATAAAGTTTGACATAACAATAATAGCAATCATAAATATCCTCCCCTATTTTGACAAAACGGCCAATATCGCTTGTCACCATTAATGGAACATTGTATTTGTGGGCAATGTCCAAGTGCCAAGGCGAATATGACCCCGTACTGGAAAGTTTAAATTCTATGCCTAATTTTTTCATATTTCTCCTATAAATATCCTCAAACCATTTTTCTGATTACAAAGATAGTTCAAATGTTTCAGATAACCAAAATCCCAACGTAGTTTTTTCCGCTGTGTCGGAATATTTATATGGTAGGAATAATTTATAATTTATATAATGATATGGCTAAGACATATGTAACACCCTTTGACTGGGATTATGTAGACGACAAGACATTAATCTACAATAAGGCCACGACAGAGGAAGGAATCAAGCAAATGATTAACGAGGCACTTGATGAGGCAATGGATGACGTAAAGGACGAGGTTGTCGATGAAGCACTGAGCAGCATGGACATTAAGCTGGAAGGCGGAGACCTTTTATACAAGCTTATAGTAAACGGCAACGAGAATGGTGAAATCAATATTCCGAAAGACCAGTTCCTCAAGGCCGCTTCCTATGACAAGGATGCCAAGAAACTTATTTTCGTAATGGAGACGACTGATGGTGAGACAACCACTGAGGTCAATATCAGCGATTTGGTTGCGACAATCGAAGAGAAAAACCAGGAACAGGACACTGAGCTTGATGCCAAGGCAGACAAGACAGACCTTGAAACGCTTGCTACAAAGGACGAGGTTGCAGCCGTTGAGGCAAAGGTTGATGCAATTGAGATACCTGACGTCAGTGGTCTTGCAACGGTTGAGGCACTTAATGAGGAAGCACAAAGAGCAACCACTGCTGAAGGAGAGCTTCAGGGAAAAGACACCGAACTTGAAGCCAAAATAGACCAAGTTGAGGCAAAGGTTGATGCAATCGTTATTCCCGATACAAATAATTTGGCAACAAAGGACGAGGTTTCAGCCGCAGTTGAGCCGCTTGCCGTAAAGGCAGAAGTCACAGAGGAAATCAATTCTGCCGTTGATGTCCTTAACGCTGCTATTGATGGCAAAGCCGATAAGACAGAAATTCCAGATATATCAGGACTTGCAGTAAAATCAGAGGTTACGGAAGAAATCAACGCTGTCAGCAGCGCACTTGCAGATTTTGAATCACAGATTGAAAATACTGTGAGTACAAAGGCAGACAAGACGGAACTTGAAACGCTTGCGACAAAGGAAGAAGTCGAAAACAAAGTTGATTGGACTGAATCAACTCCCGGTAGAAAACACATCGTATTGAAAAACCACGATTCATTGTTGGGCACGGCAACAGACGGTACGACATACAACGTTGCAATGGTTTCAAAATGGGATGTTGCAGATTTTGGCAGCGCACAACTCCACTTGAATCTTAACACTAGGGACGGTGTCGCAACAATCAATGATAATAAGAATATTGCAACGGAAGATTATGTATCTGCTGCAATCGACGGTCTTGCAAAATCTGCTGACGTAACGGCTGAAATTGCCACTGCAATTGAACCACTTGCTACAAAGTCTGAAATTGCCGACAAGGCTAATGTAAGCCAAATCCCGACACGCACAAGTGAGTTGGTAAATGATAGTAACTTTATCACAGAGCATCAGTCTTTGGAAGAGTATGCAAAGAAATCATTTGTCAATGAAGAGATTGCAAAAGTCGTTGGTGGCGCACCGGAAACACTTGACACACTGAAAGAAATTGCTGATGCCTTACAGGACAATGCAACTATGGAAATGGTAAGCCAAGCCATTTCAACAAAGGCAAATACGGAAGATGTATATAATAAAGCTGAGGTTTACAATAAGCAGGAATCAGATGAAAGATTCCAAGCATCCGGTGACTATGTTCCTGTTGAACAATACAACGATTTAAAAGCAAGATTGGATAATCTTGAAATTATGATGAGTGTGTATAATGCTGAACGTGAGGCACAGATGGATGAAATCATCAATAACATGTCTTCTGACAATAAGGAAGTTGTGATTGATACATTGATGGAATCAATCGTTGTTCCTGAGACTACCGTTGCCTATACAATTACCGCTCCATTGACTGACAACTCAACAGTTGAACTTACAAGTCCTAAGTATATGACACTTATCAATACAAGTAAGGAACCTGTTTCAACAACCATCAGTCATACTTACGAAGAGGGTGAAACAACAAGTGCAACAAGTGTATATCTTGTTGGTGATTTTGATACTTTGACACTTGAGAATATCAGTCCTTCCGTCAAGTCAGGTTATGATGCCGCAAGCGTTAATAATGTTGTAATCACTGATAAAAACGTCAAGAATTTGTCATTGAACCTTGATTTCCAAGACGGTGCTACAATCACTAATAACTCTGATAAGGAGATAACAATTTACAATAAGAGCAATTCGGAAGTTGCAATGACAATCGTTGCCCCAGACAGTACGGTAACGTTAAGTAGCGGTCAGTTTACGACATTGAACGCCGAAGTTTCTGACAATACATTGATTATCAAGAAGAATATTCATATTGATAACCTGAACCTTACCAAAGGTAATGCTATCGTAGAGGTTGCACGTGCAGAGGAAGTTGCTGGTATTGTTGAAAATTATACTGTTGCTGATGGCTATAGTGTGTCGCACAGAATATATCATATTACAAACGGCAATTCTTCAAAACTTGGCGGCGTTGGCGAAATGATTCTTGATGAGGATATTACAAGAACATCTTCAATCGTTGCCCCGTTGGCACCTGCATATGATGCAGTATGGAACTTGAATGACCATAACATTACAGTTGAGGGAACACCAAAGAGCGGAGTTTATCTTAACAGATATGCTTCAAACCTTGAAGTAAAGGGTGAAGGCGTTATTCGTTGTGAGGGTTCTTATGGCTTGTGGAATAATGGTACAACCGGTAAGATTATCGTCAATGACGGCGTTACAATTGAGGCACAGACCCATGCCGTATATGCTGAGAAAGGTGTCATTGAAATCAATGGCGGTACATTCAAGCTTACCAACTGGGAAACAGCCGAGAAAGACGAGAGCGGAAACCTCAGATTCTTACTTAACTGTCTTGACGCAAACTATAGGAATGGCAGCGCAAATATCATTGTAAAGGGCGGTAAATTCTATGACTTTGACCCGTCAAATTGCGCAGCAGAGGGTGTCGGAACTTCATTCGTTGCAGATGGTTATGGCTCTGTAATGACAACCGAAGTGATTGACGGTGTAGAACACAAGGTTTATGAGGTAAAACCAATTAACGGATAAATAATGAAATGAATGTAATATAATAAAAAAGGTGGTAATTTAGTTTACCACCTTTTTATTGTTTAACATTGATTATGGAAAAACTGTTTGTTTTAAAAAAAGTCCGTACTTTCTCATGACATTATTACTCCTTTATATAGTTACTTATTTTTTCAACACAAAGATGTATTCCGTTGTGTGTGTGTTTCTTTTCTTTAAATTTCTACTTCCTCTGAATGCAATATAATCAATCCCATTAGTTGTTAGTTTACCGTACTTTGACAACATATTCTGCATTTCTTCGAGAGAGATAAATCCCTCGTTATTATAAGAAATTATCAAATATTTCGAATCTATATTACTGACAAGATTTTCAAACGCATTTAAAGCTTCATTTTTTTTATTATATACAGACTTGTTCCAATCATCAGGTATCCCTGCTACACTACTTATGTTATGCCCAAGCTTATTTTCAATAATTGTATTTAGCATAAAGTAGTTTGAACCATAAGGGTGTTGATTATATGGAGGGTCGATATAAGTAATATCAAGGTTACGAAGATGTTTAACTAATATATTTGCATCTTCTTTAAAAAGTGTGACTTGGCAATCATAGTTTGAAAAAATTGGTTTTTTAAGTTCAATTTTTCCAAGAATTCTTTCGAGAGCATTTTCTCCTTCTCCACCAAATTTACCAACATTTGTTGTTTTTGATTTATAAAAACCTTTAAATACTCCACTTGTATTAGTATGCACAGAAGCTTCGTAAAGAAGAGGTGCTAAGAAAAATTTTTTATATGAATCAGGTACAAGTTTATCAATAGCTTCCCTGATGGTGTCTATCCTTACCGCATTATCATGCGTGTAGAAAACCCTTTCACCCTCCTTTATTAAATTGTCATTTTTAGGCGCATAATTTGTTGCTATTACGCCATCTGTTACGGATTGATAGGATAATATTTTTTCCAAACATTCATTATAAAAATTTTCATTGAAGTCTTCTTTATTAGTAAGATAACAATCATTTATAACATAGGAATATTCTTCAAGGTCATTAACATATAATCTTGAAGAATAACGTTTAAGCATTCTAGCAACAATTCCACTTCCTGAAAATAAGTCACATATTTTGGCTTTTTCTAAACCAAGTTCGTTAATTGCAGTTCCTACTTCAGTTGATATGTTGTCTAAAAGTTTTCTCTTGTTTCCAAGATATGTAATTATTTGTTCTGTTAGGTATCTCTCATTCTCCATTAATTATTAAACGGTTAAATAAAAATTAGGGAACTTTTTAAATGTTGTTCCATACTAATTTAATTATATAATTATTTTCTTTCATTTGCAAATATAATTCAAAAAATTTATTTAACAAAATAAATTTCGTCAATTATTCGGCGTTAAACCCTATATAATTGACGAAATTCCGTTTACTATCTATAATTTTGAAAGATAATGTTTAATACCTATTTCACAGCACCTATAACATATATTAAAAAGTTGTTCATAAGTATAATTTTCACCTTGATAAAAACAACTACCCCCTTTCCTTGCCCAAAATATATCCTTATCAAAATATGGATTAAGTTTGTTAAGAGTCCCAAAAAACGGCTGTAACTTAGATTTTGTAGTAGTAGTTATCTCACCTTCTTTAAAATCACACCCATGCAAAAAGACATTATAAGGAAAAAAATCTTTATCACATAGGTAGCAATAATCAGATGATATTTCAAAATTCTTAGCAACTCTATCTGGCCCGGCATTACCTATAGCTTGTTTCTTTTTTCCTTCCATTAACCTTTTATCATTTGTACCTTGCTTTTTCATTTCACCCATAAAAATGGGTTTACGAATTATTTTGTCATCATATACCATTATGAGATATATTATATGTGCGTCTGTTTCAATAGTATTATTTCCACCATAATAGGACTCTGCCTTTGATACTGAAATTCCTTCATTAATCATTTCTGACTTAATATCTTTGAATAGTATTTTTTTCGTACCACATTCAAAGTTCCATGTGTCTGGAATTTTGCAAATGTATTTTTCCTTTATAATTTTACAAACATTTTTAGTTACTTCAGTAAGAAGTTTATCATCTGTTATTGACGAAGGAATATTGTTATTACCATTGTTATTCATTCTTATTGTTTTCTATTTTTGATTTTTTCTTTTCATATTTTTTCTTTAATGTGATAAGTTCATTGATAATATTGGCAATTTCAGAAGGTGTGTATTTTTTCTTAATTAAATAAGAAGTTCCAGGAAGAATTTCTTTATATGGTGCATCTAGTTTCATTGTTGTTGTCTGAAAAGTACGACGACCAAGTGTTATTATTCCTTCGGATGTTGATGGTGATGTTTTTGCTGCTTGATTATAAATAGAAGCTAACTCTTTTGAAAGTTCAGCGAAATCTGCATCAGTAGAGTAATATTTATTATAAGTTACACCATTTTTAGCCGGTTTAATCCCAAATTTTTTGTATGATTCTATACTACTTTCAATATATATAGCACATCTAAGTCCACATATTGTTGGCTGTGAAGCACGTCCTGCATACCATTTCCACAAGTCATTACTTTTAGCCAAAAGCCGTCCGGACTTTTTATCATAAACTCTTAATCCAGATTCTTCGAAATTTCTTGAATCTTTATTTTCATCACCACCAATGATTCGATATTTAACATCTGTCTTAAATTTTCCAACCATAATTGTTTTTATCTGCTCATCACCAACAAATGTCCTTTTAGAAGTTTTTCCAAGCTGCCTTCCATTAAAAGTTATATTTAAATCTTTACGAAGTGGTTCTTCAAAGGTTTCTTCTAACGCATCAATGATTTCTGTACAATTTTTTAAAAATACATTAGTAAAAGTAATCTTTGTATAATGAAGATTTTTATCGCAATTTTTATAAGTGGTTTTACCATAAACCGAGTCACCATTTGGAAAAATTGCAATGTGTTTTTCAAAACTTCTTCCATTGAATGCAGATTCAAAAATGACTTCAACCATTTCAGTTTTATTAAAAATACACTTTGTTGCAATTGAAGATGTTGCACCAGGAACACCTATACCAAATTTACCAATTTTGTTTTTATCTTTCTCTTTATTAGTACCTCCTAATTTAAAAAGATTTGTATCATCAGATACACCTGTTCCGTTATCACATAATGTGAATGTCTTTGCTTCTGAATCAATTTTAACATCAAAATTAAGAATTTTTCCAATAATCTTTGCATCATAACTATTGTCACAACATTCATTAAATGAATCTTTGATGCTGTAGTTTGTTCCAAGAGATTTTGTTGAATAGTTTCTTGTTACCTCTTGAGGTTCATCACCATACTTTTTGATAAAATCTTGTTCGTTCATAAAAAAAGATAAAATTATGCTACTCTGTTATATGGTTTTCACTTCCCCATTACTGAAAATTACATTTTAGTTTCAACACTGCAAAGATATAGTGTTTTTTCGTTTTATACAAATTATTTTTATTAAAATTTGTTAAATGAAAGAAATTTCTTAATATTTGTCTTTTATAAAGTCATATACCTTATTGCAAAATTGCAATGAAAGTAAGTCGTTTATATCTTCTCCGAATGTTTCAAAATCCTCAATATCAATTATTTCTAATTTGTTATATTTTTCCAAATCCTCTTTATTTATTGGATTATGGAATGAATGTTTTGGGTATTCATAATAGAGAAAATATAGAAAGCCATTTTCTTCGTCAGGTATGTCAATGAAATTGACTTCCCTATCATATTCATGGTCAAAATATGAATTACTCCATATTATAAGATGCTTCTTATTCTTTTTTATATCATGATATCTCTTATCATAATCATATATTCTAATTCTGTTATTTGACTCTGTTCTATGTATACAAGACGGTTGAATGATATATTTCTTAAGAATTTCATCTTTCTTATTGTATAGAATATTCTTCTTTTCATTAAATTTCTCTATGTTGTTATAACGGTCATAGAAATAATGGCACTTTCTTTCTTTTTTTCTATATTCCCTTATTTTGTCACGATAGTTTTTCGCACGTTTGGAATAGGAATACAGAACGTCTGAAACCATTTCGTCAGTAATTACGGCTTTTTTAAGATTGTCCGAATATTCTTTTGGCGTTCTCATAGTTTCTCTCTTAAAATATCTTATAATAACTTTTAAAATCAGGACCTTCGCACCATGTATGCGACTCGTATATGAAGAAATCATTCTTGCATTTTTTAGTAACCATTGCGAATTTCTTCTCAAACCGATGTATTGCGTTTCTGATGTGTTTATCAAACCTGTCCCATCGTTTGAAACCATATCTTTCTAATATCTCATTCTTATATAAATCCTTATTATCAGAAATTATCTTAAACAATTCTTTCAATCTGTATATTTTTCCATAAGCGTCAGTTTTTTTCAGAAACTCATCCAACTTTGATATGTCTCCATCATTTATCTGCAATTTGCTCTTCACAAAGCCATATACGCTGCTGACATAGCTGTCCTGTTCGTATGGATTTGCCAGATATACAATTTCGGCACTGTTTCTTTTTATCTCGTCTTGCGAATGAATATTTGTTGAGGCATTTGAATATTTTATCGAATCCGAATATGTATGTTTCGCATTATGTTGCTGAAATATATGGTTCAACTCATGGTAGACATCTTCATAAAATTTAGGAAGCGGTTTAAAATCAATACTTGCATAGTTAATATAACATATGCATATTGCTTTCTTACCTATCATGTTATATACGGATTTACATTCCAAATCAAGATAGTTTTTTTCGTTATAAGCATTGAAATATTTTCTGTCCTTGAAGTTGTAGTTTATTACATTGAAATGTACCTTTAATTTTTCACCGAAAACCTCCTTCGAAAATGCGAATGTTCTTTTTCCCGCACCATCTGCAAAGATAATGGACTTCGTTTTCTTGGCTTGCTCAATGATTTCTTCCTCTACTATTTTAGAGGTTGAAAAAACTTTTTCATTTACTGTAAGTTCTTCAAGGATAAGATTATATATCTCTTCCTTCAGTTCATTTTCAATTAACAAGTTCATATGCATTACGGTTCGTACCACACAATTTTATCATCAACCTTGTTATAATATTCTCTAAGGTCTTTTAATGTCTTGAAATCGCTCACAAAGTCCTTAAACTCCTGTTCGTTCCTGAACATAAGGTGTTCTTCCTGTCTGAAACTCTCCCAATCATTATATCCATATACTCTTATGATATAGGGCAGCTCTGATGGCAGTATTCTCCACTCCAAACAGAATTCGCACGCCTTGCCGACAGACACCATACGACCGTTAACCTTGCTCAGACGGAACTCTGGATTTTCCATATTACTTCCTCTATGTTCATTAATTCTGCGTTCCCTTGAATATGCGGTTTCAGACGCTTTCCATTGCAATTTGTTCCTTCCTCTTTTTGTATAATAACACGAAAGTGGATAAATGATAATAAACTTTATCAAAAAAAGTAAGGCAACAGTTAATCCCGCAAAAAGAAAACAAAGGAATATAATTACTAATATATTTTCAAGTGTCATATTTTTTTAATTTTGTTAAACGTGTCTACCGATTCCTCATAAAAATTGATTTCATCAATTCCCGTGTTTGATAAAATTTGCATAAAACGCCAATATGGATATTTTTCTACCATTTCTCTTAAAACATCGAGACACTTATAGTTATACTCTTGTCTCGTCTTTGCTTTTTCCTTAAAATCATTTAAGATTTTTTCCAATTTTTTATTAAGCTCATCCATATTCTATTTATAATGTAAATAATTTTTCAATTGGTTTCTTTGTAATTGTGGGATTCATTGCATTTGTCACTTCTTTCTCCCAAATACATTTAAAATCAGGTGGCATTTGGTATTCTGAAATGAATAATGTATGACCATCTTCTTTCATCGCCCTGCACCAATCGTAGAACATATCATAGTCAAAATCTTTTGAATACTCATATTGCTTTGTATCCTTATATGGTATGTCACAATATATCAGTGAGTGTTCTGGAAGCGGTAAATTATAATAATCAAGACTAAACCAATTTATATCCTTGAAACTGTGCGTTTCTATCTGTTTTTCGATATTGCTGATATTCTCCGTTATATAGTCCCTTGATTTTCCGGTCTTGTTTACGACATTATGACCACTGTAACCGCCGCTAAAAAACCTGCCGTTAAATGAGGCCATGTATCCGACCCATCCGACCAAATCATCCTCATAGTCATTGTTTTTCCCATGAAAGCAATCCCTTACCTTGTCATAGAATACTTTGTCAATGGTTGTCGGAAAATCCTTTTCTGATGCTGTCAGTGACCTCCACATCGCAACAAGATACTTGTTTTTGTCGTTTGCAATCCTCAGAAAATCGGAAGGGACATCCTGTATGATTGCACAACTTCCGCAAAAAGCATCAACGAATGTCTTGCCGTCATAGTTTTTCAGCATTATCGGCAAAATATCATTGACGATTTTTGTCTTGTTTCCCATATATTTCATCTTGCCACTTCCTTTAATATGGTATCATCGCTTATTTTAACGCCCTTCGTCTTGTGGTTGATAGAATAGTTCGGTATTTCAACCTGCTTGATGACGACCTTGTTGCTTTTCTGTCCAAGGCTTCTGTCACGCATCATTCTATCCTCTGATATAAGGTTCATCTTGTTGATTACATAATCCCGGTCAACAACTGAATCTTTGAGGTCAGCAAACCACTTCTTTGGGTATTTTCCGACATGATACTTTGTATAATAATGGGATGATTTCCTTTCAATCCCACGCCTGATATCGAACTGCCACTGCAAGCACATCCGCATCCATTTGTTAATTCTGTCTTCCGTTGTTCCAATGTAACGCTTTTCCATGTTTTTTAAAATTTTAAAAATTAACTACCTATCATTTTGTCTGGATAATATGTAACATATGAATATTAACATAATACTGCCGCATAATCCTAAGAATAACTCATTCATGATGCATTTGTCTATTTATCATTTTTCTGTCGCAAATGTAAGACAAAAAAATGAAACCACCAAAGGTAATTTCATCTTTTTTATTGTTTTTAAGAATTTTTAAGAAAAGAGGTAGCCCCATTTAGACTACCCCATTTGATAACTTGTATCTGATTTTTATCCGACGACCCCACGAACGGAAAAGCCGTAGCGACGGCCGATGTTGACGCCGTAGACACCTCCACCATCACTAAAGAAGTCGATGTACCACGCGTAGCTGACATTACTCGAATTGAGCGACGAAGCCCAAACGTTACCGACGTTGCCAACATTGTCGACACTACCGACATTGCAGCGACCAGCAGCAGGGATAAACAAGGTATTGCCATTCGTTTTGCTTGTAAACAAACGGCCGTTAACACCACTACCCTGATAGTCAGTTACCCATGCGTTGGTACAATTGTCAGTGTTGAACAACTCACGACATTGTGCCTCAGTGGGCATCTTCCAACTGCCGCCCCAATTGGCAGCTGCCGCATCATCCTCAGCGTCTAATACGGTCTTGCCGTCAGTCGCATTATACTTTGTCATAACTGAACTGCTTCCGTTATCAGACCACTTGTAGTCAGCCCAATTGAAAGCCTTTGTTGATACATCAACATATCCTTGTGTGTCACCCCATTGGAAATAGAGTCCATAGTCAGTCTCACTGTTTGCACCGACGTTCATCGTTGCCCATTTCGTTCCGCTTGGAAGCCCGAGGTCAACGTATGCATGACCATTGTATGGGTCAACAAATGGGTTGTAATGCACTTCATTCTTATCAATGCAGTGACTTACGTTTGGAAGAATCATCTCCCCCCCCCCGAATATGCTTGATATTCGTCGTGGGTTTTAAATAACTTTAAATATGTACTCATAAATCAAATAAAATATTTGTTTAAACAAATTATATTCTACAATATAAATATCCCAACGTAACATAAAAAACTACGTTGGGATTTTGATTAATTAAAATATTTGAACTATATTTATAACCGAAAAAGAGTATTTTAAAAATAATTATACCAAAAACATTAACGGGGACAAATGGTATACAGTTCCCAAGTTTTAAAATATAAAATATGAGAAATAGTGGGCAAAACATATTTGATTGGGCATCAGAACAACTGGTCTTAAATAGTAAACAAAATGTCTATAAAGGATGTATTGAGAATCAGAGACAAGATTATAACATTAAATGTCTTGAAATACTTACAGAGGCATTAAAAAAATTTCCGCATCAAACATTTACGGAAATACTTTTGAATTTCGGACTTTTAGACACGAACATTCATGAAGAGTCAAATAACACGTTAGGAAAACTAAGGGAACGTAAAAGACAATTTGAAAAATGGGGTAATGATATATCGGTGTCAAACCCTATATAATTACCTAAATTTATAACAGATATAACATAAAAAGAAATATAGAAGTAATGATTGAAAATAATAATTCTGATTTGGATGAAACGTTGTCTCGTTTTTCCAAAATTGAATCAAAAATATATAACAAGTACATCAATAAAATGTCACCAAAAGTTAACAAATTATTGGATGAGAAAATTCCGACTGACTGTGGTTTGATTGTTATTAAAAATAAGAATGTACTTGTTAGAATTGATTTGTTGAGGGGAAACCCAACTGTCATCAACTATTTTGAGACTGATAATGAATATTTATGGGAATATATTGTAAATGTCAAGTTCTTTAACAAGCCAAAAGCTATTTCCATTAAACAATCTCCTTTTATGGGTTTTGTAAATTATGAACTGTTATCATTAGGTGATGCATTTTATAAAGAAATAGATGATTTATGGAATGATAAGTTTTTTATAAAACTTGGAAACGAACTGAAAAAAGGCAATTTGGAAACTAAAGTTGGATGAACCTGGTCTTTGTGATGGGCTAAAAGGAGAAGTTAATTAAACCATTTCTGCTCTTTATGAATATAATGAATAATATACTATCTATGACAGTTTATGAATACAATAGAATTAGTCAAGACTCTTGAACAATATTTAAGCATACCTGATAATCATCATATCATTCTTGTTTTTGAGAATAATGTTTCTGAGGATGTTATTGGATATATTGTTGCTGAAAAGGGAAAAGAAGGTGATTATCCAATATTGACAGCAAAAGAATTAATTGATATTTACAGTTAAAATGCAGCCTTTTCAGACTGCATTTTTAGTTTAACAAGGTCAAACCGATATAATTACCAGTTTTTAAGAAAAATAATTCCCTATTAATAATAGCCACCACTTCTTCTGTCATATTGTGTGCCATATGCCTCATTGTTCAATTCTTCAACTCTGTTGTCAACCTCATCATCCCAATCAGCAAACGGGCCTTCAACAACTTCAGCATCATTATACATTTCTTCCATTTCAACGTCACACCCCCACACACCATAATGGGATGTTCCGTCAAATACGATATATACAGCATTCGGGTCATAGTCACCACCGCCTCTTGATTCTTTTAAAACTCTTTTCACTGATTCCGAAATCATGTTTCTGAGTTCGCTTTCAGTCAATCTGATTGTTCTTTTCATATATATTTTCAATTTTAATAATACTTAACAATAAATATTTGGTTATTACAAATAAAATTTGTATTTTTGCATAGTTAAAAACAATAAAGCATTAAGCAATGGAAATAACGGAACAGATTATTGAGGAAAAATTCAAAGAATATAATAAGGAATACTTTAACAACGAACTACCAAAGCCAAAATTTGGGTTGCTAAAAACGTATAGGACTTGCGGCTATTTCAGTTGTAAGAAAATCATTGGTAAAAGAAGGCTGAAAGGTCAGAGAATTGATATTTCCGTATATTACGACTGGGATGAAAATGAACTGAAAAATGTTATTATCCATGAGATGATTCATTATTATCTTGCATATAAGCATATTGACAATGAATTGACGCATGGGGAGGCGTTTACCAACATGGCAAACGAGTTTAATGAGAAATACAGCTTAAAAATTTCCGAGAAAGTTGATTGTGCCAATTTTAAGAAAACAAAAAATGCGCCAAAAATCTCTTGGTTTCTGACGCAAATATTTATGTAACCTATAATGTTTTTTAGATAGCGTTTCTATATGCGGAAGCTGTAGAATTATTTCTACCTTTTGCTTTTTTCAAATTAGTTATTAATACTTTAATGGCTTGATTCATTGCATTTCCGTGCAAAACACCGCTTGTTTGCAAATCGGTAAGGTCATTAATAACTTTATCAATCTTATCGTTGTTTTGTGTTGCCTGATATCCTGCCTTTGCTGCTCTCCAACGGCTTTTTGCACCTTGCTTAACGTTTTCTGCTCCTTGTTTAACGTTTTCTGCTCCTTGTTTAACGGCATCAACACCTTGTTCAACCGCATTGCCAACAGCTTTACCAACTCTTTGTACTCCACGTCCAACTGCTTGTCTTGCTCTCTGCGCTCCTTGACCGATTTTTTCTGCGTCACCACCAAAAGCATTTTTTACTGCATTAACACCACCTCTAAAAGCACTTTTCAGATTGAATTCATTCATCAGTTCTTCATCCTGTATTGCCTCATTGATTGACATTTCAATCATGTCTCTTAACTCCGATTCTGTTAATCTGATTGTCTGTTTCATATTTATATACGTATATAATATTATTCTTAGTTATTCTTTTTAATAAATATCTTTACTTTTTGATAAATTTCGATATTTTCAGTGTCTGAACGGGATTTGGCTTCAAAATGTACCATTCATTTCCGCCAAAGCTAAATTCCCAGAATGTTTTTGACATATATCCGTTTCTTTTTGCTGCTACATTTCCGCTTTCCGGTGTTATTGTCCTCCAATAGACACCTTTGTTTCCTCTTTTGGCAGCACCGTTTACAGTATCAATTGCACGTCTTAATTCTTTTGTATTCCCGAAAAATTGTAACGTGTCCTTAATGTCCGGATTGCCAAAGTTTTTAATCTTATAAATCATGAACTTATTGTCTGATACTATGATGTGTTCGCCGTCAAAGTTTGCGCCATTTGGGTCAATAGTAGAAGGCTGCAAGACTTTATCCCTTGATGCATGTCCGCCGTTATCCACGCTTAACGGATTTATTCCTAATGTTCTGGAAGCATCTGCCTTGCTAAGATGTGGGGTGGCAGTCTTGTCAAACACACCCTCAGATAAGATTCTTCTGACGCATTCGTCTATTATTCTTCTTATTTCATTCATATTTTTTAACATATAATTGCCATATATTAAATATATATCGTTTTTAACAAAGAAATCATGATATTTATAATAAAATAAAGATTTTAAAATTAAGGAAAATGGCAGAGTGGACAGATATAGTGATACCTAAGCCGAAAGAGCCATATAAGCAGAACCTTCCTTTTAAGCAGGGGTATAATGACTATGGCTTCAACTACGCCAATGGCATGTATTCGTTGGTTGAAGAGAATCGTGACTTTAGGAAGCATATACAGAATGAAATTATAATGGAGGAACTTAAGACCCAAAATATTTTGGGCAATCATATTACCGGTGAGATAAACAGAAACATTGAAAACACGGATGCACGTGCGGCAGAGATAAAGAGTCACGTAACACAAAAGGCTGACTATGTTATTGACACACTAAGGCCGAAGATTGAGGCGGTTAATGATAACGTAAATCAGAATAAGGGCATCTTGAATACGATTTTGGATATCTTACGCAGATGGTAAAAAAATAAAGGCACAAATAATTTGCATCAACAAATGAAGAAAATATCAAAACTCCCACAGGATTACAGAGGTTGGAAATTTTGGGACAAAGTACCTCTCATTCCAAAAGACCAACAGTGGAAATACTACTTTGAAGGCAAATTTGGCAACATTGATATAGACACTGACGAAATAAAGGAAACAATTGAGAATGCCCTTGATTGCGGCCTTGATTGCAAGTTGCACAGAGTTCACGAACATATTGAGGACGCGAAAAATCATCTTTGCTGCGATATTTGCTGTTCGAAGAATGACATTAAGAAACATATTGACAAGAAATTCGATGAAATCAATTTTGAGGAAGAGTTCTCAAACCTCAATGAGCAGGTTGAGAAAATAATTAACAAACTTGACGCATAGTAAAAACTATTGATAATAAAAGGATAAAATAGAAAAACGATATTATATGGCAGAGAAATACATAGGACTTGCGCCTTTTGCATATGACAGCGATTATTATGTCTACACCAAGAAAGAAGAAGCGGAAAAAGAAAAGTTCGTTTCCTTTATGACACAACGTAATGCTGATTATTTAACACCGTCAGAAGAGGTATATAACAACAAGCATTTGGAGGATTCTGAGTTATTATGGGAGGCTTTCAGGGATAATATTGAGCCGCCGACACCACAGCTGAAAAGAATTGACGGCTATGATTCAGCGGAAGAAAGTGGTAGTGAAGGTAACTAAGCCGTTAACCGGCAAGCGAAAGCAAACATCAAGTACATATTTAGAGGTTTCTGTTGATTCTTTCAATGGAAGCCTTTATTATTATAAAGCATATGGTAAGATGATATGAGTTGGATTAATAAAATAGCACAAGGGATTGAGAAAGCATTCTCAACGGTAAGGAAACCACTTGGCTTGTTGCCGCCGCTGCTTTTAATTTGTGAAATAAAGAATCGTCCGGGACTGTCAGCAATAATGGCGACGTCTTCAATCATAAGACGTTTACCGGAGGCACAGATTGAAACAGGTGTCAATAATTGTGGCTCTCCGAACATGAACAACCAATTTGTAAGAATTGTTTGTGAGGAACTTATAAAGGAGATAAAAGACAACGCACGTGTTACTTGTGTGGTTGGACCGGGAACAGTTAATAGTATGGGTAGTGGCGCAAATGCCGGCGGTCCTGTTATGGTAACGTCTGTCAATAATATAATTTCAAGTATAAAGGGAATAACACAATAATGGAGACGAAAGATAGTTTTAATTGGGATTTTGCTTCAAATGCACAGTTAAAGGAAGAATGCGAACGATTGGAAAGCGAATTTTCAGAGAATCAGAAAAAAATGAAGGATGCCATAAAGGAAATAGACGATATTAATGAAGCATTGAAAGACCTTTCAAGGCAATATGTTGCTGTTAAGAAAATATTAAACAAAAGAGAGGGCAAGTAAAAAACCCTCTCTTTTTTTTTTTGAAGTCAGAGTAATTGTTCCAAGTCTGATAATAAATCGTCATTATTTTTTGGCTTTTCCCCTATTGTGTTTATTTCAATTGTGTTATCATCCTTATGCAAATCCTCAATTTGCTTCATGTTTTGAAGCTTGAACCTTGTAAGTTCGATGCTTTCCATCTTTTCCATTGGCTCTTTTCCCAGTACATTACATACTTTGCGTTCATAATAAGCCAATTCCGTAAGAATCTCCGACGGGTCTTGTAATGAACCGCTTGGCTTTATTTCTTTTTCGGATATAAAGCCCATCTTATTTTTTGCCCTGGTATATGCAACATACATGATATTTCTTTCCTGTTGTTTTTCCCAGTCATGTACTGCGAGTTTTGAGGGCATTGATGAATTACATAGGATATAGACATTTTCTGATTCAAGTCCTTTGGCCTTATGCACCGTTGAAAGGCAAACTCCCATTGAATCTTCCTTGAAAACCTCTTGTATATGTCTAATTAATTCATTTTTTGAATCATATCTTTCAGAAAGAATCATCAGGGCGTTGATTGCGTCATATTTCTCCATTATAAATGAAGATAGTGTTGCATCCTCATAGTCCAAGCCCCTTGTCTGCATTAGTTTGTTGCGCTCAGTGAAGAGATTATCAAACAGACGTACAAATACCCCATCCCTGTCCAAATCTCTTGCCAAATCGTCTTGTCTTATCTTTTCCAGTTCTTTTATGAGGTTTTGACCAATGTCTTGTCCTTTGATATAGCAATTGACGTTTTTCCTTAAAAGTTTGACATAAAGATTAATAAGAGGTGCTTTTGAACGGCATAGTACCATGTCACCTTCCTTAATGTCCCTTACGTGGCAATTCTCAAGAATTATGCCCTCCGGTGCATCTTCACGTGCAAAAATATCCTTGACAAAATTATTGGCAAACCTAATGATACTTTTTGCACAACGATATGAAATAGGCAGTTCAAAGAGCGTCGTATTCGGATAGTTTTTCAGAAACTCATAGGCATCTTCAGAAGCACCTGCAAACTGGTTGATTGACTGAAATTCGTCCAGGATAGTTACAAATCTCCCGCCTCTTTTGATACATTTAAGAAATAATTGTATTGAGCATAGGGATGCGTCTTGTGCCTCGTCAAAATAGACCCAATCATATGTAAGTCCGATTGGCTTTAGCATTAATTCAACGGGAAGCCAAATCATATCAGTATAATCAATGGTTTCCGTATTTGTCTTGCCCCATTCAAGGCATTTTTGAGTTACGACGCATTCGTCAAATGAAACAGGAATACTATATTTTTGTGCTATTTCGTTTATTTCCTTTTCGCTCTGTGCAAGGTTGAAACGTGCATAATCAATAAGTTTGGTGATATTGTCAATATATTCTTCTACTTGCTGCCTTGTCCTGATTTCTCCGTTTGTCGTCGTTAATTCAGCGATGTTTGACTTAATGTAGTTCCTGTATTTATATTCGTCAAGTTCGATATCAGAGCCGAGATTCCTTTTAATCATCAATAAGCCAAGACTATGCGTTGTACGTGCCGTACAGTTTGGCCTTGCCTTTAGCTTTTCATTTAAATGGTCTGCGATTGATTTATTAAAGGCAATAAACAGGCATTTCTCCGTTTTAGGTATTAATTTCATTGAGGCAATTGCCGTTGTACTTTTTCCGCTACCTGCTTTCGCCCTTATAAGGGCATTTCCGACACCGTGTTCAACCCATTCAAAGAATTTTTCCTGATATTCGCTTGGTACAAAATCAAATTTAACTTTTCTTGCCATTATATTAAATCCATTTGATTATAGTCTCATTATTATAACCCTTTTCCCATATAAACCACGCATAAGACTGGGCACCGCCACCACCTTTTTTCATCTCATCGAATTCACCATTCTTTGCACAAGTAAGACGGTTGATAAATTGACATACAAATTTTGGCGGTATTGTCCTAAATATGGTATCATAACGTTTTTTACCTTCTAAGAATGTCGTTTTAAGGAGCATTATTGAATAGCCACCATCTTTCAGCAAGTCAAGTGACTTAGTGACAAATTCCGTTGCAAATTTATAAGGCGGATTGGTTAATATGCAATTACAATCTTCATATGGCATCTTATCCAATGTAAGAAAATCAACACCGCCATTGCCATATCCCCTGTCAGCCAAATCACTTGAATAAACTTTGTGGCCTTTTTCTTTTAGCCTTTCTGATAAGTGTCCTTCACCACAAGCGCATTCCCAAATTACATTAGGCAAGTTAAACACACCCATAAGTTTGTCAATTGCAACAGGGTCTGTTGCATAATAGTCTTCTTTTTGCCTTATTTGCTGCGTGTGATTACTTGCGCCCAATGTTATAAAAAGATTTTTTGTTTCACTCATTTTTAATCGACTACAATTTTATTTTCATTTTCATCACTGTCATTAGGTAATTCATCAACTTGCTGAATTGTATGCCTTATGCTTAATGAAGTAAAAAGATTGAGTATGGAGAATTGTCCCTCAATACCCCTGAACAATATTCTGTCACCAAGCTTTATGACAAATTCACCAGTCTTTTCATCAACTATGATATTATATACCAAATCGCCAAGTTTCTGTTCATCAGTTTCTTTTATCTCATTTTTGAAACTTTCCTGTAGTTCGGCAAGTTTGTCCATGTTTGTGTCTTCAATACGGACAGCATCATATTTTTTGATTCTGTTGTTAAATTCCTGACCGTTTGAAGAAGCTGTCTTGAAAATCAAGTAGTCATCTGCATCAACGTTTTTATAGACATATGTCCTGCCGCCCTTAAATACAATTTTTAATGTCTTGAATTTTGAGGATTGTGTGTCATAGCATTTGCTATATACAATGTTTGAACTGTCATACCAAACATGGTCTTCCTGATTAACATACCTATTATAAACAATCATAATTCTTATACCTCATACTTTTATTATTACTGATTGCAAATATAATGCAAAAACAACAAATATCCAAAATATTGAATTGGTTAATTTTGACATATATCCGATTTTTGTTTATTATTTATTTAATAATTGCCTTTAAAGTAGTAATAATTTTAAACAATGACTGAAAAGAAATTTACTGAAGAATTAAAGAATATATTTGACTATATACAAAATAAATTATTAAAAGATTATGATAGTGACAGGATTTCGGGCGAATATTTCATATTATCAGTCTTGGAGAATGACTACTGTATTGCACATAAGGTTTTGTCCAAAATAATGCTGCATGATACCATTGACAGCACCAAGCTGCATTTTTACCAGTGGCTGTCCATGCATTTGGCTAAGGTAAACGGTGTCAGACAATATGATGAAATGTTTGATAAGTGTGTCAGGGACGCGAAATTGTTGGCAATAAAGCATAAGTCAGGCGAAATCAACTCAGGCCACGTCCTTTCTTCGGTCATATCGAACAATGGTGAAATCAGCCGTTATTTCAGGACATTGGGCGTCACGCCAAGCCAAATCAACAGTCAGGTCTTGGAAGAGACAAATAACATGATTGCAGAGAAAAAGCAATCGTTCAACGAAAATTTTGTGGCCACAAAGGCGGAGAAGCATGTTAAAAAGACAAAGGAGGACAAAGGTCGGATTTTTGATGATATATTGGCGGTTGATGAAAGGGCAAAAAACAGCTGCAAAGTAGACGGTGAGTGCGGAAGAATAACGACAAACCTTAATGAGAGGGCATATGCCTTTCAGATTGATGCAATCTGCGGGAATGAGAAAATATACCAGGAAATCTTCACTGTATTGTCGAAGCGTAGCAAGAATAACGTGGTACTTGTCGGAAAGGCAGGTGTCGGAAAGACCGAAACGGTAAGAAACCTGGCAAACCTTATAGTAACCGGAAACGTGCCTAAGAGCTTCAAGAATAAGGTGCTGTTGGAGGTTGACTTTAATTCTTTATTCTGTGACACGCAAATGAAAGGTACATTCGAGTCCAAAATGAAAGCCATCATTTCAGAAATAAGGCATAACGGCAATTACATTTTCTTTGTTGATTCGCTGAACAGCGTACTAAACGGACATTTTACGCAGGATGAGGTCGAGGAATTTATTGACACCCTGCTGAAAGAAAGAAACGTAATGCTGATTTGTACCTGCTCTGAAAAGGGATATTCAAAGCATATCGGCGATAACCCGTCTTGGGGGCGGTATTTTGAGAAAATAACATTGGATGAGCCAAGTGAGGAAAACTGCCTCAGTATATTAAGACAGCACGCAGATAAGCTACAGACATTTCATGATGTCGAATATAGTGATGACATATTCGACGCATGCATAAAATACTCCAAGAGATATATAACGGACAGGAACCTGCCCGATTCGGCAATTGACATCATTGACAGGTCCGGTGCAAAAAAGAGCTTGTCAGTAAAAGAGGACGCCAAAATCACTAAATACAGGAAAAACATTGAGGAAGTAAGGCGCAAGATAGTCGTCATGAAGCACAACCATGACGAGAATAGCATACAAGAGCTGGAAAATCTGATTAAGAAGGAAATAGAGCTTAATTCATCCTTGGAATTTGCGATAAAACAGCACAACCTCACAAAAAGCAAGCCATTAGTCTGTGTAAATGACATTAAGGAATGCATATCAGAAAAGACAAACATACCGATTACTGATTTAAGTGTGGATGACAAGGAAAAACTTAAAAGCCTTGATAACAGAATTAAAGATATCGTTATAGGACAAGACGAAGCTGTTGAAACAGTATGCAATGCAATTAAACGTCAAAGGATAGGAATAAGTAACCCCAATAAACCTGTTGTTTTATTTTTTGGCGGAACAACCGGTGTCGGCAAAACTTTTCTTTGTAAAACTTTGGCAAAAGAATTGTGGGGAGACGAAAAACAGATTATTAGACTGGATATGTCCGAGTATTCGGAACAGACCAGCGTAACTAAGCTTTATGGAGCACCACCGTCATATGTCGGATACGGCGATGGCGGAAGTTTGGCAGATAAGTTAAAAATGAAAAAAAATTGTATTTTGTTACTTGATGAAATAGAGAAAGCCAACGAAAAGGTATATAATGTTTTTCTACAGTTATTTGACGAAGGAAGACTTACCGATAGTAAGGGTAATGTAGTTGATTGTAAAAACGTTATAGTTGTCATGACAAGTAATGTAGGTGCAAGAGAAGTTGACGAGCGAGGAAACGGCATCGGATTTGTCACAAATACTGAAGAATTGAAAAAGGATATAATAGAAAAGGAAATGAAACGAATATTCAAGCCTGAATTTATTAACCGTATTGACAAAATCGTTTATTTTAATAATCTTACGGAAGAAAACATCAAGCGCATCATAACATTGGAAATTGATAAAATCAGTAAAAGGGTTGAAAACATGGGATATGGGCTTGAAGAAATCCGAGAGGACACAAAGTTGTTCAATTCAATATACAATAACGTGGCAAAAAGCAAAAAAATGGGAGCAAGACCGATTTTGCGTGAACTTCAAACGCATATTGAAGATAGGATAACCGATTTTATAGTTGACGGTGATATTGAACCCGGACATATATTTACGGCAGAAGAATTGGCGGTTTAATCCGCCATTTTTCATAACTGTTTGGTTAATTGGAATTTATGCATTATATTTGCAAAAGGTCGTGACGGGCTATTTATATATAATATGAGTTTTTTTTTGATATATGAGGAAAACGATTATAATTGATGAAGCGAAAGAACAAAAAATCATAGCGAACATTTTGGAAAGCGTATTCATTCCAAAGGCTACGCAGGTCATTGAGGTTGAAGACTATCTCAACGACACGTTTGTGCCCAAATTAACTGATACCCTCGATAGTAACGGCTATCCGACAAAGGAAAGTGTGTTCATCATGGTGACAAAGCAAAAACAGCCGTTAAAGACTTTTGACGAAGATGAATTACTGACATTCCTTGACGACAGGTTTCACGGAAGAATTAAGAATGACGAGGACAGAAGGAAATTTTTGAAACAGGTCGTGGATGACTGGAAAAATGGAAAGATAAAAAATGGAATATTAAGCGTAAATCACTTATAGGGAAAATACCTAAAAATGGTTCTCATTAACCTAACTTATTGCAAGCATATCTGCTTGCTTTTTTATGGGACAAGCATATATGACTGCAATATAACAAGTAATGAGATTAACAATTTAAAATAAAATTATAATGAAAAATTTAAAACGACGAACAGTAAAATTTCTATTCTTAGTATTGACGCTGCTTAATTGCAGTACGTTTCACGTAATGGCACAGAAGGCTGATATAAATTATGACCGTTTGATAACTGCAATAGGAACGGTTGAAAGCAAACTAAACGACAAGGCCGTAAATGGCGTACATGCAGGCTTCCTGCAAATATCGGGAGTTACTGTTGCCGAATGCAACAGAATCAACGAGATTAAAAAAGTATCAAAAAGATACTCACTGCAAGACAGGTTCAATCACCAAAAATCAATCGAAATGTTTTATATAATTCAGAATTTCTATAATCCGAGTGGTGATTTGCATTATTCAATACTCCTTTGGAACGAGGGATGTTCGGCGATGAAAAAACCGAAAAGAAAAACAAAATATTATAACAATGTTATTAAGGTTTATAAAGAGCTATCAAACTAAGGAGTTGTTTTTATGAGGGAAACATTTTGTTTCCCATTTTTTTTTGTTTTTTATTGAAAGCAACCATATTTATATATGATATTCAAAAGCAAAATAATAAAATTATAATTTTTTAAATCATATTAATATGGCTGTATTAAAACAAATTAAATTTGGTAGTTCTTCTACCCCTATTGCAAAATCAGTTGTTGCTATTAATGAAAATTCAACAAAAGCTCTTTCAGTTGTTGCAACAAATGACCAATTAACAGATAATGCAGACCCAACGTATACCATTGCTCTTGCGGTTGATGGTAAAACAATCACTAAGACAGGTGATAACGGTCTTGCAACCGCTCTTGCCCTTAAAGTGGAGGCCGCAAGTGGTGAAGGTAACGAGGCAAAGAAAGCACGTATCGCATTGGTTGATAGTAATGGTGGTTCTGGTTATGCAGAACTTTCTTCAGTAAATATTGAAGACATTGTTGGTAAAGGTATTGTTGATAGTGCATCATATGAACCAACAACAGGTATATTGACTATTAATTGGGTTGGCGATGGCGAAAATACTGAAATAAACCTTGGTGCATTGCTTGATATTCAGGATATTATCATCAAGTCTGATTCTACCAATTACCTTTCATTTGATGCCGTAGCTGACCAAAGTGGTGATGCTGGTCAAGCACAAATCGGTGTTAAACTTGCCGATGTAACTTATACAGCAACAGTACCAGGTACTTCCGAAGCAAATCTTACTGTTGATACCGAAAATGGTAAAATGCTTGATGCTTCTGATGCAATTCCTGCAATTAAGAATTATGTTGATGATAAAGTTACTAATCTCGCCGTACAAGCACAAGGTGATAACTATATTACCGCCGCTGTTGATACAAAAAACAATAAGAAAATCAACGTTACTGCTGACGTACAGTCTTTGACAGCAACCGCTGGTACTCCTGGCGTTTATGGTGATGATGGTTCTCAAACAACTGCTCCAACCGCAGGTACATTAAGTGGTACTGCTGATAGTCTTGCTGATGGTGCTGACATTGCAGAAAAGGTTAAGACTTATGTTGATGGTGCAATTGCTATTGAAGCCGCTCGTTCTGACGCTAAGAACAAGGCTGACATTGCCGCTCTTGACGTTACTGATGCTGCTATGACTGGTCAATATGTAAGTCAAGTTTCTGAAACTGACGGTAAGATTGCCGTCGAACGTACAGATGTTTCTGGTGCCCCGCTTAACAATTATGCAAAAGGTACTCAAAAAGGTTCAATTGCAGCAACTGATACTATTAATCAGGCATTTTCTAAGATTGAGGTAAATATTGAAGAAAACGAACGAGTTACCTCAGCCGCTCTTACCGACCTTGATAATAGGATTAAGGCAATGGATAAAGCTGAAAGTGCAGTTGACGGACAAGTTGTCACAACCGTTGCTGAAGCAGACGGCGTTGTAAGTGAGACCAAGGCAAATGTTAAGGACTTACAGCTTGGCGGCTATGCAAAGGACGCAAAAGCAACTGGTGCCATTGCCGCAACAGATACTATCAATACCGCACTTTCTAAATTGGAAAATACCGTCACCAGCACCACAGTCAGATACAAGGTTGACGGTACGACACTTATTGTAGCTGGTGTTACAGAAGACAATACTTTGTCATAATTTCCGTGCTTTATAATGTTTGAAAAAAAATGTAAGGCGTCCTATTATTATAGGATACCTTACATTAATAAAAAAAAATAAAACATAAGAAACTATGCCTGAAGAATCAAATACAATAACACTTGGTGAAAATGAACTTAGGTTAGAGAATCTAAAGTTACCGGATGGAAACACCTACATCTTAGGCTGTAGTTTTGAAGAAGCGCAACGGATTTATGAAGTTTTAAGTGATAATGTCGAGACGCTAAATAAAGAATTGGAAGAGGATGAAGAAGTTGTGGCAGCTGGCTTAACTGATTTGGATTTAAGGACCAATGCATTAAGTCAAGATGTTGAAACATTGACTGGAACGACTGATACCCTTTCCGGTGCTGTTACTGCAATTGACGAGAGGGTTGATAGCTTGGAGGCGTTTGTCGAGGATGCAGAGAATGTTGAAAAAGTAATTGCGGCAAGCCTTAATGAATTAAACCAAAGAATCATATCATTAACGCAGGAAAATGTTTCTCTAAGAAACAATATCACGGCTTTACAGCAAGAGATTGAAGCAATTAAAAACGCATCATAATACTGTTTCTTCAAAACAATTCGGAAACTACGTACCTGTCAAAAACCATTAATAAAAATAGAAGAGACATATGAATTCATTATATTGGGATACTGAGCAAGAAAAAAACAGCTGGAATTATGGGGGTGACGTTGGTATTATCCCCAAGAGTTCGTCAGGTTCTTCCAAAAAAGACAAGGAGCAGGATGAGCGAATTGATGCCAATAAGGAAGAGATTGACAAAACAAAGGAATCTTTGGAAGAGAACAATCAGCGTGACGACGCCCAGCAGGAACAGATTGACGCCAATAGAGAAGCCATTGAGCGTAACAATGAAGTTGACACACGTCAGCAGGAGCAGATTGATGCCAATAAGGCAGCACTTGACGAGAATGAAAGCCGTGACGATGCCCAGCAAACTCAGATTGATGATGTCATTAGCCGGTTAAATCAGAATTTTGAGGATGATGAACGTCAGCAGGCACAAATTAACAATAACACGACCGAAATAATCAGGGTTGAGAATGAACTTCCGACGTTGGAAATGGAAGGAACTACTCTTGTCATTGGTAAGAAAGGCAGCTCTTGATTTTAAGAAACGTACATATACAACAAAAGAGATAGTCAGCGCAATGCTTTCTGTCTCTTTTTCTGTTATATGCCTTTTTGTTTTTCCAGACTTGATGGGTGCTTACCCATTTGCCGTCGTTTCGTTCCATCTCGATTTCCCTGTTTGCCTTTTTGAAGGCTTTGAGGAAAATCTCCTCCTGTGAAAGTTTCTTTCTTTTCTTTTTCTGTGCCATAGCTATATATAGAGTTTAAGATTTTCGACTATCAGCGGGTTACATGTTATGAACTCATTGCAGCGGTCTTCTACATATTTAATGGTATCATCAACTTTTTCAACGTATTCTTTTGCCAGATGCCTTGAACATGTCTTATATCTGATAATTCCGTATTCGTTGAAAAGTTTTTTATCCCTGTTCTGTCTCAGGATATCATCAATAAGTAGTTTATCCTCTTTATAATTAGTTCCAAAATCAGAGCATTTGAGCAAATTTTCATTTTCATAAAGAAAAATAGACTTAATAAGGAAGAAATCAAAGTTATTTCTGTAATGGATAAGAAAATCCATTTTTAGCTTATTTTCTGTGATATTGTCATTAATAATGATGTGCCTATAATCGAAATCTTGCCACTTTAAAGACGTTTCTGACACGTGATTTGATACTTCAGATACATTTGGTCTGACGATAAAGAAAACCTCACCAGAACGATTTAAAATGGCTTCCTTTTCGTTTGGAAAACGTACATCATCAATGACGATGAGTTTGTCTTCTGAATAACTTTCGATTTCCTCAATCATCTTCTGTACGTGCCAGTTTTCATTGTATTTTCTGATAACGTCAGTTCCGATTACTTGAAGTAATTCTCTGATTGAGGTAATATGTCTGCCTTGCAGTTCGTTTTTGATATTTTCAATACTTATATCGGTTCTTTTACTTATTATTTTAAACCATCTTTCGTCGGGGGCAATATCGAAGGTATAGCCATTATCTTTTTTTCCAATCAGTTCCTCATAGGACATGTTTGTTAATTCGCAACAAAGGTACTTAAGATAATTGGCAATTGTTATGATTACGGCATTTTCCTCTTGTTGCAGCATTTTGCACAAGCAGGTCTTGCCGCTTCTTTTACGTCCGGCAAATGCAATTATATGGTATTTATTCATCTTCGTCCAAGAATGTTTGTTCGGCATTTTGATTAGAATTATCCTCGTTGGGGAAAGTGTCCTCGTTCTGCTTGTCAATTGTGTTTAACGATTTCAAGATACTTTTAAGGGACTCTGATTCCTTGTCATATGACTTCTTTTTTTCCGTAACATGTTCTGTTATTTCATTTTCAGTCCTTTCATCCTTGACTATCTTCTTTATATGCGCTTTTTCAAGGACTTCATCATCAAATTCGAATCCTTTCTTGATTAAGTTAAATATTTCCCCTTTGACTGACACCAGTTCAGAAACGACTTTTTTATTGTTCTTACCAACGTTTACAACGTCATCCATTCCTAATTTTATTCTCATCGCTCATAAGTTATAAATTTTATTATTTTCACTTTCTAATATTGTATTTATAATAAGAAAAGCAGCGAACCAAAGTTTGAAAGTGTTATTGAGTTGGACCATCAACTTTGTAGTTATTAACGCTGCTTTTTTTTTTGTCTTATGCTACTTTCCTGCCTAAGATTTCTTTGTCCTCAATATATTTATTGACCATTTCCTCTGTAACGACCAATTTGATTTTCTTTTCGTTATATCCGCCATATTCAAACATAAGTTCGGCAAGGACTTTATCAATAACTCCACGCAATGCCCTTGCACCGGTCTTTTTCTCACTTGCATTCTTTGCAATAAGTTTAAGGGCTTGCTCTTCAAATTCCAAGTCAATGTTATCAATCCACATCATTTTCTGATACTGCTTGATAATTGAGTTTTTCGGCTCTGTCAAGACTTGGTACATTTCTTCCTCTGTAAGAGGCTTTACGTGTGTCACAAGCGGGAAACGTCCGATAAGTTCTGGAATAATTCCGAATTTTTTCAAATCTTCCGTTGTAATGTCTGAAAGAAGGTCTTCCTCTTCATTGTCGGCATTAGCATTATTCATCACGCTGTTAAAACCAATGGTTTTTTTATTATTACGTCTCTCAATGATTTTATCAAGACCTTCGAAAGCACCGATGCCAAAGAAAAGGATATTAGTTGTATCAACTTCTATACATTCCTGTTCGGGATGCTTGCGTCCGCCGTTTGGCGGTACTTGTACTTTATATCCTTCAACAAGTTTAAGCAATGACTGCTGCACACCCTCTCCACCAACATCACGTGTGATGGAAGTACTTTCTCCCTTACGTGAGAGTTTGTCAAATTCGTCAAGGACGATAATAGCATGTTGTGCTGCCTGTACATTGAAATTACAGTCACGCAATGCCCCAAGCACGCAATTCTCAACATCATCACCCACGTATCCTGCTTGAGTCAGCCCGCTTGCATCGCTGATATAGAAAGGGATGTTAAGATATTTTGCAAGCATTCTGAGCATATAAGTCTTGCCACAGCCTGTTGGCCCCGCAACGATTACGTTACTCTTTTCGATTGTGACGTCCTTATAAGGATTGTCCTCAACATCATTGGTATAACCATAAATTGAGTCACAAAAACGTTTGTAGTGGTTATAAACTGCCACTGAAATCAGTTTTTTCGCCTCATACTGACCAATGACATGCTGATTAAGATAATCATAAAGGTGCTTTGGTGTCACCACGTTCATCAGGTCACGCATCTGCTTCTTAATCTCTTCGATTTCTTCCTTTGACTGTTGTTTGTTTGTCATTCTACTTTTTGTTTTCAATTAGACATTAAATTGTTTTTTATGATTTCTTGTGCAAAGGTAAGACAAAAAAATGAAACCGCCAAATGTTTTAATATTTATTTTTGACAAACTGTCTTGTTTTTAATATTATTTAAGCATATGTTGAATGAACTGAGGTATAATATTAATGATTTTAACAATCTTGATGAGGATGATGTAATTATTGTCTTCAGGGGAAATGTATATCCAATATATATGAATAATACTTCTGAAGAAAATATACAATATATTATTAATATTATAAAAGAAATATGTAAAGTTTATGACGGACTGAGTGATATATTTTTCAATGATGATGGTACATTAAAAGATACGTATCGAGAGAATCCTTTACGTTTGACGAATGCATTTGGTAATTTTGAGGGCTTGCCAAAGTTATTATACGGCTATGTTACAGAATATGACGGAGAATATGCTTTGGCATTTGACTATTCCATGTACGATGTGGCAAATTCACAAGAGTTTAGACAACTGTTAAAAACGGGGATTTTAAACCAATTCGGTTTCATATTATTAAATGATGAGCCATATACCCTTGAACAACTATTGGACGGCAGTTATGTTAACAGAAAACGTGAAACCACTAATATAACGCCTTTATTATATCATGGGACAACAACGAATGTTATTTATGATATAATGAGAAACGGTTTGAGACAAGTAAAGGAAAATTCAAATTTCAAAGTTGAAAACACCGGTTATGTATATCTTACGAGCGTATATGAAAGTGCCTATAATTATGCCAAGATGTATGCTATGTCAAAGGGTGGTGACGAATGCGTCATCGTTGTCGACACAAGCAGGATAAATAAGAACAACATTGTGCTGGATTATGACTTCGCCAACGAATATACGACAGACATAGAAAACTCTCCATATAAAGGAAGAATTAAGCCAAGAAACGGCTTTTACAAGGGAAATGTCGCAAGAAATGCGTCAAATAACGGTACAAAATATGGCAAAATAGGGTATAAGGGCATTATTATGCCCAATGCAATCAAGGGTGCTTATGTCTATGAGAATGGTTCACGTGAATTTTATGACAGGGAACAATTACTTTACATTTTCCGTCCGCTTGAAAATAAAGAAAGGAAAAACAATATGTTGAACGAATATACTTCACGCTATTACAGCAACAAGGAAAATTTTAGGATAAAGGCATATCACAGTTCAAGAAATTTGGATGACATGTCACAGATATTCTTTGACGGATATTTGGACCCGGAGGCAGTGCATAGGGGAGAATGCCCTTATGATGTAATCTGGTTTACGATTAGTGATGACTATGACAACGGTTTCAGGTTTTCTTTTGATATTGACCAAGACACGTTCAAGGAGTTTAATTTCAGATGGATGAATGACATACATCTTGTTACGCCAAATAAAATCGACATAATGGACAAGCGCCTCAGAATTGAAAAAATAGGTGGTGTGTCCGTTGATAGTGTCTATAAGCGTTTTTATGATGGTACAAGGAACGGATTTGATGAATTTATCGAACATGTCTTCAAATTGAGCAACTATGAGATTTCAAATGAGTTGTTTGTCATGAAAATATTGCAGCAATACGGCTTCAAACGCTCTGATTTTTTTGGATATGAGGACGAGGAAACACAAGATATGAATGAAAGCACGGCAAGAGACGTCTCAAATGTAATATACTATGGACTATTTATTGATGAACAATCCAAGCAGGCGTTAATGCAATATGTACCGGATAACGCTTATAAGGTGTTTTGCGACCATATGACCATTGCGTTTAAAAACTCGTTCACTGATGAAATCGTTGAAAGATGCGAGGAAATCGTAGGAAACGAATATACGTTATTGGCGACGAAAATCGGGATGACAAACAATGTCGTTGCAGTCGGCGTTGAGACGGATTGCTTCAGTACGAATGCAGACAAGCATATAACACTTTGCACGTTAACACCAAGTGCGAAGCCAGTTCAGTCTAATTATATAGAAAAATGGACAAGGCTGCAAAAACCAATCAGATTAAGGGGTAAAGTGCAAGCATTTATGAAAAACACCATGAGAGAAGAAAAAAAGGACAAATACGTAAGGCAAGGCATCGTGCCATATGGTGACGGAGATACATGCGTCGGACAGCTTACCGAAGTCGAGGCAAGCGATGTCAACCTGAAGTCATTTGAGATTCAGGATGAATTGAATCCTAAGTTCTGGATTAACAATAAAATCAATTCAAGAGTAAGATTGAAATTATTGGACTTGGCAGATGAATTTTATGACTCACTTGCAGTAAGTTGGGTCAAGCCGAAAGATATTGTCTTGACAGGTTCAATTGCCAATTACAACTGGTCAAAGTATTCTGACATTGATGTACATATACTGATTGACTTCAAGGATGTGTGGAAGAAGACCGAGTTCGTGCAAGACTATTTTGACAGCAAAAAGCAATTGTGGGCTGAAGAACATGAGGGGCTGAAGATATATGGCTTTCCCGTTGAGATGTATGTCGAGGACGTTAACGCCGAGAATCCAAATTCCGGTATTTATTCGTTGAATAAGAACAAATGGGTCGTTGAGCCTAACGATTTTCAGGATGCCGAACTCAATGAGGACTATATCAAGGAAATCTCGGCAAAGGTCATGACTGAGATAGACAATACGGAAGAGAAACTAAAGACTGAAAAGGACAACCATAAATTAGAGGTGTTAAGCACAAGGATGAAGAAACTTTTTGACAAACTGCACAAGCAAAGGAAGGAGTCCCTTGAGAAGCACGGGGAGATGGGTACGTACAATATCGTATGGAAAGTCCTTAGAAGAAGCGGACATCTTGACAAGATATGGGATATAATAAATAATATTTATAACAAAGTTAACAGTATTAAATAATGGATGATTTTGGTGAAGTATTGCTGCTGATGGAAAAAATAGACCCTAAATACAGAGAATACGCAGCAATCAAAAAAGAAATAAACGAGGCACTTGATGATAGTTTTTCGCTTGACAAACTCAATTATTATTTTGAAAACGAGTATTTTGATGATGCATACTATTATTGTGAGGAACATCTTGGGGACAGCATTGGAGAGGGAAGTTCAAGGGCAGTCTTCCAGATTGACGACGGAAGATGCCTAAAAATAGCACTCAATAAAAAGGGGATACAACAAAACAAGGTTGAATCGGAGACAAACAAGGATAATTATTTGCTGTTTCCGTTGATTTTCGGAAAGTCTGACAATAACTATTGGGTGCTGACCGAATATGTCCTGCCGGCACAAGAAAGTGACTTTCCACGATGTGTGGGCTTGGACTTTGACGATTTTTATAACTTTATCCTGGACTTGGAGGACCAAAAATACGAGAGATATAAAATCCAATACGTGGTAGACAACATAAGGGAGGATAAAAGCGGAACATTGAAGAGCCTGTACGATTATGTTGTCAAAAATCATATACCTTGCGGAGATATGCTAAGAATCTGCAATTGGGGGATGACCGTAAGGAACGGAAAGGAAACACTTGTCTTGTTGGACAGTGGATGGAACAAAGAAACAATGAAAATGTATGGCGGCTATGTCAGCCCGACAAAAAGCAAGTATTCAGATAAAGTCAGCAGACCCGATTGAAATTTTTTAGTTTAATTGTTATATTTATATAAAAGAAATAATGCGGGCGGTAAAACACCACCCACTTCATGAATAACTATAGTTAATAAATAATAATAATCATGATTAGGAAACAATCAGCAGAAGAACAAATTGCAACTATGCAGCGTCTCATCAATTTTGGCGTAAATGAAAATGTTTCAAGTTCATCGAAGCCAATAGTTGAGTTTAAGAGAAAAGCAGCCAATGGCAAAACATATGGTATAATACGCGAATCGACAAAATACTATATAATGGAAGCGCCTCAGAAAGACACTGAGGTACTTGCAGAGGATTTTGACTACATCGGTGGCTATAATAACAGAAAGGAAAATGAATACAGCTCTTATTCAAAGGCTTCCAATGCACTTGACCTAAAGATTATGTCAATCAATGAATGCGTGAATAAGAAAGACAGGGTAATCATTGAAGCACCGACAATCAAGGCAGACTGGGAAGATAAGCTTACGGAAAGTATGCGTAAGGAAATTGACCGGTTTAAGTCAATTACAAATAACGTGGCTAAAATCCTTAAAGAAGACAAGTCTTGGGGAGAGATTCCTTCTGAACATACATTACCAGAGGCACCTGCAAAAAATCCAAGCGAGAAAGAAGTTAATGCTCCTTTCACACAGTCAGGTGTTGCAAAAGGTGAAAAAGATTTTAACAAGGAACAACACAACCATGAAACGGCAGGCACGCCATATGATAAAGACGGAAAATCCTCTGTCGAGAAAAACATGCAATCCGACAAGAAACCAAGTGTCAAGACTGATGCAGAATATCTGACAAATGAGGAAACCTATGAACCTAAGAATAATGTTGCCTCCGAGCATCCAAGTGGTGGCAAGGTCGTAAAGGTCAACGAAAACAAGGGTAAGAAAATCCGTCTTAAACTGACCGAGGAACAAGTACTTGCTTGGAATGACAATAAAGACTTTATGGATACTTCAAGCGGTACGCATGTCGGCTCTTCAGACCCATTCACAAATGAACTTGGTGAGGAAAGTAATCAGACAGAAGCCGATACAGACCCTGTAATCAAAGAGGGCAGCGGCGATTCCGTTGTCTATGACCATCCAAATGAGCAAGGCAGTCCTGCCCCAGGAACAACTGACGTAGAAACAGAAGACGGAGACCCGTTTGTCAAAACAGTAAATGAGGACGTTGACGCTGATGACGCAGCAGGTTTCGATGATGTTCCTTTCCCGGAAGTTGAGGACGATGATTACGGTACAAGATTCGATAAGGAATATGCTGATTTTGAGGCTTCGCAAGACGGTATGGAAGACGAACCGGAATACGAAATTGACATGGATGACGTAGACGACAGTGCGGCATATGACGACCATAACTTGGATGGCTTAGACCTTGATAACTGGAATGTCATTGATGATGAGGACGATTTGTATGAAAACAGACATAGCAGACGCAGAAGACTCTCGGAAGATAAACTTGACGTTTGGGGAAAGCACCCAGCTTGGAGAAAGCAGCCAATGACGACACCCCCAAACAAAGAGGTTGCAATCAATGGTGCAAGAGAGTGGGACGATGAATCTGCACAAGGTGAAGAGCCTTATGCAAAACAAATAGGTGACAGCTCTCCTTATGATGAAGTTGTTAAGCAAGTTATGGAATCTGTATTGAAGAGATTAGGCAAAAATAAAAAAAAAGTCTAACTGAGAGAAAAGTGCTGAAGGTGGGCAACGGCTCACAAGATATGCCTATGCAACAAATGCCGCCTATGGACATGCAGCCAGACATGGAAGATGACATGGGCGGTGGTTTCATGCCACAAGACGGTATGGGTGGAGAAACCCCAAATGAATTTGATGCTGATTTTGATGCGGGTGTCGAGGCAGATGAGGAACAAGACCCAAAGAAGTTTATACAGCAGTTGACAGGCAAGCTAAGTCAGTCATTACAGAAATATAATGATAATAACGGACAGCCTGACATAGACTTAAACAAATATGTTGCCGGAATGATAACAAAACAGGCAATGAAAGGATTGTCAGAAGAGGACGCACAGGAAATCATCGACAAAGTAAAATCTGACGAGGATTTCTCAATGGATAATACGCAGGAAATGAATGACGGCGCACGGATGATGAACGGCGGAGAGGAAGGAATGACCGGTAATGATGAAATGACTGACGGCGGAGGCCAACAAATGAATGAACGTTATCTGAAAGGGAAAATGGGCAGACAAATCAAGGAAATTGTTAATGGTGTCCTTGATAAACATGAAGAAAATACGCCTCTGCAAAAACCAAGGAACACCGGAAAATATAGCACACGTGCCTATACTTCACCAAATTTCTCTAAGTAAACGCAGAAATCCAAATAGCTAATATCCCGATGTACGTTTTGTAACTATCGGGATATTTATATGTAATACAATAATAGTTTAAATCAAGAGCATATAAAAATGAAAAAATATATTAAGCTTTTTAACAATCATCAAGGATATGATGATTTCACCAAGACAAGTGACTTTGTAAAACCCAACGTAAGTCATTGTATCGCCGAGAATGAAGTACATTATACCCCAATTCCAGACCCCTATAATGGTCATGCATACGTTGACCTCGGGCTTCCAAGCGGAACGAAATGGGCAACGATGAACGTCGGAGCAAACAGTGAGACTGACTATGGCCTCTATTTCGCTTGGGGTGAAACTGAGGGATATGCCGACGCTTCGACAAAGGCTTTCAGTTGGGCTGACTACAAGTTCAATCCAAGTGGAGACGGTTCAACCATGTCAAAGTACAACTCAACTGACGGCAAAATAGTATTAGACATTGAAGATGATGCAGCAGCTGTCAATTGGGGTGGTAAATGGAAGATGCCAACTGAGACACAATGCCGAGAGTTATTTGATAACACTTATGTCACAAATGTTTGGGTAACTGACTATAATGGCAGTGGTATAAATGGACATTTATTTACAAGCGTAAGTAATGGCAAAACCTTGTTTATCCCTGCTGCTGGTAACTGCCTTGGTGGTAGTGTCTACGGTGTTGGCGACGACGGTTGCGTTTGGGCTTCGTCACTCAATTCGAGTAATGTCAGCAGCGCGTGGGACATCGTCTTCGATAGTAATGGCGGAGGTGTCTACAACAGCGGCGACCGTTGCCTCGGCTTTTCCGTTCGTGGGGTCGTCGGTTAAAAATAGTGAAGCAAAGACAAAGCAAGACAATAAGAGCATACATTCAAGGGCAATCAGCAATGGTTGCTCTTTTTTGAATACTTTGGAAAGTTTTTACTGAGTTTTTTATATTTATAAAGAGAAACGGAAATAAATAGTTGAAGGCAATAAAAAAAAAATGGCAAGAAAGATACGTATTACGGAAGAACAATACAATATGATTTTAAGAGAGGGTGTTACTGTTAATGCGGATTTAGACAGTTCAAACAATGACCCAAAGCAAGCATTTGACAAAGCGAAAGGTGAAGCAGAGAAACAGGGACTTAAATCAGGAGAATTTAACATTCAGTTTTCGAACGTTCAGGAAGAGAAGTTTGTCACGAAAAAGCAGCTTCAGGAAAGCAGGCTGAAAGCCTTGAAGAAAAACTCACGATTGTACAGCGTGAAAGATTTTATAAAGAAGATATAAAGAAAGGTTATACAATGGCAACATTACCTAAGCATATTTTACAGTCACTTAAAGACAACAAGACTTCATTGGGCGAGCATCCTGCTTTTCCACCCGAGGAAGAAGAGAAGTTCGCGGTCAATTTAGTCATTGACACGTTTAACAGTCTGTCAGAAAAGGTCGCCATTGATGATTGTGATGCCTTAAAAGGTGAGTTGAGCGCAATTTTGTCACAATGCAGGAAAATAGAGAGAAATAACAAAGAGGCACTTGAAGAGTTATGCGCTGAAATTATCAAGGATATTTTTCTGATACCAAATGATACGTTGGAAATAACGTCGAATATTGTCGATAAGGTTGATACGTCAGCCGAAAGGTTAGTACCTGAGAAGACAACGGATTTTTCCTTTGACGATATTGAAGACATGAATTATCTTACGGGTGAAATATACAAAAGAAGGATGCTCAATGCCTTGGTTACTGGTGCTGCAATGTATTATATGAACTATATTGGTAACTATATCAAGGAAGTATTTGAAATCAACAGTGATTTGCCCGCATTATATAAAAAACTGATTGACTATAACAACCTTTTGATGTATTATGAAAAGGACACCCTTGACTATGACAAGACAACAGACGGAGGAAAGGTTGATGTGACAATAAGTTCTGATGAGCAATATCCCACAATCAAGGCTGAGGGTGTCGTTTTTCCCATCTTGGTGGAAGAAACGATAAAGGGTATATTGGAACTTGCGATTTCGCATGGTTTACCGGAGAATATTGAAAAGGCAAAATATGTAATCAGTAAATCAGATTTTAAGCTTGCAGAGTTATGGGATATGCGTTTGGGCTATGCCTTATGGTCTTTGATAGAGGAGGAATTTGAAAAATGCGGCTTGGACATAATAGAAGTCGGCGTCAATTTTTTCCTCATGGAGCTGTCAGAAATGGATTGTGAAGAGTTTAATGAGACATTGCAGGAGATTTTTGCAAGGACAAAAAAAGGCAAACAATTAATCGTTGATATTGTGGACAAGATAAGATACAATAAGGAGAAGGATGATTTTGATGATTATATACAGACAATGAACGATAAGCAAATACAAATAACGGACGACGAGTTTATTTCTCCGGAAGAATTAATAACGGACGAATATGAATACTAAACAAAGAGCAATCCTAACAAACCAAACAATTGTTAGGGTTTTTTTGATTTTTATGCGCTATTTATATAAATTTATATACAAAAAATATAATGAACGAGGTATTTTTGTTGGAACTGTACATGACTATTTTACGTCATTAAATATGAAAATACCTCAGCCAATAGTCCTAATTGATAACTTAACACCAGAAGAAAGTAGATATTATGAAGATTACTATGTAAATGAATATAGGAAAATGGGATATAAAGTATTAAATAAAGGATGCACAGGAAAATATTGTGGGTCGTTTGGCGGTGGAAGAGTAAAATATACTTATGAAAAAAGTTATGAAACTGCCAAACGATATACGCTGTTAAAGGATTTTAGAGAAGAAAACCCATCTTGCTATAACAGAGCGTTGATTATGGGGTGGATTAAAGAATATAAATGGCTAAAACGTTTACATTTGTCACATGTTTAATTTTAAAGAAGAATATTTAAAGTGTTACCAAGATAAATCAAGAATATATTTTATTGAGAATTATCTTTCAACATTTAATGCTATGGAAAGAATGGATGTACCATTTAAACTCTTTCCAAGACAAAAAGTTTATTTACAAAGTACTGTTAAATATAATAACTTAGTTGCAATTAAGCCAAGACAGTGTGGTATCACTACATTATCTGCTGCTTGGATTGCAGGACAATGTGTTTTTATGAAAAAGGGTTCGCCGGAAAATATATTGTGTATTGCAAATAAACTTGAACAAGCTGTTGAATTAACAAATAAAATAACCAATTTTTTAGACCAAGTGCCAAGATGGATGTGGGGAAATGAATTTTATTCACCAGACCCAGATAGTGAAAAAAATAAGAAATCAATTTATATTAAAAAAAATAAAGGTTATATTGAACTTTTCAATAAATGTAAAATTTATGCACGTGCTTCAAGCCCAAACGCAGCTCGTGGTGTTAGTAGTATTACATGCTTGATTATAGACGAATGTGCCTTCATCGAGTCCGGAATGGCGACTTTTTCAAGTGCAGTCGCTGCCATGTCAGCTGTTGCAGACGCAAAATGTTTTTTAGTATCCACTCCAAATGGTAAAGACCAGTTATATTATGGAATTTATTCTAAAGCTCTACGTGGTGAAAACAATTTTCATCCAGTAGAATTTAGATGGTTTCAAGACCCAAGATATAACAAAAAACTTAAATGGTATAAGAAAAATGAAAAAACAGGTGAAACTGAATGGGATGTTGACACGGTTATTGATAAAAAGGGAAATATTATTTATGACGAAGAACGTTGGAGAAATTTGGAAAAGAATGGATGGACGCCGACTTCACCTTGGTTTGAATACATGTGCAAGTCATTTAACAATGATTCACAGAAAATTGCACAGGAAATACTTGTGTCATTCTTAGGTTCTTCTGATAACGTTGTTCCAATTGAGGTTATTGAAGCACAAAGAAAACAAAACGTAATAAAGATTACCGATGATTGGAAATTACGTGATATGTTTGTAAAAGACACTTGGATATGGGAAGACCCAAATCCAGAACACAGGTATATAATTGCTTGTGACCCTTCTTCTGGGAGTGGTGAAGACTCTTCTTCCATTGAAATTATAGACGTTGACGCGGTTGATGAGAATGGGATGCCTTATTTCAACCAAGTACTTGAATATAACGGAAAACTTAATGGTGAGGATATCGGTGCTTTGGTTGACAAATATGGCAGGATTTACAATAATGCGTTTGCGGTTGTTGAATGTATTGGCGGGTATGGAGATGCTGTTGTGTTGACATTGATGAAGTTAGGCTACCCCAATTTATACTATGACGAAACCAATGTTCTTAAGACATATACAAATGACTATGCAAAAAAATTGTTTAACAAGAAAGATGACGAAAAGTTACCGGGATTTAGGAGCAATGCTTTACGTATACAAATGATTTCCAATTTCGTTGAAATGTTAAAGAACAATTCATTCAGAGTGAGAAGTGAAAGGGTAATTTCGGAACTTGATACATGGATTTTCAAGAATGGAAGACCTGACCATATGGACGGTGCTCACGATGATAACCTTACCTGTCTTGCAATGGGTTTGTTTGTCATGCTGTATTATATGATTAAGACAGATAAGATTAAAAAGAAAGATTCATATATCGTAAAATCTTGGGTCGTCAATAATTCGGCCAATACCGATATGACAACCAAGCATTTAATGGAAAACGTCAACATATCAAATACGCGTGACATGGCGAAAAAATATAGCCCGTTTGGGAACAACAAAGAAAAGGACTATAACAAGTTTATCGTGGCGTGCGTGATGCTTGGCGGCTATAAAGTAAAGAAATAAATTTTTTTATGGGTCAACTGCAACATTATTACCAAAGGTAAGTGGGCTATAAATATCTTTGGAAAAAAGACTGAAGCTATATTATATTTATATATAATAAAATGTATATAATATAATATATAATGGCAAATGAAAATCTTACGGTTTTTCAGCGTCTTCAAAGAGTTTTGTCAAACGGAAGTGCGCAGAAAAACTATATGACAAACAATTATAACATTGTCTCTCCAAACAGTAGTTCTGATATAATCGCAACGGCCTCGTCAAAAGAAGAATATAATAAAAAACTTTTACAGGCAAAACAGCAAGCCTTATTGGGGAAACAATGGATTAAAGCTAATTATGATATTACGAATCAATCCCTTGCAGGGTTGAATGACGTAAGACTTATGTACAGGGATGCCGATTTGATGGACCAGTTTCCCGAAATCGGTGCTGCACTTGATATCGTGGCAGAAGAAAGCACATATATCAATGAGAATGGCACGATGGTAAACATTGCTTCACGTTCAGACCGTGTTAAGAGTATCCTTGAAGATTTATTCGTAAATCGTTTATCAATTCACACAATGTTGCCTATGATATGCAGAAGTACTTGTAAATATGGCAATACATTCATGCTTCTTAATATTGATAGTAAGAATGGCGTTATGGGTTGGAAACAGTTACCTGTATATGAGATTGAAAGATGGGAAAATGGACAGAATAGTCCATATTCAACACCCATTGCCAACTTGAATACCGTTGATGAAAATGCACCACAAGACACAAAGTTTGCTTGGATTGGCCAAAACGAATACATACCTTATAGAAATTGGCAGATTGCCCATTTCAGATTGTTATATGATTCGCTGTTTTTACCATATGGTGTGTCATGGCTTAACAAAGCAAGAAGGCATTGGAGGATGCTTTCGATGATGGAGGACATGATGCTTATTTATCGTTTGGACAGGTCAATTGAAAGACGTGTGTTTAAAATAAACGTCGGTGCGATTGATGAAAACGACGTTCAGGCATACGTGCAAGAGATTGCAAACAACTTCAAGAGAAAGCCAATCATTGACCCGTTGACCGGACAGATTGACTTGAGAAAATCTTTTATGAACGTTACTGAGGACTTTTTCATACCAACACGTGACGATAATGCGGCAAATCCGATTGAGACGTTGCAGGGCGCACAGAACCTTACAGCAATGGATGATATTAAGTTTGTACAAAACAAAGTATTAACTGCATTAAGAGTGCCTAAATCATTCTTGAATTTCGAAGACGAAAAAGGTGATGGCAAGAATCTTTCGTTACTTGACGTTCGTTTTACAAGAACAGTTAACAGAATACAACAATCGTTGTTAATGGAACTTAATAAAATAGCAATTATTCACCTTTATCTTAACGGTTTCCAAGATGAATTAAATAACTTTACGCTTACAATGAACAATCCGTCTTCCCAGGCAGAAATGTTAGAATTAGAAAACCTTGCAAAGAAAATTACGACGGCAAAAGATGCAGTTTCTGACCCAGGTAACGGTATGCCACTTACTTCAATGATGTGGGCTTGGAAGCATATCTTCAAATGGTCTGACAAAGAGATTAAGCAAAATCTTGAGGAACTTCGTCTTGAAACAGCACTTACGGCAGAGTTACAAAAGACAATGCAAATCATTAAGAAGACGGGCTTGTTTGATACTGTTGATAACATTTATGGAGAACCAGGTGCAGAATACGTTGACGATAATGGCGGTGAACAAGGAGGTGACGATATGGGAGGCGGTGCTCCCGGTGGAGGCGGCGGTATGCCTTTCGGCGGAGGTGACATGGACTTCGGCGGAGAAGGTGAGGACATGGACACTGAAATGGGCGCGGAAGGTGAAATGGACATGAATACAGCGGCAGAAGAAAACGGTGCAGGACCTGAAAATGGTGAAGAAACGGGTGAAAATGCTCCAAATAATGAACCAAATTTGGCTGAGTCTTTGTTAAGAGGTATGAACAAGAAAATCATAAGTGAGAGAAAAAAAGTTGAAGCTGACCTCATTAAACGTTCAAAACATTATGCTGACATACTGGAAGAACATCTGATAAAAAATAAAAAAGACTCATTAAACAAAGAAAAGAAAGTTGATATTTATGATAAAGCGTTTTTTCTTAATGAAGAAATGAACAGTTTGAAGAAACAACTTGAAAACATTAATAGCAATCTTTCTTCAAATGATGAATAAGATATTTATATTAAAAATATATAAGAATAAATGAGACGTACAATAAGAATAACCGAAACCGAGTTAAGAAACATCATAACTGAATCCGTCAAGAAGTTTATCAATGAAGATATGTCTTCCAGGCATAGTGCCCATACTTTCAATAAGTATCTTGATGATAATGATTTTCTAATGCTGTCAGACAGATTATATAATGATTTTGTTAAACAACAAGTATGTATTGATGATTTTACAGCAGATGAATTAAGGGATAGACTTATTGAATATGCGAAAGATATGGTAGTGGATTTCGTTGACGAGGAAGCTGTAAATAATTTCGGCTATAAATATGGGGAGTTATATGGTAATGGCTATTACAATGTAGCTGAAGATTTGATTGATTATATTGAAAATAGATTTAAAGAATAAACTTTATAAATAAGATATAAAATGGCAGATTTCAATGATTATTCACAAAAAGGCAGCACTTTAATGCAGCAAGCATTGAAGAAGTATGCCGAAGGTGATTTTGAGGCTGGTGAAAACGACAGAAAAGAAGCCAACCGATACTTTGATATGTTTTATGCCGATATAAATTCGGAAGCTGGCAAGATGTCACAACTTTACGGGGAATCAAGGAATTTTGGCGTAATATATAATGTAATTGAGCAAAACATTGGTGACTTGCTTGAAACGGAGAAAGGGAAGAAGTTCATCAAGGAAGCGTATAACATGATTAAAAATAACAGTGTCCTGACAGAACAGTTCAAGATATATGACTTTTTCGAGAATGCTTGTTATGATGGTGATACAAAAAGTTTTGTCAACGAAAGCCTGTCTGTCCTACAAAGGTTCGACAAAAAGGACATTAAGGAAAATAATGAAAAACTCATTTCATTAATCAGGAAATATAAGCTTGATGAATATGTAGAAATTCCGGAAGAAACAGAAAAACTGTATGAATCAATAGAATATGTACTGTTAAATGAGAAGAATTTTGGTAATATTGACAAGTACGTTAATGCCACGAATGTCATCGTTGAACACGTAAAAAGAGCTAATGACAACAAAGACGATGAAATCAGCTGCAATACGTTTGAGGACTTTAAAAAAGCCGTCGAAAAACAAGAAGAAGAATTAAACGAGAACATAAACGAGGATGAAAAGAAACTTCTTGACTTGTTCGTCAGCCCAAAGACAAATAAAAAGGTTGCTTTTGAAAATTGCAAGAAAGAGACACTTAAAAAAATTAATGAAGCCATTTCAGCCTCAGAGGATGGGGATAGGGAGTCATGGAGAAAAATATATGAAAGTGTCAGTGCAAAAAACTATTCGGATAAAATGACGGAAAACATCATTAATTGTGCCGAAATGATGGAAATCTGTAACACAATAGAGGAATAACATATTAACATTGTAAGGATAATGAAATACTTAATTAGCGAAATAGTAAATAAGGTTGTAAAAAGCGTCATAAACGAAGCAAACTTCAAGATGGGTGATTCCATTGTAATTCCTGGCAGCGAATCAATCGGAAGAAAGGTCATAAGATTGAAATATGGCATGAATCCTGATGACTTCGAATATGTAGGCAATGGCAAATTTGTCTATAAGGTAAAACAAAAAAAGACAAACCCAAGGGTAAAAGCACCAAAATTCAGAAGCCAGGACCTTGGCAGAAAAGAAGGTGAGACAGAACAGGAATACTTGGAAAGAGTAAGGGAAGTCAACCCAAAATTTGCAGAAGTGGAAGGGGAAATACCGGGAGAGGAATGGAGGCCAATTGTAAATAAAGGCAGATATTTCAGCGGTAATACAGACTATACAAAGGCATATGAGGTTTCAAACATGGGCAGAATTAGAATTATTGACTTTGAAGACCCAATGAGAAGCCGCATTTCAAGTGGTTATGATGCACCAAGAAGAAATGCAAGAAACTTCCATCTTGATTTACCAGGATTTAAGACAACACCACCTATACACACACTTGTCGCAGATGCTTGGTTGCCAGAGCCAGAGGGTGGCATTGAAAATTATGACGTCGAGCATATAGACGGAAATTATCATAACAACAGGGCTGACAACCTCAGATATGTCCTAAAAAAAGGAAGGCATGGAAGAAAAGCAAGGACTGAAATGCCAACAGAGACACCATTGGCAGAAAGTTTTAGAAGAATGGTCAAAGAAAGTGTTAGAAGAGCATTGAATGAATGGGCAGATGGAACGGACACAATATTGGCATATCACATTATTACCGTTGGTGGTGATGATTCTGACCAAGCAGAGGCAGATTTCGCTTATGAAATTTATGATAAACTTACACACAACGAAATAACTGTTGATAAAGCCATATGGAAGTTAACAAACGGTAATTTAGAAACGGATACTGAACCAGAAGCCGTTCCTCGTTCAGCAATAGAATTTGGTACTAACACAACCGGCAAATACTTCCTAACATATGATAAATTTACAGGTGCATTTGACGTATGGGCAAGAGGCGAATAATAATTGTTACATATAATATTAAAAAAAAAAAACGTTATGACATACAATTTAAAATTAGATGAATGAGAATTTGAAATAGTTCTTAGAGCATTGGTAAATGATGAAAATTATGATTTCATAAAACCTGTACCAAGTAAACATGATAATGACATAGTCAACATTGATTTTAGGAAAATGTTAGAATATGGTAATGCATATTTGGTGAAATGTTGTTTAGTTGATGAAGAAAAGGATTATAAAAAACTAAATTGTGAAACCCATATAAAACAATCTGAGAAAAAGAACGATTGGTCTGAAGATTACGAAATTTGTAATTATGGAATAAGAAAACGAAAATAGGTATGAATGAGGACAATGGTTTAATGAAAACTGTGACTTGTGGTAAACCAAATTAACTAAATAAAGATTTTTATAACCTTACATTAATTTTGTAAGGTTATTTTTTTGTTAAATAATCTTAAAAACATTTGGTTTTAACATCTTTTTGCATTATATTTGTATATGAGTTAATAATTTTGTTTTTTTTTTATATATGTAATGTCCAGACCAAGATTTAAACCTGTTGTATATGTTTTAGAAAAAGATAATCATTTTGTGACAAAGGTAAGTACCAACACAACGGACGAAAGGCCAAACGTCGTCTTTTTAAGGGCAAAGGTGAGGATAACACCGATTGAACCAAAGAAAACATATGAAAAAGACATATTATCAATAAGTTCGAAGTTCGATACGTTTGCAAGGTTTATGCTGGATATGAACCCATATTATGATAAGAACTACATATTCTCCGTTGATGTTGCGGAAAAAAGCGTAAAATATAAAAAGACAAGCCATTTGAGATATGACATATTCTTGAAACCCAAGAACAGATTAAGGCTCGATGAACATAGGGATATATTAAAGGCATTTTCCGATATTTTGGATAACAAACTTATTGAGTTATTCAGAAACTACAATTTGAAATGGGAATAACAAGGCACTTCATTTATTTGAAGTGCTTTTTGTTGTATCTGTACTATTTATAGAAGAATTAATGCATTTTTAATATGGTATTATGAGAACAATATATAACATAGGAGAAAAAGAACAATTGACAGAGATTAAGGCAGGCCAGAAGGGACATGGTTTGCTTATTGAACATGACGGACATATTATAGGTAAGAAAGACACCATACAGCAGATTAAGGAAGATATTGAGACAGGACATAAGTTTGTCATACCAGATGATTTCATTGTGTCTGCCGTTTTCCAAAAATATGGCATTAAGAATGCAAACGGTAGAATATATCCCGAAGACATATTGAAAAGAGAGGTACAGAAATATTTGGAGAACCAAGTTGCAAATCATACAGCGATAGGTGCTTTAGACCATCCTAATTATTCATCATTGTCCGGTCACGATGTGGCACACAGAATCCTTGATTTGCGTTGGGAAGGCAGAACGCTTGTCGGAGAAATGAAATTACACTTAAGTCCAGGATACAAAAAGCATGGTGTCTGTTCTACAAGTGGCGATTTAGTTGCCAATATGATTTTGGATGGCATTAGGATTGGTGTTTCTTCACGTGCTGTAGGGAGTGTCGAAGAAAAATTTGGAACTTTAATTGTCGGTGATGATTTGGAGCTGGTTGGTTGGGATGATGTTCTTGAACCGTCAACGTCAAACGCTTGGATTGCTACGAATATGCAGGATTTGCAGCCATATATTGAAGGTGTGGAGAATAAAAAACCCATTATTTCGGAAAAAATACAAAAAATTAATAAAATTTTATCCTAAAAATTTGGCTTTTCCAAATAATCCCATTAATTGATATATTTTATGAGAATATCCAAAATATTTGAAATCATACAAAATGACATAAATTATAGTATTAATGAAAGTTTAGGCATAAGCGAGATAATATCTTCTGAATCTAAACGTGTATGTAGTTTAATAGAAAAAGATATTCAAGCAACAGTTAAAAAACTTATAGATTATGGTGTCGGTTATAAAAATGGGAAAATTAATTTAACTGTTTTTGAAAATATGTACACAATTAAAGGTAAGTATGTTTTTCCGATTAATATAGATTTTAGATGGGAATATTATAATTTTAGAGATAATTTTTGTAAAGAAAAATTTTTAAATAAAAATAGCATTCAAACTGGTGGAGATTCTGTTTTAATATTAAATAAACATAAAAGGAAAAATGGTAAATATGAAAATGCTTTTATAAACCTAATGATTTTATCCTTAAGCGGACAAATTAATGAAAATCATTTTATAGATACTATAAGTCATGAATTAAGGCATCTGTTAGAAGTTGATATTCCTTCTAAACAATTTAGTGATTTGGGATTAATGAGTTTAGTTAAAACTAATTTGTATAGTAGCAATAAGACAAAAAGATTAATAAGTAAAATCATATATATTTGTAACAAACATGAAATAACTGCATTTATACAAGGTTTTTACGATTTCATCAATACTGAAAAATGGAAATACGGTAGTGTTGATAAGGCAGTTGAACATAGCGAGAGTTATGATATGTTAATAAGTTTAAAGGAACTTATTAATGATGCCAAACAAATACAACAAACAAGAGACTTTATTGACTGTGTTAATGAATATAGTAAACATAAGATTAACAGCAATAATTTCATAAAAAATACCGAAAAAATATATTACACAATTTTAAATCGTATTGGAAAGGCAATAATAAAAGCCAAACAGAATTTTATTTATGAAGGTTTAAATTCTTCAAAAACAAACTATTTTAATTTCAATACTTCATTTTATAGGAAATCGTAATTTGCTATAGAACTATATACATCTTGACACCGAATAGTATTTTTTTCAAGTTGTTTGATATTTATTTGTTATAAAATAAAATGAAATAATTATATAGCATTTTGACCGCAAGGGCCACTGAAAAGTCGTATTTCAGTGGTTTTTTTCTTTTTGTCATGATATTTATATATTGAATTAGTGTCTAAACATTAATTTTTTTACCTTTTGTATATATTTATAATAAAATAAAGAAAGCATATAATTAAAAAAATATGGCAGTTAGAAGCAAGTACATTAAGAATCTCATGGAATCAAAAGATTCCCTTGATAAACAGTATCAAGAAGTTATCGCTGAATCCATGAAGAATATTATTGGCGAAAATGCTAAAGATGAAGTCAGGAAGCTTCTTAAAGAGGCGGAAGACGAGGACTCGTTTGAAGAGGAGGAAGTCGTTGACGATACAGCAGGTGCAGATGATAAAGGTGAAGACGCAAGTACTGAGACTGACGTTGACGCCGACGTGGAAGACACTGACGGCGATGATGACACTGATAGTACTGAGGAAGACGTGGACGCAGAAGGCGGCGAGGAAGATGCCGTTGAGGACGGCGTTGAGGATGATATTTGGAATGACCTTGAAAGCTGCAAAGGTGCTGACGGAGAATACGATTGCAGAGGAATGGATGACGGAAGCTTGCTGAAAGTCATGAAAGCTATGGGTCCGGAAGATGGCATTCGCGTCATGTCTAATGGTGATGGTACTGTTTCTGTCGAGGTTGACGGTGATTTGATTGACGGTACTGAGGAGTTTGTCATTGACCTTGACGATTTCGAAGACGGCGAAGGTGAGGAAGATGCCGAACTTGAACTTGAACTCAATGAGGGAGAGGTTAATTTGGGCTATATGGATAATCCTGGAAAAGGTGGCTATCAGAAAGAGCCGGCATTTACCACGGACCCTGATGAATCACTTCCGACTGACAGTAAAAAAATCGGGCATACATGGAATCCTCAGTTAAAGAACGCCGACATAGACAAGGGTGGTGACGGTGACAGACAGCCATATGACAAAAATGTCAATGAGGACGTTGACGGATGTGGTGACAATATTTTTGAAGTTGAACTTGAAGGTGATGAAATGGTTGACGAAGCATCAAGGACAATAGGTGGTTCTTCAACATCCGTCGGACATGGGGTCACAATGTCAAAGAGAAGAAAAGATGGACAGCCATATAATGCACATAATATGAGAAGTTCAGAAAAAGGACAGGAAACCAGTACCACTGATGCTTATAGTCCAGTTAACGAATCTGTTGAGTTTAAGAAAAAAGTCAATAAGCTATGGGAAGAAAACAAGCAGATGAAGTCCATAATTCCGGAGCTGAACAAGAAACTCATGGAATCTATGGTAATCAATGCAAGTATGGGCTACATTGTCCGTCTTCTCAATGAAAACAGCACTACCATTGATGAAAAGAAACAAATCAGTGAACGTTTCACCAAAGTAAATACTCTTGAAGAGGGTAAGAAACTTTATGAGACAATTTCTGAGGAACTTCGCAGTATGAACAAGAGAAATGACGTGAACGGAATCATCAATTCCCAGCTTGCTGAAGGCAAACAAACAAAACAAAGCCTTGTCGAGACCACAATGTACAAGTCCGAAAAGGTAAACGAAACACTTGATTTTATGAAAAGACTTAACAAAATTAAATAAACCAAGTGTTTTTGTAAAATTAATTGATATTTATTAAATAATAAGGAAAATAAAAGTATATTTTAAGTAATAATATGCGCGAGATTTTAAATAGCAGTGTTTTCGGTAACATTGAAATCGAAGCACAGAAGAAAATTAGAAAAGACATTAATGAGCGTTGGGACAGACTTGGCTTGTGCGAGGGTCTTGACGGTCACTTGAAGGAGACGGTTGCAACCCTTTATGAGAACCAGGCAAAGCACCTCATCTATGAGGCTACCGCCTCAGATAACTCAGGTTCGTTTGAAACTGTTGTATTCCCGCTTATCAGACGTGTGTTCTCCAAGCTGCTTGCTAATGATATCGTGTCAGTACAGGCTATGAACCTTCCTATCGGTAAGCTGTTCTTTATCAAACCTGTAACCTCTGAACGTGAATGGAGTGCCGAAGACCTTGCCGACGGCGTAACCGGACGTCACTATGGCCTCATGGGCTATGAAAGACAAAATCGTCACTACAATGGTGAAGACTTTGACGAAAATGACGAGCGTACTTGGAAAACAAAGAATCGCTTCTACCTTCCTGACGAGGTTGTTAAACCAGTACAGTCCGCAGAAGGAACTGACCCGAAGGTCACTCAGTACATGAAGAAGAGTCTTTATGACTTGTTCTACAATGACTTCCTTTTCGACAACTCAAAGGGTAAGATTACAATTAAGGTTGGTACTGCCGTTCCTGTACAGATAGCACCTGACGGTAGCTATGTGGAGATTGAAAACATGGCTGACTATCCAGTAAACAGCATGGATGGCTCTTTGAGCGCACTTATGCTTCAGGTTGGCGGCTTCTCTTCTTACAATGCAGGTCGTTTGACCGGTCCTGATGGCAACGAAATGGACAGTGAGGCATTCCTTGCTTCCTTGAAGGTTATCTCAGTCAATGATATTGATGGTGGTGAAGAATATACTTCTTTCAAGAAGGGCGAAAGCATTCCTTTCCGTGTTGTAACACAGAAATATGGTGCAGGTCTTGTTGACTATGGCGAGAATATTTGTGACGCAGAGGGTAAGATTTATATCGAGCTTGACCTCACAAAGCCCTGCAAGCAGCAAGGTAAGACTATCAATGGTTACATTGGTATTGACCCGGAGAAGGCTGCTGAATTAGACCCAGATACTGCATTCAATATTGCTTGGGCACAGTATGATTCGCTTGAGCTTGAAACCGAAATGGGTGAGGTTTCGTTCCAGCTTACTTCAGTCACTGTCAGCGTTGAGGAAAGAAAGCTTCGTGCTACTTGGTCACCTGAACTTGCACAAGACGTTTCTGCATTCCACAACATTGACGCAGAGGCTGAGTTGACCGCTATCCTTTCAGAGCAAATCGCTGCTGAGATTGACCGTGAAATTCTTCGTGACTTACGTAAGGCTGCTCCTTGGAAGGCACGTTGGGACTACAACGGATGGCAGAGATTGAACACAACTTCCACTGTTTATACTCAGAAAGACTGGAACCAGACTCTTATGACTAAGATTAACCAAATTTCTGCTCAGATTCAGAAATCAACCCTTCGTGGTGGTGCTAACTGGATTGTAGTTTCCGCTGAGATTTCGGCTGTTCTTAATGACCTTGAGTACTTCCACGTAACTGACGCAAGTGCTGAGAGTGACCAATACAATATGGGTATTGAGAAGATTGGTTCGCTCCAAGGACGTTATCAAGTAATCGTTGACCCATATTCGCCACACTGGTCACTTATCATGGGACACCACGGTACTTCACTCCTTGATACAGGTTACATCTATGCACCTTACGTACCAATGGCTCTTACGCCAACTATGTACAACCCGTTTAACTTTGCACCAATTAAGGGTATATGCACACGTTATGCGAAGAAACTTGTTAATAACAAGTACTATGGTGCAATCCAAGTCGATGGTCTTGTATATTGGAATCCTAACGAACTTCGTTAATCAACTGATTATTAGTAAGTTAGAAATACTTTTAAATAAAGGGATTGGGTTTTCAATCCCTTTATTTTTGTTCTAAACAAAGGTATCTTTTATGTATTTTTAATCCATTCAATTTTGTTCTTTTAATAGGTTTTTTAACTTTTTAACTATTTATATTTGGTTATTGCATAATAAAGCATTATATTTGCAATGGATTAAAAAGAAAACAATATGAAAAATAAGATTGAATTAAATGAAGAAGTGATTTGTAAGGAATATTTGGAAACCCAAATCGGTGTTGAGAATATGGCCTTAAAATATCATGTTGGTAAGAAGAGAATAAAGGATATTCTTGAAAAACATAATATATGTGTTAAAAAAAGAGGTGGTCAAAATCTGAAAGTTAACAACATTGTGAGTGATTGGCGAATCTGCAAATTTAAAAAGGTTGATGGAAAACATTATATTGCGGTTGATAAACGTAATGGTTTCACCACAAAAGATTATGAAAACAAGGCTGGTGTTTTAACCACATATATTAATAAGGAATATAATGTTGAAATACCAACGTTATATTTCAGAAGAAGATATTATATGGAAACCGGTAACTATTGGTGGGAACAATGGTTTGATATTAAACTTGTAGATAATGCGGAGACAAAGAAATGTCCTTATTGTGATTGGGAAACTAATGATATTTGCAATAAAAGTGGATGGTTTGAGCAGCATATTATGAAAAAACACAATATGACACCAGAAGATTATCTTGAAAAATTTCCGCAAGATGTGGATTTTTTTAAGACTTACAAAAAGAAAAAAGAACGTGAAGAACGTTTGAAATGTGAAGGCGAATATGTAATATGCCCGTTATGTAATAAACGTTTTAATAAATTAACAGAAGCACATATGCTAAAATTACATGGCTTGTCATTACAACAGTTCAGAGAAAAATATCCACAGTCAGAAATAATGTCAAAGTCGGCAAACAAACAAGTTATGGATGCTATTTCTCTTGGCAATTTAACTGTGTCAAAAGAACGTTTCGTATCGGTTTATGAGAGGGAACTTCAGAGTTTCTTAAACGAGAATAAAATCAAGTTTTCCCCAAACAGACAAATATTAATCGGTAAGGAAATTGATTTATTGATTGAAGAATATAAGTTCGGTATAGAATTTGATGGCTTAAAATTTCATACCGAATTTTTTGGAAAAAAGAATCATAATTATCATCTTTCTAAAACATTAAAATGTAATGAAAAGGGTTATGGTTTAATTCATATTTTTGAAGATGAGTATGTTAAACATAAAGATATTGTTTATGAAAAATTAAAACATTTTTTACATATTACGAATGGTAAAACAAGAGTGCATGGAAGAAAATGTATAATTAGACAAATATATAAACATCAAGCAGAAGAATTTTTAAACAAATTTCATATACAAGGATTTATTGGCTCTACTGTATATTTTGGCGCATTTTATAATGAAAAGATGATTGCTGTTATGTCATTTAAAAATGGAAACATTAAAAATAGCGGATGGGAATTAACAAGATTCGCTACTGACTATAACTATATTATCAATGGAGTTGGTGGAAAATTATTCAAATATTTCATGAGAGAATATAAACCACAAAGGGTTTTTTCCTTTGCCGACAGAAGATGGACATTAGACATAAACAATAACCTTTATACAAAATTAGGCTTTAAAATAGATAAAATCAATAGACCAGATTATAAATATTATAACGAAAAGGTTGACAGATATGAACGCATTCATAAAATGAGATTTAACAAAAAGTCATTATCCAAAAAATACGGCTTCCCGATGACAATGACAGAAACCGAAATGGCCAAGGAATTGGGTTATGACAGAATTTGGGATTGTGGTTTAATAAAGTATGTTTATACAAATCCCGATTATATTGGAAATAATGGTTTTTAACAGATATTTATTATTAAGTCAAATGAATAAAAAGGAAATGTTAAAAATACCAGAGTTACCTATATACAATACTGAAAGATATACGAATTTTAGTCCGATATCTCCTGATGATATTAGACCAGGGCATATATATACCAATGATTCGTTGTTTTTATATGTGTCACATTTCTCGTTCAATAAAACTGCCGGTTATTCGGTATGGGACAAAGAAGGTGAGTATGTCGGTACTGAGATGTACAGTTCACAGAACATATATGCAATTGTTACTTATCTAAACAACAATAATTTCAGACCGCTTGATTACGATTTTGAGGTTGTTGACCCATATAACATTGAGAAAAGACTTTTATTAACGCCGCACGGTATTAAAAACGTAAACAATGTGGATGAAAAATATATAAGGAAAAAAGTCAGTAAGTTAATCGGGAAAGGTGTTAGGCAAGTATTAAAGGAAAACATTTCAAGAATCGTTAAGACTGTTTTGAAAGAAAGTTTTCAAGAACAGTGGGAAGAGGAAATACAAATTTTCCTTGACGGACTTAAAAATGGAGAAGCACTTATTGATGATGGATATGTTGCAGTAGAATGGGGACACAATGAGAGTGACCCAAGATTCATTTATTATAAAGAGGGTGAAGACAGATTGACAGATGACCATTTTTCAATACAGCATAGCAGAAGACTTTATTGGGAAGAAATAAGCAGTATAAGGGATTTATGCAAGAGAATATATGGTGTTGACATATATATTCCGGATGATGAATACTATGATGAATTGGAAGATTGGGAAAAATAATTGGAAATTATATACCTGTTGACACCGAATAATATTTTCCAAATTGCTTGATAAATTATTTATTATAAATATTAAAATATGAAACAAATTATAAAATTAACAGAAACTGACTTACATAGAATTATAAATAAAACCGTAAGTAAGATACTTAAAGAAACAGATTCTATTGAAGAAACTTTAGATGACCTTGCTTGGGAAGAAGCAAGTAGAGTATGTCAAAGTGACTTTAGTAAAAGAAGAGAAGAGAATTGGAACGAAACTTATAAATTGGCTAAAAAGGCAGCAATGCTAATATATAACAATCCAACAAAGTATTTTCCTAACGGTGCGTTACCACCTACAATTAGCCTAAATAGTGAAGCAGTTAAAATGATTTACAATGAATTAGGATTGGATATAAATAGTGAGCTAATGTTTATTAAAAGCCATTTCAGGACATCTAGTAATATTGAAGGTGCATTTTTAGATGTTTTACGATACCTACTTTTTGATATGGAAAAACTTGGATTTATAAAATAAGATGGAACTATATACATGTTAATAGATGTTATTCGGGGTCAACAGACATATAATTCCCATGTTAAATCCTACCATTTTTAATATTCTCCATCTGTAATTCTATCAATCATTCTCTCTGCCATATACTTTCTAAAAAGATATGGTGTTTCTTTGCTTAACAACGGTTGTTCACTTTTATATTTTCTAAATACAAATTGTTGATATTTTTTCATTATTGAAGAATTTGTTAATAAATCAACCGATAATTCAACACCCTTATCATATTTCTTTTTTAACATCTGTACAATGTTCCAAAAAATATCATAGCATTCTCTATCATTCTCAGCCAATAAAATCAAATGGTCAATTCCATCTGGATAATCATAGATACCTTCGTTTAATACTCTTTTCACTGTTTCAGAAATTATACGTTTTAAACTACTTTCTGTTAATGTGATTGTTTTCTTCATATTTGTCTCTATTAACTACTTATAATTATAAATAGTCACTTATTTCAAACTATTTATAAAATAGAATAAATTTTTATTTAACTGACAATGGCAATAGTAACAAGGACATATATTTCAAAATCAAACACAATTGTGAGGGATTCCTGCGTAAATATTGGCGTAAACCCAGTACTCGAGTTGAATTACGGCCATATGCTTACGCGCGGCATGATTTATTTTGACCACACAAAGGTAAAGGATATGATTGAGGATAAAACATATCCTGACATGTCAAAGCTTCGCCATGTCCTCAAAATGACCAATACGGCCTCGTTGAATAAAATGGACATATACAGACCTTGTACAAGTACTTATTTCAATGACAACAAAGAAAGGGCAACGTCTTTTGACATAATTTTCTTTCTAATTAATAAAGATTGGGATTGTGGTAAGGGTTTTGATTTTGTCAGGGACATGCACAAGGGGGAACACAGGGCTTACAGTCAGGAGGCTTCAAACTGGTATCAATTCAGAAACTATTTCAGATGGGATGAGGAAGGCATATATACCAACAGCACCCTTTCAAAGGAAATGGATAAATTTACGTCATTAAACGGTAATCTGTCAAGAATCATAATTGGTTTCCAACATTTTGACTATGGTAACGAAAATATTGAGTTTGACATTACGGATGTCTTTAACAAATTTGTCACCGGAGAACTGCCAAATTACGGAATCGGAATTGCCTTTGCCCCGTCGTATGAGAATATCGTAACTGATAAGTCGCAATATGTCGGATTTTTCACACAGCACACACACTCTTTCTTTGAGCCATATATTGAAACTACATATGATGAGACAATAGAAGACGATAGGACTAACTTCTATTTGGATAAGGACAATAAACTCTATTTTTATGCCTCTGTAGGCGATAATTATGTCAACTTGGATGAATTACCCACTTGTATCATAAACGGCTCTCAGATAGCCTCAAAACAAGCCACAAAGGGTATCTACTATATCAACGTTAATCTTTCATCGTTAGAATATGAGGCTGACACGATGCTGTATGACACTTGGACAAACCTTTCATATAATGCTAAGAGAATGCCGGACGTTGAACTGTCCTTTGTGACAAAAGCACCAAATGGTTATTTCTCATTTGGTTTGCCGACGCAAGATGCTGACACTGATTTTGTACCTTCAGTATATGGTATTGATGACCATGAACAAATCAAGCGTGGTGATATAAGGAAGGTCGGAATAGAATGCAGAATACCTTATACGACAAATCAGTTGCGTTCCGTTGATGGCATTGATTACAGGCTATATGTAATGGAAGGACTTAAACAATATGATGTCATTTCTTGGACAAAGGTTGAACGTGGCTATAGTGAGAATTATTTCTTAATCAATACAAATGAACTCATTCCATCAAGATATTATATTGATTTAAGGGTGCATAAAAATTTACAATTAATTAACCATCCAAAGGTATTGCAATTCGATATTGTCAATGACGTTACGGATAATTTAGTCTAAAAGCAGTCCATAAAAGACTGCTTTTTTAATTTATCCTTATTGAATTTGATAACATTTCGTTCAAGTCCGTATTCAGCACTTCTGTTTGTGGCGTCGTGAAGCAAGGCGGGTCCATTGCAAACGGATGGGTGTGTGTCCTTATTACCTCGACAAGTTGCTTGAGAAACTCTATAAGTTCGTCACCATATGGTAATGGGTGTGCCTGTTCCAGTATTTTAACCAATTCTTCATCCGTTATTAATGCTTTCCTGTCATTTAATGTAAAAGGTGTCTTTGAATCGTGTGACAATAGGTTAATTCTGTCAGCCACAATATTGATTGAAGAGGCGAAATCTTTACCTTTGTGGTCTTTAAGACGTTTATATTTCATCTGGATATAAGACAAGTCTTCACGATTGAATAAGAGCGTATTTTTTGCTTCGCCACTTGGCTCTCTTTTAAAGCCGCATCTTAATCTTACTTCACTATCTTTCAGAATCAAGTCAGCATTTTGTCTTCCTTGTATTGCAATATCTTCTCTGTCAGGATAAGTACCTTCGTTGTCGGGATTAAGTTCCGGACGTGGTAACGGTGTGGAGTATTTTCCATTATCCAATATTGACCTTGCTGAAAAATTGAACGGGTCATAATTAAGGTTATATTGCTGTGAAATAATCGGACCGATAAACCATCTTCTTCCTTTGGTGACACCGAGCACATTTACAATCACCAAGACCATTTCGCCCACTTTTGGGTTTATATGGAAATGTTTTGGCATAAGAGGATAGCAGTAAGGCAAGTCATCAGTAGTCAGGCAGTCACTGTCATCCGGGTTTATCCTTACTTTTATCCTAAGTCCATCTTTATCGTCAATAACAGACAAGACTTTACATTCTCTAATTAATTTATCATCACTTATTTCCATACATTCTAAAAAAAATTAACATTTTATTGTATAATACCCATTATATTTACCGGAATTGTGTTAATTGATGTTACCACAACAGGTCCGCCTGCATTTGCACCAGTACCAATACTATTGATTGTTCCTGGTTCAATTACGCAAGTAACACGTGCGTTGTCTTTTATCTCTTGGACTATTTCTTCGCACATAAGTCTTATGAATTGATTGATTTTGTTTGGAGAACCATCATTATTAACACCCGTTTCAATTCCTGCTTCCGGCAAGCGTCTTATTATTGCACTTGCCATTGCAATTGCCGAAAGTCCGGGACGTTGGTATACCTCACAAATAAGGAGAATTGGTGGTATGGACTGTAATGCAGGTCTCACAGTTGAAAAAGCCTTTTCTATTCCTTGTGCTATTTTATTAATCCAACTCATTATCTTCTTAAATTAACATTCATTATTTTTAGGTTCTTCCTCTTCACTTGGTAAGATGTCAGCATAGTCAATATTATCAATATTGTAATCAAAATGCCTACCATGTTTCTTGAAACAATCAATAAGTCTTTTAATTAATCTTACATAGTATCTTGCTTGTTCAATGCTTAACTTCAATGTTACTTCTTTAACTAAATCGCCAATGATTATCATTATTTCCCTCATAAGATAATTCAAGAGTTGGTCACGTATTGCACGTATAAGTTCTGCAATCAATTGTTTATATTGGCCAATAAATCCCTCTAAGTCAAAATTGGTTTCCCTTCCTATTATTTTGAGATTAATCAATAATAACAGATAGACCTTTGGTGATAAAACGCTGCATACAATGACATAGGCAAGGCTGTTTAGCAAATTTTCTATAAGATTCATTTGCACGCCGAAATTTACCTTGTCATTCATTTCATAGTCTGTATTTGATAATTCCTTCGAAATGTCCGTAATAGCACCTTCTATAACCGTCTGTATTGTTTCCTTATTTGTTGCCTGGTTCAGTTCGTTAAGGGTCGAAAGAATATCTTCGGCATTAACTTTAACGGCACTTGTTTCATCGCCATTTATTGTGAGTAATCCTGCCTTTCTAAGTTCTGCCTGCCTTGACATTGCATCATAGTCGTCATTCGAAAACGTGAAGAAGCAATCAGAAACAACGAGGTCGTCACTTTCGGTAATCATGCTTACCATTTTCTTCACTTCGTTTCTTATCAACTGCTGTTTGTATGTAAGATGCAGATTAATTGTCAAGACGGCCGTAAGTGCGTCCAATAAGCGTGCTGCAAGTGCCTTTTCTTCAAAAAGGGTAAGAGACATTATATAGTCAATGTTGAACTCAATTAATGATTTGCCATAATAATAGTTTCTGTTTTTCTTCGGATTTAAAAAGGGGAAATATCTGTCAGCAACTTCTTCAAGTTGTTCCTTAATGACCCCTATTTCGACTTGAAGTTGATGCTTTATGTTATATGCATCTTCCCTATCCATTAACAATACATCAATCCCATTTTGGAGTGAACGTATTTTTGCATTAAGTTTTTTGTATTGCTTCTTATATTCTTTTTCGTCAATGTTGCCGTTAGACAGATTTTCCTCCAATAACGTTTTTGAGTCTTCTAATTGCTTAAGCTTAAACTCTTTATTGTCAATCTTATTAGAAATTTTCTGAATTGTCTTGTCCTCCTCGTACAAAAGCGACTGTTTTTGATTAAGCTGTCTGATTTCTTCGATGTTCTTTTCACGCACATCACCTATAAACACGTGGAGACAGTTGCTGTATGGTGTTTGCCGATAATAATCATTTCCGTATGCGTCTTTTAGGTATCCGTTATTTTCGTGGTATTCCAGGGTTATTATGCCGTCTTCTTTCTTTAATTTTTGTTCCGGGTCATTGAATGGATAATCATTCCTAAACTCGTCGTCTTTACGGTATTTCTTTGGTTTCCATACATAACGCCTATTGGCTTTGTTTATCATAAACCATATGAACGCATCCATATCGTCGCATTTGGTCAAGTCATCAGGAAATTTGGCATCTTCAGTGCCAAAATAAAAATAATGTCCGATTTTTTTATCAAATGGCGAAAACTTCAGTACGTCAGCTATGTCAATTTCCTCTGCACTGAAAACAATGCCATTTCTTAAAATTTCATCAGTAAAAAACGGGTTTACCGAACAAGAAATAATGTCTTTTAATTTAGCAATCAGCAATGCCTTGACAGATGCTTCGACAACCGGCAATTCAAATGATATGAAATTTGCAATGGTTGTAATGAGTCTGTTATATCCGGCAGTTGTCTTGAACAAATCCATTAAAAAAGTAAAAGGATTTGTCGAAGTATTAAAAGACAGCTCCGTGTTGGCTTCACCTAAATCGGGATATTTGTTCAACACCGCCATTGCGGCATTAACTATCGCCAATGTTTCATTTTTTACTTGTTTGACATTTGCCATCTTTATTTCAGTTGATATTTCTCTATATTTTCGGTACTTGTGTCTGTGTCGTCTATGAGGGCATTTGTTATTTCCTGCCAGTCAGGTATTTCCCCTTCAGACACTGTTAATTTAATATCGCCGTTATATTTAATGATTTCGGACATTAGCTTGGCTATGTCAAGTTTTCTCCCAATAGCCTTGTCCTTGTTGGATATGTAGTCATTCATTGCTTTCGCATATTTGGCCTTTGCATCCACGATTTCTTCACTTAATTGTACTGAGCTTGACAGTTTGTTCATTTCATTTTGTATCTCAACAATGTTTTTGTCAGCCTCGTCATATAATTCCTGTAATAGCTCTTCTATTTTTTCAATTGAATTTAACTTGAGCTTGTATTTTTTGGGTAGTTTATTAGCCATGATTAAAAAAAAATAAGCATTTATTGTCTTGACCGTAGTGGTCATAAATAATTAGTCATTAATCAGCTTTTCCTTTGTAAAGAGATATAGTTTCTTATATTTTTTCATCCCTTCCCTTATGTCTTTCGTCGGTAAGTCAGTATAGTCACGAATAAATTGCAAGACGCACGATTTGTTAAATTTCCTGCTACCGAGATACCTGAATATTTCTTCCCAGTTTAGCAGCATTTCTAATAGTGCATTGCCTATTTTGGTTTCATTTTCATTAAGAAGGTGTGCGTTTTCGGATAAAAGCATTTCTTGCAATTGCGAAATCGTGGTGTTAATAAGCTCTGTATTAAATTCTAATATCTGTTTTTCTTGGTTGACGTCAGACCTATTGTCGTTTTCACTGTTTGGGTAAATCAAGTCGTATGAAATCTGCTTCTGCACCCTCTTGCTATATTGTGTCCTTTTCAGTATCAGATAGTTTTTGCATATCGTGCCGCAGTAGGAATATGCCTTATATTTTTTTTGGGGGTCAAAATTGTTTATTTTTGTTATAAGAAATGACATTGTGTCAAAAAATGTTTCTTCAAAGTCTTCGTCAGGTGTGAAAAGGTTATATCTCCTTATGATGCTTTCAATCATTTTGGTAAAAGGGAAATATAGCTTTTGCGCGAATATTCTATCTTTTATCCTTTTGTCCGTGGTAGTGACATATTCGACGAATGCTTTTTCCTCTTCTTCGCCAAAATATATTTTCTTGTTTGGGTTTGGTTTTCTTCCTCTTTTTTTTGGTGTTTGCAAAGCATCCGGAACAGTAGATACATTGTCTACTGTTCCGTCGTTTTCTGCTTTGGTGTTTAATGCTTCCTCATTCATTATTTTAATTCTTCTTGCTTTATTTTACTAATGTCCGTCTCCCTGTCTTCGGTATAGGAGCATTCAATTTTAGCCAGGTCAAACCATTTCTTTATGTCTTCCTTTTTCAGCGTGTTATTGTAATTGTCCGTAAGACTGTCCTCACGTCCGATTACATGTAAATATCCTTCTTTTGGCACTACAAAAACCTTAAGTTCTTTTTTGGTCAGCCTCAAAAGGAACTCATAGTTGAAGGCCACCTTGATGGAAGGCTTGAATCCACCGATGGCAAGGAAATCTTGCGTGTTATAAATACCACCGGTCAGGTTAAAGGAATAAAAGTCCTGAAGGCAATCATAGTCTATATACCCAATATCATTTGAGAATGAACTTGTCCATGCAAGCTCATTTACATATTGAAACTGTACATGGTTTGTATCTGTCAAGATGTTAATCGGTAAGAAAAGGCTTACGCTTTCATTTGTATAATAATAGTCGTGTGCCATCTTGAACCAGTTTTCACTATACATATCATCAAATTCAAGAATCGAAAAGTATTCGGTATTTACTGATTTTGCCGCAAAATTAACTTGTGAACAGAAATCTGTTTTTCCTGTATTCCTGCAAAGACGGGAAAATTCCTTTTCCGTAAATTCTTCGCCTATTTCTTCAAGCACATCACCAGGACCGACGACCATAGTAATCAATTGCCCATAAGTATATGTCTCTTGGTTTTTCTTGATGCTGTCAAGTGCCTCACTCAGTAATGTCTTTACATTGTCATTAAATTTATGAACAGGTATTATAATTGTAATGTCCTTCATGCTATTCATTGTTTTTACTCTTTATTGCTGCCTTAATTTCTGTAAACTCATTTATCCTTTCATCAATGTACCCATTAATGATTTCATCGACTTTCTTTTCATATGTCCCGTATGTATATTGGCTGTCAAGCTTTTTCATGTTTTCATATAATGTCTCTGGAATCTTATCCTGCATCCAAGAGCCTAATACTTGTGACAGTATATCCGGTATTATATTAATGTCATAAGTCCAAACGGCGTTGTTCAGGAGTTCGCCATCATTACCCATCCACTCAGGTAAATGCTCTGGCACTTTTCCTATGAGGATATTTCCGGTCCTGATTGCCTCAATGGCCGAATAGCCAAACGGCGTGTCAGTGTCCACCCATATGGTAATGGCTGACTCTTGCAAAAATTCTGCAAACATTTCTTTTGGATAGCCTCTTAAATCCCTGAACGAAATGAACTTATACATTGGATATTTCCAATAGAATTGTTTCATAATCTTATTGACGTCCTCAGTCTTTTTGGATATGATGTTGACAATCAGCTTCTTTGGCTTAATCGGCTTTCTGAATATGTCTGAAATATAAGGATTTAAGGTTTTGCATCTCATATAGGGGAAAACACTGTTTACTAATTTTCCCTGTTGGTCGGTGTTCGTGATAACATCACGTATCCCATATGTTCCCCACTCATCATTGAACGGTATAAACTCCGTTATATAATCGTAGTTATGCAGGATGATGATGCGCTTACAAGGTGCTTTGAGCTGGTATGTCTGCTTCATGAGACTTGAAAATACCTCCGGAATAAAAAGAAAATCAGACGGACTTACTTTCCATTCTTCCTTTGAAATGTTTACATGCGGCAACTCCATAAATTCCTCGCCAAGCCACTCGCCGACACCGGTAAATACCCTGCGTTCGTCGATAGGCTTTTCTTTTCTCTTTAGCTCTTCAATCTCAGATTTGCTGTATTCGTTTTCTAATTGATAGACCATTTTGACTTTGTAGCCTTTGTCGCTGAGAGTCTTTGCCAATTGGTATATATATTGCATGTTTCCGTTAGGGACATTCTTACAATCAACTATAAAAAAGAAAAACGTAAAGTTTTTTTCTTTTAAATTAGACACAGCCTCTTCAATTCTTTCGATGGCTTGTTTGTCATTATTGTTCATATTTATCTGATATTACTTCTTTTATTATCTTTTTGTTAACTAATGTATTGAATACTATTTTCTGCCCAAATGACAAATCATCAGGAGTAAGTGTTATAATCTGGTTCATGTTGTTCGTAAACGTCGCAAAAACAGTATTTAACAACATGCGTATGAAGTCATATCTTACATTGTTCATTGTTTCGTTTAGCGTTGACTTATTCTCACTTATTTCCTTTTCAACAATTTCTTCCTCGTCGTCATTTGCATTCGGATACGACATTGTTGTTATGGTGTTGATGTTCTTCTCAGAAACCGGTGTTTCAACGACCCAAGCCATTATTTTGTCCATGTCCAAGACATAGTATTTTCCGCCAATTTCAATCATTTTCAATCAGTTTAACAATCGTATTATTTTCATCATGTATTAAATCCATCATTGAATCAAATTCATAAGTACCCTTTGAATCCTTATTATATGGGGCTTTTATCTTAAAGGAAATCTTGTCTTCTGGCTTTGCTTCAAGCAAATTCGGGTTTGCCGTTATCATAATGTCACACTTATCCCACATCGTCATGCTGTCAATAGGAAAAAATATCTCTCTGACCCTTATGCCGAAACGTGCCAAGAATGATAATGTTGACTGTATTGAAAGATTCATTTCAAAAGGACTGAACAGCATGATTTCAGGAATGTCTTCCTCATCAAAATTCCTCATTGTATTCTGCGTCCATAGGTTAAATTCTGAAGGAAGCATTCTGTCCATTGCGTCTGCTCTTCCATATATTTCAAATGAATAGTCTTCATATTTAAACTTGTTGAAAAGAAACAAGTCATTGTTTCCGTTGTCATCCAAAAACGGAAAAACGTTAATGAAATTAAAGTCATTGATTTCATCATAAGGGATGTCAAATGAACTGTCAATGTTCTTCTTGTATATATCGGCAAATTGTCTCGCAAAATCCCTCAACACTTCATTTATATCAATCGCAATTCTCTTTTTCATATGTTAACGTGTAAATGCAGGTATTTCATTACCTTTATTGTCTGTAAATACAAGGCGTGGATAAGCATATTCAAGGTTATAAACCTTGCCGCATTTACTGCATGTATGCTTGCACATCTTTTCAAGGGTATATGGGTTGAACATTAATGGCACGTTACTTATAAGCTCTTCGCCGCATTCTTCACAATATGCATGCTTTACTGATACCTTTATGTCATCCTCGACCCTAATCATGCTTGATTCTTCCATTTGTGCCTCACTCATTTTCTTCATTTCAGACATGGCTTTGCGGTAGACGGCTTCCATATCGCATTCATTGTTCCTTAACTCCTTTAATTTTTCTACATATTCCGAACGCTGTGATTCGTTAAGGTTTGAATCTTCCGGAAAATCATTATTCTCATTTTCCCTGTCTTTGGCTAATTGTGCTTTATACTGGTCTAAAATCCCCATAATATATTTTTTAAACTAAATTATTTTCTATCTTATATTCATTTAGGTCAAAGTACCTGAACCCCTGAAAACCCTTGTACGGTATTTCTTCCTCTATGTAATGAAACGGCCCGCTCCGTTGTATGAACTTGCCCTCCCATTTCCTGTTGGTCGTCGTGCAAGTAAATGACTGTTCGCTAAATCCGACAATTTCCATCCATCCCCTTATAAAACCTTTGTATACAACATAGCATTTATCACCTTTATGTATACCTTTTGGAAAATTATGGACTTTGAAATTGAGGACATTCTTGTAGTTTGCCACCTTTCTTAGTTCCTTTTCATAGTCACTCCACCGCGTTGTCGAAGGTAACGTAACTATCAAAGACCTTTTGTTTTTAAAAATTTCTTCCAATATCTGTTTTAGTTCCATTAATACTTTCCTTTTTATAAAAAATAATGAAATTAACTGTATTATTCAAATTTTACTTCTTTTTCAGCACCGTTACTGTCTACATAGGAAAAATGAAACCCCTTTGGCTTCAAATGTATTAGTTTTGGCAATATATTCTTTAAGTATTTGTCGGCCATCCCTCGTTTCATATAGGCAATTGTCAAGTGAGGCTGATATTTTTTGTACTCGCTATGGCTTTCAAAATCCTTTAATATCTTTTTATTTGTTTCCTTCAGCTTTTCTGATTTTACGCTGCATTTTAAGACATCAAATTTATCGCATTCAAACTTTGACAAGTCTGTCAGAATAATGTCATATTCTGAAATGTCATCCAAGTATGTTTTCAGCTTGTCCAAATCAATATCATTATCCAGACAAGGCACGACCGTCACGTGCGGCGTTTTCTCCAAGCCGTAGTCATCATTGTCCTCTTCAGTATACAACTCTTCTTTTTTGATTTTGTTTTGAATTTCTTCAATAAAATTGTTTCTTTCATAGTCAACCATTAAAAAGGCATATTCCCTTGTTGTATTTTTGTGTTTCATTTTTGCTGAATTTTATAATTTATTAGTTCTAACATTCGTTTGATTATCGGCGATTGTTGAATGACGTAATAATCAAATGTCAGACCTTTATTGTTTTTTAGAAACGGAATAATATATTTTATGCTACTAAAATCTAATTTAAGAAAATCATAGATGTGTTTCCTCTTGTTTGGAAATAATCTTTTCATTAAGTCTCTAATCTTAATAACTTCCGTTTCATAATTTCTGTGTTTTATTTTGTCCAAAAACTCATCCCATTCTGGATTACCAAGACTTGTTTCATTATTTTCATCATCTTTTAAGGTGCTACTTCCATTTAAAACAATAGTTTCATTTTCTTTTTCCATAATATTTATGTTTTAAATTAAATTGTTTTCTGTCAAATATTTTTTTAGGCATTCTGAACATAACCTTTTTCCAAACGTCTGTTCCGAAATCTGCATGTCCATAAATTCAAGCACTTGCGGATTTTCGTCCTTTACTTCCACATCAGTAATATCCCTGCCCTCGTAGGCACTCAGCTTGTCAATCAGTTCATTGTCCAAGACAACTTCCTTCCCGCATTCATGACATTTGTATGTCCTGACATTAAGATAATCGTTAAAATTCAGTATGACTTCTTTCTTTTCTTTGTTCTTATATTTGTCATCCATCGTCTTTGAATAATAAACCTTTGACAAATCAACCGTGTCTTGCTTTGACGACGCTTTGAACCTGACAATATAATGTCCGTCAAACTCAACGACTTCCTTGAAGAAAATGTTACTGAACGTGAATTTAACCATGTCATCCAACTTATATGCATGACTGGTGACAAATGAGATTTCTTCGTAGTCAAGTATGTCGGATTTTATCTTTTCATTACGGATTTTTTCAATTTCCCTTACAAATCCCTTTGACTTGAAATCCTTGTCATTTGGATATTTTGAAACATACATGTCGAGTATTACATGAGTATCATCCAACTTCTTGACATCAATCCTTGTAATATATTCCTCTATCTTGTAACGCGGGACGAAATTACGCTTTATCTTTATCCTGTGCTCAGTCCCTTTGCCCCTTCCGCCGACCTGCTCAAGCACTTCACAGACAGTCTCAACCATGACGTCATTTGGCTGTACCGTTATTAGCTCAAGCCCGTCACTGTCATCATATTTTAGGAATTTGTTATCTTGTTTGTCACGCTTCATTGCAAGGGTCGGCGCAAAATATTCAAACCCCTTTGATTCTTTGTCCACCTTATATGTCCTGTAACGCAATTCTTCCACCTCCTGCGTGACCTCGCCCTTTAACAATGCCTTTGAAACACGCTTGTCCTCAACTTCCTTGACAACTGAAATACCTTCACCTGAGGATATACCGGATTGATGGAAAACCTCATCCTCAGTGACTTTCATGCCATAGAATAAGTTATAAAAAAATGTCAGGAAATTATTGGCTATCTTCCGTACTAAATGCTTCATGTAACTTATCTTCTATAATGTTTATTATTTGTTTTCTGCAATAATGTAAGCGTTTAATCCTGTAATTAATTTCAGCCCTTTCATGTAAATCAAGACTTCCGTTGTCAATACTGACCTTTCTTGCCAAGTCATTGATTATCTTGTCAGTGACGTTAAGATAGCTATCCAATTCGGGTATTGTAAATTCTTTGTCCATTTTTTTTGTATAATTAAGGTATTATTTTTATAAAGATATATGACCGACACACTTTTATCAAAAATAAAAGAGGTAGCCCAGTTTTAGGCTACCCCATGAAAACCTTAATATATATTTACGGTTGATAACTTGTATCTGATTTTTAACCGACGACCCCACGAACGGAACGGCCGTAGAAACGGCTGCTGAGGCTGCTGACACTCCCACCATTACTATTGAAGTAGATGTCCCACGCGAAGCTGACACTACTCGAATTGAGAGACGAAGCCCAAACGCCACCCTTGCTGCCAACACCGCTGACACTACCGCCACTGCAGCTACCAGCAGCAGGGATAAACAAGGTGTTACCGTTACTTACGCTTGTAAATAAACGTCCATTTATACCGCTGCCATTATAGTCAGTTACCCATGCGTTAGTACATTTGGCAGTGTTGAACAACTCCTGACATTGTGCCTCAGTTGGCATATGCCATTTACCGCCCCAATTGACAGCTGCTGCATCATCTTCGGAGTCGAGAATTGTCTTTCCGTCAGTTGCATTGTACTTTGTCATAACCGAACTGCTTCCGTTATCAGACCACTTGTAGTCAGCCCATTTAAACGCTTTCTTTCCTTCGCCACTGCCAACTTGGTCGGCGGTATAGCCTTGTGTGTCACCCCAAGCGAAATAAAGCCCATATTCCTCTGGTTTCGTTGCTCCGACGTTCATCGTTGCCCATTTAGTGCCGCTTGGAAGTCCAAGGTCAACGTATGCATGACCGTTGTAGGGGTCAGGAATAGGGTTATAATGCACCTCATTCTTATCAATGCAGTGTGACACGTTTGGAAGAATCATCTCCCCCCCCCCCACCGAATATGCTTGATATTCGTCGTGGGTTTTAAAAAGTTTTAAATATGTACTCATAAATCAAATAATATTTGTTTAAACAATTATTGTATTTCTACAATATAAATATCCCAACGTAATATAAAAACTACGTTGGGATATTGGCTATTTTGAGATATTTTAATTATGTTCCTGTTATTTTACGCCACTATGTCCGAAGCCACCGTCACCTCGTTCAGTTTCCTTTTTTAAATCGTCTACGTGATTTAAACAGACGTCATGCCCATTATAAACCGGGCATAATACGCCTTGTGCAATCCTGTCACCATTTTCTATCATTACATTTTCAGTTGAAAGATTAATAACAAGTATGCAGCATTCTCCCGTATAGCTTTCGTCAATAGTACCAGGACTGTTTATAACAGTTAATCCCTTTTTAATGGCGAGACCGCTTCTTGGCCTTACTTGTATTTCATGATGTTCGGGAACATTAAAATAAAGTCCTGTATGTATCAGTTTCCTTTCGAGTGGCTTTAATACATAGGCATATTTTTTATTCTCATTCAGAAAGCCTTCCATTTCTTCAGTAATCCAAGCCCTTAAATCAAAACCGCTACTTCCTTTATCAGAAAAACTTGGATTTTCATTTGGTGATTTATTAACAAATTCTAAAGTCATATTTTTTTCGTTGTATTTTTATTCTTTTGATATAATTCTATTGCCGTAAGCTGGTTTGCTACCTTTACAAGTTCAGCAAGTGGTGTTACGAATGAGTTGTTTTTGTCTTCTTCTTTATCACAGACTTTCATTGCATCATATTCCTCTTCGGTAAGCTTAATACCATATTTCTGACACAGGAATATTGAACGTTCCCCAAGCTTAAGTGAGGTCAGCATATCCGGATTAAATTCATACAATGAGCCTTTATTAATCTTCCACTGTTCATTTGACGGGACAAACATTTCAGCCTTTGATATATGCTGTAACAGTAATACCTTCATAAGGCTGTTTTTATCAACTTGCAGTAACGGGTGTTTGGTCTTGCCATTGTCATTGAGGCCGAAAGCACCGTCGTTGATATGCGATGCAATCACGCAAAGCTTGCAAAGTACAATATCGAGCAAAGAGCCTCTGTATGCACCGCCGCTTGACTCGTTCATTGCAAAGCTTGCATTCTTGATTAAGTCCCCATAGTCGTTGATTAGGTCTTCGGAATAACAATCATATTTTTTAAGATAGTCAATCCACAATACATAGTTTCTGTTAATTTTATCTTCTGTCATATTGCAAAAAAAAAAATGCATTTGAAACAATTATTTTCAAATGCAAATATAATGCAAAAAGATTATGATACCAAATTAAACGTCGATTATTTTTTGCGTTTCCCCTTATATTTCATCTCGCATACAAACACGTTGTCATCATTATCGACAAAATAGAATTTATCCTTAAAGTTCATGTATTTCATTGACGGCACGTACATATGTTGCCTTTGTATGTTTTCATTAAGTTTATTGCTGACCTCGGAAAACTTGCTTTCGATTACGTTTTCCACTATTGACTTTATCATTTCATAATCGACGGCTTGGCTTTGCGGCGTATGGGGGATTTGCTCTGAGATTCTTGTCCTTGCTTCCTCATCCCTCTTTTCAACCCTTTCCAAAATGTTTGCCGCGGCCTTAATTCCCGGCATGTTGTCTTTTAATTTCTCTTCCAATGCATCCATTCTTGGGTCTATCGGCTTCAAGTCAAGAGGATTGTTAATGATTGATTCCACGATACCTCTTGGGATGTTTCTTCCTTCGAGGTTTACTGCGCCGCGACCGCCATGTGCCTCAATTTCTTTTAACCTTTCCATTTCTTTTGTCGCATCGTATTTTTCCTCTTCGTTTTCTTTTAAAATCGGTTCAGGACTTGGACCGTATACTTGTCTGTCATAGTTTTCAATAAGTCTGTCCAAGTCTTGTTGATTTGCAACACGATGTCCGCCACTTGTATTTTTTGAAGATATTGTATTTCCTTTTTCAATACGACTGTTAATCTCTAACATTCGTTCTATACTATTATTTGCCATAAAATATATCGTTTTACTTTTAATAAATTATACTATTTGTTAGTTTAAAAATCAAGAATTATTTTTCAAACGCCCTGTTCAGACTGTCTTTTCTGTTACCCAACGGCCTTGTGTCTGCTGATTTTTGCCAACGATTATCTCTTCTTCTCTGATTTCTAATGTCATTTTTGTGCAATTGCTGCAAATCACTGTCAACCTTGTCATTGAAAATGTCCTGCCATCTTGTTTGCTGAGGCTCTTTCATGCGTTTATTTAAATCTGATAAGCTGATTGGCTTATCCTTTAATATATTACGTAATTTGTCCAAATCTTTTTCTTTTTCCTCCGGCGTTTTCTGTTGAGCCGTCCTGTTTATTTCTGTCTGATTATTTGCTTGCGGCTTTTGCTGTATTTGACTGTTAGCTTCAGGTTGTTTCTCATCTTCTGGTTTATATATGTCCTGTTTTGTCTTTGGCTGGTTTGACTGTGCTTGCTTCTGGCCAATCTGTCTGAAAGCATCACCAACCTTAATGTCAGAAAGCTTAATTGGGTTATTTACTTGTTGTCTTAAACGACCCATATTTTTTTCCGAATCTGTTTTATAGACATCTTCTTTTGTCTTGGGTTCTTTTGGAGTATTGTTGTTTGTTATTTGTTCATTACCAAACTTGGCAACTTTATAAACAACAGCCATTGTTTTATCACCAAAAGAATTAAAATCACCAAGACCCGGATATCTTTCATTTGCTGGTGTATCAAAAGTTTGTTCTGTTGTTTGCCATGCACTGATTCTGTCAAGTCTCATAAATTTCCAACCAGGAACACGTGTAGTTGTATCACCATATGGTTGGAAAACACGAATCACTGGATTACCACCATATGTTAAGCCATATGCATATACCTCCGCAACTCTTGCACCCGTGTTTTTATCTTCACCTTTTGTATGATAGTTTATGATAACACGTTTATGGTTATCAAGAGCATCGTCAATATCAGAGATATCAACGGATTCTTCAAGCAATATATTTCTATATATGTTTTCTAATAATTCCATAGGTACAAAATAAAAACCCCCTTATTATAATAAATAGGAGGGTCTTCTATAATTTTTTTCCTAATTTTATCCCTTATAGCACATCCTTTTGGTTCTTGGCTTGTAGTTGTTTACAAACTGTCCTTCCCTTACATTCATTGAAGTATCAACGATACGGAGTGAATATTCATTTGCACCGTTATAAAGGCTGCGTGCCAAAGCTTTTTCACGTGCCATATTATCGCAGTCATTACCTGCGCCACTTGTGATTGCCGTATCAAAGTTTGAATAATTGATAACGCCTATAGTGCCACGGCAATTTGGAAGCCAGTGTGTGTGGCCACCATGACCCGTACCCTTACCATTACCTGAGCTTGCCAATGCGTCGGGGTGTGTTGCGCTATATTGATTATTTCTTTGATAATCACTTCTTGCTTCCTGTATATGACGAGCGTCCATTGACGTAAATTCTAAGCATGTCTGCATATCTGTAATTTTTTTAACTTTTATTTTATTATAAATATTATATAAACAACTTTTTTACCAACGTCTTCTATAAAAATTATTCCATACGTCTTCTGTAAGACCTGAGTCTAACAATACGATGTGTGGTTCACCATTTCTTGTGGTAAGCCCGTAGTTACGGAGTCTTGTCATATCACCAACGACAATATATCCATAGTTACCAATATAATCATCAAACGCTGCAAGGTCTTCATTTGTGTCTAATAATTCAACATATTTTTCTTCTTCCATTGCGTTCCATAAAAAACTTCTTTTGCCAAAGCGGTATGCGCCGCAAGCATATATGAACGACACGAAATCCTTAAATGTCATTCCGAAGCATTGCTTGAAATCCTGTGATTTTGCAGGTAAGACAAATTCAGAAATCAGCCAATATCCATTTTGGTCGGATTCATATATTTCGGGAAAAATATCATCGCCATATGCCCTTTCTTCTTCTTCATTTTGTGCAACGCCCTTGTCATTCCATGCAAGTTTCAGTATCTTTTCGTCGTCTAACTGAAACACGGCCCTTGAAGACCCTTTCCCTATATGCTTTCCGAGATGCTGTGTGCAATATTTGAATCTTGCATTATATGAGGGTAATGAACTAAGTTCGTCTAAATTGAAGGTATCATCCATTGCTTCCTTGAGTATTCTTGATTGTTTTTCTGTTATGCAAATGGTTTTCTTCTTTGATTCATTATAATGCAAGGCGTCATTATCCATCATTTTTTGCCCTAAGTTATTCGTATTGAAGTTAACTTGTGTCGGCTTATTCTTTTTCTTTGTCTGTCTGTTTTTTTCGTGCGGCTTAATGAAGGCATTGTTAATGCCCGCATCTTTTTTTGCTTGCTTAAAGTCATGTACTGATTTTGTCGCAGTATATAGTGTGTTGTTTACCCAATTCTTCATTGGCTCTCCGCCATTGAGTATGTATTCTGCCGATTCATCAGTTCCTTTATAGTTATCAAAAAAGTTTTTGATACGTTTCATTTCATGATAACTTATGTTTTCACTTGATAAAAGGTTATTCAAACGTTTATAGCCATCAACGGTTTTGTCACCATTGTAGCTATCCAATGTTTGCCGTAGTATTTTCCTGACACCATCCGGTATTGGGAATACCCTGTTTTTTAACTCATTGTTTGTTTCTAAAAGCAAATGTAACATTTTATTTAAGTTTTTCAATTAATTCTTTTTTCCACTGATATGGAATATTATCAGTATCAAGTTCCTCTATCATTTTATTAAGCACAATTGCCTGCTGCTTTGGTGATAGTCCTTTTACGGCATCAATAAGCATATCGGTTTTTTTGTCAATTCCGATTGGTATCTTGACCAAATCATCATTTTCATTTCCGTCAGACAGCATGTCCAATTCTTTTGAGGGCGATGGTATGCTGTTTGTGTCATAAAAATCCCTTTCTTTATTATTGCCTGTTAACATATTCTCCCTTATCATTGTCGGACAGACATTGCCATATGTACGATATCTGTTCCATCCGTCCATTGTCCTCATTTGCTGCACTTTATCGGTGGTTGTCTTTTGGTCTGCGTTTTCCTCTCCGCTTTTTTTTCCGTCGGCACTTATGTCACCATATCCATTAAATGGTTTCGTGTCATTATCCGTTACATAAGGAAACATTTCCTCGTCTGCCTCTTTCAGCATTTTGTACTGTCTCTCAGATATTTTGATATTTCTGTTCATTTTCATCGTATCATCAAAGATATTTATATAATATAAATAGAATTAGAAAGTAAATAAATGAGTAATATTTTAAATCACAACAGAAACATTATTGAGTTTGATATAAGCAAGTGTGATTACTGGGATTTCCAGCTTTGTATTGACAATGCCTTTACTGATATTTCGGAAGGACTGACGGAACGTTGCCTTTCGGCATATATTGACATATCAGACGATGAGTGTGTGTGGTTTGATGAAATTTACTCAAAGTTCAACAATATTTGGGAAAATGCTGTTAATACTAATAATTTATCTTTTAATAGTTTTGGGTATACTTCTGTTGATAATGGACGAACGTTTTACTTGAAAGACAGGATTACAAACAAGGAGTTTTTTGATATTTTCACCAATACGGCATACAAGCCACAGGAAAACGACCTAAGACTGACGTTGAGCAAGGTCAAGGGCAATCATCAGTTATATGACTATACGAACGACGTCATGCTTTGGGAAGACAGGTTTCAGGTAGCCAAGCTTAACGGTGGATGGTATCAAGGCTTTTTTTGTGCAAACGACGGAACTCAATACAAGACATTACCGACTAACATTGGCGACGGATGGAATCTCGAATTTGTCCTCAATAAAGAAGATTTTGAAAATCCAAGCATGACCATGAATGACATATATCCTGAAAACAAGGGGATTTTTTTTTATATCGGTACGAGGGCTGAAAACAAATGGTGGGTCAAATACCTTACAGACCATGATTTTGATTGGTGCAAAAAAACCGGTTTCGCAGACGATTACGTCGAAGAAAAGTATACTGACGATAATGGGCTGAATGACCATTATTTCAAACAATTTGTAGAAATATATGAAAATGAGGGCTATTTCAACGAGGATTATCTGGTACAGCAGGAAAATGACGGTGCTTCTGCCTTTAAAAGCGAATATATGAAAGACAAGCCTTGCGATGTCTGTAGCAATTATGCTACTGATGAATATATTGAGCAAGACTTGTATATTGACGAGGATATGAAGCTGAAAACCGAAAACGGCTATGATATGTACCAGCCTAATATAACAGAAGTAAAAACCGATAATAAGTTTTTAATTTTTGACAGAACCCGTGACGGTGAAAAGGCGAATACTTGGAATGAGGACACTGACTTCATATTGAATTATGTCAAGAAGCCGGATATCGGAAATTATTTTATGCTTCTTCATAGGGGATGCGGAGGCTATGATGCCAAAAAAATACAAGAAGTGCTGAATGTCAAAAACAAAGAATACAACGTCTTGCAAGACATTTACAGAAATGCCCTTGCGTTTCAGATAAAAGATGACGGAACTATCGGCTATAAATACTTGGTCAAGGATTGTGAAAGTGAAGAGGAAAAATATAAGATAGAAAGTGAGTTTACATTAACTCCTGTCATATATAATAAATTATGGTATACGATTAATATCAAGATAATGCCGGTCAGAAACAGAAACAGATACGTAAAATGTCTGGCACAGACAACGATAAGCGACAAAATGCAGTTTTACATTTATGTAAACGGTAAACTGGTGTTAGTATCAAAAGAGCTTCCTATGCTAAATCTGAAGCTGCTGAATGATTTGCAGGACAAACAAGAAGGTGTTCCGTTCAACATCTCATTGGGGGGCGGGACACAAGGGCTTGCAGAAGTAGTATACCTCAACTATTTGAAGTTACCGGAATATGTATTGCCGTTGGAAAAGGAATTTGGAGGCAGCTTCATTGGTTGGCTAAAAAGTTTTAAATTTTATACTTGCCCTTTAAATTACAATGAAATCGTAAAAAACTATAATTTTACTAAAATTATTTGATATTTATTATTAACATAATGTATAAAGTAAAAAATTAATTTCATGAACGCTATTACATATTTCAGACTTAACTCACCATATCCGGGTGATGTGACAAAGAATTGCGCACTTACAGGTTCAGAAGTTGATAACAATTTCTATACGTTAGAAGGTAGAGACGTAAAATCAGTGGATTTGATTAACGGAAAAATTGTCGTTAATTTGATGAATGGTGAAAAATTGACAACAGATAATATTACTGAAAACTGCGTAAAGGACTTGTCTATTGATTTTGATGAGGTTAATGGCATTTTAACGATTATAAAGGATGGCGTCACACAGACTATAACAGGTTTTGCCACCAACTATAATATTGGTGATGCAATTTCGGTTGACGGAACACTTGTCGGCAACGGTCTCTCAAAAACGCCTGTAGGTATTTCTCCTGTTACAAAGACCGGACAATATCGTCCGGTTAAGAGCATTATCAATGTAGTAGACGGAGAAAGGCTTCCTTCAATGCCTTTCGTATTTCCGGGCGACAGATACCTCACAATAGAAAATATAAACGACTACGGTTTTCTTTACAATTATGAGGGATTGAAGAAAATTGCCTGCAAACTTAAGGAAATTGGTTCACAATGGAGAGTGCCGACGAAGCAAGATTGGGATGACATGCTTGATGCCGTAGAGCCTTGTGAGGAATTCAGAAACCATACAGATGCAAGGAGTAACAAGTTCCTTGGTAAGCTTGCCGGTAAATTCTTAAAATCTAAAGAATATTGGAAGAAAGGCTGTCATAGTTGTGACCCTTGTTGCTATGGTGATGACCAGACATGCATTGATTATTCTGACAGCCATTGCGATGAAACATGCGGAGAGCAATGCGCTTGTGGAAAGAATATCACTTGTCATCCTGACTATTGCGGTGAATACGGACATTGCCACTACAAGCACAAGAAAGACCACAGAGGACTTGATAAGTACGGCTTCCGCGTAGTACCTGCCGGTTATGCAAACGAGGCAAAGGACTATATGTACTTCAAGGAACGTGCTTATTTCTGGACTGCTTCAAACCACGAATACCGTGATGCATATATCAAGGCATTTACTTTTGATAAGAGTAGTGTCTTGCAGGATGTATTCGCAAGTGACAACTACTTGTCAGTAAGACTTGTTAAAAACTTTAATGGTGATAATTACAATGAACGTGAGGACATTTTGGGAAGTGCCTATTCAACTGTGTTAATGCCTTCAAGAAAACATGGTAAGTCAATTTGGACTTCCGTGAATATTTCTGTTGCTGATTGTGGTTGTGATTGCTGTGCAAGATACGTTTTGCCAAATGACGGACAAGGAATGGAATATAGTAAGAAATATTTCATCAATGAATGGACTGGTAAAGAATGGCTGAGAAAAGAGCTTTGCGACGGTGAGTCCGTTGTCGTCACAAAAGAGGTTACTCTGACACAGGAATCATCGATGAATGATGGCTGCTGCTGTCACGATGACGAACCTTCGTATAAGCCAAACTACGCAGAATACCGCGTAGTAAACGGTGAGCTTGTTGACGTTGCAAAAATAATTTATGATAGCGTAATGACAACCGTTCAGGATAAATTCGAGCAAATTGATGGCAACATAGAAGATTTGAGCGAAAAACTCGAAGCTGAAATTGCACGTTCAACGTCAAAAGACACAGAGCACGAAGCAGCAATTAACGTCCTTGATGAACGGATAACGACAGCAGAAGGTAATATCCAAGACTTAGACGCCAAAATCCAAGCCGAAAAGGAAGAAAGAATTGCAAAAGACAATGAGCTTGAACAAGCAATACAGACCGAAAAGGAAGAAAGAATTGCAAAGGACACTGAATTAGAGGCTGCAATCCAGGCTGAAAAAGAGGCACGTGAGCAAAAGGATGACGAATTAGAGGCTGCTATACAGACCGAAAAGGAAGAACGCGAAGCTGCCATACAAGCAGAAGCAGATGCCAGAATTGCAAAGGATAATGAGCTTGAACAAGCAATACAGACCGAAAAGGAAGAGCGTGAAGCCGCTATACAAGCAGAAGCCGAAGCCAGGATTGCGAAAGATAATGAACTTGAGGCTGCAATCCAGGCTGAAAAAGAGGCACGTGAGCAAAAGGATACCGAATTAGAGGCCGCAATCCAAACCGAAAAGGAAGAAAGAATTACAAAGGACGAGGAACTTGAGGCTGCAATCCAGGCTGAAAAAGAGGCACGTGAGCAAAAGGATACTGAATTAGAAGGTAAAATGCTTACAGCAGACGGCACTGTATTTGACAAAGACAGTGGTATTTTAACTCTTAAAAGCAAAGATGGAACTAATGATATTGAAGTTCAGTTCTCTTTCAATTTTGGGACATTCTAAAAAAAAATAAGAAATTAAACGCCCATCTGGAAGTGGGTACAAGTACAGTGAGGGTAAAATCCGTTGGACTCCCTCCTTTATAAACAGAAAATAAAACGAAATACATAAATTATGATGGCTGATAAATATAGAATCCAAATTTTACATCATGAGGAGGTTTTTGAAACAAGGGAACTTGCTCTGTCTTATTTAAGTGATTTCTATAAGCCAAGCTCTCTTGAAGCAGAGCCTGTGTTTGTAAAATATGGTGATAGCAGAAATCCAAATGCAATTTTGGCATTTGGTACTTCTAATGCCGCACCTGGCAGTTATTTTGCTATTGACATAGCAAAATCTGAAGAACAAATTGGGGAATTGGCTGAAATCGTGGATAGCAATAAGGAGGAACTTGAGTATGTAGCTGAAATTCTTGACGGTGTTGTTAAATCAACCGGTTTGACGCTCGACGACAACAAAATTGAGAATAAAATTGCCTACGAACCCGATTCAAGAGATAACGTAATCGGTACGGCTGAAACCATTGCGCAAGCAATTGACCTTTTATCAAAATATACGCAAAACGGCTTTACCGATAATAAGCTTTCTGTTGCAGATACCGAAAGTGTGACTCTTATTTATACTGTAAATCCTGAAGGCGGAAAGATTTTAAAGGCAAAAGTCAACATATCAAGTGACGGAGATACGGATGATTTAAACTTTAACAATAATATCATTGGCATAAAGAATGACGGACTATATGCTGCTTCCAATCTTGCCTATGATGATGCAAGGCATCAACTTATATTCACGACAAGTGGCTATAAAAACGGACGTTATCAAGATGACGCCATAGTACAAAGGGTTGATTTGGGTGAGCACACTAAGTTGGTGGCAGACAATGAGGGTAAGACAGTTAAACTCGTCATTACAGAGGATGCAGCAAGATATACAAGTACAATTAGTGCTGACTTACAGATAGCTGACAGGGAGAATAACATCCTTAAAGCCTCTGACGGTAAGGTTTATGTCGATGGCACGGCAAAAAATATTAAATATGGGGAATCCACAGTTGCCGCAACTTTAACTGGGCACAAGAACAAACTGAATGAATTGGAGACAAGTGTCGGAAATGCAGCTAAGTCAGCACATGTTGAAGGTGGCCAAACCGATACGTTTGAAACCGTAGTTTCAACTCTTTCAGACGGAGGTGCAAAAGTCACTGGTAATGTAAGGCTTGGGTCTGAAAACTCAATTGTCGTGAGAAACGGCGGATTGGAAGCCAACATTACGGTTGATGTTGATACCACGACAAACAAGCTTATTGTTACGATTGGTAATCAGACAATAGTAAAGACGCTTCCCGGTGTTGAATTGTTCAAGAGTGCTGAATATAATGATGCTAATGAAGAGTTAATCATTACATTCATAACCGGTAATACATTGGTTATTCCTATTCACGGGATTATACATACGTGGGATGTTTTAAATCCAAGCAATTCGCCGATTAACCTTACAAAAACGGTTGTTACAGGCGGAGTTGACACGTTAACGGGCGACATTAAGCTACGTTCAACTGACAACTTGATTGCAAAAGAAAACGGCCATTTATATGTTTCTGACAGCAATATCAACAACAAGGTTGCCAATGAGACTTCAAGGGCAACGGCAGCTGAACAAGAACTTAGTACAGCCATCCAAAACCTCTCAAACAACGTTGATACAAAATTTGATGATGTTTCTGATGCAATTACGAACGTAAGGGATTCCTTGACCGAGGAAAGCACACGCGCAAAGGCAGCAGAAGCAGAGGTAAGGGCTATTGCAAGCCATGCTGACGAGACTGCGACAGAGGCAAAAGACAATGTTACTGAGTTGAACAGTACTGTTGCAGCACTTTCAACAAGTCTGTCAACACTTGAAACCACCGTTGATGGCATTTCTGAAAGCATAACTGAAATACCTGTCCTTCGAAACAAGTTAAACGAAGAAATCACAAACCGCACAAACAAGGATACCGAAATAGAGGGTTCAATAAGTGCCGTAGAAACAAGTGTGACAACCGAAAAGAACCGCGCGACGACAGCAGAAGAGGCTATTGTAGCACGTATAGCACACGATATTTCTGACGTTAACGCTGCAATCACAGCAGAGCAGACACGTGCAGAGGCAGCAGAGCAAGCAAATGCCACGAAGATTAACGAACTTGATGAAAAAATTGGTGCCGGTTCAGAACAAACGTTAGCTGACGCAAAAGCATATACTGATACAAAAATCTTTGCCGAGCAAACTTCAAGGGAAACAAAGGATACAGAAATTGAAACGTCAATAGCAACGGCTGTACGTGATGCTTCGGATGATGCAACCGCAAAAGCAAACGCCGCCAAAACAGAGGCTAATGCATATACAGACGAACAAGTACTTGCTGAAAAGAATCGTGCAGTAGCAGCAGAGCAAGCAAACGCTGACGCAATTACGGCACTTACAACAGAGGTTGATAAGAAAGTTGAATCAGTGGAAATTGTCAAGAACAGCCAATCTGACTTACAGTATGTTCTCAAGGTTGACGGTGTTGATGTCAGTGAAATCAACATTCCTAAAGACCAATTCTTAAAGAACGTTAGCTATAACCCCACAAGCAAGGAAATTACATTCGAGTTTGAAACAAGCGATGGTGTCGTAACGACAGTTGTTAACGTGAGCGACCTTGTTGATACATATACGGCTGGTAATGGACTTACATTGACTGATAACAAGTTTGCCGTCAAACTCAATGAGGATAGTGAAAGCTATCTCACAGTTTCAGAAGAGGGTATTAAATTACTTGGTGTTGACGCAAAATTTGCAGAGCAAGCACAAGCAGCAAATACTTATGCCGATAATGTAGTCGCAGCTGAAAAGGCACGTGCAGAGGCAGCAGAGCAAGCAAACGCAGAGGCAGTTACAACAGAATCAACACGTGCTCAAGCAGCTGAACAGGCAAACGCAGACGCAATTGTAGCCGAAAAAACACGTGCAGAAGCATCAGAGCAAGCAAACGCAGAGGCAATCACTGGTTTGGAGAACGAGCTTAACAACGTTAAATTCGTAACGAAAGAAACAGATACTATAAAAACGACAATGGCCAAGGAAGCTGGTGAAGAAATGCACGTCCTTAGTTCTGATGTCAAGTTAAAGACTGTTTCCGGACAAAATGCAAACATCATTAAGAGTGATGCCAACGGACTTTATGCTACGGTTACGTTTAATTATGACAAGGCAAGCAACAAGATTACCTTTAATGACGGAAATGGTGAGAAAACGTTCGAGCTTAACAATTTTGGTATCATTCAGGATGCTTTCTATGATAGTGAGAACAAGTCCATTGTCCTTGTCGTAAAGAAAGACGATGCAACGACAGAGCGTATCGTAATACCTGTAGCCGATTTGGTAAATACTTGGACAGTGCAAAATGATGTAAACAGCCCAATCGTGCTCACAAAAACACCTGGTGAAAATGGTGATGTCTTAAGCGCACAAGTTACAATTCTAAATAACGAAAACAACTTATTAGTCAATAACAATGGTGCATTATTCGTGGATGGGGATTGCAATTCGCACAAAGCACTTTGGGGTAGTGAAGTTACAAGCGTTCAAGGAGTCATTAATATCCTTCGGGAATCTTATGGCAGCATTGATGAAATAAAACAAGATATTGCCGATTTACAAGAAAGTGACAGAAACATCAAGGAAACTATCTCGGTTGTCCAAAATGATTTGTCAGCACTTGAACAACGCGTATCCGCCAATGAGACAAAAATTGCAGCAATTCAAGAAGGCCAAGATTCAGTTGAACAACTTGTTGAAACAATGAATGAACGTGTTAACACCCTTAACGAACGTGTTGATACTTTCGGAGACAGAATTGACCAAGTAGAAGAAAAGACCGAAACAGTACTTGAAACGGTAAATGGCATGACTGAAAGATTAGACAGAATTGAGCAAGTATTAGAACAACTTATTGATTTTGGCGAATATGACATTAATATTTAACCAATAATATACGAACATATTGAAGGGGGTATATTCTCCCCTTCAATTTAAAAACAAAAATAATAAATTTAAAAAATATATTAAAATGGCTATTTTAAAACTTTTAAGAAATAATACCTTATATGCAACGCGCGAGGAAGCTATAAGTGGTATTAGCACAGTGGCTGCTAATCGTGAAGATGGCGAAATGTGGGTTGCAACCTGGGGTACTCAAGACGAAAGCAAATCAATTCTTGCAGTTAAACGTACTTGGGGTGTTACAATGTTTGACCTTGACGCCATTAGCGGTGAAATCAGCGGCTTAGAAGAAAAACTTGCGGAAGTTGCATTTAGCGGTAGTGCAAGTGACGTTTCTGCTGTACCAATTGAAGGTGATGACCAAAAAATTGCCGTAACAGGTAACACAATTCCGGAACAAATAGCAAGTTTGGCAACAACGATAAAGACAAATGAAAATAATGCAAAGAGTTATAAAGTAGTTGCTGTTGATTCTCCTGCAGTCACAAGTCTTGCTGAATACAAGCTTCAAGTGGCAGAAGGTGCAAGCGAAACTTATAGTGATGTTACTGGTTCTTCAACAATTGTTGTTCCAAAGGACAATGCATTTGTTACCGCACAACTTGGTCACGTTGGTGCAACAGCAGATGCTTCAACAGGTACTATTACTGATGGTAGTGGCGAAGATGCTCTTCTTATTGAATATGTAAATGGTAGCGGTGTTTATACACTTGTAGCCGTTCCTATTGGTGCATTCCTTAAAGAGGCTGAGTTTAAGGACGGTCTTGCCGTAAGTGCTAATGGTGAGGTTTCTGCTAAACTTGGTAACGGTCTTGGTTTTGGAAATGAAACTGAAGGAAATAAGTCAATCATTGTTAGTGTTGACCATAATTCTGAGGGTGATAGTCAAACAAATCCTGTTGCTTTCTTAACAATTACTAATGAAGGTATCAAGATTCAGGGTATCAAGGACGAAATTGACCGTAAGATTAATGCCCTTGATGCTACCGTTGGTGGTACAACCGTTGAAGAAGGTAAACATATTGCCGTTCAAATTGTTGAAGAAAATGGTATATTAACTAGTCTGACAATTACTGAGGATGGTATTGCAAACGCAGAAGACGTTACAGAAATTGAAAGAGTTACTTCCGCAGCCTTAAATGACCTTGAAACAAGAAAGGCCGACAAGAGTGACTTGGACGAGTTATCAGGTGATGTCCTTGAAAATGTTACGGCCGGAAATGGTATCAATGTTGGCACTAAGGCAAACAAGACACAAGAAATTTCTGTTAAATTAGACACTGTAAAAACAGATAATGTATTGTCTCTTACTGCTGATGGCTTATATGTAAGCCAAACTGTTGATTGTGGCACTTATTAATGAATTAAATAATTTTTATTTATTTTAAACAATATGAAGGTTTTACAAAGTGTTTATTTTAACGCGGTTCTCGCGGTCGTCGGGGCAGTGTTAATTATCTTGCAAGAGTTCTGGGTTGGAGCACCAATAGTTTTCCTTGGCGACCTTGCACTTGGCAGCGTTACCGGTGTTGGCTTTTCATGGTTGGCTGAAGTATTGAAACATATATTCTTTACAGACGGCACTTATGACTTCAACGCCAAACAGTTTTTGATTGGCAGTGGCTGTGGCATTGCAGCAGCACTTATTACATTGCTGTGCATCATTTAATCTCTAAAAGAGTACTTCATATTCAAAAACGGCAAGATATTTAAATCCTGCCGTTTTTTTTTTTTTTATTCGCCTATTTCTTCGTCTTCAACACTGATGAAATCTTTGTCTATAATATCGTATATTGTTCCAAGTTGTATGCCCCATTTCTTTGAATAAAACACACCAGTTTGAAAGTTTTCATCAATCAATGACAGAAGCTTTTCTGGCAATATGCCGTCTTCGATAAGTTCCTCTACATCATTTTGTGTTAACTTTTCTATAATTTTATTATATTCTTCAATTTCTTCCTTTACGTCATCTTGTTTCAGCCTCTCTTGTCTTTGAATGTACTCATTCTTGATTTTTTCCCAATTCATGTTACATTCGTCAATATATGTTGGCTTTTTGTCAATTGAAAGCCAAAATCGTATTTCCTTATCTTCCATTGTCATAAGTTGTTCATACGTATCTTGGTCTGTTTCGTTAAAAGGTTGTCCGCTGACAAGCCTGGTTTCTTCTTCCGTAAAAGTTTTTCTGTCTTTCGGGTTTGCTATCAATATGTTGTCGACTTCTTTCCCCTTTTCGTTAACATAAGTCCTAACGTTTCTGTCAAATACCACAAGAAGCGGTCTGATACGTTTGTTGAACATCTCTATATATTTATCGACATTGTATTCAAAATTATCATCACAGAAATGGTCTTCCTCGTCTTCGACAAGACTGTTGGTCAGCAACACACAATTAAACAGGACTTCATCTTCTTCTTCCAAGTTTGGAAATAATGTTTTCCCAAACTCATATATCTTGACTTTTGTGCCTTTGTTTTCCTTTTTGTAAAGGTTAAATTGCTTTTCCAAATATTTCGTCAATGAAATAACGTTGCCCTTTCTGTCATATAGCTTTTCGCCCTTGTCATTTGTTGCATAGTCTATTCTGTTATTGCCGTCCATATAGTAGTATTTGGTTATGCGCTTTACATCAGAGTCACCCTTTTTATTGCCTGTATTAATGTAATAAATTGAATCGCCCATGTTAACATTCAGATTTTCTTTTATTGCGAGTTCATACCATGCTTGTCTTGCCTTTTTTGAGCCTGCTGCCGTAAGTTTCTTACAACCCTCTTTATATTCCCTTATACTTGTCTTTATTTTACCGACAGATGCAATATCCTTTAATGGAATCTGCATGTTGTAAATTTTCTCAATATAATCATAGTAATATTCAATAAATTCCTTACCTTTGTTGTGAAGTAGTAATTCTGCCGCTTTTGTAATGAATTTTTCAATGTAAATCGGCATTTTCTTTGATTTAAGCGTATTACCAACTATTTTAACTTCACCGTTATCCAAAAGGTCAAGATAGTTCTTTCTTGCACAGGTGATATTTGCAGGAATGACCTCATCTTCGTCCAAACCCATTTTATTCCTCATAAACAGGTCGTTGAACTCCATAATGTCACCCCATTCATCAATGTATTCTTTACCCTCTTTTACAAGACGATTCAACCCCTTTCCGATGTATGGGTGTTCTTTTGAGTACCTAAAGTATGTAGGCATTTGGAAATTGAAGCCATCGGTATCACCCACTAATGGTTTATATCCAAGATTCGTGAACCAACCAATCATTAAACGAAGTGCCATACGTCCGGTACACGTTGTTTCTTCTGCACAAATAAGGTCACTCCAAGGGAACACCGAGCCACTACCATAAGAACCGAAAAATCCGTTGCCGATAACTTTCACGGCACTCTGCATATTATCAAAAAGTGTATATTTTGATTTGTATTTCTTTAATTCATTTAACAATTCTTCATCATTTGGTTTGTTTTCAAGAAGTTGTGTTATTTCACGTACCTTTTTGTCTGCTGATTTCTTTTCTCCCTTATATTCCTCACGTTTGGTAAGGATATATTCCAACATCGTACTCATTGCACCCATAATATCAATGTCGGTATTGATATCGTGCGTGAGAATGATTGAAGGATAAAGTGAATTATAGTCAAGTTTAATAATTTTATCAACATATCCTGTTACAAGAAGTCTTGAAAGACCTCCTGTAAATGCGTGTGTGTCAATTAATTCTGGTATTGCAAGATTATTTTCATAACTCCAAGTACACATAATATATTTCCATATTGCAGCAGTACCCATTGTACACATTTTTTCAAATGGAACCGGTAACATTTTACAGATTTGATAGTTAGTCTGATTAAATGATAATTCAACTTTATCTGTTTCATAAAGGTCATCCAACAGATAACGCTCAACAATGTATCGTCCGCTTACAATATTAAATGTCTCATTTTCTTTTTTATCATATAGTTTGGTGTTATTGTCAAGAAGTTCATAACGTTTTGTTTCAACATTATTATCATTGGAAAATGTTTTTTGTAATAGTGTTTTTGTTATTTTGTACCAATGTCCGTTTTCATCATTGTGTGCGTACCTCTTTTTTTCGTCAATCCAAGTATCATTAATAACTTTACCAGGAACATATACACGATTTGGCTTGTTAAGTTTTGCAAATTTGGTAATATATTTCAAATCTGCCTTTTTAATATTAGAATTAAGTGCCTGTGCCCTTCGCACGGCAAACAAAGAATCGGTGATTGCCGTACCCCACATAATTGTGGGCGTATAATATTCCATTTCACCACCAAGTTTAAGTACTTTTTGCTTGTTTGCCTTATATATGCCCCTATGCGGGAATATGTGTTCTGTAAATTTTTCAAGAGAAGAGTCTCTTAATTTCAAACGTTCATCAATGAACCACAAGTCGAAGTTTTCAATATTATGTCCTGTGAGTACATCCGGGTCAATTTGCCTTACTATTTTAAAAAATTCTTCCAATCCCCTAATTTCATTAACCATTTTTTCTTCACCTTCACCAAGAATAGGAATTATTTTTTCAAACCCTTTATTTGTCCTTATGCCAATTTGTGATATGCAATCTTTTTGCGGGTCAAGTCCTTCAGTTTCCAAGTCAAATTCAAGGCGTAGGAGTTGGTCATAATCATCATATCCCTTGAATTGGCGTTTACCTGTTTGAATCATAAATTGTTCAATGGGGGCTACTGCGATATATTCCCTCATTCCATAATTAATATCATTCTGATTTGAATAAATCGGACGTCCGCCTTCTTTAAAAAACTGCATGAATTTCTGATAGGACATTGGCGAATTTGCCTTGAACATGACCCTATATCCTCTTTCCATTCGTTCAGGGACATTGCCTTCAGAATCAGAAATTCTTAACCCTTTGCAGGAAATATGATATTCGTTCAGTTTTGCCTTTAATAAGCTTCTGTTGCCATTAAAAAGTCCTTGGCCTGCGCTTTGTTTCGCCCAGCAAAATGGATAAAATGGTTCATGCAATACTTTCTTCTTTCCGTTTTCATCGCGGTAAATAACGCACATTTTATCACTATTATAATCGCCCTCAATTTTCACTATTCTTTCCATTGGGTTATGACCATTTAAGAAAGAATGAATTTGTTCTTTTGTTACTTCACTTTTCATTTTACATAGTTTTAATATTATATAATATTGAGTTAAGTAATTTAAGTTTCTATTACATCATCAACATATTTCCGACGCAAATATAATTCAAAATGACAGAATAACAAACAAAATCAAAATAATTTATATAAAGATATGACAAAAAAAAAAATGGATTCAAACATTGAAATATATAATATTAGTTTGGAAAAAAAACTATAATAAAAAATAAAAACTCTCGGCAATTTCTGCTGAGAGTTTAATTTATAAATAAGTCACGTCATTTACTTTGAATAAAAGTCATAAGCATCATGTGATTCATATCTTATTTTTTCTCCGTCCCACATTGGCCCTATATAGCCTTTTATTCTGGGATAGCCAATAAGTTGTGAATCTGTATATATTGGGTTTTGTGATGGCTCAACATAACCGTCTATATCAAAATTATCAATAATATCTTGTGCTGTATAACGTCCTTGTTTATCACCACCAACAATTATTACCGGCATATTAGGGTCGAATCTCTGTGAACTTCTGTCAACCATATGTTTATGGAGACGTTCAGCCTGGTCATATTTTCTTTGCTCAATGGCGGATTTGTGTGCCCTTCTTGCGAGGTCATAACTTGTTTCTTTCAATACCTGTCTGACATTTCTTTTAACGCTTTCATAAATGTTAAGGTTTTCGTCATTATACATTTCGTCTTCGTCTCTGGTAACCCATTTGTTATTTTCATCCCTGTCACGGTCAAATGCATCCCATGAAGCAAGTTTTTCTGCCCTTTTGCCGGATGGACTTATTGTATTTTGCCGTCCATTGTTCATTCCAATCATTCTGTCTATGGTTTCATCATCAGTTATGTCCTTGTCATACCCCTTTGGCATTTTACCAAAACTATTCAGCCATTTTGACTCGCTGTCAAGGTCGGCATATTTCCATATATCAGAGTCATGAACATCTAATGTATTTTCAAAAATTTTCTTTATGGACTCTTTTATTATTTTATTAAGGGTACTCTTATTAATTCTGATTGGCTTTTTGTTCTCAGATAAATAATCCATGCCTGCATTTGCGTTTCTTCCGATTTTCTTGTTCATATCCCTTAATGACGTCCTATTTGCCATTTGTTCTTCTTTTGAAACGCCGCTTTCCCAATTTGGGTCATATTCTTTGAAATGACCAACACCAATGTTTGCATCCTTTATTATCTTTTTGAGAAGCTTGGAAGCATCTTTCCACCCTTCTTCATAATAATCACCGGGAATTATCTTTATTTTGCCGCCAACTTTGCGAAGAACCCTGATTTTAACCGGTTTTGAATAGTCACTATATTGCCATGCCGTAAACGGAATAATGATGTATCCCCTTCCGTCAAGTTTAATATCTGAAGACAAGCCATAAGGACTTCCGTCTTTATCCATTAAAGGCCACTCAGTGCCTCCCTGTTCATTGTCGGCATTGTGGTAGGCATCATTTGCCTGTTGTATCAATGCTTGCACTTTTGCAACTGGGTCTGCCGCCTCGTTCAATTTTCCTTTTATGTTCATACTATATATAAATTTATTTCTTTATGCTTCCGTCATTAACAACAATCTGTAATTCTTCCGCAATCGGCACGATTAACTCTCCTTTTGGAAACGTCATGCCGTCGATTGTTATGTCAGTGTCAAACTTTATTTTGAATTGTCCTATATAAATACCGGCTTCTGAAGTATCTCTCTTGTACCAACGGTATTGTATCTTGTATTTTTCCTCGCAGCCCTCTTCATCAAACGACACAATATAACATGGAGCATTTGCAATTTTTTTAATGCCATTTTCCATATTGGTCATTGTAAATGTAACTGTCGCCGATTGTAATGCGAGATAAAGTTTCTTATATGTATGTCTTCCATCATGAATTGGCTCAATTTCAAGATAAGGAAGTGTCGAATTTTTATTTATTACAAATTGCTTCATTACTTTATCCTAAAAGATATTTATATTATATAAATATGCTATAACATTTTAATATAATGGCTTTAGATAAGGAAAAGGAAAAACTCTTCCGCATCGTGAGACGAAAGTTAGGTGGTTCGACAAGGAAAGTTGAATTAACAGACGATGATTTATGTGATTTACTTGAGTTGGCTATTGGTGATTACGCACAAGTCGTGCAGAATTTTATCATCGAAAGTAACTGGGCAGCACTTTTTGGTAAAAAGGTTGGAATAGAAATGACAAACCAAGAACTTGCATTTGCAATATCAATGAGAAGCCTTGATATGACAAAAGACTATGCCTCATGGTTTTCAAAGCAAGTTGGCTTGCAAGCATACGGTAAATATGAATTACAAAAAGATTTCATTAAGATTGAAAAAGGCAAACAAGTATACTATGTACCACCCGGACGTGAAATAAATAAAGTAATGTGGGTTACACCACCAACGACAGATGCTGCAATATGGGGAAATTATGGTGGATTGAGCACAGGATTTGGCGGTGGCGTATTCGGACAAATGGGGGCTGGTGCTGCCGCAGTGTTCGGCGGGGTTAACTCAACATATGGTATGGGTGCGGGGATATGGGCACTGCCTGCTTACGATGTTGCACTCATGGCTACCGACTTGTCATATAAACAACAGTTATTGAGAGGGGATTTGGTCTATAAGATTACGGCAACAAGTGACGGAGGCCATCTTATACATCTTTTAAGCACACCAGGTTCAAAATATACATTTGGCGCCGGCGGTATCAACACTTACCCTCTTTACAATTGTTACCTTTGGTACACTTACTATGACACAAGCGGTGGTGACGCTGAAGAATGCAGAAAAGAAAATCCCGACGTAATATTGTCACCGGACCAAGTACCTTTGGATGAAATGGACTATGCTTATTTTAATGCGCCGACAAAGGCTTTGATTCGTCAATTATTAATCGCACATGCTGCTGAAACGTTGGGATTGATAAGGGGAAAATTTAGCGGTAATATCAACATTATCAATAATTCGCTCACACTGGATTATAATATGTATCTGAATATGGCACAGCGTGAACGTGATAACGCTTTAAATGAATTAAAGGAGAGATTACAGCGTATGACACCTTATGAAGTAATGAAAAAGCAAGCAGAAATGGTACAATCAATGAAAGAGATACAAAAAGGCACACCTTTGGGTATATACGCAATATAGAGGCTAAATTTTTATAATTATTCCATATTTATATTAAACAGAATATTTAGATTCCTATCATGCAAAATTTCAATTATACACCTTATATTAAATCTTTGATAAAATATATGCTGGATAATGAATATACTCTGAAGCCATTACCGAAAATTGTTTTAAATAACAAGAGGCAAAAGGGGTTGTTCATTTCTACCGGTATGTATTCAATTGACAATAAAAAGGTGACACTGTTTATTAATGAAAGGCATCCAAAGGACGTATTAAGGTCTTTGGCGCATGAACTTATCCATCATAAGCAAAACATTGAGGGTAGACTTACGGAAGAGAATTGTAACGAAAGAATAACTGAAAGCGATGTCACGCTTCCGCTTGAAGAGGAAGCGTATTTACAAGGTAATATAGCATTCAGAAAATGGACGGAGAAATATAACAACTAATAAATAATTAAAAACTAAATCATGAGATTCACGGACAAATTGGTAGAAAAATATGGTGCAGATAAAGTACTCCATTTTTTAGGCGGAGGTTGGATTGTTTCAATATTCACACCTCTTGGATGGCTCGGCGTAATATTAGGTTTAATTTTGATGTTAATAGTCAGTTTGGCAAAAGAGTTGTTTTTTGATAGTTATTTTGATAAGAAGGATATTGCCGCAGCTTGTTTTGGTGGAGGTGCATCAGTCATAGCTTATACAATAATAGTATTATTTAATACTTTCTGGTAAATTAACTAAAAAAAGCGGTCATAATATGGTCGCTTTTTTAAATATATGTTATTGTAATGTTTCTTTTTGCTAACATTTTTTCAATGTCTTCAACCAAATCACCAAAATGTATAACAATTCTTCCGTCTTCCGGATATTCCTCTGCTTCTTCAAGGTTCTCACTTGCCAATGCAATAATGTTATCTCTACAGTCTTGCATTGAAAAACAACAGTTATCTTGTGCCAAATCCAATACCAATGTTGTTTTTAGTTCGGCAACATATTCATACATATCATCTTCCGGTGTTAAGTACCTCATAATGCAAGCAGGTTTATTTTCCCATCCTTCAGCCCATGTCTTCTCAGAATCTTCACTTATGAGCAAGTGGTATATATTTTCGCTGTCTACATTTTTTCCGACGTACAATACATATACAACCTTTAAATGCTGTATTTTTTCATTTTCGTCCTGCAAACAATTGTTCTTTATCTTCATCTTTTAAATTAAATTTCTTTTTTATTCTTATAAATACCTCTGCCGAGGCTATTGCGTCATCAAGTGCATTATGATGCATTCCCATATCATAGTCTAATGCTTCACACACCATATCCAGACTTTTGCTTGGTAAGTCTGACAAATATTTCCTTGACAAAGCGAGAGTGCAAATATAGTTGTAATTATAGTCAGTATCATAGTATTCGTTACAAGCGTTAATGCATCCCCTTTCAACACCATAGTTATGTGTAATAACAGGACTACCGTCAATCATTTTATCAACCTTTTTCCATACTTGCGGGAATTTTGGGGCATTTTTAACATCTTTATAGTGTAATCCGTGTGTCTGTACGCAGTAATAATTTTCATTTTTACTTGGTGGACAAACAAGGCTGTAAAAAGTGTCTGTTATTTGATTGTTTTCAATTACAGCGACGCCGACTGAACATACTGATGAAGGCATCGTGTCCAGTTTTTCAAAATCAATTGCAACGTATCTGTTATTTTTCTTTTTCCTTGGCATTTACTACATAAATCTTTCATCATTATTTTCTTCCCTGTCAATTTCAGTTATATATTGCGGTGGGATTGTTTCGTTTGTATATATTGCGGGGTTATCTGTCATTGTCAGACTATCAAAATAAAAAGTAATTTTATTGTATAATTTACTTGTATCTATTTTAAGCAATGAATAGTTTTCATTTCTACTTTCTCTGAATGTCCTTGCAATTTCTTTCCAATTGATTGGTTTTTGTAAAAATAAGTATACGCGTTCCGGATGATTACTTTTTCTGCCATAATCTTTCGGATGGAGACCTTGTTTTAAAATTTTATTGACCAATTTTGTTGGGCATATATGAAAGCATTCATTTGGTATGCCGTTTTCTTTGATTTTTTGGTCAAATTTAGGTCTGAAATACATATTGTGTGGCTGTTTTGAAGTAAAATCACATTTATTTATTTCTTTATATTCTTCTAATGTATAAGCATTCTGTATTGAAGCAAATATCCACCCACAAGATTCGCATGTATGTATTATATCATCTAAAGTTTTCTTATCAACATATTGTAATCCATATTTGAAATAAATCTTAATTTCGATTAATCTGTTATAATCTTTTGTCGTATTAACAGGTTTATTTACAAAATTTTGTTTATTTATTGGATGATTTGGTTGTGTTCTATCAAAGTGTTTAACTGAAGCACCATATTTTTCAAAATCATATTTTCTATTTAATATGGAAATTAGTTTATGCGGTGCATAAGTCATAATTAATCCTTCAGAAATAACTTCAAAAGGTCGTAAATTCCATAAATTTTCGTGAAATTTACAATGAAGTTCCTCATCAACTATTTCCTTGATATATTGTTTCAATGATTTCTCCGTTATTGGTATTATCATAATTTTTATAAGTAATTTCTAAATTATTTTCATCTGTTATATTTTCAATTTTGAAACCAAGTGTGTTTAAAATAAATTCAATTTTCTTCTTTATGTCTTTACTTTTATAATTTTTAATTTTAAAGTACAATTTATGTTTAACTATATTAACATATACTTCCTCATCATCCTCTAAAAAATCTTCAAATACACAAGGAAAATAACAAGTTTTAAAATCTTCTATATTATTACAAAATTGATGCGTATAAAGATAGAATCTTAAGATAATATCCTTTGATTTTGCTAAATAAAAATCTTTATCTCGTTTTAAATATTGTGTAAAATCATAAGTGAAATCTTCTATCATATTTTATTTTTGTTTTTCTGATTTTATTACACTATTTGATATTATTTGTTTCCTTGTTACTAAATCAAACATTCTTTGAGAAATAGAGTCGTTAAATAATTGATATATACACACAACATCTTCGGTTTGATTTAAACGGTATATTCTATCTTCAGCCTGTTTATTTTCAGCACTACTAAAACTATACGAATTGAACACAATGGTATGCGCAGCCGTTAAAGTTAAACCAACAGAACAAGCAATAATTTGACCTATGAATACTTTTACCTTTGGATTATTCATAAATTCATATTCTGCCTTATCTTTTTGTTTTAATGTCATTTTTCCGTCATAAACCACACACTTGTTACCATAGTATTTCTTCAGTTCATTTATCTCTTCGGTGAAAGTACAGATAATGATAACTTTTTCACCATCCTCAATTTTTTCGTCAACCAATTGTATTGTGTTCGCAATCATTTCCTTTGCAAGATATTGTCTTACCAATATACCTTCAACAAGTTGTCTGTAATCCTCAGAATCCTCATTTCCTTGTTCCTGTTGCGCTGTAACATATTCATCCCATAATTCTTCATAACGCTTCATTTGAACGTCTGAGAGGTCATAATATCGAGTTTCTATAGTCTTATTTACCATATCACTCATTTCCGAAAGAAGTCTGCGTATATATACATGTTTTATCTTTTCTTTAAGTTCATCAAGGTTTGTAGCACCGCCAGATAAAGTCACTTCTTTTCCGCTTTTTAGTCTCATTGTCCTTCCATCACAATAATGTTCCACGTAGTATTGATAATCCCTTGTAACTTCCGCATCAATAAGTTTTAAAATATGATACAGGTTCATTGGTCTGTTTGTCAATGGTGTGCCAGTCAATAAAAAGACATAAGGAATTTTTGACCTTTTAAGATAATCAGATATGACTTTGTATCTTATTGATGTATTATTTGACAGTTTATGCGCCTCATCAATTATGACACACCCAAAATTTTCAAGAAACAACGGACTTTCTTTAAGACATTCCTTTATTTTTTCTTTTTTTGTACTTTTACGTGTTTTCGGTACAAGTGTTCCATTTGAAGCTTTTACCATTACAGGCTGTTTTACTTTTTCGCCTTTCTCGTTTAAAACATCCTCATATACAATGTCTGTTGGGATTTTATAGAAATTATCCAAGATATCATAATTTACTATTGTAAATCTTGTATCTGTTTTCCATTCAGAGCCATTTATAATGGAAATGTCTGTTGGATTATTATATGCACAAATTTCACGTTTCCATGTTGATTTTAATGAAGCAGGACAAATAATCAAAATTTTATCAGCACCGGTTTCCATTGAAGCAACAACTGTTTGCCTTGATTTTCCCATCCCCATAGAATCCGCTAAAATACATTTTTTGTTTTTTAGCAAAAATTCAACTCCTTCTTTCTGCAAGTTTTTTAAGACAGTACCGTCTTTTTCTTTTGTTATGTTGTCATATTTTTCAAAATCAACATTAACTTCAACATGTTTCGTATTATCAGTCAGTTGATTCAAAATATAGCGTTTTTTAATATACATAAGTGATGGTGCTATGCTTTTTCTATATTGTGCATAGCAATGAAGTGTTTCACCCATTTCTCCTATTACTCTTGTAATACGTATTTTTTCAGGCAAGAAATCAAGTTCATATTTTTTCTTTAAGATTTCCCCATAGTCTTTTGATATTTTAACGGTCTTGTTGACTTCATATGGCTTAAAATCGTAATTATTCAAAATATATGTTGCATCAAATTCAGAGAGTGAATAGCTTGTCCTCTTGACTTTATACTGATAATATAGGATTTGATTGTTATTACCGCTATAATTCTTTAAGACTGCATATGCTTTTTCAAAATCATCAACTTTCATGATAATGGTATGTAATTAATATCTGCAATGTAAATATAGTACAAAAAAATGACGTGTCAAAAACTATTTATATAAAACTGTCATTAAATGTTAAAAAACATGGAAAAAAGTAAATTACAACTTCCATCGAAGAATAATATGTTTTATTCTGAAGAAGATTTCTTCTATGAAACGGATTTGGTCGAGAGATATATTGAAGAAGACCTCAACCAGTCAGTTGTGCTATATGAAGTTGACAGAGTAAAGACTAACGTAAATGCAATATATAAAGAAGCGACGAAAGGCAATATACGTTATAAAGCACCGAAGGAAATACCATGTATGTATGAGATAAAAGATTCAGAGACAAAATCATTTGACAGTAAGTCTTCAACCGGTGTGTATCAACAGGATGGCAACCTGGTAATGTATGTATTGGACAAGACGTTGGAAAAATATAAGGCAGACATAAAACGAGGTGACTATATCGGCGTTCAGATTGACACGAACCGCATGACATATTACAATGTAGTGAATGACGGAAAGGTCAATACGGCAAACACGCATATGATTGGTGGCTATAAACCTGCATGGAGAACGATTGAATGCACACTTGTAAGCGATATATCAGAATTTAATGGGTAAAGAGATGAGAGTACAACCAAAAAAGAATTTGACAATGCCGAACAAATATAGGGAAAAGCAAGGGAACATGGTAAGGCTTGGCTATCAAAACAGAATACTTGATAAGGCGCCTGTATTTCCGAAGCCCCTTGAATATGATGATATTGACAAAGCAGTCTTTGACTTTGTTGACAAAAACGTTGATATTGTTATAGACGGTAAACTAGTACCAACATATACACTTTACAGCAGCCAACGTTTCTCTGAATATACGCAAATGTGGAAACATAGCGACAAAAACGGAAACCTCTATCTTAACTTCAAAACGATAAACAGAGAAAAAAACCCGTCATTTGGAGGAAACCAAGGCGGATTATGGAATATTCCGGTACAAAGAAAATATACGTTATTACAAAGGCAAGTACTTGATGATAATGGCACTGAAAGCTATGAGATATATACGATGAAGCAACCTTATGCCGTTGACTTGACATATACTGTAGGGTTTGTGACTACAACTATTGACTATCTCAACAAGTTTAACCAAAAATTTAATAAGTTGTTTGCTTCACGTCAGTGCTACATCAGGCCAAACGGACACTATATACCAATGGTACTTGATGAAATAAGTGATGAGACGTCATATTCAATATCAGACCGTAAGTTCTTTGTACAGACGGTAACAATCAAGCTTATGGCGTATATTATTGAACAAGATGACTTTGAAGTCAAGAAATATCCAAAACGTATCAACCAGGCATTAGAAGGGGATAAGTTTAAGAAAAACCTACCGTGTGTTGAAATTGAAGAAATTGAAAATCCAATGAAAAATAAGACACTTAACGTTAACATTTCGTTTAAGCCATATCATACCAAAGTGGAATTTGTCTTTGACACTGACATGGTTGTCGAAAAAGTTATAACAGAAAATGTAAGGACAATGAGAGTCATGGTGAATGATGATTTGTATTATACCTCTAAAACTTTCACCATCAAGAATAACGATAAGGTTAACATACAAATAAATCAGTTTGATGGTGAGGAAAAAAGTAAGATAACGTTTGTCGGGTACGAAAAGGACACTTTCTATAATTCAAGCGAAGTTCCTGAGAAAGTATATGATACGGAAATTACGCATGAAAATATTAATATTGAATAATTTATGTTATACTTTTAATTTTATGTTATATATTCTGTATACCTGTAATAATATATTAAAATATATAATATTAATATTAATATGGAAACGTTACAAATCTACCAAGTAATAAACTGTAATAAGGTGTTGTCAAAGATATATGAACAAAAAAGCATACTCCCATTTTCTTTGGGCTTCAAGTTGTTTAAGATAATGAAAATGTTCGATGAGGTTGAGGAATATGTATTCAATACTATGGACATGATGTTTCCTCAATATGAATGGAATAACCTGACAAAGGAAGAAAGTGAATTTTATTCAAAAGTGCTTACAGAAAAAATTGAACTCAGATTTGAGAAAATAGCAAAGGAAGAACTTGAGGACAATGACAAACTAATGCTTACTTTGGAGGATATTGAGAATTTGGCGATAATTCTATCATGAGACCATACAATAAATATCGGAAGTTTGAGTTTTTGAATTTTTTTCTGATATTTATATAATATAATAAGAATATAATTTAAAATATTAATAATATGGCAAGTAACAATACTAAAAAACAGGTGCATGTAAGCCCTGGTATTTATTTTACTGAAAGTGAGCTTTCAGTTGCAAGTAAGTCACTTGGTATTACCAACTTGGGACTTGCAGGTGAAACTTTAAAAGGTCCTGCTTTCCAACCTATAAATATTAGTAGTTGGGCACAGTATCAACAATATTTTGGTGGTACAAGTACTGAAAAGTTTCAAGGAAGCCAATTCCCGAAATATGAGTTGCCTTATATCGCAAAGACATACCTTGAAGAATCACAAAATTTAAAAGTCTGTCGTGTTCTTGGCTTGTCTGGCGTTAATGCCGGTCCTGCATGGGTTATAACTGCTTGGGGTGGTGCTGGTTCAATGTATACAGAGAGTAACCCAATGGTTGTTGCTATAATCCGTTCAAGAGGCGAACATAAAAAAGCCGCATATGTTGGTCCTCCTGACCCTTCCAAAGGAGAATGTGAAGACCAATATGAATATGATAAAATTGTCTATTATGCAAAAAATGTAAAACTTGTTAAAACAAAAAGTCTTATATTAGCGGATGGCTGTACACCCGGTTATAGTGAGGGTGATAATAAAGGTTTTGTATTAACACCAAATAACTATGGTATTTTTGGTCTTGAAGTCACTCTTCAAGATAATACTAAAAAAGTATATGCCGTTTCATTTAATGCAGGTGAAAAAGACTATATCTACAAAGTAATTGGCGGTAATCCAGAAATTGGCGATGCTGAAATCTATGTTGAGGAACTTTATGATGTTGCATTACAACAACTTATTGAACGTGGACAATTGAATACGCTTGGTGAAGCAAGAGACCTTCCAATGTATAATATTGCAAGGCTTGTACCTAATCATGAAGCAGTTACTGACTTGCTTACAGAGGACGAAAGTATGCTGAAGAGACGTGATGTAGGTAAACGTTTCCTTTATAGTACTGAATATTCCGTAAATAATAAGAACGGTAATGCGTTAACGGTACATACTTCTTCCGATAACGGTGCTAATTGGACTTGTACCAATGGTATAGTAGGACATATTTATACTGTCGTGGCATATACGACTGAAGAGGGTACACGTGAATACTACTACGGAGAATATACTGATAAAATAGAAGAACTTGGCGCACCAGAGATTAAGGATGAAATCGTTGAAGAATGCGTATTTGTAAATAGTGACGGCTTATATTATGTCCTTGGCAGTGATGTTAAGCCCGTAACGCTTGACATGAACAACTATAAAGAGCAATACAGATATTCTTCCACTCCTTGGATTGTATCAGAAATGAAAGGTGCTGCAAACAATGTAGAACTTACGAAGCTGTTCCGCTTCCATACAATTTCTGATGGTGACAATTCAAGACTTGAATGTAAGGTTTCAATTGAAAATATTGACCCGACATATGGTACATTTGACGTTCTTGTGCGTGATTATAATGACACAGATGCAAGTCCTGTCATTTTAGAAAGATATAAGGGGTGCGACCTTATCCCAAGCTCTGAAAACTACATAGCTTTAAGAATCGGTTCATTTGATGAAAGCTATGAGACCAAATCAAACTATATTACTGTCGAGGTAAATGAGACAGATAAGACAAAGGTTTCAATTCCTGCTGGTTTCTTAGGATATCCTGTTCGTGACTATGAGGGTCTTCTTCCGGCTTCTAATGCCTCATCAAATATGGAAGGTATTACATTACAGAAACCATTCTTGCAATATAACACAAATATTGATGAGGATTTACGTATCAGAAAGCAATACTTCGGTATGTCAGACCTTGTAGGCATTGACGATGACTTATTGAAATATAAAGGTGTTGAAGCTTACAACGAAGACCCAAGAGGACTTACGCCATCATTCCACCTTGATGCACGTATTCTCGAAGGAAAACCCGACAGGGACGGCAAGGTAACACAAGACGGAATTGACCAGGTTGTAAGTGTTGACGGTATCACAGGCTATCAATGGGTAACTGTTGGCAAAGGCAATACCGTAGGTAATTTCTCAAAAGAACCACGTATCGGTACTGAAGAAGTAATGGTTGATACAATCTATGAGGACAAACGTTGGAGAAAGTTCACGGTTTGCTTCTATGGTGGTTTTGACGGATGGGACTATTACAGAAAAAGCCGCAGTAATTCAGATGACTTCAAGTATCAAAGATATCGTGGAAAACTTAACAGTAACAGCGGAGAGGGAACAAACTTCTCTGTAATTCCGGAACCTGAAAAATATGGTTTTGACAAAGCCGACAAAGCCATTACTTCTGACTGGTATGCATATCTTTCTGCAATCAGACAATTCGCCAATCCAAAGGAAACGGATATTAATGTGTTTGCAACTCCGGGTATTGACTATGTTAACAATAACCTGCTTGTCCAGGAAGTTGTCGAGATGATTGAGGAAGAGCGTGCTGACAGTATATATGTCATAACTACGCCTGATAAGCCATATGGAGCAAGTGATAACAAATTCGAAATGTATACGGCAGAAGATGCGGTTGACAACCTTGAAGACAGTGAAATTGACAGTAACTGGGCTTGTACTTACTTCCCTTGGGTCAAGTATTTTGATTCGGCAAATAACCAGTATATTTACTTGCCACCGACAAAGGATGTTGTTAAGAACTTTGCATATACAGATAATGTGGCAGCACCTTGGTTCGCAGCAGCAGGTTGGAATCGTGGTTTGACAGATGGTGTTCGTTCAAAGAAGAACCTTGTACTTGCAGAACAGGATGAACTCTATGCAGGACGTATCAACTTCATTAATAACTTTGCTGACGAGGGTATGAGAATTTGGGGTGATAAGAACTTGCAGGTTGCCGAGACAAAAGCGCATATGAACAGAATCTCTAAGAGACGCTGCTTAATCAGATTGAGAAAACTTATTTCCATCGCTTGTATCGGTCTTGTCTTTGACCCGAATGACCCAACAACAATTTCTTCATTCAGAAGTGCTGTACAGCCAATTCTTGAAGACTTCATCAGCAAGAGGGCATTAATAGATGCTAAATTAGTAATTGATGATTCAGAGGAAGCAAGAGACAGACTTGAAATCAATGCTCAGATTTATCTCAAATTTATGCCTAACGTTGAATATATCAATATCGGACTTGTAGCCACGCCACAAGGTGTGTCGTTCGACGATATTTAATTGATAATTAATAAGTTATAAAAAGGGGAGAAGAAATTCTTCCTTTTTTTTTTGTTTCTAAGGGTATAATTTTTGAATATTTTATACGCAAAAGATAATGTCATTTCAAATAATGAAGATATTTTGAAATATTATAAATGAATTTATTGAATTGCATACTATTTATTATTATAATGAATATTTTATGCATAAAGGTGATATGAGAAGAAAAAATAACTTTAATGATGTCAATAATCTGAGTCATATGCTGACGGAAATGAAAAAGCTGACATTGGAGCATTATATTTTACCGGAAGAAGATTCTTTTGAAGAAGAAATACCACAAGAAGACGATGTATTACCACAAGATAAAGGCAGTGATGTAACAGGCATTGAAAAAGAACTGACACAAATCAGAAAAATAGCACTTAGTGTCATTAATAGACTTGCAGACCAACCAACCTCTAACCAATATGATACAATGAAAAAGATATGGAATATGGTTGATAAGGCAATTGAACAGCCACAAAAAGGTAATGGTAATTTTTCTGATTAAATAATTTGAAATATACATTTTAATATATGAAGAAACTTGTTAAATTAAACGAAGGTAAACTCAGAAAAATGATTGCAGAAGCAGTAAATGCAATATTGGAAAGTGAAATGCCTAATCCAATGGGAGGGCCTGAAAGTAGAATTAATCCTTATCCAGAATATGCAAAGGATTTTGATGATGAAGAACCAATGTTACCAATTCCAAACAAACAAAGACTGCATACATTAGATAGAACTACGGACGCTTTTGGTGACTGGCAAAAAGGAGACCATTCCTATTATGAGGATGGTGAAGTTTATCCTTCGGCCGAGTGGAGTGATACAAATATATATGGAAAACCAAACCATTATAGTCAATGGGCAAAAGATGCCGATGAAGAGTTAGAGAAAATGCAAAACCAACGTTTTAAAGATAATCTTGATAAACAATGGCAAAATACCAAAGATATTGAAAAATATGCTAAACAGGCTGATTCACGTCCATTGCATGGAAAAGGAAGTCTTAACAGGGTTGGAATGGATGAAAATGTTATTGGAAAACTTGTTTCTGAATCAATTAGGAAAGTCTTGAATGAGAAATGGTATCCAGAAGAGGAAGATGATATTTCCGATTATTCATTTGGCATGATTGCAAAACTTTCAACAAGAAGTTTAATGCAGCTTGACGAAGAGACAATTGCAAGGTTGGAACAAGTAAATGATGAATATATTGAGACAGAATCTTCTTATGTAAGCGTTATGGTAAGAAATGTAAATGCTTCATGTGATGAGGATGGAGATTGTACCTTGACTATTGAATGTGCTGTTTCAGCACCTGATATGCCAATTCATGAAATTGAACAGGAGGTTGAGGAAATATTGTGGTATTGGGTAGAAAATATTACGGGTCAATCTTTGGCAGCAGGATTTGATTGGGAAAGCGAAGATACTGTTTTTGACAGAAGAAGCAGAAATAAATAAGTTATCACAAGCAGAAATTACAAAACAATAAAAAGGAAGACTAAAAATCTTCCTTTTTCCATATATATTTATATAATCCACAATCCCATATTTTGTGTGCTTTTATTTGGTTGCACATTTCGTTTTCTGTCATTGTAAGCGGTAAACCATATTTTTTATGAAGAATCTGTTTTCTGAAATTGAATTTATGAAATCTTTTGTTACTATTTTCAATAATATATTTATAGTCTGGTTTTAATACTTCATCTAATTTAAACCCTAATTTTGTATACAGATTATCATCTTTATCTAATGTCCATCTTCTATCAGCAAAACTCTTCACCTCTGACGGATTATAATTTCTTACAAAATACTTAAACAGTTTTCCACCAACTCCAACACAATGTTTGGTAATATCCGTTGCAAAACGTGTCAGTTCCCATTTATCTGAATCCTTTCGTTCACGTTTGAATGTCATCACGCCAACAAGTTCATCATTATAATAACAACCTAAATATATACTTGACCTTGAAAAGCCTTGAATATGATTTTTTACAAGAAAATCACAACTGAGTTTATTGTCTATTTTTTGTATATTACATTTTCTTGCATATATATTTGGCAAATCTTTATTGTAATTGAATATTTGTCTTAATTTGGATTTTACCTTTTCTGAATGTTCAATCCATTCATCTTCGAAAATATGAAAAAGTTTGATATTTTGTTTTTCACATAGTTCAGTTTTATTAAGATGATAATTTTTATCTTCTTTGAATTGTTCACTATGCCATCTTAAACCATTAAATTCAATTGCTATATTTTTAGAAGGTATGAAAATATCAAGTTCATATGGATAAATTATATTTCTTACACGTGTTTTAACTGTTAATCCTAATTCTTTTATAAATTCTGTTATTTTGTTTTCAACATTAGAAATCTGTTGTCCACATATAGGGCAACCATGACCATTTAAATGGTCATAAGCATTTTGTTCAAAATAACCGTGTTTAGGACAGCGTATTTGAATTTTATCATGTAAATTCTTAAAGTTTACTGAATTATAGTCATATTTGTTGCTATGTACAATATTTGCTCTGTTTATGAACGTTTTTATATCCAATACAGAATTTTCTGTTCGTTTTTTAATTCCACACTTAGGGCAACCTTGACCGTTCAAATGTTTTTGTGGTGTTTGCCAGAACTCCCCATGTTCTGGACAAATGATACAAACCTTTTCTTTCATTTTATTAAAAATAACTTTCGAATAGTCATACTTATCTTTATGTATTTCCTTGAATTTTGTAATAACTTCATCTTGTGTAAGATTTTTTCCACTACATTTAGGACAACCCTGACCATTTAAATGATGAAATGGTAAAATATAAAAATCACCATGTACAGAACATGTGACACATATCTTTGTGTCTGCATTAATGTATTCAGTATTTTCATATGTATATTTATTATTGTGGACTTTCATACATTTCTTAATTAAATTTTCAGTATTTACCGTCCGTTTTCCTCGTTTCTTATTTGAACATATAGGACAACCATGCCCACGAACGTGTGCAACTGGTGTTTGCCAAAATTCCCCATGTTCTGGACATATTATACACACTTTTCTTTGACTGTTAATATATTCAACTTTTGAATAATCATATTTGTTGTTATGTTTTTTATTAGATTTTTCTATGAAACTTTCTTTTTTGTTTTTCATTTTTTTATAATTACAGATATTTATAATTGAATTTTGTACAAAGATAATACAATTTTCTTGATTGTACAATATTTATATATAAATAAATAGTTAAAAAAGTATAAAATATGTCAGATTTACTTTTGAAAGCACCATTAGAATACGAACCTTTAAGAAAAAATAGATTCCTTCTTAGATTCCCTTCAGACTTAGGAATACAAGAGTGGTGGGTAAGCAACGCTTCACGTCCTACCATTACTAACACTGAAACAGAAATTCCATTCATTAACACTTCAACGTGGGTTGTTGGTCGTTATGTTTGGGAACAAATAAGCGTAACACTGAGAGACCCAATTGGTCCGAGTGCTTCGCAGGCAGTAATGGAGTGGGTACGTTTGGCTTCTGAGAGTGTTACCGGCAGACAGGGTTATGCTGTAAGTTACAAACGCGACTTGCAACTCGAGTTACTGGACCCAACAGGCGTGGCTGTTAGCCTTTGGATAATCAAGAATGCTATGCCAACAACAGTTAGTTTTGGTGACTTAAGCTATGATGATGATTCTCTTGCAACAATTGAGATTACAATTCGTCCAGACTATTGTATCTTAGCATTCTAATAAGTCTTATAAAAATATAAACAAGGACAATCAAAAAATGGTTGTCCTTTTTTAATTTACAATTCATAATGAAACAAGTAGTACCAAAATCAGTTTCAAAGACAAAAAAGACAAGGAAACAAAAGCCGAAGTCAAACTATAAGCCGTTTCATGGTGGAAAGCCTTTCAAACAGAGAAAATCCACCGGCCAAAAATATGGCACAAGCAAATTGGAAAGGGATTTTGCAAGGGATTTTCTTGACAAGATGGGCTTGGTCTACATATATCAGTTTGAAGCCAAGGACATAAAACGTTTCTATGACTTTGCCTTGACTTGTCATGACGACGTTTCATATCATATGGAAGAAAAGGATGGTATTAATTGTGTGCGGCAAGACGGACAATATTTTCCGGTTGAGTTGCTAATCGAAGTAGACGGTTCATATTGGCACAGTGACCCAAGGATTGTCACAGAGGATAAGATAACCCCCATGCATAAGCATAACAGGTTCATAGACAGTTTAAAAGACAAATGGGCTGCTATGCATTGTATTCCTTTATTAAGATTTTGGGAATATGACATTAGGAATAATCCGAAAATGGTTGAAAATGAAATAGAGAAATATGTTAAGAGCAGCAAGAAGAAAAAAGAAATAAAGGAAAACAAGAAAAAGCCGCATTAATTTTTGAAAATTCTACTATATATCATTAATATTATTATTATAAGGTATAATATATTTTTACAAATTTATGGATGATAAGATTGAAGTGAATTATTTAGGCTGTAATACTAATATAGACAAGGTAGAACCAATTATACTTGTAAAAAAAGGTGATACATTAGAAGATAAATTAAAACCATTATATAATAATAGATTTTTAATACATTTTCCTGAAGAGTTTGAAATTGATTCTTGGTTTGTTAAAAGTATGCGTAAAACACCAAAAACCTTTTTTCAAGAAAATGAAAACAAACTATATGTTACAATATATGAATATCTATGTTATGGAGATTTGAAAATTATTGAAAAATGTGAACTTTTTAACAAGTTATATCTTCCTTCAATTATAATTGATGATTTGGACAAAAGAGGCTGTGTTTTAAATAGCGAGAAATACATTAATTGTCGTATTGACCAAGTTGATTTTAAACCATGTGATTATTCAGACTGTAATGTAAAGGAATGTATTTTGACAATACACTATGATGATGCTGAGATAATAAAATAATTAAGAATATATAAATGAAAGTTACTTTATACATACCTTTTGCAAATGGGGATGCTGTCAATGGCTTCAGTTATGAGGGAGAAGAACTGACAGCACCAAAGTATGTCAAAATGGAAGAAAAGGAATATTATGGTCACAAGGATGGTGTTGACCATATGGTTGTGACCAGTCTTGGAAACAATATGGCATATAATCCATATCAGAAACGTAAGGTTAATGTCAAGAATCAAATATATGCATTTCATAGATGTGACGGAAATATAAGAAACATTGACGGAAGTGAGGTCAGTGTCTCACAACTTGACAGGCTATGGGCGAATAAGGAACAATTTGCCTTGTTTATATATTTGGATGAAAGGCAATTCATGTCCAAGCCAGATTTGGAGACAGACTTGAAGATGTGGATTCAAGATAGCCAAAAGATAATGAATATTGACAAATTAAGTGACGAGGAAAAGATGTTCCATTTACCAAAAAAGGATTTCAAGATTGATTTTGACAATGGGAAAAGTCACGCAGTTCTGAAAAACTGCAAGTTTGCGAAACTTTTATCAAGTATCAAGAAAGCAAACGGAGAGCCGATGATTACTTCATTTGCAATGATTATTGAAAGGATAATATTTACAAAAAACTAAATGTTAAATTATGGGTAGTGACAGAACAATGAAAGAACAAGAAATTGCAGAGGAAAAAAGAAAACGTCAGCTGGCAATTATTAAGGCTTCTAACCAGATGCTAAAAGAAGCAAAGGAAACGGCATTAAAAAACAATGCAGACCCAATAACACGTGCCGAATTGGAACGGAGATTTGATGTTGCAATGCAGCAGAATAACGATATGGCCAAATCTTATCTTCACGCAACCTTGGATGAAGTCGAAAATTCAACTTTTAGGGAGGTTGATGAATTGTATGTTAAAAAATACAATGAACGCTTGGAGAAAAAGGGCTTAAATGATGAGGAATTGCACAGAAAGGATATGGCAACTGTCACTATTGGTAAAAATGGTGAAGAAATCAGGACAATACCAAGAAGACGCAGACGTGGTGCTAAGAAAGATTTGGGCGATGGCTATCAGAAACTTGATAACGAAGAGGAACTGATGAAACAGTCATTGGTTACGGATGATATTCAAATTAAGCAAAATATAGAGAAAAACAAGGAATTTGAGGATAAAATGCGCAGAGAGGGCAAAAATATCTTCAAAAACATCCAAAAAACCATTGAAGAGGAAAACAATGGCAAAAAGATAAGTACCGAAGGCGTTTCACAAATGGACAGGGTTAAGATAGAAAGCAAACAAGAGGAAAAAACACAGAAAAAAGCGGAAAAAGAGGAAGAAATGAAACAAGCAGAGGTTAAAATGACGCCAAAAAAGGAAAAAGAGGATGGAGAGGTACTTAAATATGATTTTGACTTCTCTTCAGTTCCGAGTTATGTACAATATGACGTATTGCCGTTACCCTCAAAAGGACAATGTTATCCAATAAACTCACCTTTACGTTGTGGACGTATTCCGGTCGCTTATTTGACAGCGGCAGACGAAAACATTATTGCTTCTCCGAATGTTTATCGTGACGGAAAATTACTTGACATAATCTTGGACAGGAAAATACTTGATAAGAGAATCAATGTCAATGATTTATGCAGCGGTGACAAAGACGCAATTATTTTGTGGCTCAGAGGAACTTCATACGGGGAGGATTTTCCAATTACGGCAACAAATCCCGAGACAAGAAAACAATATAATGTTGATATAAAATTGTCACAATTTGATTATAATAAGTTTGACTTAAAGGGTGATGAAAATGGCTTGTTTGACTATGAGACAAGTAATGGTGACTTAATCAAATTCAAGTTTCTTACGACAAATGACGAGGAAAAACTGAGAAAGATAATCACTTCACAGATTACTGATACCAATAAGTTTGATATCCTTAAAAACATTGTTTCAATTTCAGAATGCTTGAACAGAATCACGTTATCTGACGAGGAAATGAATATGATTAATGAAGATATTGAAGAAATCAAGGATATTATCGGCAATGATTTTGAAGAAAACGGTGAAGATATATTTCCAAATACAATCACAGAGCAAATGATTATGCATACCGTTTCGATTAACGGAAATGAAGACAGGGAATTTATCAGAAACTATATTGAGAATATGCGTACAAGGGTTGCGATGGATTATCGTAATTTTTTTGCGGATAATAAGCCGGGAGTTGATTTCAGCTTCACTGTTAATATTCCTGAGTCAGATGGAGGTGGCTCTTTCACAACCTTTCTTAGAATCGACGATACTATTTTCATTAACTTCTAATTTTGAGAGAAACCTTAAGCATGAGTTATGGGCCTGCCATAAAAATATGGAGTTAAGCATGGAAGACATATATAATATGACCGTAGCGGACAGGAAGATATATATTACGATACATAACAAGCAGGTTGAAAAGGAAAAGGAGAGATTAGAAAAAATGAGACAAAAATAACCAATATCCCAACGTGGTTTTTTCACTGCGTTGGGATATTTATATGTAATACAATAATTGTTTAAAAACATATATTATATGTCAACTTATTTAAAACTTTTTGAAACCCACGACGAATATCAAGCATATTCGGGGGGGGGGGGGG